>Ga0183096_1000188_pt1 | contig 116779 bp, 93 predicted proteins | sample Biomet5_FD_127791 | JGI IMG/M metagenome (GOLD analysis project Ga0183096, IMG submission 127791) | Microbial communities from bioreactor (seeded with sewage sludge) at LBNL, California, USA - Biofuel metagenome 5 (version 2) (version 3) | ecosystem: Engineered > Bioreactor > Anaerobic >...
GGTCCGATATAAAAACCAAAGTTTTTCAAAATCTTTGTTGCTGAACATAAATCGAATGATATTAGTTGTGCTAGCAAAGATAAATTCATTAGAGTTGTGATACAATACGTCATTTTTGGACGCTTACAATTCTTCTCAGGAAAAAAGAGCTTTTCTTAGTATTTTCTTTAATTAACCTCTTCGGGCAAACCGGCAGTAGTTACAGGATGCCCGAACGTACGCGACTCAAGGTCTCCGGAGTCATTAAAAGATAGGAGGCAATGTGCGATAAAGGTGCCCGCTTAATGACTTCGGGGTGAGAATGCATGAGCTGGTTATAACGCTCATGCGCAGTTTCGAATCGCCAGGAATCGGCTTTTATTTGGGATACGATGAGAGAATATTCTAATATTTTACGGTAGAACATATTGATTTCCCATGAGATTTCAGTTAGTTTCAGAAATTTATCATAGGGGAGGAGATAAACGGTACTTGGCTCCAGGGCTTCGGCCATTAAGCGGGTGGGTTCTTGCTTCAATGTGCTTTCCAGACAAATAAGGATGCAACCTTCGTACGAAAAATGTTCGGTAACATCCTTTTTGTTTTTGTAATAAAACTGGCGCATCATTCCTTTACCCACAAATACAAGTTCACGGCAGATTTGTCCTTCTTTGAACAGGACTTCATCCCGCTTCAATTCTTTGCGGATAAGAATGTCTTCGATTAATTTCCGTCCTTCGGGTGTCATACCCGGATATCGGGAATTTACAGTAGCATTTACTGTTTCTTTCAATAGAGTATCCATGAGTATTTCCTCGTTTGTTTGTATTTGAATTATACCGGCAAAGGTAGAAAAATCCCGATATAAAACAAAATAAAGATTTTCAATCAGGAAAAAATGTCCGGAGAATATTTTTTTTCTGATTTTAAGATTTGAGTGATAGTCGTTTATCGTTTGAGCGTGGAGAACGGAGGAAAAAATATGTAGGAAAGATTTGCACAGTCCAAAAGTTTGCTCTACATTTGCACCGCATTTCAAAGGAATGAGGTTCAGGGAAGTGTGGGTGAGTGGCTGAAACCACCAGTTTGCTAAACTGACGTACGGGTAACCGTACCGGGGGTTCGAATCCCCCCGCTTCCGCAGGCAAGCCGGTGGATTCGTCTAACGGTTAGGACACATGCCTCTCACGCATGTAATACGAGTTCGATTCTCGTATCCACTACTGACACTGACGGAAAATGCACTCTTAGCTCAGTTGGTAGAGCAACTGACTCTTAATCAGTGGGTCCAGGGTTCGAATCCCTGAGGGTGTACAACTTGCAAAAGTCAAACTTAGAAAAGCTCTGAAAATCAATGGTTTTTAGAGCTTTTTCTTTTATTGTGACTTTACAAAACAGTATCAATTTGAGGATTTATGCTTATTTCTTTTGAATCTCCTTTTTAGATGGAGTTTTAGAAAGAAATTCCTTTAGAATATCAGGAGAAATTGCAGGTAATGGATAGCCCTCCAATGGAGTACCCTTTAATTTTGAATATAATACCCCTCTAAGTGTTCCTATAGAGATATTGAACAAATTAATAATGAAGTTATCATTCTTGAGCTTAATCATTTTGCTCTTCATCTCTACTAGTTTATCTAAATTAGAAATGCTAAAATTTATCAAAACACTTAGTTCTGTTAGAAGTGTCTCATCACGAGTATCTAAATACGAGACAGATGCTTCAATTCCTAATATATTATTATCCATATTAGGATTAAGTTTTTCATTGAATCCTAATCCTAAAAAATCTCTTGATAATTTAGAATAATCATATTCAGCATTGTACTTAAAAGCCGTTTCTTTGATATCGATGATTGATAATGAAACTTCTACTCTTTCGTCTTCCTTTTTTTTTATCATAAGTTTTCTTTTAGTTCAATTTAGAACAAGACATATCCGGATTAATGTTTTCGCCCACTTTATCATATTTTTGGCAGAATCCACTATCACCACTAAAATATGAAGGACTCGGATTTAGGGATACTATAATAGGCTTAACAATATCTTCTGAGGTTGCCATCTTTATGCAGCTATGAGTATTAAGCAATTCTATCCCTAAAATAGATTGAATATCTACTAAAGTATCATGAGTGAAGTTATGAGTACCAGATAACCATTTGGATATTTCAGAAGGTTTTTTGCCTAATGTCTCAGCAAATTTTTTCTGAGATATGTCTTTCTTTTTTAGAGCATCGGCTATCTTAACCGCAAGTTTCATGCGGCTGTTAACTTTAGCATATTCACGTTCATCTCTCATAGAGACAATCGATTCTAATGCTGCATGTTTTTTAGATAATGACATAATTTTATTCCTCCAGTCTTAAGTTTCCAGAAAATGTACCATCTGGATTTAAATGTATTTCTTTCTCTTTTATTGCTATAGATATCATTTTTGATAGATGGATCATCATATCAGCTTGTTCTTTTAACTCTGGATCTTCTTGATAAGTCCGAGTTTTCTTTAATCCTCCTCCACCTAAGATAACGGTTGTTGAACCGAATCGAATACAATAGAGCCTTAGTCTTTTACTCGGAAGATCATATATTGCAGCAACCCCATCTCCTAACTTACCTTCATTTAATTTGAAAAACTGCTCTCGCGCCCCTGTTTCCTCATTCATGGTTCTTATCCTGTTATCTATAAAACGGAGTTCTTCCAAATAATCATTAATATGCTTATCTAGAAATTCATCGAATAAAGTATCGTCACTACCATCTATTGCCACAGAATAGAATATAGCTTCAGTACCCTTATATGTATCTAAACGTATTAATTCTAGCCCCACTACCATCGATATTTTCCGCAAAGATAGAACTTTTTCCGCGAAAAAATAACTTATAAGTTAATTCTCGTATTCATTTATATATTTTTTATACCTTTGTACTTAAAACAGAGGTATAATATTAGAAAAACAGGGATTATTTAATATGGAAGATATAGTAAACGGGCGCTGCGGTTGGTGTGGAACAGATGAATTATATGTAAAATACCACGATGAAGAATGGGGCAAACTTGTAACCGATGATAAAATATTATTTGAATTTTTGGTATTGGAAGGTGCACAGGCCGGATTAAGTTGGATAACCGTTTTAAGAAAGCGTGAAGGTTATCGTCATGCGTTTTATGATTTCGATGTGAAGAAAGTGGCGCAAATGACCGATGCAGATGTTGAACGATTAATGACGTTTGATGGGATAGTAAAAAACCGTCTTAAAATAAAATCTGTAATTAATAATGCGAAGTTATTTGTGATACTCCAAAAAGAATTTGGCAGTTTCTACAACTATACTCTTTCTTTTTTCCCAAATAGACAGCCGATAGTAAACAATCTTAAGTCATTGAGCGAAGCACCTGTTTCTTCTCCCGAATCTGACGCAATGAGCAAGGACATGAAAAAGCGGGGATTTAAATTCTTTGGTTCTACTATATGCTATGCCCATTTACAGGCAACAGGTTTCGTGAATGACCATTTAGTTGATTGCTTTTGCCGGAAGTAGCACCAGTTTGCAGGGTAAATATAGTTGGGTTATTTGTTCTACCAAATTCCAGGTGTTTTCTAATGTTTCCATTTGATAAAAATACAAAAATATCCATGATTACTACATGATGGGTAGGCTAATTGACTGCGATTTTTGTTTTCTGTAAGACAATTTAATGAAGGTACCATTATGAGTAATTTGTTTTCAGAAATAAAAATAGGAAGTCTAAACCTGGATAACAGAATAGTTGTTCCACCTATGTGTCAATATTCGGCTGCTCATGGGCAGGCAAACGATTGGCACCTGGTACATTATGGAGGTCTGGCTCTTTCGGGCGCAGGGTTGTTGATCGTGGAATCTACTGCCGTCGATCCTGCCGGCCGCATCTCTTATGCCGATTTGGGACTCTGGGATGATAATACTGCGAATGCATTGGGTAAAGTGGTGAATTATATTCGCTTGCATTCCGGGATCAAGCTGGCGATACAATTATCTCATGCCGGTAGGAAAGCTTCTACCGACTTTGGTTGGAAGCCGTATGCCTTTATGAGTCCCGACAGTCCGAAGGGATGGCAGACTTATGCGCCGTCGGCGGAGCCGCAATCTATTGGCGGAACAGTTCCTAAAGCTTTATCCGGGGACGAAATAAAACAAATTATAAGTCAATATGCAGCAGCTGCGAAACGGGCTGCTTCGATAGGCTTCGATATGGTTGAACTTCATGGAGCACATGGCTATTTGATTCATCAATTCCTTTCGCCTATTACCAACAAGCGCACAGATGAATACGGTGGCAGTCTCGAAAATCGTATGCGTTTTGCATTGGGTGTATTTGATGCTGTAAAAACAGCTGTGCCTCAAAACTTTCCGGTTGGTATCCGTATATCGGCAACAGATTGGATTGAAGGTGGTTGGGATTTGGAACAAAGCATCTTGCTTGCCGGAGAATTAGAAGAAAGAGGATGCGCCTATATCCATGTGTCGGCAGGAGGGCTTGATGGTGGTTTGCAAAATATGCCGACATTGCATCCTGGTTACCAATTAGCATTTTCCGAAGCGATTAAAAAGAAGGTGAAAATGCCAGTGATTGGGGTGGGATTGATTACTGACCCGAATGATGCCGAGCTGGCAATTGTGGAAAGCAAGGCCGATATGATAGCTGTGGGACGTGGAATGCTTTATGATCCGCGTTGGGGATGGCATGCTGCAGCAGCACTTGGAGCTCATGTCAAAGCTCCTTCCCAATATCTTTATGCAGCTCCGCACGGAGTAAAGGGACTTTTCGAGAACTAAGTAAACGAATGATGAAGATGGAAAAAATAAAATTAGGAAAAACAGATTTGAAAGTTGGGCGTATCAACTTTGGTGGAAATGTATTTGGATGGACGCTGGATGAAAAGCAATCTTTTGAAATACTGGATGCTTTTGTTGCGGGAGGCTTTAACTTTATTGATACCGCCAATACTTATTCATGGTGGGTAGAAGGAAATGTCGGAGGTGAGTCGGAAGCCATTATCGGTAAATGGATGAATGTAAGAGGGAATAGGGATAAAATGGTGATAGCCACTAAAGTCGGTTCTGCTAATGGTGAGCATGGTGTTGACGTGAGCAAGGCATATATACTGAAATCGGTGGATGAGTCGCTTAAAAGATTGCAAACAGATTATATCGATCTTTATTATACGCATTTTGATGATGGGGTTACTCCTGTTGAGGAAACACTGTCAGCTTATGACGAAATAATTAAAGCGGGTAAGGTGCGCTATATAGGGGCATCGAATATTTCTACACCCCGGTTAATAGAATCTCTTGATTTAGCTGAAAAAGAAGGTTTACCTCAATATCAGACTTTGCAGCCACTTTATAATCTGGTGGAACGGTCTACCTACGAAAAGGACTATGCTCCGATTGTGGAGAAGTATGAGTTGAGTGTACTCAGTTATTTTTCGCTGGCATCGGGTTTTCTGACTGGAAAATATCGTTCACAAGATGATGCACAAAAAAGTGTGCGGGGAGCTACTGCGATGAAATACCTGAATGATAAAGGATTGAATGTGTTGAATGCGCTTGATCAGATTTCGTCGAAACACAAGTGTAAACCTGCTACGATAGCTTTGGCCTGGTTGATGGCTCAGCCTCATGTGGCAGCTCCCATAGTCAGTGCTACAAACAAGAATCAGTTGGAGACTTTGTTCGCTGCCCCTGAAGTGATTTTGGATAAAGAAGATCTGGTCTTATTGAGTGATGCAAGTAAATAAGCGGGCTTAAGGAAAGAATAAAATATGAAAATAATTTTACATAAATCGTCAACTCGGGGACGTACCTTGATTGACTGGCTGGATAGTCATCATACATTTAGTTTTGATCAATATTATGATCCGAAACGAATGAACTTCGGGGCTTTGCGTGTTTTGAACGATGATAAGATTTTGCCAGGTGAAGGATTTGGTACCCATCCACACCGGAATATGGAGATTGTTACCATTCCTCTGAAAGGAAAATTACAGCATGGTGATAGTATTGATAATTCCCGGATTATCACTCCGGGTGAAATCCAAACCATGAGTGCGGGAACAGGAATATATCACAGCGAAGTAAATGGAAGTGTAACAGAAGCCGTTGAACTTCTGCAGATATGGGTGTTGCCCCAAAAAAATAATACTCCGCCCCGGTACAAGGATTTTGATGTACGGGATTTGAAAAAGAAGAATGAACCTTATGCCATCGTTTCCCCGGATGGAAGTACTCCTGCTTCCTTACTTCAAAATTGTTGGTTTTCCCTGCTTGAATTGGACAAAGGCAGAGACACTTCGTATGCGTTGCATTTCAAAGGAAACGGGGTTTATCTTTTTTTGATTGAGGGTGAAATTAATGTGGGAGATATTGTGTTGGAGCGTCGGGATGGTTTGGGGGTATACGATACCAATAGTGTAGCTATTACCGGATTGGAAAACTCCTACGTTTTGTTTATTGAAGTACCCATGCTTTGATCTTGAAAAATATAAGAAGTAGGTATTTAGGGATCTTTTTTCTACAATTTTATACCATACATTAGGTATATTCTTTCATTTTGAATGTTTTTTGAGGAATTTCTTGTGAATATTGTCTTTTTTTAATTTATTTTGTGCTCTCATTGAATGATTTTGCTGCATGTTATTAAGAAAATCCACAAGAGAGCGGGAGTTTGAGTTATTGTTTAAAGACAATTATAATAAGCTATATGCTTATGCTCAAATTTTAATAGACCGGAGGGAAGAGGCCCGGGATATTGTGAGTGGAGTGTTTGCCGACTTATGGGCACATTTTGATGCAGTAGATACTACCAAAACGCTTACTCCTTTATTATATAAGCTGGTCTACAACAGGTGCGTGGACTATCTCCGTCATCAGAAAGCTGCATTTTCTTATTTGGAGTTTCTGAAACAAGAGGATGGACCGGTGGGTAGCTATGAGCTGTTGGAATATGACGACAGGCTGGAAGAGGCAATTGAGGCTATGAATGATTTACCGCCACGGGCAAGGGATGTGTTTCACAAGTGTGTGATGGAAGACAGAACTTATAGGGAAGTGGCGGAAGAGATGCATGTAAGCATCAACACTATAAAGACCCAAATGCTACGGGCCTTGAAGATACTGCGCAGTAAGGTCATGCTTAATAAATGTTAATTTCTAAAATTCCTTTCACCCGTTGGGTGAGGGCTTTCCGTGTAAAGTATGGTTATGGATATGAATAACGAAAAAACAGCGTTTGATCCTGTTTATGTGGCGTTGTATGCCATTGAACATCCTGAGTTTCGCAATAGTGCAAAATTCAGGGAGTGGTTACTTGTCGATAATCATAACGCGTTATTTGAAGAAATTTGCCGGAAGGCAGCCAATGGGCTGGATCGTCTGAATGAGGGGGAAATTGATAGGGAATGGATGAAATGGCGGAGTGAAATGCGGAGAATACGGTTGAGACAGGTGAAGGTGTGGACTTCGGTTGCAGCGATTGCAGCGGTATTAGCCGGAGCTATTTTCTGGATCAATATGAAGCCGATGGTTCAACCGGCGGTAGTGGCTCCCGAATATACGGCAGTGCTGGGCACGAAAGAAGTGACCGTGCAGGTGGACCGGCATCATCCGGTAGCAATAGCTGCCGGAAAGGAAGATGCTGAAGGGAATATTCCGGTAGTGAATTTAGGGCATTTGCAAGAGCCGGTGGGGATTTTGCCAATGGTGGCAACGCCCCCGGCAGCAGCAGTACATGAAATGGTTATTACCGTACCCCGTGGGAGGAGTTGTCATTTTATGCTGGAGGATGGATCGGAAGTCTGGTTGAATGCAGATAGCCGGTTGAAGTATCAGATGCCGTTTGCCTGTGATGAAAGAGTGGTTGAACTGGATGGAGAAGGTTTCTTTAAGGTGGCAAAGAATAAGAAACGACCTTTTTACGTACACACGAAATACTTCACCACACAGGTTTTGGGGACCGAATTCAATGTTCGTTCATATCACCGGGAGGATGCCGGCGTAACGTTAGTGGAAGGTTCGGTGAGGGTGAAGGATGAAGTGCATGAAGTACTAATTCATCCGGGAGAACAGGCGCGTCCGGGAGAGGATGGCTTTACAGTGGAAACCGTAGACATACGTTCCTATAAAGCCTGGATGGAAGGTTACTTCTTTTTTGACGGGGCCACATTAGGGGATATTATGAAAGAATTAGGACGGTGGTATAATGTGAACATTGAATTTGCCGATCCGGAAACAGCGGCTTATAAGTTTAATTACTGGGCCTACAGAAAAGAAGATTTTCAGCATGCAATAGCCATTCTGAACCGTTTAGGAAAGGTGTCTGTTGTGATAGAAGATAATAAAGCGGTGATTCGTAAACAGTAAAAAAAAGAAGGAATGAGGTACCAGCTCAATCCTTCCCAAAAATAAATAAGGCTGCTGTGTTGGCAGCAATTTTTTGTATCAAATACACAATTACAAAGTTATGGAAAAAAAATCTATTCCGTTGCTTTTTTTACTGATTTTTGCATTTGTCTTTCAGTTTCATGCGGAGGCTCAGACCTTGCAAAACAGGCAGCAGAAAACAATCAGTATTGAGATGAAAACGCAGCGGTTGTCAGTCATCTTGAAAAAGATCGAGGCGCTGAGTTCGTTCAAGTTTGTATTCAATTATGAGGATGTGGACCGGTATATGCTGAGTGTCTCGGCAAAAGATGAGCCGGTATCGGTGGTGTTGGAGCGCTTGTTCCGTCACCGTCCTTTTACGTATGAAATCAAAGGTGAAATTGTGACGGTCCGGTTGAAGCGGGAGGCTCCCTCGGGTAGCAGGACGGTATCGGGGGTTGTTACCACGGTTGAAGGGCGGAAAACAGAGGTACTGCCCTACGCTTATGTGGCTTGCCCGACAACGGGAATGGCTACACAGACGGATGCTAACGGAAAATATGAGTTGAAAAATTTACCTAAGGGAACGGTACAGTTGACGGTGAGATATGTAGGTAAGGAGACGCAAAATAAAACCGTGGAATTGACTTCGGATATGGAGGTGAATTTCAGGTTGACAGATGACAATTTTATGACGAAGGAGGTGGTGGTAACCGCCCGTCCGAGTCAGAATGCGATAACAACCAATTCGGTGATTTCGCGAAAGGCGGTGGAGCATTTGCAGGCAAACAGTTTGCAGGATGTGTTATCGTTACTTCCCGGCGGAGTGGTTGGTGAACGAAACTTGAATAATTCATCCCAAATAACACTTCGTAGTGCCACTGGGGCAAGCGAAAGCCAAGATGTGAATATGAACGCATTGGGTACTTCGGTGGTGACCGACGGAGCTCCTTTGTCGAACAATGCGAATTTGCAGGCTTTTAATCCGGCTGTGTCAGGAGTGTCATCCGCTTTGGGAGGGGGTGCTTCTCCGGCCGGAGGCGTTGATATCCGGAGTGTTCAGATGGATAATGTGGAATCGATTGAGGTGATACGGGGTATTCCTTCGGTGGAATATGGAGATGTGGCTTCGGGAGTTGTACTGATTCGTACGAAAGCCGGGGTGTCTCCTTTACAAATGGTGGCCAAAGCCAATCGTAATGTGTACGAATTTTCAGCCGGTAAGGGCTTGGACTTGGGAAAAGACAACGGTGCTTTGAACATGAGTGTGAATTATGCGCACAATGTGGACGAGCCGCATACCTCCTATAAATATTATGAGCGCGTAGCTGCCAAGGCTCTTTACTCGAATGTGTTCTGGAAGAATAAGTGGAGGACCAATACGTCGTTGGATCTGATTTATGGAATGGATCGGAGCAAACAGAATCCGGATGATGAAGCTTATTTGAGAGCCAGCAAAGGAAAGAGTGTGGGATTGAGACTGAATACGAACGGACAGCTTTATCTGAACAAAGGCTTCTTGAAGAATTTCCGTTATGTATTGTCTGCTGATTACACGGCAAAAGACAGTTACTCACAACAGAATTATTCGTCTGCCAATGCGCCTTACTCCATGACCACAACGGATGGTACGGTATTGGCGAATGGGGCAGGTAAACGGATTTATGATACTGACGGCAATGAGATTACTCATTTCGGTAATGCGGATGCATCGAACTACGCGGTATATCTGCCTTCGACTTATTTTGGAAAATATACCATTGAGGGGCGTGAATTGAATTTATTTGGTAAAGGGGTGTTTACGTTGTTTCAGAAAATAGGGCAGACCACGCATCGAATATTGCTGGGTGCGGATGCTAAACTGGATAAGAACTACGGTAAAGGAAAGAAATTTGATCCTACTACGCCACCATATCGGAATTTATCAATGGCGAATGCTTCGTTCAGACCACGAAAATATAGTGATATTCCGGGGTTGAAACAATTAGGATTGTTTGCAGAGGAAAACTTTTCATTGAGCCTTGGCGAGTGGAGAATGCGTATGCAGGCAGGATTACGTTATGATGATGTATCAGTCGTAAAGAATGCTTTGTCGTTCAGAGTAAACGGTTCGATCGATATATTGCCGCATGTGCTGAGTTTGGAAGGTGGTTACGGAGTGACGGCTAAGGCACCGACTTTGCTTTATCTATACCCGGAAACGGCTTACTTTGAGTATATCAATGTCAATGAACTGGCAGATGAGAGCATTGCGGAAGATCAACGGGTATTTATGACAACAACCCGTGCACTAAACACTCAGAATAAAGAGCTGGAAATGGCGAAAAATAAAAGGGCGGAACTCGGTTTTAAATTGCACTTGGGGCAAACGCGCTTATTGGTTACGGCTTTCAGGGACCGGATGAACAATGGATATGCTATGGAGGATGCCTACAGTCCGTTTATTTATAATACGTATGTACGGGAAGGAGAGGCTTTTAGATTAAATACTTCCGTGCCTCTGTTATCGGTCTATAAGAAACCGGGGAATACGCGTACCATCAATACGAAAGGGGTGGAATTTGATCTGGACTTGGGGCGTTTTGATGCCATACGGACGGCTTTTTCGGTAAACGGAGCCTGGGTAGTGACGAAGAGTTATAATAATGATTATGATATTTATGATCCTAATGGAAATTCGACAGTGAACCGTACACATGTGGCGTTGTACGAGAAGGGACTGTATAAGCATAATTATGAACGGATGAGCACGGCGGTGCGGGTGACGCATAACATACCGGAGCTAGGATTTGTGGTGACTTTGACTGGACAAACGATCTGGAAAGAGGCTGATTGGTATAATATAGGTGATACCAGTATGCCGGTGAAATATATTTCTAAATATGACGGGCAGATATATGATATTGACCCGGTCAAAGTTTTGGATCCGAATTCAGAGTTCAATCTATTGCGCATGAGTCCGAATGACGATTTGCATATTAAGGAAAGTTATTCGCCCCTGTTTTGTTTCAATATCAATGTGACGAAACATATCGGGAAGTATGCCCGGTTGTCCTTCTTCTCAAATAATATGTTCCGCAGTTATCCGGAAGCGGAATCAAAACGGTCGCCGGGAACATATGTCAAACGTAATAGCGGCTTATTTTCTTTTGGTGTGGAACTGGGGTTAAACTTTAATTAGCAGGTTATGAAATCTATCAAATATTTTATTTTATCCGTCTGTCTGGCGGGTATATTGTTAGCTTCGTGCGACTCGTTTAATGATGCAACGGATGCCGGGAAAGTGGCGTATGTATCGGTGAAGATTAAAACGAATTTGCAGCTTGAGGGCCTTACCGATTTTAGTGATCTGAAAGTGGAATTGAAGAATTATGATGAAGGGGCCACGATTACGAAACCTTTTGCAACCGAGTTGACGGTGGATAGTATAATCCCCGGAATATGGGATGTGTTTTTGTCCGGTCGTGTCAAGAACAATAAAGGGGAATCTTTTCTCATGAACGGGAGTCTGAGCAGGGAAGTGATTTTGAAGGACCGGTCACTGGAAATGAAAGCGAATAGTATGGCTGTAACGCCATTGGTGTTTAGTGAAATCTATTATAGTGGCTCGAGAACGGTGAAAAATACCGTGTGGTTCCGTGATCAGTTTTATGAAATTTACAATAATTCGCTGGATCGGATTTATTTGGACGGATTGTATTTTGCTACGTTGGTACCGACAGCGACATCAGTGAAAGTGGCAACATGGCCGCCTGAAGACGGAGATAATTATGTGTATGCTGACCGTGTATGGAAAATACCGGGAAATGGGACCGATTATCCGCTGGAACCGGGAGAATCATTTGTGATTGCCCAGTTTGCAGCTAACCAGCAACTGGATATTTATAATCCGAATTCACCGGTGAACTGCTTCAGTGCGGAGTTTGAATTTAATATGAATAATCCCAATTTCCCGGATCAGCCGGCTGTGGACATGGAGCATGTATTCTACTATGGAAAGGCGGATATGGGAACTGTTCCGCAATACCTGACAGCAGTTTTTGGCGGGGCTTATATCATTTTCCGCCCGAAGGAAGGAGATACGTATGATCCGGTAAACGACAAAAGCATGCAAACCAAGGATTTGTCGGGAAATTTATCGAAAAACCAAGTGTATGCGAAAGTGCCTATTTCGTATGTGCTGGATGCGGTGGAAGCAGGACGTAATGAGGCGGATATCCAGCGTAAGCGTGTACCCAATATCCTGGATATCGGGATGACTTATGTGGGAAGTACCTATATCGGTCAAAGTGTGGCCCGGAAATTGGTGGGCACCAATGAGGACGGTACTCCGATATTGGAAGATACAAATAATAGTACGGAGGATTTCGACAGGAACCTTGTTCCGCAATTTCGTCGTTACGGTTCTAAAATGCCGGCATGGAATCATACGTTATTGAATTAGAAACACGCTAAATTGGAAGGAATAGTAAAATGAAAAAATATAGATACGTTTCGTGGAGCTGTGTTTGGAGTGTGATGGCTCTATTGCTTGTCGCTACTTCGGGGATGGCACAGGACTTGAATACGCCCGCTGCATTTGAATTGATGAAAGAGAGGAATTTATGGCGGCAGTCGGAAAATGCAGCAGGGTTATTGCTGGATAATCCTTACCGGTATAGTGAGTTGAAAGCCGGGTATAACTGGTCGAAAGGTAATTTTTGTCGTCCCCAACAAGGTAATGGAAATCATGATCTGGATTTTGGAACTGAAGGCGGGGTGTTTTTGAAAAAAATGTATGTGTGGGGAGCGTTTGATTATTCACGTGAAAGTCTGAAGAATGTGGATTTTAAGCAGTCCATTATTGACCCTTATCGGGGAATGCCATATTATGTGACCGATCTGAATACCAGTGATTGGGAAAATCAGTTTTATGACATGCGCTTTAAGGTGAGTTTACCTGTCAACCAAATGTGGTCATTGGGACTGGATGGTAAGTATAGTGTGGCTCAGGGAGCTAAGCAACGTGATATTCGTACTACGAATTTATATTACCGGCTGGATGTGAAACCGGCTGTGGTTTATTCGTTCAACGATTCGCACCACGTGGGCCTGGTATTGGAGTACATGAACCTGAAGGAAGAAGCGAACCCGGATATGGCGAATACGGATGATTACCAACCTTATTATGAATTGTACGGACTGGGTACGGCCTCAGAGAATGTCGGAAGCGGCAAAACAGTAAACTACATAGGAAATCGTGTAGGTGCAGGTCTTCAATATGGCTATCAGGAAGGTGCGGTCAAGTTGTTATTGACCGGTGACTACTCGTATAGAGTGGAGGATGCTGAATTTTCGTTTGACCGTCCTGAAAAATTTGGTACGGCAAAGGAGAAGCTATGGCAGGGAAAGTTGCTTTTTCAACTTTGGAGCGCAAGTTATTCGCATCATTTTGAAGCTTCGTACCGAAATAGTGGGATTGATGGAATTCAGTATGTTCAGCAGAATACCTCAAGTGAGGGATGGCAAACGCTGCATAGTAATATTCGTTCAACGTACAAGACCCAGTTGGCTGGGCTGGATTACTCTTTGATTGCTAACCGTGGAAATGAATACCGGTGGAGGCTGGGTGTCGGGGTGCAATACGATAATGAAAAGGATGAGTACTTGATTCCGTATTCGGTGAAACGGACGGAGAACCTGGCCTTTTCGGTGAACGGAAAGGTGAATATTGCGTTGTCCGATCGGTTGGCGGAACGCTTGCTGATTGCTGCAAAGGTGATGTATAGCAATAATCTGTCGGGCTGCTACAGTTACAACGGAAGCTACCCAGATTATGCGGTGGTGACGGATTTTGAACAGACGGACCTAAATTATTTGGTTTCGGATTTCTACGGCCTGAACGAAAGTGTGACTTATTCACGAAAGATAAAACCGTCTCAGCCGGCGAATCTCTATGTGAAGGGAATGGTGGATTATCGGAAAACGAATGATTTTGATTTTAGTGACCGTACCACAATAAGCTTCGCATTAGGTTGTAACTTTTAGTTTGCAAGGGAAATAAACGGAAACAAAAAGAGTCTGTATGATTTTGTATGGATTTTAAATAATAATTATGTAGGATTGAATTATTTTGAATAAAATGAATACTAGAAGATTTGTAGTGGTTTTACTCACTTGCCTGGTTACCGGAATGGGATGGGGCAAGGACTTTATTTTACCTTCGGTGAAGAGTGCAACTTCGTTTGCTATTGTAGTGGATAGTGTGAGTTACACCAAAGCTACTGCGGAGATTAAGGCTTATCGGGCGGTAGTGGAACGTGATGGTCTGGGGACATATATCTTTGCAACGAATTGGAAATCGCCGGATGAGATCAGGCAGCTGTTGATAAAGTTGCATCGGGACCGGAAGTCACCGCTCGAAGGCGTGGTGTTGGTGGGAGATATTCCAATTCCGATGCTTCGGGATGCACAGCATTTGACTTCAGCGTTTAAAATGAACCAAACGCGTAACTGGCAGTGGTCTAGTGTGCCGTCGGATCGGTTCTACGATGATTTTGGACTGACTTTTAATTTCCTTAAACAAGATAGTATACAAACATTATACTATTATTATTCACTCCGGGCTGACAGTGAACAGCAGATCAATTCGGATATTTATTCGGCCCGCATCAAACCTTTGGAAAAAGGTTTAACGGACAAGTATACACAATTGAAGGAGTATCTGCGGAAGGTGGTAGCTGAAAGAAGCAAGGAGCCGGAAGTGATTGACCACCTGTCAATGGCCCGTGGTCATGGATATAATTCGGAATCGAAAGTGGCATGGGCTGGTGAACAGCTGGCACTAAAGGAACAATTTCCGGAACTGTTTGGGGCGGACAATTGTGTGAAATTCATGGACTTTGAGTCTATGTGGCCTATGAAGCCGGTTTGGCTGTCTGAAGTGCAGCGACCTGATCTGGACATTATGTTGTTTCATCATCATGGGGCAAATGATGTGCAGTATGTCAACGGGTACAAAAACGGAAGTGATGTGAATACATCAGTGGCAAATATTAAATTGTATTTGCGTAGTAAGATCCGTACCGCTGTGGAGCGTGGAAAAAGCAGGGAGGAGGCGATAACTTCTTATCAGAAGTATTTGGATGTGCCTCGTGAGTGGTGTGAAGAAGCTTTTGATCCTAAATGGATAGCAGAGGATTCCATCTTTAACCAGGGATTAGATATTCATGTGGATGATGTGCTTAAGATTAAGCCGAATGCCCGCTTTGTGATGTTTGATGCCTGCTATAACGGTTCGTTTTATGAGGATCAGTACATTGCCGGCGCTTATCTCTTTAACGGTGGAACGACTATTGTGACTCAAGGAAATACGGTGAATACGATTCAGGATAAATGGCCGGATGAGTTTTTAGGATTGTTGAATGCAGGCCTCCGGGTTGGTTTATGGGGTAAGCAGGTTCATTTTCTGGAAACGCATATTTTAGGTGATCCAACGTATCATTTTGCCAATCGGTCTGTAGTGAAGTTTGACGTTAACCGGGCACTAACTGTGGATGCCAGAAATAACCGTTTCTGGTTGAAGATGCTGAAACATCCGGATGTGGATGTGCAGGCTATGGCTTTGAGAAGGCTTTATCTCAATAAATATGATAAGATTTCACAATTGTTGAAGGATACTTATTTCTCATCACCCAGTGCAGTGGTTCGTCTGGAAGCTATGAGACTGTTGGTGGACGTAGATGATGCAAATACACTGGATGTGCTGAAAGCAGCGGTGAGCGACAGTTATGAACTGACACGCCGTTTTGCCTTGGATTATATTGGTAAGAACGGATCGGATGAGTTGATCCCTGCTTTTGTTCGTAGTTTCTTCGTGGATTACACTTCGGAACGCGTACGATTCAAACAGCAACAATCTTATGTCTTCCTTAATCCTGAATTGTTGGTTCAGGAAGTCACTAAGCAGCGTTCGTACTATCCGTTCTATGACGAGAAGGTGGTGGATAAGTTTTTGAAAGATATAAAAGGAAATAAGAAGTCGCTTGAAGAAAGCATTGAACTGATTGAAAATAATGCGGCTCCGGTGAAGAAACGGTTATCGGAAATCCGTTCTTTCCGTAATCGTCCCGTGACAATGGCGATAGCTCCAATGCTGGCTTTTGCAATGGATGCATCCCGTGATATGAATCAGCGGATAATGGTGACCGAGCTGTTGGGTTGGTATAAATATTCTTCACATAAGGGCGAGGTGATTGCCGGCTTGAAAAAGTTGATGAATACCATGGACAATGCGCCATTGAAAGCGGAAGCTTTAAAAAGTATGAACCGATTGACCCAGGATAAATTATAGGCTCTGGAACCTGCCTTTGATTTCCTGAAGGAAATAAAGAACCGGAAGGTAAAGCAGTTGTCTCGTTGCGGGACAACTGCTTTTTCTTTTCAGATCCGGGGTTGTGGAAAGGATTATGCAGGGTTGTAGCAAAAAAATGTTTATCTTTGCAGCCCGAATCATAAAATGTTGATATAGTGGACTGGTTATATAGCTTATTCCTTGAACATTCAGCCTTGCAGGCCGTGGTAGTGCTTTCCCTGATTTGCGCTATCGGGCTGGGATTGGGCAAAGTTCATGTTGCCGGAATTTCTTTAGGGGTGACTTTTGTCTTTTTTGCAGGTATTATGGCCGGACATTTTGGTTTGTCCATTGACCCGCAAATGTTGAACTATGCAGAGAGTTTCGGTCTGGTGATTTTTGTTTATGCTCTGGGGCTTCAAGTGGGACCTGGCTTTTTCAGTTCATTTAGAAAAGGCGGAGTGGAATTGAATTTGCTGGCTATCGGTGTGGTATTGATAGGTACGGTGATGACTGTGGCCGGAAGTTATGGCTTGGGGATTTCTTTGCCGGATATGGTGGGAATTCTTTGTGGTGCCACCACGAATACACCGGCCTTGGGTGCTGCACAACAGACGTTGAAACAGCTTGGCATGGAAGCCAATACGCCGGCTTTAGGGTGTGCTGTGGCTTATCCTCTGGGAGTCATCGGGGTGATTCTGGGTATTTTGGCTATACGCAAGATGCTGGTACGTAAGAAAGATTTGGAGGTGGAGGAGAAGGAGGATACTGGTCATAAAATGTATATTGCAGCTTTTCAGGTGCATAACCCTGCCATATTTAATATGAGTATTAAAGAAATAGCACAATTGAGTTATCCGAAGTTTGTTATTTCCAGGCTGTGGAGGGATGGAAACGTAAGCATTCCCATTTCAGAAAAAGTGATTAAAGAAGGTGACCGCTTGTTGGTGATTACCTCAGAAAAGAGTGTACCGGCTTTGACTGTGCTTTTTGGCGAACAGGAACATACGGATTGGAATAAGGAAGATATTGACTGGAATGCTATTGATAGTCAATTGATTTCACAGCGTATTGTGGTGACCCGTCCCGAGTTGAATGGGAAGAAGCTGGGGGCTTTGCATTTGCGTAATCATTATGGAATCAATATCAGTCGGGTATATAGAAGTGGGGTGCAATTATTGGCTACTGCGGAATTGACGTTACAGTTGGGTGACCGGCTGACTGTGGTAGGGGAAGCTGCCGCAATTCAAAATGTAGAGAAAGTGCTTGGTAATGCGGTGAAGAATCTGAAGGAACCAAATCTGGTAGCGGTTTTCGTTGGCATTGTACTTGGTTTGGCATTAGGAGCCATACCTATTTCCATACCGGGGATCAGTACGCCGGTAAAATTGGGATTGGCGGGTGGCCCTATTATTGTGGGTATCCTAATCGGTACTTTTGGACCAAGGCTTCACATGGTGACTTATACCACACGTAGTGCAAACCTGATGTTACGAGCCTTGGGATTATCGCTTTATTTGGCTTGCCTGGGATTGGATGCAGGTGTTCATTTTTTCGATACTGTATTTCGTCCGGAAGGATTACTTTGGATTGCAGTCGGTTTTGCTTTAACCGTTATCCCTGTGCTTATTATGGGTATTATTGCCTTTCGTTGGGTAAAAGTGGATTTTGGCTCGGTAGCTGGTATGCTTTGCGGAAGTATGGCCAATCCGATGGCGCTGACTTATGCTAACGATACCCTTCCGGGAGATCATCCTTCGGTGGCTTATGCTACGGTATATCCGCTGTGCATGTTCCTGCGAGTGATTATAGCGCAGGTGCTGCTTATGATTTTCCTTAGTTAGCTTTAATACTTGAACAGGACAATGCCGCTTTCGAGTAAGAGACCTTTATCATAGGTCTTTCCTTTGTTGTAATAGCGTTCGGCACCATAACCTCCCGTAATGAATATGCCTAAAGCATTGGTGATCCGGTATTCCAGATTGACACGTGCCTGAAGGCTGTACAAGCGTGCAGGGTAGCCATGATCTTTGTTTTTAAACAGTTCGATGTGCTGGTATCCTAAGTCTCCACTGATAAATAGCTGTTTGTAGAGTGGTAGTTCCAGACCGGCACGGTAGGACAGAGCGGCGGAGAACTTATCACTAAAATCCAGATAATGGGTGCCTACGCCAAGTATGGTGTAGAAGAGTTTGTTTTTAAAGCGTGCTCCTACATTAATTTTTGTAGAGCTTCCGCCATAAAGCATGAGTTGCACTTTGGTATCTGGATTTGCATTGACCAATCCTAGTTGAAAGCCATTGAAATTCTCTTTATAATAATTGAAAAGGCCGATTTGTACGGCTCGACCGCTACCGATAACATTAAGGGGAGATAGCTGTAAGCCACCGGAAGCTTCTCCGGCAACATTGGCTAGCCCGGATATTTGTATGCCTTGGAGACGTCCTCCTGTGATATTGCTCAAACCGGAGAATTGTACGCCACATAAATCTTCACCAACAATGTTTAATAGTCCTGATGTGGTTACTCCATTAAAATTTTCACCGGCAATGTTAGCCAAACCAGCCAGATGTAGTCCTGAAGAATGTTCTCCGGTGATGTTGAGTAAGCCACCGATGAGCACTCCTTCACTATCATCGCCGACTATATTGGTGAGTCCCGATAGAAGCATTCCACGGGAATGTTTTCCTGTAATACCTACCAAGCCGGAAATAGATACTCCGGTGAGACTGTTTCCATTTACGTTGGTAATTCCTCCTATTTGGACACCTCTCATCTCTTTACCAACAACATTATAAATGCCGGAGACTTGCACGCCATTGGCATTATGGCGGACAGTGTTCCCCAATATGTTGACTGAAGGCCCATTCAGGCGATTCATGGACGACATGAAACCAAGGTTGAAGAAAGTGCTTCCTATACTGTCGTTAGGTTGTGTGGAGATATGTTTCCAAAGAGAGAGATTGACTCCTGCCCGTCCTTTATCGGACGATGTTTTATTTGTTGCAGATGTCGGGATTGTTATCATACCCAGTAATAGCCCTGCTGTAAGTAGAAAGATGCGTTTCAATTTCATTAAAATTTGGTTTACCTTATGAAGGAATCATTTGTTATTTGTCATGCATGGAACATACTTACCCTTTAGCTTCCTGATAGAGAAAACGCTTGATGGAGCGTTTAGGAGTCTTTTCGAACTCTTCGGGGTATATTTTCATTTTGGCTATTTGGCTGTAGGCAGGCAGCATGGCATTTAACGCTACTCGGTTCTCTTCCATTATACCTTCCAGATCGGTATTGTTGAGGCCATGTGCAAAAGCATCGTCAAAATCAGGATATACCAATCCGACGAGCTTTTCATTTTGCTGTACTACAATGCTCTCGGATACGTAAGGCATATTGTTCAGTTTATCCTCTATTTCTTCCGGATAAATATTTTGTCCGTTAGCGCTGAGAAGCATGTTTTTACTTCGTCCTTTGATGGTGATATTGCCTTCGGCATCTATAAGGGCCAAATCGCCAGTGTACAACCATCCATCTTTATCTATGGCTTGACTAGTAGCTTCTTCGTTTTTGTAATAACCTAGCATAACGTTTGGTCCGCGGCAAACGACTTCCCCCGGGATATTTTCAGGATCGGGAGAAAGCACTTTAACTTCCATGCGTGAAACTGCTTTGCCACAAGAAGCCATTTTAAAACGTTGCCAGTCCTCATAGCAGATAATGGGCCCGCATTCTGTCATTCCATAACCCACCGTATATGGGAAGTCGATCATGCGTAGGAATTTTTCCACTTCCTGATTGAAAGCAGCTCCACCTACAACAACTTCCAAAAAATTTCCACCGAAAGCTTTTATGACTTGTTCCCGTACGGTAGATTTGATTTTATCGTTAATGATGGGAAGTTTCATTAAAAGCTTCATTTTAGGCGTCTCTAATTTGGGAAGTACGTTTTTCTTGATGATCTTTTCAATGATAAGCGGTACGGCAATAACCAGGCGGGGTTTTACTTCGGCAAACGCTTGGAAAATGATCTTCGGGCTTGGTATACGGGTAAGAAAATAAATTTGGCAACCATTGGAAAATTCGTATAGAAACTCAAATGCCATACCGTACATGTGGGCCATGGGGAGCATGGAAATAATTTTGTCTCCGGGTTCTAAGGTTAATACTTCGTAAGCAAATGTTGTATTTGACCAAAGACTACGATAGGGGAGCATTACTCCTTTAGAATAGCTGGTGGTACCTGAAGTATAGTTAATAACGGCTAATTCGTCGGGCTCTCCTTTATAGTAAGCAATATGTTCTTTCCTAAAATTTTTGGGATACTTCTTTCCGAACAATTCGTTGAGATGTTCACGTGCGTAATCCACTTTTTCGCTTCGGGAAATGAGAATGGTAAAATCTGTCATGGAAAAAATGCCTTCCAATAATGGCATCGCCGTTTCATTCAGATTCTCCCATACCTGATCACCCACGAAAAGAAGTTTGGCTTCGGAGTGATTGACAATGTTGTGTACGTTATCCGCTTTGAATTCATGTAAAATAGGAACGGCAACAGCTCCATAGGTTAATGCGGCAAGAAAGGTAACCCCCCAGTGGGAACAATTGCGCCCGCAGAGCGCTATTTTATCACCCTTTTGAATTCCACTTTGTTCAAAGATAATATGTATCTTCTCTATTTTACGGGCTACATCTTTATATTGTAAGGTAGCTCCTTTGTAATCGGTCAGTGCATCTAAATCCCAGTTTCGCTTGATGCTGTTCTCGATATAAGCAATAAAACTTTGTTCCATGTTGTTTTAATTGTTGCACAATTAATTGTAAATTGTGCAAATATACAGAATTACTGACATAACACAAACTTTTGGGAAGAATTTGCACTTAAAGATAAAAATAGCCCAAAAGTGTTTTACTTCACTTCTGGGCTATGATTTATATGCTTAATGTGCTTATAATCATTGATTTATTAGTGATTCAGATACCACTGATATATTCGCTGTACACCCTCTTCTATTTCTATTTTATGATGCCATCCCAAGGCATGGAGTTTGGATGGGTCAGTCAGTTTGCGCATGGTGCCATCTGGTTTACTGCTATCGAAAGTCAGTTTCCCTTTGTAGCCTACAGCGGCAACGATAAGTCCCGCTAACTGACGAATTGTGATTTCTTTTCCGGTACCGATATTAATATGGCAATTACGGATATCTTTATCACCCACTTTATATGTATCTTTGAAATTTACGTGTTCCATGACGAATACACTGGCATCCGCCATCTCTTCACTCCAGAGGAATTCACGGAGTGGCGTACCTGTACCCCAAAGTTTGACTTCCGTATCACTGATGCCGTATTTAACCAGTATCTTCAAAATTTCTTCCTTACTGCTGTCTCCATTTACTTTTTCTACAGGGCGAAGTGCCAAATCTTTACGTACGGCGTTCCAATCACCCTGTTTCAGACAATGTGCAAGATGTATCTTACGGATCATGGCGGGAAGTACGTGGCTGCGTTCAAGATCGAAATTATCGTTTGGACCGTAAAGATTGGTGGGCATCACGGCTATATAGTTGGTATCATATTGCAGATTAAAGCTTTCGCACATCTTCAGCCCGGCTATTTTGGCAATAGCATAAGGTTCGTTAGTATATTCCAAAGGAGAAGTCAGCAATGCTGTTTCCTTCATAGGTTGTTCTGCATCGCGGGGATAAATGCAAGTGCTTCCTAAGAAAAGCAGTTTCTTGACGTTATGGCGAAAGCTTTCTCCTATGATATTTTGCTGGATTTGCAGATTTCTGTAAATGAAGTCGGCACGATAAATGCTGTTGGCCATGATGCCTCCTACAAAAGCAGCCGCTAGAAAAACGTATTCAGGTTGTTCTTCGTCGAAGAATTGACGGACAGCTACGCCATCCAGTAAATCAAGTTCTTTATGTGTTTTACCAATAAGATTGTTATACCCTTTTTCCTGCAAGTTCTTCCAAATAGCAGAGCCTACTAATCCGCGGTGTCCGGCCACGTAGATTTTTGCATTTTTTTTCATTGATTTATTTTGTTTATTATCCCTTTTTGAGTGAGGGAGTTCTTTATTTTTTGTCTTCTAATGAACGCAGATAGAGTTTCCTGACAAACTTCATATCATGGACGGCCATAATTTTCACCAGTTCTTCGAAGCTGGTTTGACGAGGATTCCATCCCAATAAGGTTTTTGCTTTAGTCGGATCACCCAATAATTGTTCTACTTCGGCGGGGCGGAAATATTTAGGATCAACTTCTACTAATGCCTTGCCGGTTTTCATATCAATACCCTTCTCTTGTGCACCTTTACCTTCCCAGCGAAGTTCAATGCCTACTTCTTTGAAGGCTAGTGTGGCAAATTCGCGCACGGTGTGCATTTCACCCGTAGCGATCACGAAATCTTCGGGAACGTCATGTTGGAGGATCATCCACATACATTGTACATAGTCTTTGGCATATCCCCAGTCGCGACGGGCATCAAGATTACCCAAGTACAGTTTATCCTGAAATCCTTGTGCAATGCGTGCAGCAGCCAATGTGATTTTACGGGTGACAAACGTTTCGCCCCGGCGCTCACTTTCATGGTTGAAGAGGATACCGTTAACTGTAAACATATCATAACTTTCGCGGTAGTTTTTAGTAATCCAGAAACCATATTGTTTGGCTACTCCGTAAGGACTACGCGGATAGAAAGGGGTGGTTTCCTTCTGGGGAATTTCCTGTACCTTACCGAAGAGTTCGGAAGTGGATGCCTGATAAATTCTCGTTTTCTTTTCCAAACCAAGGATACGAACAGCTTCCAGCATACGCAGGGTACCTACGGCATCAGCTTCAGCCGTATATTCCGGAACATCGAATGAAACTTTTACATGGCTTTGTGCGGCAAGATTATATATTTCATCGGGTTGAACCTGCTGGATGATACGGATGAGTGAGCTACTGTCCGTCATGTCTCCATAATGAAGGTTTACCAAGCGGGTCTTTTTCATATCACGGACCCATTCATCAAAATAAAGATGTTCTATACGCCCTGTATTGAAAGAGGATGAGCGGCGTAATATGCCGTGTACTTCGTAACCTTTTTGTAATAAGAATTCGGCTAGAAATGAGCCATCTTGTCCGGTAATGCCGGAAATAAGAGCTATTTTCATGTGATATTTAGTTTTTTGAATTGGTTTTCTGAGTGCAATATTCGCAATTTTTTACGAAATGGCAAAATAAAAGGGAATAGGATTAGTGCTTTCCCATTAATTTGTCGATAACTAGTGCCAATGCTCCGTCTCCTGTGACGTTACACGCTGTACCGAAGCTATCCATGGCGATGTAAAGGGCAATCATTAGAGCTTGGCCCGATTCATCGAAACCGAGAATAGATTGAAGTACTCCTAAGGCTGCCATAATGGCTCCTCCGGGAACACCGGGAGCCGCTACCATTGTGATGCCCAGCATGAAAATAAATCCCGCAAATAACGGAAAATTGTAAGGCATACCTTGCATAATCATCAATGCAAGGGCGCATGCTACAATCTTGAGTGTACTGCCGGAAAGGTGTATAGTGGCACAGAGGGGGATGACAAAACCTGCAATATCCGGTGACACTCCGTTCTTTTTAGTTTGCTCTAATGTAACTGGAATGGTGGCGGCGGAAGATTGGGTACCTAGGGCCGTAAAATAAGCAGGCATCATTTTGCCTAACAATCTGAACGGATTTTTACGGACGAATAGGGAAGCTATGGAATATTGGAATACTAACAGGAAGATGTGTAGCAGAAAGATAACTCCGATAATCTGGATGAAAACAGTTAGTATGGAGAATACTTTTCCGGTGTAGGTCATATTGAGAAATATGCCAAAAATATAAAAGGGGAGGAGTGGCAGAATGACTGCACTAATTGTCTTAAAAATGATTGCCTGGAAATCACGTGCTACATTTTTAAGAGCCTCGCTATTGAGATGCGCCAGTCCCAGGCCTATAGTGAAAGCTAGTATCAAGGCTGTCATCACACCCATTAAAGGAGGTATGGACACTGAGAAAAAAGGCTGAAGGTCGTGTATTTCATTGATTTTGTCTAATGGAATACCTGTCTGTATGAGTGATGGAAATACGATTGATCCTGTGAAATATGAAAGAAAACCCGAAAAAAGTGTGGCTCCGTAAGCTATGGCGGCTGTAACTACTAGCATTTTGCCAGCTCCCTTTCCAATATCGGCAATGGCAATAGTGACCAGCCCTAAAATGATTAGAGGGATGGAAAAATTGAGAAATTCACTGAATAATCCATTAAAAGTGACGAAAATGCGTACGATAGGATTAGGAAAATAGTTGCCGAATAGGATGCCTAATGCGATAGCGATAATGATGCGGGGGAGCAATCCGATACGAATTTTTTTCATAACTTTGTATTTGTATATTGTATATAAAGTGGAGTTCTGTTTGCAAATGTACGATTTTATTTGAGAAATGGTACGAACAATTACAATAGGGCTATTGTTTCATTTCCAAATAAAACATATAAAATGAATAAATCTATGGGAAAAGAAGGGAAAAAAACGGATATCGGTCTGATAGGACTGGCTGTGATGGGAGAAAATCTTGCTCTCAATATGGCTAATAAGGGTTGGAATGTTTCAGTATATAACCGTACTGTGCCTGGAGTGGAAGAAGGTGTTGTGGAACGTTTCATTAATGGACGTGCTAAGGATAAGAGTATTGAGGGATTTACGGAAATTCCTGCTTTTGTAAGCTCTATTGCTTCCCCGAGAAAAATTATGATGATGGTACGTGCCGGCAAGGCGGTAGATCAGTTGATGGAGCAGCTTTTTCCTTATTTGTCTCCCGGTGATGTTTTAATTGATGGCGGAAATTCCAATTATGAAGATACTAATCGTCGTGTGGCATTGGCAGAATCAAAAGGTTTCTGTTTTGTGGGAACCGGTGTTTCAGGTGGTGAAGAGGGTGCATTAAATGGAGCATCCATTATGCCTGGAGGATCGGAAACAGCTTGGGAGGAAGTAAAGCCTGTATTGCAGAGCATTGCTGCAAAAGCGGCTGATGGAACTCCATGTTGTCAATGGGTGGGTCCTGCTGGGGCCGGGCATTTTGTGAAAATGATACACAATGGGATTGAATATGGCGACATGCAACTTATTGCAGAGGCTTATTGGGTGATGAAGAATATGCTTGATATGGATAATGAGGAGATGGCAAATGTCTTTACTCGTTGGAATGAGGGAAAGCTACAGAGTTACTTAATTGAAATTACGGCAAATATTTTACGTCATAAAGACAAAACCGGCGGGTATCTAATTGATAAGATACTGGATGCTGCAGGACAAAAAGGTACAGGAAAATGGTCGGTTATTAATGCCATGGAGCTGGGAATGCCCCTGGGATTGATTGCCACCGCAGTATTTGAACGTAGTTTATCCGCACGTAAAGAATTGCGCGTGGCTGCGTCAAAGGAGTTCATACATAAAGAGCAAAAGGCTATATATAAGAAGGAGGAATTGCTGAAAAATATTCATTCAGCCTTGTATGCATCCAAGTTAGTCTCATATGCACAAGGCTTTGCTGTATTGCAGCAAGCTTCCGACACTTTCAAATGGAATTTGGATTTGGCATCTATAGCCCGTATGTGGCGTGGAGGGTGTATCATTAGGAGTGCGTTTCTGAATGATATTGCAGTTGCTTTTGAGGCAAAAGACAAACCTCAACATTTGCTGATGGCTCCTTATTTTAAAGCCGAAATGGGTGAATTGTTAGTAGGTTGGAAATATTTGGTAGCCGAGGCCATGAAGGAGGAATTACCTGTTCCTGCTTTCTCTTCTGCCCTGAATTATTTCTATTCTTTAGTTTCATTGAATTTGCCAGCTAATTTGCTTCAGGCACAACGTGATTATTTCGGTGCGCATACATTCGAAAGGGTTGATGAACTACGAGGGGCCTTTTTTCATGAGAATTGGACCGGGCATGGAGGTACAACCAAGTCGGGTACATATAATGTATAAGGAGTAGAAAATTATGTCTAAATTTGTAATGATCATATTTGGCGCTTCGGGTGATTTAACAAAGCGCAAATTGATGCCGGCACTTTATACTCTTTATAAGGAGAAACGCTTACCGGAAGAGTTTGTTGTATTGGGCATAGGGCGTACTGCGTATGCAGATGATGCTTACCGTGAACATATATTGAAGGAGATGGATCGTTTTATCACTCCCAAAGAGAGGGTGGAGGGAACGATGATGGAGTTTATCTCTCACTTGTGCTATTTGACAATAGATCCGGCTAAGGCAGAAGGATATGGATTACTTGACCAGCGGTTACAGGAACTGACTGGGGAGAAGAAGTCGGATAATCTTTTGTTCTATTTGGCAACTCCTCCTTCTTTGTACGGGGTTATTCCACTGCATTTGAAGGGTGCCGGATTAAATCGTCAGCATACGCGTATTATCGTGGAAAAGCCATTCGGATATAATTTGGAATCTGCTCAGGAACTGAATAAGGTTTATGCTTCTGTGTTTGAAGAACGGCAAGTGTATCGTATTGACCATTTTTTGGGTAAAGAAACAGCACAGAATATTTTGGCATTTCGCTTTGCCAATGGTATTTTTGAACCTTTATGGAATCGAAATTATATTGATTATGTGGAAATTACTGCGGTGGAAAATTTGGGAATAGAACAACGTGGTGGTTTTTATGACGGGGCCGGTGCTTTAAGAGATATGGTTCAAAATCATTTGATTCAATTGGTTGCGCTTACCGCGATGGAACCTCCTGCTGCTTTCAATGCAGACAGCTTTCGTAATGAAGTAGTGAAAGTTTACGAATCGCTTGCTCCTTTAACCGAAGAGGACTTGAATGAGCATATTGTTCGTGGACAGTATACGGCTTCAAGTACCAAGAAGGGGTATCGGGAAGAAGCCAATGTGGCACCTGACTCACGGACTGAAACATATATTGCCATGAAGATAGGCATTAATAACTGGCGTTGGAGTGGGGTTCCTTTCTACATTCGTACTGGTAAGCAAATGCCTACTAAAGTAACTGAAATCGTGGTCCATTTCCGCGAGACCCCTCATCAAATGTTTCGTAGCAAAGGTGGAGCAGGGAAAGAAGCTAACCGGCTCATCCTTCGTCTACAACCAAATGAAGGTATGGTGTTGAAGTTTGGCATGAAAGTTCCCGGACCGGGATTTGACATTAAACAAGTGATGATGGATTTCAGTTATAGTGAACTGGGTGGTTTACCTACAGGTGATGCTTATGCCCGTTTGATAGAAGATTGTATTCAGGGTGATCCTACGCTATTTACACGTAGTGATGCTGTGGAAGCATCATGGCGTTTCTTTGATCCGGTACTTCGATATTGGAAGGAGCATGCGGAAGCACCTTTATATGGCTATCCTGTAGGAACTTGGGGACCTTTGGAGAGCGAAGCAATGATGCATGAGCATGGTGCCGAATGGACAAATCCATGTAAGAATCTGACTAATACCGATCAATATTGTGAGTTATGAAAGCAAATGTTTATAATACAGCTATGGAGACGGCTCGGGCTCTTATTAAACGCTTGATTCGTTTGGTTGAAGAAGATCCGCGAAAAGTATATCATATTGCGTTCAGTGGTGGAAGTACTCCTTCGTTAATGTTTGATTTATGGGCCAATGAATATAAAGAGGTGACTCCATGGGACCGGATGCGTTTTTATTGGGTGGATGAACGTTGCGTACCTGCGGAGGATTCTGAAAGTAATTACGGTACAATGCGTCGTCTTTTATTGGATTTTATTCCGGTCCCAGCCGAATCAGTTTTCCCTATCGAGGGAACTAATGATCCAGAAGAGGAAGCTAAGCGCTATTCTGATCTGGTTTGTAAGGAAGTTCCTCTTTGGCGGAATCTACCTTTTTTTGATGCTGTACTGCTTGGGGCTGGCGAAGACGGACACACCTCTTCCATCTTTCCAGGGCAAGAATACCTGCTATCATCTCCTCATCCATATGAAGTGAGCGTTAATCCTTACAATGGGCAAAAGCGTATAGCTATGACAGGGTGTTTGCTTTTTAATGCCAAGAGAGTCATTTTCTTGTTAACAGGAAAGAATAAAGTAAACGTAGTTTCGGATATTCTTAATTCGGGCGATACCGGTCCGGCAGCATACGTAGCTCACCATGCATGGGAGGTAGAGCTATTTATGGATGAATCAGCAGATCAATGTGCTATAGATAAATAAAAATATTCCCCGTCCTATCTTCGCAGGCAGGGTAGGGAAATAGAGATTATTTATGTCTATGAAAAGTCCGTTTTATTCTCACGAATAAGACCGGAGGGCTGGATATATTCACTGCTATTAGGTAATTATTCAAAGCTAATATTATGAGTATTTTTGAAGATAACAAAATAGACGAATGGGGTGATTTATTAAATAAGGTTTGAAGATGATTATTTAACAAGTTTGATTTTTGCTTTGTAGGAGAAGTAATATATGGAGTTTAATTATGATGATAACAGCGTAAAAGAATTGTTGGAATGGGCACGATCTACTAAGTTTCCCAAAACTTTAAGATTGAGTAACTACGAAAATATTTTTGATTTGTCAAAGTATATCCATGCGAACATTAGTGATATAGAGCAGCATTATCCAGACCCTTTCTACAATATTTCAATAGATAGGCTCTATCGGGTAAAAGAGATGTTGCAAGTAAATGTTTAATTTTAAAACGGAGAAACTTCCTGAATACTAATGAATTCTTACCCACTATAAATATCGGGTGAGCCGTGAACCCATTTCTATAACTGCCTGAAAGGCTATAAAAAAAGTGCTTCCTGATCGTTCGCCAACGGAGGAAGCACTCACACAAAAACTAAACTAGACTTAACTAAACTATTCTATTGGGGGAAGTTTCACAACTTCCTATCTGTTCGATGCAAAGATAGAAAAACTATTTTTATTATGCAATACTACAGCCTAATAAATTTTATAAAAAAAACTTTTTATCGATAAATTCCTATTTTTTATGGACTAACTCTTGCTCCTTTTATCTAAAAAGAGCTGAAATGCTTGCTTATAACTATCACTTATTGGAATATAGGCTTTACCAAATATTATACGTCCCCGATCAATAACACGTATTTTTTGCTTTTGTACAATATATGAACGGTGTACACGCATAAAACGGGATTCCGGTAGTAATTCTTCCATGGCTTTCATGCTCATTAAGGATAAAATGGGGCGTGCAGAGTCTTCAGTGTATATCTTAATATAATCTTTTAGTCCTTCTATATAGAGTATTTTATCTAAGTCTATCTGTACCAGTTTATAGTCGCTTTTTACAAAGATACTTTCAATCTCTTCTTTGGGTTTCTGTAACAAGTCAAACCATTGTACCGCTTTATTAGCAGCTTGTAAAAAGTCAATATAGGATATTGGTTTTAATAGATAATCCAAAGCATTTACTTTATAACCCTCAATGGCATATTGCTCAAAGGCAGTAGTAAAGATAATGCGAGTATTAGCATCTATCATTTTGGAAAATTCCAAACCACTGAGTTCTGGCATTTGTATATCCAAGAAAAGTAAATCAACAGTTTTCTCAGATATATCTCTCATAGCTTGTACTGCACTGGAATATTTACCTTTCAAGGTTAAGAAAGGAGTCTTGTTTACGTAGCTTTCTAGCAGGTTTAAAGCTAGAGGCTCATCATCTATAATGGCACAAGTTAAATTCATATAATTTATATTTAATATTTCTTGCTAAGGACATAAATCTTTTGATTTATGTGGCTATACATAAATAGTAAGTTTCGAATGATATTCTTTCTCATTTTCACTTACTCCTTGTTCCCATTCATAATGATTAGGATATGTTAATTCTAATCTTTTTTGAACTTGTCCAAGTCCAATGCCGCTTCCACTTTTATCCATTTGATTTTTAGGATGGTAGCTGTTTGTTATTTCACAGCATACCTGGCCCGGAAGTTCACTGAAGTGGATATGAATATAACTTGGGTCTGTGGGAGAAATGCCATGCTTGAAAGCATTCTCTATTAGTGAAATAAATATAAGTGGAGCTATTTCTGTACGGCTGTCGGAGCTGATGTCTATTTGTGTACTTACGGTGACGTTGGATGAAAGGCGAATACGCATTAACTCAATATAATTGCGAATAAAGTCCATCTCCTTGTCCATAGTAACGAAGTTTTGTTGATTGTCGTACAAAACATGACGCAAGAGGCGACTCAGTTCTTGTACGGCTGCTTGTGCTTTATTGCTGTCGAAGGCAATGAGAGCATAAATATTGTTCAGTGTATTGAGTAGGAAATGTGGATTTAGTTGGTTCCGCAAGTTTTTTAATTCAGCTTCTGTGCGGCTTTTTTCTGCTTCACGTCGTGCTGCTTCGACTTGTGCCCAACGTCCGCTCAACTTTATAGCTACAGCTAGACCGGTAGTCAATATCATGGAAAAAATATCACGTAGGACAAATATCCAACTGGGTGGTCCCGGATGTTTAGGAGGTTTTGATAATGAATATATCTTAAAAATGTACTCTTGCCATAAATGTACTCCTAGTGCTGTTCCTAAGATCAGCAAAATATTTAATAGTAAGTATTGTTTGATTTTATTATTAAATAGAAAATGGGGAATCAATAAACAATAGTTAATATAGAAGATGAGAAGAAAAGAAAAAGGTACAGCACTACCATGGCGCATGTAATCTAGCCAACTTATTGTAAATCCACTACGGTTCATCAATAAAAATGGCAATCCGAATACAGTGCCCCATCCTATGATATGGATGAATATCTCGACTGTTTTATGTAAGCTGGGCTTTTGAGTAATCATTTTACAAAAATAATTATTTAAAGCACAAAGCATTGTCTTTTAATTATAAAATATAACAATGCTCTATGCTATTTTTTAAGTTCATTATTCGTACCTGATAGCATCTATCGGATCTAAATCTGCAGCTTTTTTTGCAGGGTACCAACCGAAGAATATGCCTGTGATTGTACATACAGCAAAGGACAGGAATACACTCCATGGCTGAATGTAAATGGGCCAATGGGCTACACCTTTTACTATGAAACTGCTGCCGCAACCTATAATCATCCCAATGATACCTCCGGTTATACTGATAAGAACTGCTTCAATCAAGAATTGAGCCAAAATATCTATACCGCGTGCGCCGACAGACATTCGTAGGCCAATCTCCCGCGTACGTTCCGTAACGCTGACGTACATAATGTTCATGATGCCAATGCCACCGACTACGAGTGATATGCCGGCTATACAAGCCAAGAGCGTTGTCATTAAATCTGTGGTAGAATTCAACATGCTACTAAGCTCTTGTTGGCTACGTATAGTGAAGTCATCATCATCAGAATCCTTAAGCTTATGATTTCGTCGTAATAGAGTGTTGATTTCATTGGTTGCATAATCAGTCATATCTTCACTCAGTGCAGAAGCAAAAATACCTTGCAAATAAGTCACTGCCATCATACGTTTCATAACAGTGGTGTAAGGGGCCAATACAATATCATCTTGGTCCATACCCATGGAATTGTATCCTTTGGCTTTTAGTACGCCTATAATTCGTAGTGGAATTTGATTGAATCGTATGATATGTCCGATAGGATCTTGTCCGTTAGGAAAAAGATTATCAACGATTGTTTTTCCTATTACGCACACTTTGGCTGCACTTTGTATATCAGATTCCGTAAACATTTCTCCGCTTTCTACGTTGAGTTGCCGAATTTCCAGATATTCTGTTCCAACACCACTTATTGATGAAGGGTAGTTGTTGTTTCCGGCAATAAGTTGCCCCGAACTTGATACACTTGGACTAACTGCGGACAAATAATTGGTTTCATCTCTTAATGATTCGTAATCAGCGAGTTTTAGAGTTTGCATGGCGGAAGGGTCTTGACGTACTCCACCACGCATATCAGCACCCGGATGAATCATAATCATATTTGAGCCCATTTCTGAAATTTGTGCTTGTATGCTTTTCTTTGATCCTTGACCGATGGCAAGCATGGTGATGACGGATGCCACACCTATGATTATACCCAGCATTGTGAGAAAAGCACGTAGCTTATTGTTGGAAAGGGCTCGTAATGCTATTTTGAAAAGATTTGTTCCGTTCATAATTCTTATGGTTTAATCTTCATCACTTTTTGGCAGAGCAGCCAAAGCATTTGTTGCAGACAGTATATGGGAATTTACTTTATCTTCTATTAAATGCCCATCGCGTAAGCGAATATTTCGGCTACTGTATTGGCAGATCTCTGGATTATGAGTGACGAAGATGATTGTTCTTCCTTCGGCATTCAGCTTTTGGAAGAGGACTAATATTTCGAATGATGTGCGTGTGTCCAAATTGCCCGTTGCTTCATCTGCGAGGATTACAGCCGGATCATTGACCAATGCTCTGGCTATGGCTACACGTTGCATCTGTCCTCCAGACATTTGATTGGATTTATGCTCTAATCGATCTCCTAATCCTACAGCTTCTAGTGCTTCTATGGCGCGTTTGCGGCGTTCTGAAGCACTAATTGAAGGATTATACATTAATGGTAGTTCTACGTTTTCCACCGCTGTTGTTTTGGGTAACAGATTATAGCTTTGAAAAACGAATCCTATTTTACGGTTTCTCAGAATTGCTCGCTGAGATTTACTCATAGTACGCACAGATATGCCATCGAGTAAATATTCGCCGCTTGTAGGAGTATCGAGGCAGCCGAGTGTGTTTAGCAAGGTTGATTTGCCCGACCCGGATGTCCCCATGATGGTAACATATTCTCCTTCCGTAATATTGAACGAGATTCCCCGTAGGGCATGTACTATCTCATCTCCTACCTGAAAGTCGCGTCGAATATTTTGCAATTCTATAACGGTTTTGCTCATAACTTTATGTTTTTATAATATGCTAACTTTATTTTTCAACTCGTCTTAATAGACTCATGCATTTTTAGAAATCCAGCGCAGCCCTTTTCATATGCTCTTGCAATCTTATAAATAAGCCCTTGCAATAAACTTATAAGCTCTTTTGATATTCTAAAAGGCTCTTACACTAATTAAATAAAGTCTTGGCATCTTTTGCGAAAATCTTATTACTTACTGCTCTTTTTCTTATTTCCCGGAGGTGTAGGCATGAAAGGGCTTCTTTCGCTACTGCTATTTTCATCCGTTGCTGTTGCTGTACTATTACCCTTGTTCAATACGAGATCAACGATGATTTGTGTACCTTCGTTAATACCACCTGTTATTTCAGTAAGTGTACCATTAGTTATTCCAATTGTTATGGGATGTGCGGTAAAGACATTTCCTTCTTTTGTCCATACTTTATGTTCACCCTGACAATCTTTTATAACTGCATCTTTTCCGACTAAAGGTGTTGCCGGCGCAAAACGTAAGGCTTTTGCTGGTACACTTAATACTCCTTGTTTATCAAGAGTATAGATGGTGATGTTGGCTGTTAACCTTGGTTTTAATTTTAAGTCTGGATTTGGGGCAGATATAACAACTTCGTAAGTTACTACAGTGCTACTACTTGAAGAACTGCTGCTCGAACTGCTTGAACTCGTTGTTGCTCCTAAACGGATTTGAGTTACTTTACCCTCAAAAGTATCATTTGGATAAGCGTCTACAGTGAAAGTTACCCGTTGTCCTACTTCTACATTACCTATATCGGCTTCATCTACATCAGCCACTACTTGCATTTGGGTTAAATCGGCAGCAATAGTGAAAAGAGTGGGAGTTTCAAATCCTGATGCAACGGTTTGTCCTTCTTCTACATCACGGCTGATGACTACTCCGTCAATGGGTGAAGTTATGGTAGCATATGACAAGTTACGTTCTGCTTTAGCTAAAGCAGCTTTACTGTTATCGAACGTGCTTTTAGCTTTCTCATAATTATAAAGTGATTGTTCATAGTCCGTATCACTGATGAGAGATTTGTCGTGAAGAGTTTTATTACGCTTATATGTTTTTTGTTGGTACTCATATTCAGCCTTAGCTCCATCGTAAGTGGCTTTTTGAGATGCAAATTCACTTTTTAGTGTTGCTTTATCCATTTCAGCAATGAGCTGGCCTTTGTGAACTACAGAATTGTAGTCTACATATATTTTATCAATAATACCTGATACTTGTGTTCCTACTTCTATTTCTGTGACAGGTTCAATTGTTCCTGTAGCAGTGACGGAATTTGAAATATTGTTTCGAGCTACAGTCGTCATTTCATAGGATACTTTTCGTGTCTGACCGGAACCTCTGAGTATCCAGAAAGCAACTCCGGCAATTACTATAATTCCGGTTGCTATACTGATCATTTTCTTTTTATTCATACTATCTATGATTATAATGTTTCTATTATTTTGAGTTTTTATAAACTAAATTCATTGCCTTGATAGAATTTAAGCAATTGTATATTTAATATGGCCATGTACTTGGCTTGGAGCATTTCCTGTTGAGCACTGAGCAAATTGTTCTTCTCAGTCAGTAATTCTACCGTATTCTTCATGCCAAGGTTAAATTGTTCTTGTACAAGGTCATAACTAGTTTGCGTACTGTGGAGATTATCTTCTGCAGCAGCATATTTCTGTTGGGCACTATTGGCATCCAGCCACAAGTTTTCAATTGTTTTATAAAGTGTCTTTTGGCTGTCTAAAAGATTCAATTGGCTTGTTAATTTCTGTAGCTTAGCTTTCTGTATGGCGCTTTTAGTTTCTCTATTATTAAATATAGGTATACTAAGCGTCAGTCCTATAGAGTTATTCCAATTAGTCTTTATTTGTTCTTTGAATGAATAATCGCTTCCGTTAGCATTTGTAGAACCAATACCGGCACTTAAACTTAGAGTAGGCAGGTATCCTGAGCGGGCAATGCTAATATCCAAATCAGAAGAATGAATGCTTAATTTGCTTGCCTCAATTTCGGGGCGAAAGCTGAGAGCTGTTTGGTAGACATCACTTTTGCTAGGCAAGGGGGTTAATACATTTACATCACTCATGGCTGGTAGATAAAGATCCATTATCTCTTCGCCATCTAATTCTAAAAGTTGTTTTAATTGTAATTTGTAGTCTTGCAGAGTGGCTTGTGCACTAACCAATTGATATTTGTCTGTACTCACTTGTGCTTCCAACTGAGCAAAATCACTTTTTGAAATACTACCTGCGGCAAGTAATTCTTTTCCTCGTTCAGATTGTGCTTTGCTGACTGCTAGTGTTTCTTCATCTACTTTTACACTTTCGGCAGCGTAGAGAATCTGAACGTAGATTTGCGTAATATTTTCTTCAATGGAATTTTCACTTTCGGCAACATTCAGCTCTGCTACGCGGTTGCTGAGTCTATTCTGCTTTAGTGTATTGAGTCGCTTTTTGCCATTGTAGAGTGTCCATGAAGCGTCAATGCCATAACTGCCGTTGTAGCTGGTTTTACTCTGGCTGCTAGTAATATTATCTCCACTGATAATGGTGCCTGATTCACTATAGGGACGGTTTACTATACGCTGGCTTACTGAAGCTGATAGGCTGGGTAGGAAAGCTGCTTTTGCTGTTTTTACATCTACGCTGGCACTTTCTGCACTGATACGATTTTTACGTACGGTGATATTGTGTTTAAGAGCGTAATCAATGCATGTTTTCAGATCCCATTTTGCAGGAAGTTGCTCTTCCTGCTGCTGCGTGGAAATGCTATCTTGCTGCATCTCATTTTGTTTGGCAGAAGTCTTATTCTGAGCCAGTAGATTACTACCGACCCAGAAACTTGCCATACAGAGCGTTATCGCTGTCAATCTTCTTACATTTCTCATATTCTTTTATACTATATGTTATTAGTACTTACAAAAGTAGATGTTATGATTTTCAGAGACAAAACTGATAGACAGGGGACTGGTTTTCGACGTCGGAATGTTTTTTTGTGTCGATAATTGATTTTTCTACTTTTTATTTGCTGTTCTATGTATAAAAGTTCTATATTTGTAATGATTATAAATTCTACTTATGAAGAGTGCTATTTCAACGGTATGGCGATTCTATATTGATGGATTTCGAAATATGACATTAGGCCGGACTTTATGGTTAATTATTATCGTGAAGCTTTTTGTGATGTTTTTCGTTCTCCGTCTTTTTTTCTTTCCCAAATTTTTAAACTCTCCGGAAATAGGGCAGGATAAGGGGAAGTATGTGGGTAATGAACTTATTCATAGAGCTGTATCTGATGAAAATATTCCTTCTAAAGAATGATTTATTAAAAACAATATAAATGCATAATTGACTAAATTCTAAAAATCTGATTTATGCTTGAACACATTGATTCTTCATTAATTGACTGGTCGAGAGCTCAATTTGCGCTGACTGCTATCTATCATTGGATTTTCGTGCCACTCACTTTAGGATTGGCCGTTGTTATGGGTGTCATGGAGACGGTTTATTATCGTACGGGTGATGAGTTTTGGAAACGTACTGCAAAATTCTGGATGAAACTATTTGGAATTAATTTTGCCGTAGGGGTTGCTACAGGATTAATTCTGGAATTTGAATTTGGAACAAACTGGAGTAACTATTCGTGGTTTGTGGGAGATATTTTCGGAGCGCCTTTAGCGATTGAAGGTATCTTAGCTTTTTTTATGGAAGCCACATTTATAGCTGTTATGTTCTTTGGTTGGGAAAAAGTAAGTAAAAAGTTCCATTTAGTTTCTACTTGGTTAACTGGCTTAGGGGCTACGATTTCCGCTTGGTGGATACTTGTTGCAAATGCATGGATGCAAAATCCGGTAGGTATGGTGTTTAACCCAGATACTGTGCGTAATGAGATGGATGATTTCATGGCTGTGGCTTTTTCACCGGTGGCTGTTAATAAGTTCTTCCATACTGTATTGTCCAGTTGGGTGTTGGGATCAATTTTTGTAATTGGTATCAGTTGTTGGTATCTATGGAAGAAGCGTGAAAAGAAATTTGGCATGGCAAGCATTAAGGTTGCAGCTGTTGTGGGGTTAACAGCTTCCCTGCTCACAGCATGGACTGGTGATGGTTCCGGCTATCAGGTTGCGCAAACGCAACCAATGAAACTCGCTGCTATGGAGGGTTATTATCAGGGACAACAAAGCGCGGGACTTGTGGCCATAGGCATCTTAAATCCTGCAAAAGAAAAATATAATGATGGTGAAGAGCCATTTATAGCACAAATAAAAATACCTCATTTGCTTTCTTTATTGGCAGAGCGTAAGTTCGATGCATTCGTTCCGGGTATTAAAGACCTTATAGAAGGTGGTTATACCTTGAAGGATGGAAGTAAGGCTCTGTCTGCAGAAGAGAAGATAGAACGGGGAAAAACAGCTATTGCAGCATTAGCTGCATATCGTGCTGCTCAGTCTGTTGGTAATGAATTAGGGAAGAAACAAGCAGCAGCAGTGTTGGAAGAAAATATACCTTATTTTGGATATGGTTATATAAAAGATGTACATCAATTGGTTCCTAATGTGGCATTGACATTTTATGCTTTTCATGTAATGGTGTTGCTTGGCTTCTATTTTATTCTATTCTTTATTGTAGTTCTTTATCTAGCCTTTAAGAAAGAATTGGCAAAAATGAAATGGTTGCATTGGGTGGCTATGCTTACTATTCCACTAGGCTATTTGGCTAGTCAGGCCGGTTGGGTTGTTGCTGAGTGTGGACGTCAGCCATGGGCCATACAGGATATGTTACCAGTGAATGCCGCTATTTCAAAGTTGAATACGGGATCCGTACAAACGACTTTCTTTATATTCTTGATTTTATTTACAGTTATGCTGATTGCAGAGGTTGGCATTATGCTAAAGGCCATAAAAAAAGGACCGGATTTGGGAAATTAAGAAAGGAGTCACTGGTCGTTGCTATTTTGGCATTGTGCGGCGGACGATCGAATTTAATAAAACGATAGAATTCATTTTTAAAGCTTAGTGATATGGATACATATATATTTCTACAACATTATTGGTGGTTTGTAATCTCGCTTCTGGGAGCTCTTTTGGTATTTCTGCTTTTTGTGCAGGGAGGTAATTCGTTGATTTTCTGTTTAGGTAAGACGGAAGAGCAACGTAAAATGATGGTGAATTCCACCGGACGGAAATGGGAGTTTACATTTACTACTCTTGTTACGTTTGGCGGTGCATTTTTTGCTTCGTTTCCTTTATTCTATAGTACTAGTTTCGGGGGGGCTTATTGGTTGTGGATGATCATTTTATTTAGCTTTGTTTTGCAGGCTGTCAGTTATGAATTTCAGAGTAAGATAGGTAATCTGCTTGGGAAGAATACATACCGTAGTTTTTTGGTCTTAAATGGAGTAGTTGGGCCAGTGTTGCTTGGAGGAGCAGTGGCTACCTTCTTTACCGGGTCTGAATTCTATATTAATAAGGAGAATATGATGGATGGGGCTATGCCTGTGATTAGTCAATGGGCGAATGAGTGGCATGGGCTAGATGCATTAACCAATTTGTGGAATGTTGCTTTAGGACTGGCAGTGTTCTTCCTTTCGCGTATTCTCGGCGCCCTCTATTTTATTAATAATATAGATGATGAAGACTTGGTGAAACGTAGTCGTCGTTCATTAATTGCTAATTCCGGACTATTCCTAGTGCTTTTTCTTGCGTTTGTAATTCGTACTTTACTTGCTGATGGATATGCTGTTCGCCCCGAAACAGGAGAGATTTATATGGAACCTTACAAGTATTTTAATAATTTTATAGAGATGCCGTGGATATTAGTTGTATTTTTAGTTGGAGTTGTGGGCGTGCTTTGGGGGATTGGTAAGACTTTATTAAAACCTAAATTCGATAAAGGAATTTGGTTTACGGGTGGAGGTACAGTTCTGGCTGTTCTGGCGCTTTTTCTGATAGCTGGTTATAATAACACGGCTTATTATCCTTCATCTTATGATTTGCAAAGTTCTTTAACTCTGAGCAATAGTTGTTCCAGTCTGTTTACATTGCGCACCATGGCATACGTTTCAATATTGGTGCCTTTTGTATTAGCTTATATTTTCTATGCATGGCGTAGTATTGACGTGCGGAAGATTAACGCTAGCGAAATGCGGGAAGGTGATCACTCTTATTAGTTATAATTGCAAAATATTATATAGCTTTTATTTGCATCAGAACTATTTATAAAGTCATAAAGGAAAAGTTTAAAAGACTTTTCTAAAAAATAACCCTTGTTGTAGAGTGCTATAGCAAGGGTCTTTTTTGTAGGTTTGAAACCTTTGTGTAGTTATAGAGTCGGTTCTTTTAAGGCTTTCTTATTACAGCTTCTTTTGCCCTTTTTTGGCTTATTCTGATTCCTGTTTTCTTATAGGAATATAATAAGGTCAAGATTTAAACAAACTTTTATGCTTGTTATACCTGTTTTCCAGTCTATAGAGGAGAGTATATTATCTTTTATTTCTTTTATTAGGAGAGCTTTTCTCTTTTACAGCTTCTACCGGAGGAAATTTAGGAATCAGCTTCATTAGTCTCAGAATATGCGCCTGACGGTGCAACATGTAAGAGGAGGGATGACTAGAATCAAAACGAATGGGATTGGGAAGACTCGCAGCGATGAGAGCGCATTGGCCGGCTGATAATCTCTTTGCTATGGTATTAAATTTATAGTGAGCTGTTGCTTCTGCTCCATAAATGCCTTTACCCATTTCGATAGAATTAAGATAGACTTCCATAATACGTTCTTTAGACCATACTAATTCAATAAGCCAAGTAAAGTAGACTTCAAAACCTTTCCGTATCCATGAGGATTGAGGCCATAAAAAAACATTTTTTGCTGTTTGCTGGCTGATAGTGCTGGCTCCTCTTTTTCGTTTCCTTGTTTCATTTTCTTTCATAGCTTTTTCTATTTCAATAAAATCAAAGCCATTATGAGTTGCAAAACGATTATCTTCTGATGCAATAACAGCCATGGGCAAATGAGGTGAAATGTTATTAAAAGATACCCAAGTATGGTGCCATGTAATTTTTTCACCACCTATAAGCTGTTGGGCCGAGCGAATTACCATGAGAGGAGTGATATAAACAGGGACAAAACGATAGATCACCGTCATGGCAACGGTGGAAATAAAAAAGAAAAGAATAATATTACGTATGTATCGAAAAACTTTAGGTGTTTTGTGGTGCATTGTGAGGAAGAAATTTAATAAATATAGTAGAGGAAAATCCTTCCTACTTTAATGGTAGCGATAGATTTTCCTCCTTAAGTTTTAATTTTAGATTAGTATCTCAATCAATTTTGCAAGCATAATCTTTGCATAGGCTAATCAAAATTAAAAATACTTCTAATTTCCAGCTTCTGCATTTTGAATCATTTGTTTGCTGGCGTACATATATACTTCTACGCGGCGGTTTTGATCAGCTGTTTTACTTTCATCGTATTGGTTGTACCCCACGCCTTCTACGCTTTTGAATTGAGCAGGAGATACTCCACAATCTTGTAAATAGTTCTCTACAGAAAATGCACGATCTTTAGAGACTTTCATATTAGCTTCATAGGTACCCACTTTATCAGTGTGCCCAATTATTGCAATATCTGTAGTTGAGTCGTCTTTTAAGATTTGCGATAATTCGCGCAGAGACGCTTTTGACGTGTTGTTTAAAGCGGAAGAATTGAATCCGAATAAAATGCCTGATGCAAAAGAAACTTTGACTGCGTCCAGACCGTTGCTGTCAGTTACTCTTTCCACTTCCGCTCCCTGAATTTTAGCTGCTTCTGCGGCTTTCTTATCCATTTTTTTCCCGATTACTGCACCAGCTCCTGTACCTACTGCCGCACCGATAGCTGCACCAATAGCAGCTCCTTTACCTTTGCCGAGTAAACCACCAAGCACTGCGCCGGCTGTAGCCCCGGAACCTCCACCTATTAAAGCTCCTTTTGTTGTATTATTCATTGTTCCACAACTTGCTACAAGTATAGCTGTACTTAACAATAGCGCTGTAAATTTCATTTGTTTCATAACTGTTTATTTATTAATTAAAATGCAAATTTAAGTATATAACAAATATGTTGGTTGTTCTGTTTTGCTTTTTATATGACCTTTCTTTTCTTTCTATCAATCTACTTTATAATATCTTTTTCTTGGTGAATAAAAACCACAACGTGAGGATAGCTCCCTTTGCAATAGTAGTTCCACTCACTGCCCACCAGATGGCATCTACTCCCAATCCCACTTTGACAAGGGCCAAAGCCACGGGAATACGCATATAGTTGCAGGTTATACTGACGATAGCCGGGGGAACTGTTCGTCCCAATCCGTAGAATATGCCTTGCATCGTTATTTCCATCATCATAAAAAGTTGTGAGTAGCCGTCGATGCGTAAGAAATTTCCTCCTACTTGGCATGCTTCTGGTTCTGGTATAAAAATGGAGAATATCTGGCTTCCATAGAAGATAAACAATAATGAACAAATAGTACCGAATATTGAAGTCATCCGCATAGTGGTATACCAAGCGTGTTTTACTCTTATTTTTTGTCCGGCAGCGTAGTTCTGTGCAACAAAAGTACTAAGTGCAGTAGAAAACCCCTGAGAAGTGTTCCATGTGATAGCTTCAAGTTGCCCTCCGGTAGTGAAAGCTACTAATCCCAGATGCCCACCTTGTTCTGCAGCGGTTCGGGAGAGGAACATATTGACAAAAGCAAACAATGTGTTGAGTATGGCTACTGGTAATCCTAACTTAAAAATGCGTTGGACGTATTTCTTTTTTAGTTTCGTTAGGAATGGAAACCCTCCTAATAATTCGTCCTTATACCGAAGCCTATAAATAAAAATGCCAAATACAGCAGCTTCGGATATCCATGTCGCTATAGCTGCACCTACTGTTCCCCAACCAAATCCAAATATGAACAGGGGATCAAGAAGCATATTTAAGATAAGTCCTGTACCACTAATGAAAAAAGGAGTTTTACTTCTTCCGGAAGCATTGTAGATTCCTGTAAAAGCTGCCGATAGAAATACGAAAGGCAGACCTGTTGAGACTATATGAAGGTATGATACGGCACGTTGGGTAATATGTTCATCTAGCTCAAAAAGATTAAGTATGGGAGTTGCGAAAAAGAATAAGATGCCTCCCCAGCATAGAGACAGGATCAGAGCCATGCTTATATTGTGAGATGCAAATCGACGGGCGTCTTCTTGATTGCGCCCTCCTATGGATTGTCCAACGCTTACTTCTGCTCCTACTTTATTGAGCAATGCAATGGAGCTTGACATCCATATTAATACGCCTACTGCACCGATGGCAGATACTGCTTCACTACCTATTCGACCAACCCATGCTATATCCGTCAAGCTATAAGCCATTTGGATGAAAGAGGTTGCCATAATAGGCATGGCTAAAGTGAAAAGTAGGCGGTTAATTGATCCTTTTGTTAAATCTTTAGTTCCCAGCATGGCTTGGTTGCATAAGTCTTATCTTAAGTTTGAAAGGACAAAATTACAGATTTCTGTGAATATGTCGAAGAAAGGGAATGAATAAATTTATTAATCTTGATAGGTTGCTGGTTGCTTGTATTAAACATGATATTCTTTTCATGTAGTATAGGAGTTTTATTGATTCGCCTTGTATCTTATGTTTGTTCCTAAATTTTAATATCTCAGTGTTTATAACCATGTCGAAAAAAACAGATATATAGTAAAGATATGAATCAGATTTTGACTTTATTTGATTACTTTTATAGATTCTCTTTTTATAATATTCGGCCTTAGGAGTATATTGGAATGTATCTGGGAGCCTTCGGTTATTTTTTGCATTAACATTTTTACAGCGATAATGCCAATGCTGGTAACGGGTTGTGCTATACGCGTTATAGGAGGATTTAAAAAATCCAGATATAAGTTATCATCGAAAGAAATTAAAGAGATATCTTCAGGCACTTTGATTTTATGTTCATTTAAGGCCTTGATGGTTCCTAATAATATAGTGCTGCTTTGTGCAAATATGGCAGTCGGTCTATCTGTCGAGGTTATGGCTAATTTAGTCTCAATATATCCATTTTGAATAGAAAAATCGTTTCCTTTGATCATCAGGTCCTCTTGATTACTTATATTGTACATAGCCTCTTTGTAGCCTCGTACCCGTTCTTTTGTTGTTATTGAGATTTCAGGACCTTGTATGCATAATATTCTTTTATGCCCAGATTCTAGTAAGAGTTTTGTGGCCTGATATGCTCCTTCGTAGTTATCTGTTGAAACATAAGGTAGATCATGTCCCGTGAAATATCGATCAATGAGTATAAGAGGCTTTCTTGCTGCTATTTCTTCTAAATATAGTGGATTGTCACCACTTGGAACAAGTATGATTCCATCAATGTTACGAGCTAATAATGAATCTATAGCCTTTTCTTCTTGTTTTGGATCTTCTAATGTATCAATTAACATTACGGTGTAATTGAAGTTTTGTGCTTCTCTGATGACGATACTGGCTATGTTTGCAAAAAATGGATTATCTATATGAGGAACTAGCAACCCTATTGTTTTACTAATATTATTGCGCAATGTTTGCGCAATAATATTAGGCTCATAATTTAGCTCTTTTATTACTTGTAGAATATTGTTTTTAGTCGATTCACTTATTCTATATTCTTCTGATTTTCCATTTATAACTCTGGAAATCGTCGTTTTAGAATATCCTGTGATTGCTACTATATCGTCTAATGTCTTTTTCCCCATTATCTCATATTTTCTGCAAAAATAATATTTTTTTTAAAAAAAACACCCGTTTTGTTTTTGGAATCAAAAAAATATCTATTTTTGCACAATCGATTGTGCTACTAATTTATAATCTTAAAATATATATGTACGTGGAAAACAAAATTGTTGTGATAGGAAGTACCAATACCGATATGGTGATTAAGGTGGACCATTTACCTAATCCTGGTGAAACTATTTTGGGCGATCATTTTATTATGAATCAAGGAGGTAAAGGTGCCAATCAGGCTGTAGCAATTGCCCGCCTAGGAGGAGATGTCACATTTATATGCAAAGTTGGCAATGACATGTTTGGCAATAAGGCGATAGAAATGTTTCGTAAAGAGGGTATTGAGACAACATATGCAGGTATTGCAGATCAAGAGCCTTCAGGAATGGCACTCATTAATGTGGATAAAAAGGGGGAGAACACCATAGTGGTTGCTTCCGGAGCCAATAATACGCTAACTCCTCAAGATATTGAAAACGCTAAATCTGTGATAGTTAGTGGAGATATCTTGTTAATGCAATTGGAAATACCCATTGAAACGGTAGAGTTTGCTGCTAAAATGGCAAACAAGCATGGTGCAAAAGTTATTTTAAATCCAGCACCGGCAAGATCTCTCTCTAATGATTTGCTGGGTAACCTTTATATGATTATACCAAATGAAACTGAAGCCGAGATATTTTCAGGCGTTAAAGTTGTTGATTGGGAAAGTGCTAAAGCTGCTGCAGACATAATAAGTGAGAAAGGTGTGGAAATAGTCATAATAACTTTAGGATCGCGAGGAGCATTGGTTAAAGAAAGGGAAAATTATTATGAAGTGCCTGCTTCTAAAGTAAATGCTCTTGATACTACAGCAGCCGGTGATACATTCTGTGCAGCAGTTTGCGTTGCCATTGCGGAAGGGAAAACAGTCTTGGATGCTGTGAAATTTGCGAATAAGAGTGCCTCTGTTACAGTTACGAGAATTGGAGCTCAAACTTCTCTGCCTTACAGAAATGAGATAGATTGCTTATAATATATTAATCTTTAGATTTTAATACTATGTTTATTGTTAACAGTTATTTTTTATCCGTTGTTTTTTGTGTTATCACGATGCTATGTTGGGGATCGTGGGGTAATACGCAAAAACTTGCCGGTAAAACATGGCGCTATGAGTTGTTTTACTGGGACTATGTTATTGGTATCCTTTTATTTTCTTTAATCTTGGGATTTACTCTAGGTAGTACGGGAGATGCGGGACGCGGTTTTACCGAAGATTTGAAGCAAATCAGCTATGAAAACTATTTAGGTGCTTTCACCGGTGGCATTGTATTCAATCTGGCTAATATATTGCTATCGGCTTCCATTTCTATGGCCGGGCTTACGGTAGCATTCCCCTTGGGAGTCGGCATCGCTCTGGTACTAGGTGTCTTTGTCAATTATTTCGGTGAACCTAAAGGTGATGCATTGATACTTTTCAGTGGCGTTGCATTGGTAGTACTAGCTATAATCTTCAATGCTATAGCTGCCGGAAAGATGAATAAGAAAGGGAACAATATCAATAAGAAAGGTATTATTATTGCCATTATAGCCGGTGTATTGATGTCCTTCTTCTATCGATTTGTTGCTGCCGCTATGGACTTAAATAACTTTGAGTCACCTACTCCCACAATGGCTACTCCGTATTCAGCATTCTTTATATTTGCAGTAGGTATCTTTATAAGCAATATTGTTATCAACACTATCGTGATGAAGAGGCCATTTGTTGGCAGTCCAGTAGGCTATAAAGAGTACTTTCATGGCAAACTCTCTACACACATGGTCGGAGTATTGGGAGGAATTATTTGGGGATTAGGTACAGCTTTGAGTTATATTGCAGCTGGGAAGGCTGGTGCAGCTATCTCGTATGCTTTGGGACAAGGAGCACCTATGATTGCAGCTTTGTGGGGAATATTTATCTGGAAAGAATTCAAAGGCTCTTCGCGTACGGTAAATATTTTGTTAGCATGTATGTTTGTTCTATTTATATCCGGTTTAGGGGCAATCATACTCTCTGGAGCAAATTAACATAACCCCTAATCCCTCTAACTATTTACAGTGCTTTCTTTTACCACTTTTTAGCAGAGTAAAAGAAGAGAGTTAATTCTCCCACCGAATATATTTTATTTAACCTTTAATACTTAGTACATGAAACCAATTCAGATGTATAAAGAAAGACAGGCATTGAATAAAAAGCTTTATTGGCTTATTATACCCATATGCTTATTGATGTGTTCATTCGATCTATATGCACAAATCAATGTCACAGGTACCGTAAAAGACAACAATGGAGAAACTCTACCAGGGGTATCCATTTTGGCTAAAGAAAATGGCCGTACACACGGAACAACGACCAATATCAATGGTAAATACGAGATCAAAGTCAACCAAGGAGCAGTCCTTGAATTCAGTTTTATCGGATATGCTACACAAAAAGTAAAAGTAGGCAATGCTAATGTGATCAATATCACATTAACGCCTGAAAACAAAATGTTGGATGAAGTTGTAGTTATCGGTTATGGCTCAGTCAAAAAGAAAGACTTACTAGGCTCCATATCTACAGTAAAAGAAGACGCTCTTGCCGAACGTGTTTCGGGGAATGTAGTAGAAGCAATGCGAGGCCTTACATCAGGCGTCAAGATTACAAGCAGCGGTCAACCAGGCTCAGGAGCCACAATTAATATTCGCGGGTTAGGTAGCTTAACCAACAACAATCCACTGTTTATCATTGACGGTTCTTATGCAGGTAGCGAACTAGGGGTTAATGTGGAAGACATTGAATCTATCCAAATATTGAAAGATGCTTCATCTGCTGCCATATATGGATCACGAGCTGCTAATGGAGTCGTTATTATCACCACAAAACAAGGAAAAGAAGGAGATTTAAAAGTGAAATTTGACTCACAAGTAACATTAAGCTGGCTACCACGTTACGATTTGATGGATGCTGAAACTTACAAAATATATGATAACCGTGCATACGATGAAGCGATTCTAGCAGGCGTATCTGGTGTTACTAAGCGTCAAAATCACTATGATGGAAATACCGATTGGCAAGAAGAAATGCTAGGCACAGGTGTATTACAAAACTATAATGTATCTCTGTCAGGTGGCTCAAAGACAGTGAAATATTATGCTTCACTCAACAGAATGGTTGATGATGGGGCCTTATTAAATACCAGTTATGATAAATACGGATTTCGTATTAACACCAGTGGACAAAAAGGACTTTTCTCATATGGCGAAAATCTGTATTACACTAAATCTGACAGAAAGAATTTAAATGGTAATCCATGGAGTAATTTTATCAGCATGCCGCCTACCATCCCTGTATATGATGAATCACATAGTGGCGGATTTGGATATGGTAACGTAGATCGGGCAAATTCCTACGGCTTGAACCCTGTTGCGATGCAAGAACTCTATAAAAGCAATAATGAAGAAGAATACTTAATAGGCAATATCTTTGGCCAAATTTCTCTTTTCAATATGCTGGAAGCCAAACTAAATTTTGCTTACAAAAGCTATATGGGTGTCACCAATAGTCTCCGTAAAAAGGGGAATTGGACAATGGGACAAGGTGATGATGCCGCACATTTAGGATACTCTAGCGCTCAATATCATGACATTCTGATTGAACAGACCTACAACTTCAAACATAAATTTGGGAAACATGATATAAACGCTCTGTTCGGCATAAGCTACAACAAGTTCCACCAAGAATACCGCTGGATAACCAAGTTGGATCCATTGACCATTGGAGATAAATACATCACTTCATTGGACGCGGCCACAGGAAATACGACAGCAGGCGGAAACTATTCTAAGTCTGCCTTGATTTCTTATCTAGGTCGAATCAATTATGCGTATAATGATAAGTATTTAGTTCAACTAACCGCTCGCCGTGACGGTACGTCCCGACTGCCCCAAAATAATCGTTGGGGAGACTTCTTCTCAGCCTCTATCGGTTGGCGTATTAGTAAAGAAGATTTTTTTAAGATCTCTTGGATCAACGACCTAAAGATACGGGCTAATTACGGTACGCTTGGCAATAGCAGCATTGGTTATTGGGACTATCAATCGACCATTAACACGGCTCCACGCGCAGTTTTGAGTAATTCAGATGATGTGCTAATTGGCATGACTCAATCACAGCTAAGTAACAATGACCTTGTCTGGGAAAAGAAAACAACCACTAACATAGGATTTGATATGACTGTTTTGGACAGTAGACTCCGTCTTAGTGCTGAGTATTACTATGCTAAAAGTAAAGATCTTCTAGTCTATCTTCCCATATTGATGAGTTCGGGCAATGAAGGTGGTTCACCTGCCGTAAATGCAGGCAGTTTGGAGAACAAAGGGGTTGAAGTTGAACTTGGCTGGAACGATCAGATTGGTAAAGACTTTGCATATTCAGCATCTATTAATATTTCCCACGTTAAAAACAAAGTGCTTAATCTGGGATACGGACAAGATGTTTACTACACTAGCCTCGCAAAAACGGAAATAGGGAAAGCTCTTGGTGCATGGTATTTATACAAGACGGAAGGTATTTTCCAAAGTGAGGAAGAAGTACAAAGCCATGTAAACTCCAAAGGAAAAGTTATTCAACCGAATGCCTTGCCGGGAGACATCAAATACAATGACTATAACGACGACGGCACTATTTCATCGGAGGACCGACAGATTTGTGGAAGCCCTTGGCCTAAATTAGAGCTTGGTCTAAATCTAGGGGCTTCTTACAAAGGGGTTGATTTAAGCATCAACGGTTATGGACGATTCGGGCAAAAGGTTTGGAATGGAGCAGCAGCGACAGCCGGCGACTTTGCCAACAACCAAAATAATTTCAATGGTATTATGCCATGGACACAAGAACATCCGGTAAATGATCGTCCACGAATTGTATATGGAGATTCCCGAAATAGTAGAAGTGACCAGGATCGCTGGCTCGAAAATGGTTCGTTTTTCCGTTTGAGTGATATTACACTGGGCTATACAGTGCCTACGCACTATATCAAAAAAATAGGTTTGGAAAAACTACATGCGTCAGTCACACTACAGAATCTAATTACATTTACCGGATATTCCGGTCTAGATCCTGAATTTGCAGATAGTGGCATCTTCCAAATGGGTGCTGATAACTGCTCATTCCCTAATCCGCGTGCTGTACAATTCTCATTATCATTCACATTCTAAATACCTCGGAACATGAAAAAAATAGCAATTTATATAATATGCGGTGCCACCACACTGCTTACCTCATGTGATGCTTCTTTACTCGATATACAAAACGAGAATACTTTAAGCACAGGTGTCTTCTGGAAGACAGAATCAGATATTGAAGCGGGTCTGGTAGCTACGTATGCAATGTTCTACCGCCAAGGGACTTGGACTCGAAATATTTATACCCAAATGAATGGTATGGCGGATGATGGCGTGAGTTATGCCGGTTGGACTGAGTTGAATGAATATACCAAATTTATCTTCACTGACTACAATTTTTCAGAATGCAATACAAAGATATGGAGGGAACATTACACGGCAATTTTCCGTGCCAATCAGGTATTGGATAATATAGGCAACGTAACATTTGCCGATGAAACACATAAAAATGATTTAATAGGACAAGCCAAATTCTTACGTGCTTTTTATTATTTTTATATGACAACGCTTTGGGATAATGTACCTCTTGTATTGAAAACTTCATCTGCCGCAGACAAACCTGCCCAAGCCACATCCGACCAAATTCTAACTCAAATAGAGGAGGACCTAGAAGATGCCTTTACCAAACTTCCCTCTACACGAGACTCCGAGAATACTGGTCGTCCAACTAAGGGCGCAGCCTATGGATTACTTGCTAAAGCCTATATGCAGCACCATAAATGGGAAGAAGCAAGAAAGTGTCTTGAATGGATTGTTGACGGCGAAGGAAAGAATTATTATGATTTAGTATCCAACTATGGAGATAATTTCAGTAATAAGACGGAAAATAATAAAGAATCGCTATATGAGATACATTTCTCATTAGCACATAGGGTTGGTTTTGACCAAACCGATAATTATCTGGATCCGAATGCACAGCTGGGTACGCAAATTGAAATGAATCAAGCACCTACCGGTATAGGTTGGAACAATATCGAGGCAAGACGCTGGCTGGTAGATTACTTCAAACGTGAAAGAACGACAGAAGGAAAATATGATGAACGTCTATTTTACACTTTGTGGTATGATGGAGCAGCAACTGACTTTCCAGAGCATTCTAACCAGCTAATCTATGGAGCTCCTTGGAACAGCGATTGGGGGAATCGCGTTTTTATCAAGAAATACAGTACCGATGCACTCCCATTGTACTATTGGAATGATAACAACTTTCGTTCACTGCGTTATTCGGACATGCTGTTGCTTTATGCCGAGGCACTCAACGAGTTGAACACCACACCACCTGCAAAAGCTATAGAATGCCTAAACCGGGTGCGTAATCGGGTCAAGCTGCCTAATATCGAAAACAGTACATATTACAATGGTACACAAATTGCCACCAATAAAGATGCTTTCCGTGAACACCTTAAGATAGAACGTGCTCTGGAACTTGCCCTGGAGTGTGTTCGTTGGATTGATCTGAAACGATGGAACATTGATAATGAAGCGACCTTAAATGAACTGAAAACACGTGATAGCGATTTCAACAACTTCATAATTAATAAGTCTATCCGCATGCCTATACCACAAAGCGAAGTGGATAATAATCCTAACTTAAGCCAAAATAACCAATATTAATTGAATACATTTTAGCCATGATCAATATAAAATATTTAATAGGGACAGCTATAATATCGCTGACAATATGGGGATGCGACAGCAACTCAGGTTATGTGATTGAAAATAATCCTAATGAATTCGGCATTTTCCCCGTAGCAGTACCCGTAAGTGCAAACGGAGGAACATACGAGCTAACTGTCACGGGCAACGAATCTTGGACAGCCGAATTAACCAATTCCAATAGCTCGGTTCAAAATTGGTGTACATTAAGTGAAACATCAGGTAGTGGGAAAAAAGTTATTACTCTCAATGTAAAACCAAGTACCTCTTTCGTGAAAAATCGTTCTATTATCATTGAGGTAACTTCGGGCAGTAAAACGTTGAAGTCAAAAGTCCTTCAAGAAACAATGGTCCTAGGTGAAGATGAAGTTTTAATAAACGGCTTAATATGGTCGACCAAGAACGTAGGCACCCCAGGGACCTTTGCAAGCTCACCTGACGATATAGGGCAACTATATCAATTCAATCGCAAAGTAGGCTATCCGGCTGGCAAACAAGGGGACCCGACACCTGCAAACTGGCCATCCGGTTATACAAACGACGGAACGAACTGGGTGGGCGATAATGATCCCTCTCCTGAAGGCTGGCGAATACCTACTACGGAAGAAATGGTTGCATTATGGGAAATAGGAGCAACATGGGTGACAGCAGCCCAGACAGGATTTAAGACTGGCGGTATTATTATCGGCGTTGATGGGGTTACTGCTAAACGCGCTACCAAAGATAACCTGAAACAGTTGGGCTGCCTTTTCCTGCCTCAAAGCGGTTGGAGAAATGAAACCGGAATGATGGATCGCACATGGCTCTGTGCAGTCCGTAGTGGTAATTCATTGAGTGCTACACATGGCGGGATGTCATTGGGTGACTCTGGTGGTTATCGCGATATTTGGGGATGGGGTGACGGGCAAAAAGCTCGTGCAGCTATGATAAGGCCCGTCAAAAACATACAAGTGGAAAATTGATTTGTAACATCTATATGTCTGGCGTGTTGAATATATAGATGCAACGCGTCAGATATATAGATTCAATGTCCTGGATCTTTATATCCAACAAACCCTTAATTTAGCCCTATATAATGAAAAATAAAAATCGATTTCTTATGTTATGCCTTGCCTGTATTGTGCTCTTCGGATGCAAAAGCTATTACGGAAATAAGCTGCGCATAATCACTCCACAGATTCGATATGAATTCAGTGGCGGTGCAGGGCACTATAATTACGCTCCAAGTATCATTCAAGATCAATACGGAATCAGATACGGATTTATATGCCAAAACCGCGATCCCTTTAAGATTGTAGATTACGTGTACCTATACAAAGGAATTCCTACGGAAAAAGGTTACGTATGGCAGCCCGGCACGCAAATTATTGCCCCTTCGGAAAAAGGCTGGGATAATTGCCATATATGCGATCCGGATGTACGTGAATTCAAGACTATATACAAGGGAGAAACCTACCACTGGATTATGACTTATCTAGGCGTGGATCGTTGGGATTGTAACCATAATCAAATCGGTCTGGCTATTTCTAAAAATATAGAAGGCCCATATATCAAATTCGACAAAAATCCATTAGTAGCTTATCAAGATACAACAAAATGGGGAGTAGGGCAAAGCACTACAATTGTAAAAGACTCTACAACTATACAGTTGTTCTACCATTCAACTACAGAAAATGGTCCCTTTTGCATGCGCGAAATCAAACTGAACGATCTGGATAATATCATATTAGGTGAAGAAAAGAAAGTTCCTTTCCTAAGCGCCAATAGTTACCCTGCGATATCAAACAAGAATATATACATGGTTTCTGAAACACGTGTATCCCCTATTAAAGAAATACCTACCTGGGTGGGCGATGTCTGTCGTTTGGCTTACAAACCTAGAATTGAAGGGCTTATTACGCAAAAAGACGGTTGGATAGAAATCGGACATGCTGGGCCGAAAGAGAGTGGATTCCCAAGAAATCACAATCCGGGTATCCTGACAGATACAAAAGGATATATACTCAATGAAGACGAACTGGTAATGTATTTCACTCCGGCCATGACAGGGGAAAACTGGTTATGGTCTTACGACCTGTATTCGGCTACGTTCAATCTCAAAAACTATTTCAAATGAAAAAGACTACACTACAGATTGTATAACGAAAAGCCATCGGGAAATAAAAAGATATGCTATCGCCCGAACCTTGAAGAAAATGAGAAAGATTTACAAAAAGTTATCCCTGAATTGTATCTTTCTATTTCACCAAATAATTAACATCTAAAATAATTCATTATGAGAAAAAAGAAACTTTACTTGATAAGCCTGCTCCTAATAACCTTGTCAAGTTGCATTTCGATGAAGAAACAACAGATGAAGGAAGCTGTCCCAAACACAGATAAAATTATCCTGGAAACAGATATAGGTAACGATGTAGATGATGCCTTGGCACTGGATATGCTTTACAAATACCTTGATTCCGAAAAAATAGATCTGTTGGGTATTATGATCAATAAGGAAGGACAATATCCTGCTGAGTATGCCGACATCATGAACACATGGTATGGTTACCCTCGAATACCGATCGGAATCATACATAACGGCGTAGATTGCGAGAATGACGCCACAAACTATGCGAAAGCCGTATGTCTCATGCTAGGTCAAAATGATAAACCGGCATTCAAACGTTCTCTAAAAAATTATAATCGGCTACCCCAAGCCCCTATTCTGTACCGCAAGATATTGTCACAACAACCGGACAATTCCGTCACTATCATTTCCGTAGGTTTCTCCACTAACCTTGCCCGCTTGCTGGACACTCCCGCCGACAATATTTCTCCGCTGACCGGAAAAGAACTGATTGCCAAGAAAGTAAAACTACTGTGTACCATGGCAGGGTGCTTTAATAATCCTAACCTATATGAATATAATGTGGTAAAAGATATTCCAGCCGCAAGAAAGGTATTCACCGAATGGCCAACACGTCTCGTCACCTCTCCTGCTGAGGTAGGTGTTGCCGTCAATTATCCGGCTAAAAGTATCGAGAATGACTTTAACTGGGCACCCATACACCCAATGGTAGCAGCTTACAAAAGCTATCGAAAAATGCCTTATGACCGCCCAACTTGGGACCTGACCTCAGTCCTATATGCTGTAGAGGGATCCTCTTATTTCACTGTTTCGCCTGCTGGACAAATAAAAATAACAGATAAAGGTGCAACGGTATTTACTCCCGATCCGCAAGGAAATCGGTACTATTTAAAAATAGATTCTATTCAAGCTGAGAATATCAAACAGCACTTTATCAAGCTAGTTACCAAACAACCGATCCATTTTCATAAACAATAGGACAGTATGATTAAATATTTATTAAGCTTAATTGGACTATGCTTAGTCTGTTCTTGTTCGAGCAAAGGTACGGAAGAAGATCCTATTGTCGATCCACCAAAAGAAACTCCTACATGGAGTATTACAAAACCAGAATTCGTGTTTGGCTTTAATGGAGAGAGTAAGTATTCATATTGCCCCAGCGCGTTAGAACAGAAAGACGGAACAGTCCACCTTTTTTTCTGCGGAAACCCGGAAAACTTAATCATGGTAGATAATATCTTTCACATAAAGATCAATCCGGATGGCTCTCAAACAGCTCCCAAAAGTGTATTACAACCCGGCATATCCGGTTCATGGGATGACCACCACACGTGTGATCCCTCCGTTATTGAAGGTAGTTTTACTTGGAATAACACCACTTACAAATATGCCTTGTTCTATTTGAGTAATAGGTATGGAGTGTATTACAATGAAATCGGCGTTGCATTCAGCAATGATCTTAATGCAGACAGTTGGGTGAAATATCCGAAGCAGATTGTAAAAAAAACATGGTCTACTGAAGGTGATCAAGAAATTGGGGGTAGTGGTAAATCGTGGGGGGTAGGCCAGCCCTCTGTAGTATCCTTAGACGGCAAAGGAAAGCTACTACTAACTTATACCATCGGAGATATCGGCGGTACACGGATCGCATGGTCCGAGGCTGATTTCAGCAATATGGATAACTACACCATAACCACTCCACAGACAATTGTACAAACGGGACTAAAGGCTATTGATAACCAGTCGAGAGATTATACCTGCAACTCTGAGTTTGCTATCAACAAGGACGCGGATAAGATAGTCATGATACGTCCGGTACAACCTATGCCCAATACTTACCCTAATTATCTAAATTCTTCATTGGAAATAGATTATATGAACCTTTCTGACTTCATGAACCAACGGGGATATTGGACGCCAATATATCGGATTACTCCCGATGATACCGGTTATCCAAGAAATCATAATGCAACATTATTGAGAGATAACTTTGGATCATTGGAAAATTGGGAAGAACCGGCTTTCTATTTTACAGTCAGTAAGGCAGCACCTGACGTACAACCTGCGGGCATTAATCATGCAGAATGGACTTATCACATATGGAAGAGTAAAGTTATAATGAAACATTCATGAAATAAGTCTTATCTACGAGAATATTCTGTAGCAAATAAAGACAATAGTTGTAACTTAGGTTTATAATGCTTCTATCCCAGGGCAATAGCCGTCACAGCCCTGGAATAGAAACGCAACAGCCCAGGGTTGCAATACTTGTAAACCTGGGCTGTGACGGTTGTTGCCTTAGGATGTGAATTCACCTAGTTTTTCCTCTCGCCATGAGCATAAGCAGAAGGGGATATTCCGAACTGTTTCTTGAAGCATTTACTAAAGTAAAATGGATCTTCGATTCCTACTTTATAGGATACTTCGGACACTGTGTAGCGACCTTCAAGTAATAACTCAGCAGCTTTCTTCATGCGCATGATGCGTATATACTCATTAGGCGAGTAGCCGGTGATGCCACGTACTTTGCGGTAAAACATAGTGCGTCCTAGTCCCATTGTTGAGGCGAGATCATCAACAGAGAATTGGCTATTGCCGATCTGTTGCTCTATGATGCCAAAGAGGCGGTCACTAAATTCTTTGTCTTTATCCGATGTACAAATGTTCGGTTGAAGCATACCTGGGTCATTCGAAAACTTCTTACGTAAGTTTTCGCGTTGTTCTATTAGCTTAAATGTTCTGGCGAGTAGTAACTTTGTGCTGAAAGGTTTGGTGATGTAGGCATCTGCTCCACTTTCTACTCCTTCCAGATGACTTTCTGCAGAACTCATGGCTGTTAATAATATAATGGGGATATGACTGGTATTAAAATCATTCTTTAATTTACGTGTCACTTCGAATCCTGTCATTCCAGGCATCAATACATCACAAATAATTAAATCAGCATCATATGTACGTGCTTGTTCCAAGCCGGACGACCCATCAGCTTCTGCCACTACTTCGAAGTATCTGCTTAGTTCCTCTTTCACAAATTCACGTACATCATGGTCATCTTCAATGATTAATATTTTGTACTTATTCAATGGATTCGTTTCTGTATTATTATCGTTATCGGAAAATGCCTCTGTGATCTCCTCTTCTATAGTAGCATTTTCTTTATGAAAGTCTTCTTCTTCTTTCAATAATATATTATGTGGTATTAAGAAATCTTTTTCTTCGTATATGTTTGCGTCTGTTGATAGAGTAACAGTGAAAACAGATCCCCCACCTTCATTTTCATTGTACACGATAGTACCCTTGTGAACATTAACCAGTTCATGTGTTAAGTGGAGTCCGATGCCCATGCTGCTACCCGAAAAGTTACTTTGCATAAAGCGTTTGAAAAGTTCCCCTTGTTTTTCTTTTGCAATTCCAACTCCCGTATCCGAAATTGCAATCACAATTTGTTTTTGCGTCTCATTAATTACAGCAGATAAGATGACTTTTCCATCACTAGGTGTGTATTTGAACGCGTTGGACAACAGATTATAGATAACTTTATCCAAGTTACCTTTGTCAATGAACATTTTGTAGAAAGCTACCGAAGGCCTGAATTGGAAATCCATATGTTTTGATTCCGCAATATCATTAAAACTGAGGAATATTTCATGCAGGAATGCCATGACATCTGTTTCTTCTAACGAAAGTGCCAGCTTATTATTTTGCATTTTTCTGAATTCCAACAACTGATTAATTAAGCGCAACATTCGTTGGGTACTTTTATCCATGATTTTCATGGAGTAATTGATTTCCTTTGGAAGTTTGGGTACTCTTCGCATCTTTTCAAGCGCACCTTCTATTAATGTTAAAGGAGTGCGGAACTCATGTGATATGTTAGTGAAAAACATGAGCTTGTATTCTGTCAATTGTTTCTCTACTTGCACTTTTGTGCGTAAAGCATTGAAGTCCCTCACTAATCTGTATGTTATATACAATGCGATTAAAAGTAGGAAAATGTAGATGACAAAGGCCCAAGTGGTTTTCCAAAAGGGTGGAGCTATGATAATATGCAACACAGATTGCTCTTTTCCCCATACACCGGTGGTACTACATGCTCTGACGTGCAGTGTATAGCTACCGGGTTCCAGATTTTTGTATGCTGAAAAATTAAGGTGAGTAGGTTTGTTCCATTCTTTGTCGTAATTTTCTAAATAGTATGTGTATTTGTCCCCATTGCTCCCGGAATAATCGAAAGTCGTAAAATTAACAACGAATGAATTTTGAAAATATTTCAGTTTGACTTTATTCGTATAAGTAAGTGCACACGTCAATGGAGAATCGGTATCTCCGGGATGCATATAAATGCCATTGACTTGTAAGTTAGTAAATACCACTTTAGGGCTCATTTCAGATTTATTAATTACTTTTTCGGGGGTGATAATGACTAGCCCGTAATTTGTGCCAAATAGTAATTTCCCATCTTTACATCTGCATGCACTGTTTTCGCTATATACATTGCCAAGAGTATATGTGGAAAAGAAAAAATTCTCAAAAGTGTCGGTTATAGGTGAGAAACGCGATATTCCATATTCCGTGGCAATCCATATTCTACCTTCTTTATCTTCGAGAAAAGATTGAACCATGTTATTTACTAAGCCATCATTAGTACCATAATGTTTAAAAGAAAGTTTGCTGTAATCGCCATTAGGAAAGCATTTGCTGAAACCAGTTCCAGATGTTCCTATCCAAATATATCCTTTACTATCCTGAAAAATGCATTTAACTTCATTACTTCTAAGTTTACCGTTGTCGTAATTATAGGTATAATAGCTCTGGGGATTGGCGATGAGCGAATCAGGTTTAAAGATACATACTCCTTCACTCGTTCCAACCCATATCCATCCATTTTTGTCTTCTTGAATAACGCGTATCTGGCTCTGACTATAATTTTTGTTTAGAAAATGCTTAAAGGTATAGCCGTTCTTTGTTTTAATAGCTAAATCCAGACCACCACCAAATGTTCCGATCCACATTCTTCCTTTTCTATCGCGATAGACTGCAAAAATACTATTATTGCCTATAGAAGACGAAGCATTTGAGTGCTGATACCATTTTCCATCTATGGACAATCCATTGCCCCGGCTTCCCAACCAAAGTGTTCCTTTTGCATCTTCAGTAACAGCATAAATATTTGAGTGGAAATATTGTTTTTCTTCTTCGAACTTTAGTGCAGAATCATATTTGTAGACTCCTCCCCGGCGCGTACCAATCCATATTTCATTATCGGACATTCGAGTGATCATTCGAATCGTATTGGAACGGTCTGATAATGTTTTATCTTCGGGAAATAGACGGGTGGATCCTTCGTTCAGGACAGATAACCTGGATATACCGGTGTATTCTGAACTGACCCAGATTCCACCGGCGCGGTCTTCCATCAGATATTGTAAGAAGTTGGAGCCAATATGGTTAAAGCTATTGATATTGGAGGTGAAATGTTGGAGTTCATCGGTTGTAGGATCATAGGCAAATAGTCCGTTACCGTATGTTGCTATCCAAACAATATTCCGAGAATCTTGGATAATGTAGTAGCGTTCGCGGTCAATATATCGTACTTTATCACGGGGAAGTAGTTGAAAGGTCTTAATAGTTTTATCTTTTGCATTGATGTACCATACTTTTCCTGTACAGTTATTTACCCAGAAATTACCTCGGTTATCAGTCTGTACTTCTCCTTTAGGTATGTCAAACTTTGCTTCACGGTTGATTTGTTCGGTATTCAGGTGAAATACATAACCTCCATTTTCAGCGAATATAATCCAATCATTGTCAAGTCGGAGTGTGCCGTATATAGCTGTCCCTCCTTGTTTGGCAGAAAGGGAAACGACGGTGCGTACTTGCTTTTCTTTGGCTTTTACATATATAATGCCATTTGAAGAGACGAAAAAAACTTTATCAAGATAAGATGTAGCATTGAAAGCATCATGCCCTTTCTCTATTATAGTAACTTTATTATCAATCAATACAGCTATGCCTTTTTCCCCACCAATCCATATGTTTTTGTGCTTGTCTTCATACATGTAAGTGACTTTATTAAAGGGGAGATTGCCTTTTTCTTTCTTAAAGGTGATAGAAGAAAACTTTCCATTTGCATAGGTTATTTTACGACAACCATTTCCTGCCTGCCATAGCCATATGTCGCCGTTGGAAGCAGTCATTAAGTTACTGTAGTTTTGATCGTATTCTCCGCAACCGGTAAAGTCAACAAAGCAGTCTTTCTTTAAATCGTAGCAACTGAATCGCTCGGGAAAGGTTTCAACCCAAAGAAATCCGTTTTTATCTTCATATAAACTTCTGATGCGATGGTCGCATAAGGAAATCTTATCTCCTTCACCGGGATGGAATGTGACAAAAGAGTTGCCATCGTAACGGCTGAGTCCGTTTAAGGTTCCCATCCAGATAAAGCCTTTGCTGTCTTGAAGCATACAGCGGATGGAATTATTAGCAACTCCATCATTTGTTGTCATGTGAATAGAACGAACTTCAATGGATGCACAGATATCAAGACATAAAACAAAAGATATCAATAAAAATGAGATGTATCTTATTTTCATGTTTCTCATTGTAATATTAGGGTTGAGCAAAAATACGAAAAAAAGTGTACCAACCCTATGGTGATACACTTTTTTTGATTAGTCCATGTGGAAGACTTCTGGCAGAGGAATGGTTATAGGCGAATTATCAGAATTAACTTCCATAATATCAGCCATATAGTTCCACCACTTTTGGACGATAGGGCTTGTCCCCATGTCTTGCGATGAGGCTTCCCCTTTAGTCTTTTGGCAGGCAAACAGAATATTAGTCTCTTTGTCCCAGTAAATGGAGTAATCGCAAACTCCTCCGTCCGACAACATTTTCTTTAATTCCGGCCAAATGGCTGCATGTCTTTTTTCGTACTCTTTCTCAAAGCCTGGCTTCAAGAACATTTTAAATGCTTCTCTTTTCATGGTATGTTTAATTAAAAATTAAGTTATAAAAGATTCATTTTAAGTACTTTGATAAGTTACATCCTTTTAAACTACGAATTCCTTCCACAATGGATTTGTCATTCAATAAAGCTCCATCCTTTGTGTTGTGAACACTGTCCACGTAGTAATTGGCAGCTTTCTCTTTGCCCATTGCTTCGAATTTGAGTGCAGTGAGATTGTTTAGGTCTATGTAAAAAGCACCTTCTTGTTTGGCAACTTCTTGTGACCATTTGGCATATGTATCAGTACAGCGGTTCATTTTATCATCTGTCCATCGGTTACCGGGAGTATGGGAAGTTACGATGACAGTTGCACCCTTGGCTTTAGCTTGACGAATATATTTACGAATGTAGTAGCCATAAGTGTGGATGGTCTCATGACTACCGTCCCGTTCCATAACAACGTTGAGCGTATCGTTTCCAGTCCCTTTTATTGAGGCACGTGCTCGTCCGGTATTATATGGTCCACCGTCATTATGTCCGAAATCAATTAATAGATAGTCTCCTTTTTTGATGGCAGGTAAAACTTTATCCCAAAGGCCTTCAGTGAAGTAGGTTCGGCTACTCCGCCCACCAAGTGCCCAGTTTTCAACGGAGAGTTTTGTGGTATCGAGAAACTGTTCCAGAAAGCTTCCCCAACCCCACATACCATGTTCTCCTTGGCCTTTGCCACATTTTACGGTAGAATCACCAATGAGGAATAGAAGAGGCGTTTTATCATTTTTACGACTGAAACCGGCAACTACATCCCTTGGATTGTTAGGATCGGCAAAATCGAATATAGCTTCCTTGCTTTTTTGCTCTACGGTATAGTATTGCACTGCCCCGTCATTCATTTTTGGATGTTGATGTTTCAGTAATCTAACCATTTCAGCTCCAGCCGCAATAACCGGTCCATATCCATGGGCTGCGTACACATTAACTGGCCGGTTGTAGTAGAATGCAGGGTCAAATCCCATTCCTGTTCCTACACATGTTCCTTCTATTTGCCCTTCACTGTTAATTTTTGATGAAATAGCATGCCATCCTAGCTGAACTACTGGTCCATAAGCCATCGGGTCGATCCATCCTTTATTGATGCCATGAGCCATACAATAAACATATATTGCTGTAGCAGAGGTTTCCAGGTAAGAATCATTCCGGTCGAGTAACTGATGCCAGAAACCTTCACTGCTTTGACAGGCTGCCAGACTCTGTACATGAGCACGAAAAGTATCTATGATTTGATTACGTTGAGGATAGTTTTCTGGTAATACATCCAATACTTCACATAAGGTGAGTAAGGCCCAACCATTGGCACGTCCCCAAAAAAATGAAGGGTGCTCTTGCATACCTTCCACCCATCCATGTCTAAATAATCCTTTTCCCGGTACCCACATTTTTTCTTTAAACTGTAAGACTTGTCGGACAGCCTCTGTTGTATAGTTCTGTTGGTTGTCACTGGCAATACGGGAGTACCATGCAATAGGCGGAATCCCCATAAACATATCGTCCAGCCAGACAGTATTTAATTGGGGACGTTTACGGGCAAAAGTACCATCAGTCAATCTATATTGATGATACATAATGTAGTTCATGTAGTTTTCTATAAGTGGCTTTAAAGAGAGTGATTTATCTTTTAGTTGGGCTTTGATCATTGCTGTGCATATAGCTCCGGCATCATCCAGAGCGTGAGGAGTTAAAATCTGATGCATTAGCGGATCAACAGTTCCATATTTTTCGAGTACATTGTTAAAATATGGGGCCACTTCAGCCAGAAAACGAAAGCGATCGGTTACATAAGTTAGGTAAGCTTTATTTCCTGTTGCCTCAGCTGCATTTAGCATTGCGGAATAAGTTACTCCCCATTCGTAACTTCCCAAACGAAAAGCTCCCCGCTTCAACTCTGCATCAGTTGTCATGTTAGCATAATCAGTAATTATTTTGCCGGTTTTTGAATTGATGACTTCCGCCGGAGTATTTTTTTCCAAATACTGCAAAACACAATTCATATACGCTGTCACTTCGTTTATCGTGAGAGTACCATAAGGAGTCTTATAAGTGGGTTGTAAGAGGTGTAAGGGGGTGTTTGAGTCGTTAATTCCTTGCTGTTCTTGAGCATAAATGTTACTACCTGTTGCCAGGAATAAAAGAAAACTCATTAGACTTAATGTCTTTAAATTCATAATTTCTTGATTTATTTTTATTGGCGTAAATAATTGATGTATTATGATGATTTTTTATTTACTGATAAGTAGCACTGTATGAGCTAGGTTTGTAGACGGCTATTTGGTCGAGCACTACCCCCTTATCTAATGCTCCAAAGATTATGGAGTGCTGCCTACTTTTTTTTATAGGTAAAGTCATATGGCGAATGGCTTGATTGCGCAATACATTTTCCTTCCACTCTTCACTGCGTTCATGTGTTTCATATGAAAAAAATGAGGTTGTGAATCATCTAAAATGATTGAGAAGCGTAGCTTATTTTCTTCCATCGAGTGATTGGGAAGAAGTTTTATTACTATGGTTATTGAATCTGCATGCCAAGTTGTGAAGTTAATATGTTGAATTTCTTCTTCACTCCACGGCATATCTGTGATTGTTTTATATGTAGGATCTTTTTCTTCTACTCGGGTATGACCTAAAAATTCCGGTTTACAGATATAAGCCAGTCTGTAATATTCTTCCATAATAGGAAGTAGCTTCTTTGCCACTTGTTCACTAAATTCTCTTGATAGGAAACGATAGAGATGGACTTTTACTCCTTCTTTTTTGACTTTATTTGTATTCCATGCCATATATATTTCGTTACCTCCTTTTCGTTTTGCCTCTTCCTGAGTGGGGAAATGTCGGATGTATCCGTAATTATCATCGCACCACATAAGAGTTACGTCATCAGGCACCTCTAATCCGGAATTGTATACATCCAATGCTTCTTTATAGGGAATAAATACTTGTGGAATCTTAGTCAGATCGTGGTTCACATATGTTGAGAGTATATTGCGTTGATCCTTAAAAATATTTTCTAATGCGGCTTTCTGTTCTGTAATCGTTTTTACTCCGTTCATCTTCCCGTCGTGTATACCTCGCATTCCTAACGTATATAAGTTGTCATATTGGGATACTTCTCTTATCCGTTGCTCCCAGAAGTGAAGTACATTAGTCCGGTTATGTATATAATCATATTCACCAATGCCGTCTTTATGCCACTCACCATTGGTATTCCGCATCATCGGTTCACAGTGTGAGGTGCCGATGTAGATGCCATAGCGATCGGCCATTTCTTTATTCCCGGGTGTGTAGTAAAAAGGTATACTGCAGTTGTGCATTGCCGGCCAAAGGGTGTTGGCACGTAGACGCAAAAGTAGTTCAAAGACCTGTTCATAAGTATGCGGTCCTATTTGTCCTTTTAGGACAGATGGTTCATAATTCTTATAGCTCCATGGAGTAAATCCCCAATCTTCATCATTAATAAATATTCCTCTGAAAGCTATATTTGGTGATTGCAGGGAAAGAAAGGCGGGAGGGAGGATGAATTCTTTTTGTTGGAGTGGGGTAGAGTCTGCCCACCATTCCCATGGAGATACTCCCATTAATCGGCTGAGTTCCATAATGCCATAAGCTGTACCTCGCTTATCACTTCCCGCGATGAGTAAATTCCCGTTTTTAAGCACTTGTAATAAGAAAGCTTCATGCCTGCTTTCCAAAGGGGAAAGATCAACGCCCTGTTGTTCTATTATTCTATTATACCCCAATGTCCCGACGATGATATGTCCCTTTCCGGTCGTTTTTTGCAATGAAGCGGACAGAACAGCATGGCAGTCACGTTCGAACAATTGCAGTGCGGTATAAACGACCTCGGCTTCTATCTTGTCAATGGATACAGTAATCTTTTTGTTCGCTTGTAATTTAAATGGCCATTTTTCTTCTGCAAGTGCACTCTGTATTATTAGAATAGAGAAAACTGCGCAAAGAGTAATTTGGGCTCTTTTTGCTTGCTGATGTGGAAATATCATATTTATTAGAATTTTGTATTTTGGTCTCATTTAATATATTGAGCTTAACTGTGGGTCTATATCATTGACGCAGACTTTATTTAAAGTTTATTTCAACTATTGCAAAGTTATTTTTTTTGTTTTTAATATCTATGGACAAAAATCCATTTATATGGATTTTTGTCCATTAACAGAAGAATAACGGAGCAAGTACGGTAAGGATACGTATTTGATAAGGTATAGGTAGATAATGGGATGTCTCCTTCTTTATTTAAAACTTTGGTTTTGGAGACTTAAAGTAAAACTTATATTTTAATTGGAAGGATATTTATTCTTTTTACAGTTTCAAGGATAATAAAAATGTTTTTACGACTATTCATTTTGTCCTTTTATTGATATGCCAGAGGAATTTCATGCTTATAGGACAGTTTTTTCCATGCTTTTGCACGATTTTACATTGGGATTTTTTAGGTTCACTAATATATTTGCAATACAATTTTACATAAGGAAATTCATTCCTTAGTATAAGCTAGAGGAAATAATAGTGTTTTGTTTAACTTAAATAATTAATGTATGAAAAACAGCAAGATTTTTAGTCTGTTTGGTTGCGTGGATAAGTTCCAGCGACTATTTTTTGTTGCATTGCTTTCTGTATTATCTATAGGAGTATATGCGCAAAATAAAACTGTTTCCGGTACTGTGGTTGATTCCAAAGGAGATCCAGTTATCGGAGCTAGTGTGGTTGTTAAAGGTACTGCTAATGGTATAATTACTGATATAGACGGTAATTTTAGACTTCAGAATGTCCCCGAAAGCGGAAAAATGCAAGTTAGTTTTGTTGGCTTTCAGACATTGGAAGTTGCTGTTGCAGGTAAGAACCATTTTAAGCTAACTCTTCAAGATGATACAAAATTGCTTGAAGAAGTGGTAGTCATTGGCTATGGTGTACAAAAGAAGAGTGATGTAACAGGAGCTTTAACGCAGGTAAGTGCAGAAACTTTGACTAATCGTCCGGTCACAAATGCATTTGAGGCTTTGCAAGGTAAGGCTGCTGGTGTGGATATCACAACAAGTGAACGTCCTGGAACTTTGGGCTCTATAAAAATTCGTGGAACTCGTACCCTACTTACAGATGATGGTGCTTCTGCTCCTTTGTATGTAGTCGATGGTGTTCCTTTACAGAATGGTGATATGTCTAATATAAATTCGCGCGATATTGAATCTATTAGTGTGCTGAAAGATGCTTCTTCTACTGCTATTTACGGTTCGCGTGGTGCTAATGGCGTTATTTTGATTACCACTAAACGTGGCAAAACTGGTGCGTTAAAACTGAATTATTCGGGTTCTGTTACTTTTGAGACTCTAAAAGATAAGGCTGAAATGATGAATGCCGCTGAGTACATTACGTGGCGGCGGTGGGGCTTCTATAATGCAGGTCGAATCACTTCTCCTGGCGATGAGCCAAATCAGACTTCCGATGAAACTGTATTTGCCGATGTAAAAGCAGATGCTGCCACTTATAATAATATAATGAATGGATGGAAAAGTGGCACGTGGGATGCTTCTCTTGTTCAGAATACGGATTGGATAGGAATGGTAACTCGTACGGGTATTACTCAAGAGCATTCGATAAGCGCGAGTGGAGGTACCGATAAATTTAATGCCTATGCATCTTTTGCTTATTTGCAGAATAAAGGAACACAGAAAGGGCAGGATTATGACCGTTATAATGCGACGGTCACTGCGGATTTTCAGGCAACTCCCTGGTTTAAGATGGGAGCTTCTATTAATGCATCTTATGAGGTCCAGCAGTATGGTTACTCTCGTACCGGGCAATCATCGAATTCCGGTCCTAATGATATTTATTCAGCTGCAAAATCTATTTTTGCCTATGCATTGCCATTTGGAGAAGATGGCAGTATTACAACCTATCCTGGGGCACAGTCAACTATTTATACGGTATATGATCAGTGGGACTGCTCTAACGATCAGCGCAAAACTTTCCGTGCAATGGGTAGCTTTTATGGATTATTAGATGTTGGAAAGCTTTGGAAACCGTTGAAAGGCTTAAGCTATAAAATTAACTTTGGTCCTGAGTTTAGCTATTATCGTAGAGGTTTATTTATTCCTAAAAATTCAGCAATTCGCTTAGGTGGAACTAATTATGCAAGTTGGAATCATCAAGATAAGGCTTCCTGGACTTTGGATAATCAGGTCATGTATTCTAAGACTCTAGGTCTTCATCATTTTGACGTGACTTTATTGCAAAGTGCTTCAAAATATCATTATGAGGATGCAGGTATGGCTGCTCAAAACATTCCGAGTGAAGGTTTTTTATGGAATAATATGGATGCAGTGGATTTTGCAAATGATAGTTATAAGGCTTCTATGTCAACAGGGTTAGTTGAAAGTCAGTTGGCTTCTTATATGGGACGTTTGAATTATTCGTTTAAAGATCGATATTTATTAACTGTTTCTGGTCGTTATGATGGCTCTTCCGTTTTGGCAAGCGGGCATAAATGGTCGTTTTTCCCATCTGCAGCTTTAGGATGGCGTATGGATCAAGAAAATTTTATGAAAGGTATATCTTGGTTGAATCAATTAAAGCTTCGTGCAGGAGTAGGTACCACTGGTAATGCAGCTGTTGATCCTTATTCGACTACTGGTTCTATTAATAGTTATTATGTGCCTTTTGGGGGAAGTTCGAATTCATTAGTTTATACAACGAATGAACCTTATTATAGCAAATCCGATGATTTTGTACAAATGGCAAATAAAGATCTGGGCTGGGAAAAAACGACGCAATGGAATTTTGGAGTAGATTTTAGCGTGTTGAAGGGGCGTGTTAGTGGTACTTTAGACCTTTATTTCTCACATACGAATGATTTGTTGATGAATATGACAATTCCTACCTTGACTGGTTACTCATCGATGAAAGCTAATGTTGGTGAGACTAAAAATCATGGAGTGGAACTTTCCTTGAACGTTATACCTGTTCAAATGAGGAATTTTGAGTGGAATACTTCCTTCAATGCTGCTTATCAACATGATGAAATAGTTAGCTTGGCTAATGGGAAGCAGGATATGGTTGATAATGCATGGTTCATTGGTAAATCTATTAATGTTTATTATGGTTATACAACTAATGGTCTATGGCAAGAAAGTGATGCAGACGAAATGGCAAAGTTTAATGCAAAGGGAGCTAAATTTGAAGTTGGTAAGGTTAAACCTGTTGATCAAAATGGAGACTATGTGATTGATTCGGATGATCGTGTAATTTTGGGTACAAAGACTCCAAAATGGACGTTCGGTTGGAACAATACTTTTGCATATAAAGATTTTGAATTGAACATTCAGATGATTGGTCGTACGGGATTTATGGTAGATGCAGGAGGTGAAGGTCAACTAGGTATTTCCAATCAGCGTAAAATCAGCTATTGGACTCCGTCTAATACGAATGCAGATTATCAAAAACCTATTTATAGTACATCCGGAGGTGATTTTTATTCTTCTTTATTGGGTTTTAAAGATGCATCTTTCATTAAAGTCCGCAATATATCTTTGGGATACAATTTGCCTAAGAGAGCTTGTAGATCATTAGGTATAGAGGGGGTGAAGTTATACGTTCAGGCAAAGAATCCTGGTATGATTTATAGTTCTGTATCTTTCAGAGACTTGGATACTGGTACAAGTTATTATAATAAAGGTTATACAGTTGGTTTGGATGTTACTTTCTAATTCAACGGATTGGCTAATTATTTAAAACGAAGAAACAATATGAAAAAACATATTTATTTATTAGGAACTTTAATAATAGCTACATTAGAACTAAGCTCTTGTGGTGATAGTTTCCTTAAAGAAGAAAATACGACGGCGTACAATACTGCTTATCTGGCTACCAAAGATGGAATTATGGCTCAGGCTACTGCATTATATGGTAATATTCGCTGGCATTTTGGTTATGAGTGGGCATATGGAATCACTTTGTATGGAACTGATGAATTTACGTCTGCCAATGACTTGACCAATGAGCCTTGGAACAGATATGACTCTCGTTTAGGCGCTGCTAACATTACGACTTCACTGGGTGCTGCCAATAATAATTGTACGAGTGCTAGTGCTCTGTGGGATGAAATGTATTATGGCATTTCCGCTGCTAATAACGTTATTAAGAATGCCACGGCATTGAATGATGCGGATTTGGATAAGTATATGGGAGAAGCTTATTTTTTGCGTGGATATAATTATTATCGATTGTTTGCACAATATGGCGGAGTTGTTTTAGTTACAGAACCATTGGAAGGGGTTGCTCGTAATTTTAAGCGTAGTACGGCTGAAGAAACTTTAAATGAGGTTATTGCAGACTTCCAAAAAGCTTATGACTTGCTACCTATTGATAAATGGAGAGGATACGGGTGCTGGACTAAATATACGGCAGCTCACTTCTTGGCAAAAGCCCTTCTATTCCGTCAATCTGAACGGTGCGATGATTGGAATTCGGCTTATGATAAAACCACGGATTTAACTAAATGTATTGCTCTCTGTGATGAAGTGATTAAAGCTTGTCCGTTAGTTGGAAATTATAATGACTTGTTTAATAATTGGACAGGAATTGATTGTGATTTAGAAGGTAATTCAGAAATATTAATGTCTGCCCAGCATAATGGAGATTCATCGACTGCCGGGCGATATGGTAATCGTACTTATAATTATTTTAACTGCCAATGGCAGACTGCTTCTGCTAAATGGGTTCAGCGTGGTGTTTGGATCGGCGGTATGGAATTTCAACGTTGTCGTCCGACGGAATATAATTATAAATGTTTTGATAATGTTAATGATTCTCGTCTGTGGAAATCATTTCGCACGGTGTTTGGTTTGACCCAAATTGTTGATGCTACTAATGTTAAAGCTGGTACTTTAAGTGCTGACCAAACGAGTGATACCAAAGTCGGTGATGAAGGCATTATATTTATCTTAAATAAAAAAGGCGATCATCGCTTTGACAATGTAACTTTTGGAGCGTTAGGTAAAAGTAAATTTATTAATCCAGCAACGGGAAAATGGGTTCCCAATGCAGCTCCGTTATATCAAGATGGTAAGTTCGTTCAGGAAAATTATGGCAGTGCAACAGGTGATTATTGTAACTTCTGGCCTGGATTGAATAAAACAGATGATGGTTCTCGCTTGGCGGAGAAGGGTGATGCGCACCGTGACATCATCATGGCTCGCACGGGAGAAACTGTGTTAATTAAAGCTGAAGCTCAAGTTCGTTTAGGAGAATATCAGGATGCTATTACAACTGTAAATACATTACGTGCTCGTGCTCAATGGAAAGCAACTGAGAATCGTGAGGCTTACATTGATGCTACTAAAGCATTTGAATCTAATTCTTTGTATGAGGCAAATAAGGCTAAATATATAGCTGCTAATACTTGGAAAAATTCATATTGGTTGTCGACAGGTCTGGATGAAACGGTAGATAATAAAAAGGCCTCCAATCTTCAGATTTCAAGTTATACTAAGTTGCCTGATGAAGATGAAGAGATCCTCTCTGATTTAAGTTGTTCCGGAGATTATGATCGTATGTTGAACTTTATATTTAATGAACGCACTCGTGAACTAGATGGCGAATGGAATCGTTGGGAAGAGTTAAGTCGTTGCAAATTATTACATCGTCGTGCAATTCAGTATAATAAGATTGCTTCTACAAATTTAACTACAGATCAGCAAAGTAATGATAGCCATTTCTTATTACGTGCTATTCCTCAGACATTCATAGATGGTTTGTTGAATGATGATGGTTCTAATTTAACTTCCGAGCAACAAGCTGCTTTACAGAATCCTGGATATTAGTATGCTGTAATAGGTAGCGACATTTTGTAAAAAAGGCAACTAATTCACTCCGGAATAGTTGCCTTTTGTCTTTTAAGTATTTAGCCTGCGAAGTAGTTTGGAGACTTTTGCTTCTGCTTATGGTTTAAATTTCTTCTGATCTAGCTATATGATTGTTAATTTATCAGCACAAGGGATACTTGCTCTACCATTTTCTTTTATGATACAAAGATGGTGGTAGAGATTCTTTTGTAAAAGTAAAGTGCTTGGTATATAGATGCTTTTGTTTGTTTGGCGTTTTCTTTAATGTCACTGTTATAATGAAGCTAACTTATTCTTTCAGTTTTCAGAGTTCTCCGAAATACTCTATTCTTTTATTTTTTTTAGCCATTTCTTTATGGTTTCTTTTAAGATTTCCTGTTTGAAAGGTTTAGTTAGGAAATCACTACATCCTGCTGCTAATGCGGCTTGATTGTCTTCTTCGTATGCAAAAGCAGTGAGTGCTATAATTGGAGTATTTGGGGATAAACTTTTTATGATTTTTGTTGCTTCCAATCCATCGATAACAGGCATTCTTATATCCATTAAAATTAAATCAGGATTTGTTTTCCGGAATAGATCAATAGCTTCCTTACCATTTTGGGCACGTTGTAAATGATATATTGGTTTTAAAATAGATTCAACTAAGAGATAATTACTATCCATATCCTCAGCTACTAAAATGCTATTTATGGATGTTTTGGCTTTATTACGCGTTTTTTCCTCTTGCTTTATTTCTGTCTCTGTTACGAGTTGTTTATCTGGCACAGGATGTATTGTAATAGGGATGTTTATATCGCATTCTTTTGTAGGCTCTTTTCTGCTTTTTTCTGTTTGTACAGGTAAAGTAAAGGTGAAAGTAGTACCTTTTCCAATTTCAGAGGTGACTACTATTGTACCTCCCAGATGTTCTATGATCGTTTTGCATATAGCTAGTCCTAAACCTGTACCTTGCGCAAAAGTATTTGCTTTAACGAAACGGTCAAATACTTGATTTATTTGATTACTCGGAATGCCTGACCCTGTATCTGATACATGAAAAATGATATTTTCTCCTTCTTGACTATACCCATAGCAAATACTCCCCTTTTGAGTAAACTTAAAGGCATTGCCTATAAGATTGGAAATTACCTGAAAAATACGATTCTTATCAGACTCTAGTTTGAGATATTTGTTCGATGGCTCAAAAATTAACTCAACATCTTTAGGACACCTAAAAACAAGTGCATCGTATATTTCTTTGCATAATGGATATAGATGTACAGGTGTAATATTGAACTCAACGATACCTGCTTCTATTTTAGAAAGGTCAAGTATTTCATTGATAAGTTGTAGTAAGCGTTCGTTATTCGATTCCACTATGTTATAGTATTCCTTTCTTTCGTCTGTATTTTCGCTTTCGGCAATAATTCGTGAGAATCCTACAATAGCATTTAGTGGGGTACGTATTTCGTGACTCATGTTGGCTAAAAAAGCAGATTTTAGATGATCCGAGGTTTCAGCTTTTTCCTTTGCAGCCAGTAGTTCACGTTTCATCAATTCAATATCAGTAATATCCCATTCTATGCTCAATAAAACAGGTGAGAAGTCTTTGTCTTCTATTATCATCTTTCTCTTATCAAGAAACAGAGGCTTCCCGTTTATATCATGCTCTTCAGTAATATAGTGTATTTCTTGTCCTGTAGTAGCTATTTGAATATCTTCCTTCCTTTTTTCTTCTGCGATTTCTGTTGGATAGAAATCAAAGTCATCTTCTCCTGATGGTTTTGATATTGACATATTACGGTTGTAAGACTCTCTGTTACGGTACATATATTTAAATCCATTTCCAATATCTTTCACAATAATACCTGCTGGCAGGTTTTCGATAATTTTATCCAATATTTGATTAAAGCGCTTAATTTGCTGCTCATGGTGGATACGTTGTGAGATATCTCGTCCAAATACCCAAATTGTTTTTAGACCTTCGTCACTAATTACTCGATAAGCATTTCCTTCATAGGCCAATACTTCAGGGTGAAGTGGGAAAGGGGAGTATACGACAAATCCGATATGTTTCTCTTCTTTTTTTATTGAGTTGACAATGTGTTCCCATTGTTGCTCATTTGGGGTGAATGCTCTAATTTTATAGATATTGAATTGAGTGATATCATCTGTATCGTCTATGCCAATATGTTGCCTGAATTGGTGATTTGCGAATAGTAGCATCCCGTTTTCACGAGCTGCAAAGATCTCTTCGGTGGAATTGTTGATTGCATGTGTTAGTAAGTTTATATCATTTCTTCGTTGTTGGATGTCGGTAATATTTTGAATATAACCCTCCAATATAAGATCTCCATTCTTATTGTGCTCACTTGCAAATGTTTTTAAGCGTATATAATATACATTTTGATTGTGTTGAATACGATAATCGATATAATCTTCAATATTCCCATCTATACTTCTTTTTAGCCATTTGTTGAAATTTGTTCTATCTTCAGGAAGGATATTATTTAAATATGATTCAATGGGCATATATTGTTCTTCTTCCTTACACATTACATTGGTATGTCCCGAATAGGTGAATATATGTGTAGTTGTATTATATTTCCATCTACCTATAAGCGCCGCTTTCTGGATTTCATTAAGTTCATAATTCATTCTTTCCAGTTCTAGTTTACGTTCGCTTCGTTCTGTTATATCACGATATTGGCAAAGTACCATATCGTTATATGGTTGCATAATGCATTTAAAGAAATATGTTTTTTCGGGCAGCGGGAGTTTATAATTATGGGTTGAAGTAGTTCTTAGGGTTAGTACTTTCTGAAATTCCGGGTAAATTTTACGAAAGGTATGGAGCGGTAATATTTTGAGTATATTTTTTCCAATAAGTTCGTCTTCTTTAAGAAACCATAGGTTTGTGTTGTATACAGCAATATCTATACATATGCCGTCCCTATTTATAAGTATCAGAGTATCTGATAACATTCTTAATAGCCTTTCTGAATTATCAGGATTTTTTATAATAGTTTTCATGATATATTTTTCTGATCCATTTGCTATTTGTTGTTATATACTAGGCCCTTTGTGATTTTTCCCATGAACCCCACTCTTTGTTTTTGCGTTTATACAAATAGTGAAATCCTTTTATTACATTGATATTCATAAAAAGAAAATAATAAGGGATAAAAAGCAGCTTATTCTTAATGTGCTTTTTTGATAAATAGTACCCTCCCATCCCCATTATATAGAATACTACTTGTAGCAATCCAATGATTGTATATAGAGAATTGTCTGTTATAAATAATAATATCAAATTTATTGGGAGTAAAAGAAATAATAAGATGGGAGTGATAGACCATCGTAGTACACGGTGCGAGAAATATTGGAAGCTAAAACAACCGTATTGAAATATATTTAATAAAGGTAATAGTCTCCATATTGATTGTAGTCCTCCAGCTGCAATACGTACCTTTCGCTTTTCTTCTTCTTTCATATCAACCGAGCTTTTTTCGATAGCATAGGCTTCGGAGCTATATGCAATAGTATAGCCACGCATAACTATTCGTAAGGAGAGAACGAAATCATCAAGCAAAGTGTCTGTCGCCATATCTTCAAAAAGTTCCCGGCGGATGGCAAATAATTCTCCAGCTGCTCCTATTGCTGAATAAAGTTGAGAATCGAGCTTTTTTAAGGTGGATTCATATTTCCAATAGAGCCCCTCTCCACCTGCTGCTGCATTATCCTTATCTTTTACTGCAATACGTTTTTCACCAGCTACGCAACCTACTTGCGGATCAGAAAAAGCATATACTATTTTGCGTAGTGATTCTTTATTAAGAAAGGTATTGGCATCGGTGAACACAACAAATGGAGTATTCACAAATTTCATACCACGGTTAAGGGCGGCTGTTTTGCCTTGCCGTTCCGGTTGATAAATCACTGTTGCTTGCCTCCAGTGTGATAATTGTTCATTGGTGGTGTCATTGCTTCCATCTGTAACCCAAAAGATCTTTAATTTTTCAGTTGGATAATCAAGATTAAGGCAATTATGCATTTTTTCGTCTATTATGCTCTCCTCGTTGTAAGCAGCAATAAATAAAGTTAATGGAGGTAGATCTTTATCATTGGGAATTGGAAAGTTTGGGGATTTGCGAAAGATATGTTTAATTTTAACCAAACAGTACAATAGAATTCCATATCCAATATAGGTATAGAAAACGATAAAGATAAATCCCCAAAATAATATTTCTAAAGTCTTCATTATATTAGATAACTAATTTTTGTTATTGGAAAAATGTTTCCAAAGGTATAGATTATTTTATTTAGGTGCAAGCGGTTTGTTGGAAAAAACGATGCCATGCGCCCCTTTAATTATATAGTTTACAAAAAACTATTATAAAGCAATACTCTTATTTTTTAATTGTTATTATTCTATATATATGTATTTTATCGCAACTCTTTTGTACAATCTTTGAGCTTGTCTTTGGGATGGAGAAGGCAATGATGTAGATTATAAATGATATAAGTTTGCAGAAAGTTTGATAGAAAGTGTTATTTTTGTAGGCCTCCTTTGAGTTTTTTTACGCTCTTCTTTATTTGAACTATATTAATAATAAATATTATATGAGGAATAGAACGATTTTATTTACTTTTCTTTTTGGTGCCTGTTTCTTTTCGCTTTACGCACAGGAAGGAGAAGAAGGTATTAGTGAAACTATGCTTACCCAAATTAGGCAAAGTTATCAGGGTAATTCGGTAGATAAGGCTTTTCGCAATGCCATTTGTAATAATGATATCCGTAAACTTGCGCTTAATCAGGATAATTTAAAGGGGATGGATACTTATTTTTCGATAAAGGTCAATTCTAAAGGTATCACAGACCAAAAATCATCTGGGCGCTGTTGGCTTTTTACCGGATTAAATGTGATGCGTGCCAAGGCTATTGCGAAGTATGGTTTTCAATCATTTGAATATTCAGAGGTTTATACTTTTTTCTGGGATCAATTGGAGAAATCCAATCTTTTCTTGCAGAGTGTTATAGATACGCGTGATAAACCAATGGAGGATGAAAATGTGGAGTGGCTGTTTAAACATCCGTTGAGTGACGGAGGCACATTTACGGGAGTTGCAGATATTGTGATGAAATATGGATTGGTTCCCAAAGAAGCCATGCCGGAAACAAATAGCAGTGAAAATACATCTCGTATGGCGGATCTCCTTTCATTGAAATTAAAGGAATTCGGACTACAGTTGCGGGATCATGCGTCCGCAGGAAGTAAACTTGCTGCTCTAGAGCAGGAGAAGACGGAAATGCTTGGGACTGTCTATCGAATGCTTGTTTTAAATCTTGGTGTTCCTCCTACAGAGTTTACTTATGTACGGAAAGATGCTAAGGGTGATCCTGTTGAAACGGAGCATCATACTCCGATTTCCTTTTTTAAGGAATATGGTGATGAGCAATTAATTACCAACTATGTAATGTTGATGAACGATCCGACTCGTGAGTATTATAAGTGTTATGAGATAGATTATGATCGCCACCGTTATGATGGTAAAAACTGGACTTATGTCAATCTTCCGGTGGAAGATATTAAAGAAATGGCTATTGCATCATTAAAAGATAGTACCATGATGTATTTTTCTTGTGATGTGGGTAAGTTTCTGAACTCTGATCGGGGGTTATTGGATGTGGACAATTATGACTACGGCTCGTTGATGGGAACAACGTTTGGTATGAATAAGAAACAACGTATACAGACTTTTTCCAGTGGATCATCTCATGCCATGACTTTGATGGCCGTAGACCTAAATAAAGATGGAAAGCCTTTGAAATGGATGGTTGAAAATAGTTGGGGAACCACTTCTGGGTATCAGGGGCATTTGATTATGACAGATAAATGGTTTGATGAGTATATGTTCCGTTTAGTAGTGGAAGCAAAGTATGTACCTGAAAAGACTAAAAAAATATTTAAACAGAAACCTGTTCGATTGCCTGCATGGGATCCTATGTTTACAGAAGAAAATTAGGTTTGTTCTGTTAATTTTCTAAATGACATAAATTGCACGCTATTTATGGGGGGGCGGTTAACCCCTTGTTTATCACATTTGTTGTCGTGCTCGTTAACGCAATGAATTACGGATATATTTCCGTAATTCATTGCGTTTTTGCTCTTTATTCACATACTTTTTTGCTACTTTTGCGGTCAAATTAATAAAAATATTATTTTAGATAAACGCATGGCAAATGTAATTAAGTTACGTAAAGGCCTTGACATTAACCTGAAAGGTAAAGCCGCTGAAGACTGCGTGACTGTGAAAGAGCCGGGATTCTATTCGTTGGTACCCGATGATTTTACAGGAATTACGCCTAAAGTGGTTGTTAAAGAGCAGGAATATGTGATGGCGGGAGGACCCTTGTTCGTGGACAAGAATCATCCTGATTTAAAATTTGTTTCGCCCGTAAGCGGAGTCGTGACAAGTGTGGAGCGTGGTGCACGTCGTAAGGTGTTGAATATTGTGGTTGAGGCTGCGGCTGAGCAAGACTATGAGGAATTTGGCAAAAAAAATTTAGAATCACTTGATAGTGAAGGAGTTAAGTCTGTTTTGTTGGAGACAGGCTTGTTCGCTTTTATCCGGCAACGTCCCTATGATGTGATTGCTGATCCGACAATCATGCCGAAAGCTATTTTTATTTCTGCTTTTGATAGTAATCCGTTAGCTCCTGATTTTGAATTTGTTCTTAAGGGGGAGGAAACGAACTTTCAAACAGGTTTGAATGCGCTTGCTAAAATAGCAAAGACGTATTTGGGTATTAGCGTGAAGCAAAAAAACTTGTTTCTTACACAAGCTAAGAATGTGACGGTTACCGCATTTGATGGACCTCATCCGGCTGGTAATGTAGGGGTGCAAATTAATCACATTTCCCCTGTGGTAAAAGGTGAGGTTGTATGGACTGTCGGGCCGGAAGCTGTTATTTTCATCGGGCGCCTGTTCAATACAGGACGGATTGATTTTACACGGACGGTGGCTTTGACAGGGTCTGAAGTCTTGAAGCCGTCATATTGCAAATTGAAAATTGGTGCTCTTTTAACCAATGTGTTTGGTGACCGTGTGTCTAAGGAGAGAGAGCTAAGGTATATTAGTGGCAATGTTCTTACAGGCAAGCAAGTTGCACCCAATGGATTTTTGGGAGCTTTTGATACTCAACTAACCGTCATACCTGAAGGAAATGATGTTCATGAAATGTTCGGTTGGATTATGCCACGTTTTGATCAATACAGCGTGAGCCATTCTTACTTTAGCTGGTTGATGGGAAAGAAAAAAGAATATGTATTGGATGCCCGTGTAAAAGGTGGCGAACGTCACTTAATCATGTCCAATGAGTATGATAAAGTTTTTCCGATGGATATATTTCCTGAATATTTGGTGAAAGCTATTATTGCGGGTGATATTGACCGGATGGAAGCATTAGGTATTTATGAAGTTGCTCCGGAAGACTTTTCACTATGTGAGTTTGTGTGCTCATCCAAAGTGGAAGTTCAACGCATTGTTCGCGCCGGACTAAATATGCTTCGTGCTGAAATGTGCTGATTTTGAAGGTGAATAAGTGTAAATTGTAAAATAGTAAATATATAAATGAAAGCGTTAAGAAATTATCTCGATAAGATAAAACCGAACTTTGAAGAAGGCGGTAAATTCCACGCATTTCGTTCTGTGTTTGATGGATTTGAGACTTTTCTATTCGTTCCAAGCACAACATCGAAATCGGGAACGCACATTCATGATGCTATTGATAGTAAACGTATTATGTCAATAGTTGTCATTGCATTGGTGCCGGCTCTTTTGTTTGGTATGTACAATGTCGGTTATCAGCATTTTAAGGCAGCGGGGGTGTTAGCTACATCTGGGTTCTTTGAGCTGTTTGCTTATGGCTTTTTGGCTGTATTGCCTAAGGTTATCGTTTCTTATGTAGTGGGGCTTGGCATTGAGTTTGTTGTGGCTCAATGGAAGAATGAAGAAATACAGGAAGGTTTTTTGGTCTCAGGTATTTTGATCCCAATGATTGTTCCGGTAGATTGTCCGCTGTGGATATTGGCTGTGGCTACTGCTTTTTCGGTGATATTTGCCAAAGAAGTGTTTGGGGGTACAGGAATGAATGTCTTTAATGTGGCATTGATAACTCGTGCTTTTATGTTCTTTGCTTATCCTTCTAAGATGTCTGGTGATGCAGTTTGGGTATCTGGAAGTAGTATTTTAGGTTTAGGGCAAAGCGTAGATGGTTTAACTGTAGCAACTCCATTGGGTATAGCTTCTACTACCAGTACAGCTCCTCCATTCTCATGGGATATGGTGACGGGCTTGATACCCGGTTCCATTGGCGAAACCAGTGTTATTGCCATTTTGATTGGTGCCATTATTATTTTATGGACTGGCGTTGCCAGTTGGAAGACTATGTTTTCTGTCTTTGTTGGTGGTGCGTTCATGGGGATTATATTCAATACTATAGGACCGGATACAGCAATGGCACATATGCCTTGGTATGAACATCTTGCATTGGGCGGTTTTTGTTTTGGTGCTGTGTTTATGGCTACCGATCCAGTTACTTCCGCACGTACCGAAACTGGAAAATATATCTTTGGCTTTTTAATCGGGGTCATGGCTATTACAATCCGTGTATTAAACCCGGGTTATCCTGAAGGTATGATGCTTGCTATCTTGTTGATGAATATTTTTGCACCTTTGATTGATTATGTTGTTGTACAAAGCAACATTACTCTTCGCGAAAAGCGTGCTGCTAAGTCTAACCATTAAAATACCGGAAAAGAATGAATACAAATAGTAATAGTTATACTATCATTTATGCTTCGGTAATGGTTATTATCGTTGCATTTATGCTAGCATTTGTCAGCTCTTCATTGAGGGTTACTCAAAATAAGAATGTGGAGCTTGACACGAAAAAGCAAATATTGGCTGCATTGAATGTAAGAGGCGTGAAAGAAGCTGCTGCTGAGTATAAAAAGTATGTGAAGGCTGATATGTTGATGAGTGAAGATGGTACACTAAGTGAAAATACCGGAGCTTTTGCTACTAATTATGAGAAAGAAGCTAAGGAGCAAAAACGTTTTCATGTATTTGAATGCGATGTAGATGGCCAGACTAAATACGTATTTCCTGTTTATGGTACCGGCCTTTGGGGTGGCATCTGGGGATATGTAGCCTTGAATGGAGATAAAGATACTGTTTACGGTGTGTTTTTCTCTCATGCCAGCGAAACTCCCGGCTTGGGGGCTGAAATTGCTTCCGACTGGTTTCAAAAGCAATTTGAGGGTAAAAAAACATTGGAAAATGGAGAGATTGCTCTTGGTGTAGAGAAGAATGGCAAGGTCGTGAAACCCGAATATCAAGTGGACGGTGTTTCCGGTGGTACTATAACTTCTAAAGGAGTAGATGCCATGTTGAAGACCTGTCTAGGTAATTATAAGAGTTTCTTAACTAATAATAAATAAGGAGGATAAAGAATATGGGACAATTGTTTTCTAAAAAGAATAAAGAAGTATTCTCTACTCCGCTGGGCATGAATAATCCTATAACCGTTCAGGTGCTGGGTATTTGTTCTGCATTGGCTGTAACAGCCAAATTAGAGCCTGCCATTGTGATGGGACTTTCTGTAACTGTGATTACGGCATTTTCTAATGTTGTTATTTCTTTGTTGCGTAAAACTATTCCTAACCGCATACGTATTATTGTCCAACTGGTAGTAGTAGCTGCTTTGGTGACGGTCGTAAGTGAAGTGTTGAAGGCTTTTGCTTATGATGTGAGTGTACAACTTTCCGTCTATGTGGGGTTAATCATTACCAACTGTATTTTGATGGGGCGTTTGGAAGCATTTGCCATGCAAAATGGGCCCTGGGAATCTTTTCTTGATGGTATAGGCAATGGTCTTGGATATGCTAAGATTTTGGTAATTGTAGCATTTTTCCGTGAACTCTTAGGTTCGGGTACATTGCTTGGATTTAATATCTTGAACTATGGTTGGTTGAAGAATATGGGCTATGTGAATAATGGCTTGATGCTGATGCCCCCAATGGCTTTAATTATTGTGGCATGTATTATTTGGTATCAGCGTGCCCATCATAACGAATTACAAGAAAAATGATAAACAGTAATCAAGAGATTGATTACTAAACTACTTAGAATAGTATGGAACATTTATTAAGTTTATTCGTCCGCTCCATTTTTGTGGACAACATGATATTCGCGTTTTTCTTGGGAATGTGCTCTTATTTGGCTGTTTCTAAGAACGTGAAGACAGCTGTGGGATTGGGCATTGCTGTAACATTTGTGCTGGTGGTTACACTACCGGTTAACTATTTACTGCAAACCAAGGTATTGGCCGCCAATGCTATTATAGATGGGGTTGATCTTAGTTTCCTCAGTTTTATTCTTTTTATTGCTGTAATTGCAGGTATTGTACAATTGGTAGAAATGGTTGTAGAACGTTTTAGCCCCTCATTATATGCTTCATTAGGTATTTTCCTTCCATTGATTGCTGTAAACTGTGCTATTATGGGAGCTTCCCTTTTTATGCAACAACGTATTAATCTGGGTGAGAGTGATCCTAAGTTTATCGGAGGTATGGGAGATGCTGTCTCTTATGCATTAGGTTCCGGTATCGGATGGCTTCTGGCCATTGTTGGTCTGGCTGCCATTCGCGAAAAGATGGCTTATTCTGATGTACCAGCCCCATTGAGAGGACTTGGTATTACGTTTATAACAGTAGGTTTAATGGCCATCGCATTTATGTGTTTCTCTGGGTTGAATCTCTAATAAGGAAAGGTATAAACAATGGATATGAATTTAATTTTGTCGAGCGTTGGGGTATTCCTTGTGGTTATTCTTTTGCTTGTTGTCATCCTGTTGGTGGCCAAGAAGTTTTTGGTTCCTTCGGGTAATGTGAAAGTAACAATTAACGGAGATAAAGAGTTGGAGGTCGCTTCCGGTTCAACTTTGCTGAATACATTGTCTGTAAACGGAATATATCTTTCTTCTGCTTGTGGAGGAAAAGGATCTTGTGGACAGTGTAAGTGCCAGGTATTGGAAGGTGGAGGAGAGATACTTCCTTCCGAAGTTCCACATTTTAGCCGTAAGCAACAACAAGATCATTGGCGCTTAGGGTGTCAGGTGAAGGTGAAGAGCGATATGTCTATAAAAATAGCTGAGAGTATATTGGGAGTAAAAGAGTGGGAGTGCGAAGTTATTTCCAATAAGAATGTAGCTACATTTATTAAAGAATTTATCGTTGCTTTGCCTAAGGGTGAACACATGGATTTTATTCCCGGTTCGTATGCACAAATTAAGATACCTACTTATTCAATGGATTATGATAAAGACATTGATAAGAGCCTGATTGGTGATGAATATTTGCCGGCATGGCAGAAATTCGGTCTGTTCGGGTTGAAATGCAAGAATGTTGAGTCTACTATTCGTGCATATTCTATGGCTAATTATCCGGCTGAAGGAGATCGTATTATGTTGACGGTACGTATTGCTACGCCACCGTTTAAGCCGAAACCACAGGTTGGATTCCAAGATGTGATGCCAGGTATCGCTTCATCCTATATATTCACTTTGAAGCCAGGTGATAAGGTTATTATGAGTGGTCCTTATGGAGATTTCCATCCTATATTTGACTCCAAGCGTGAAATGATGTGGGTAGGCGGTGGCGCCGGAATGGCTCCGTTGCGTGCTCAGATCATGCATATGATGAAGACTTTACATACAACAGATCGTAAAATGTCGTATTTCTATGGTGCACGTGCTTTGAATGAGGTGTTCTATTTGGATGACTTCCTACAATTGGAAAAAGAATTTCCTAATTTCTCGTTCCATTTGGCTTTAGACCGCCCTGATCCTGCAGCGGATGCGGCAGGTGTGAAATACACCGCTGGATTTGTTCATCAGGTTATATATAATACTTATTTGAAGGATCATGAAGCGCCTGAAGACATTGAATATTATATGTGCGGTCCCGGCCCGATGAGTAAAGCTGTAGAGAAGATGCTTGATGACCTTGGGGTTCCGTTTGAAAATTTGATGTTTGATAACTTTGGGTAAATTCTTGTATGGCTTGACTGTATATGTATAGTCAGTTGTAGTTATTAGAATAAATAATATACCAGATATATAAATCCAATTATTTGAGGAACTTTCCTTAAATAGTTGGATTTATTTTATTGGAGTCTTCCATTTCTAATCTAAAATAAAAGTCTATCTTAGTAGCAATTGTATGGATACTTGTTATCCGTTAAATAGTAATTTATCTTGAATGATACTTATGGCGATGAGAAAGAAGTAAAACGGTTTTATTTAGCATGATGCTTATGAAGTCTATGAAATTAAATCGCAAATTATTTGAATGTTAAGGGTTATAAAATTCAATAGACTTATCTTTATACAAAAGCAGAAGGAATTATGAGCAAACAAAAGATTTTAGTAGCAGGAGCAACGGGCTATCTTGGTGGGTACATTACACAAGAGTTAACATTATCGGAGCATTTCGATACGAAGATTATTGTCCGTGATAGACAAAAAGTGAAATTGAATGATCCGAATGTTGAGATTATCGAAGCGGAGGTGACCAAAGCGGAGACTCTGGCACATCGGTGTGATGGGATTGATGTGGTCATAAGTAGTGTTGGTATCACTCGCCAAAAGGATGGACTAACTTATATGGATGTTGACTATCAGGCTAACGTGAATCTGATAAACGAAGCCAAAGCGAGTGGAGTAAAGAAGTTTATCTACATTTCGGTTTTGAATGGTGACAAAATGCGTAAGCTGAAAATCTGCGAAGCAAAAGAGAAGTTGGTTGACTACCTTAAAGTATCAGGGCTTGAATATTGCATAATTCGTCCCAATGGTTTCTTTTCGGATATGGGTGACTTTCTCAAGATGGCCCAAAAGGGTACCATTTATCTGTTTGGTGACGGGAAGCTTTGTTTAAATCCTATTCATGGCGAGGATCTGGCGAAAGTGTGTATCGACGCCATATCCTCGGATCAGAAAGAAATCAATGTGGGAGGACCGGATCTGCTGTCTCAGAATGCCATTGCAGAACTGGCTTTCAACGCGTACTCTAAACCTGTGAAAGTAATCCATTTGCCCGATTGGATCAGGCTGTTAACACTATGGCTGCTTCGGATATTTGTCAATTCCAAAACTTATGGTCCCTTTGAGTTCTTCATGACCGCAATGGCGATGGATATGCAATCGCCTCAATACGGCACTCACAAACTTGAAACATTTTTTCAGGAACAGGCCAAAAAACAAGGGTGAAATATTTAGTAACATAACATTGCTATATTTTGCGGATTATTGAGAAATGCTTTCCAGGCAGGGAAGATCTAGAGTACGGGCAATTCACACATATATGTCTTTTATTTGTCCAGATTCCACTTTGACCATGTGTATAGTTAAGGACTTATCCGTATCTTTGTCTCCTCAAATATAGAAGAATAAGATTTTATGGAACTGAATGAAATACTTCATAACTTACAGATAGAGCGGCTTACGGCTATGCAGGAGGCTACCCGGAAGGCCTATTCCTCCGGGAATGACATAGTGTTGCTTTCACCTACCGGCTCGGGTAAAACGCTTGCGTTTCTTCTTCCGCTGGTTCAGTCACTGAAAGGTGGAGAAGGGGATGTTCAGGCGGTGATCTTGACGCCTTCTCGTGAGCTGGCATTGCAGATTGAAGGGGTGTTTAAATCCATGGGGACGGCATTGAATGTGATGAGTTGCTATGGGGGGCGGCCTGCTATGGAAGAGCACCGCACTATGAACGGCATTCATCCTGAGGTGATTATTGGGACTCCCGGAAGAATGAACGATCACCTGTCCAAACGGAATTTCAATGCCGGTGCGGTGACCACGCTGATTATAGACGAATTTGATAAATGTCTGGAATACGGCTTTCAGGAGGAGATGTCCGACATCATCGGGAAACTGCCCGGTTTGAAGAAACGGGTTTTGCTTTCGGCTACGGAAGCGCAGGAAATACCCGATTTTGTTGGGGTGGAACATACGGTGAAACTCAACTTCCTCAGTCAGGATACGGAAGAATCACGCCTGACATTGTATAAGGTGGTTTCTCCTGAGAAGGATAAATTGGAGACCTTGTACCGTCTGCTTTGCGTTTTGGGCAATCAGTCCACATTGGTCTTTTGCAATTACCGGGAAAGTGTGGATCGTGTGGCGGACTATCTACGGACAAAGCATATCCTCTGTGAAGCGTTTCATGGGGGAATGGAACAACCGGACCGGGAAAGGGCGCTTTATAAGTTCCGTAACGGAAGTTGTCCGGTACTGGTCTCTACGGATCTGGCCGCCCGCGGACTGGATATCCCGAATATCGACCATATTGTACACTATCACTTACCGGTCAATGAAGAGGCTTACACCCATCGGAACGGACGGACGGCACGCTGGCAGTCGGAAGGGAAATCTTATCTTATTTTGCATGATGAGGAGCAAGTGCCTGCTTATATTCCCAATGATATGGAAACTTTTGAATGGCCTGTACGTTTGCCTAAACCAGTCCAATCTCTTTGGACTACCTTATATATAGGTAAAGGAAAAAAGGATAAGGTGAATAAAATTGATATTGTGGGATTCTTCTATAAAAAAGGAGGATTGGTAAAAGGGGACATCGGACAGATTGATGTGAAGGAACATTATGCTTTTGCCGCTGTACGCCGTAGTAAAGTGGCCCAACTTCTCCACCTTATTCAGGGAGAGAAGATAAAGGGAATGAAGATGCTGATTGAAGAGGCTAAATAGCCTGATTTACAATTGGATTACCGGCCTTAGTGGGAAAGGTGTGCGGGTGTGTGTGACGGTGGGTTATGAGTTGTTTCTAAAGTGTGTTCCTGAGAGGTGGAAAATGACAATTCTACGTATATTTTCTGCATAAATTGATAATATGTAAGCTAAATGGTGTGACTGGATTGTTTTTCATAAGGAATGATTTGATATACGGAAATAAATCTGTAATTTCGCCAAGTCTTAATGACATTAATGAACGAATTGTATAACCAAAACAAACTTCAAATGAAAAAGCATAATTTCAATGCAGGACCTTCTATTCTTCCACGCGAAGTGATTGAGGATACCGCGAAGGCTATTTTGGACTTCAACGGTTCCGGCCTTTCACTTATGGAAATCAGCCATCGCGCTAAAGATTTCAAGCCCGTTGTGGACGAAGCAGTAGCACTATTTAAAGAATTATTGGATATCCCTGATGGTTACTCAGTGCTCTTTTTAGGTGGTGGTGCAAGTCTGGAATTCTGCATGGTACCTTACAATTTCCTTGAAAAGAAGGCTGCTTACCTCAATACGGGTACGTGGGCCAAGAAAGCAATGAAAGAAGCCAAAGGCTTCGGGGAAGTTGTGGAAGTTGCTTCTTCAGCAGATGCAAACTTTTCTTTTATACCGAAAGACTACACGGTTCCCGCAGATGCTGATTATCTTCATATTACTACGAATAACACCATTTTCGGTACGGAACTGAAAAGTGACCTGAACGTTGCTGTTCCAATGGTTGCCGATATGTCATCCGACATTTTCTCCCGTCCGATAGATGTTTCAAAATATATCTGTATTTACGGTGGAGCACAAAAGAACTTGGCACCTGCCGGTCTGACTTTTGTTATTGTTAAGAATGAGGCGGTAGGCAAAGTATCCCGTTACATCCCTACCATGCTGAATTATCAGACCCATATTGATGGCGGTTCTATGTTCAATACGCCTCCTGTGGTTCCTATCTATTCCGCTTTGCAGACTTTGCGCTGGTTGAAGGCTCAGGGTGGCGTAAAAGAAATGGAACGTCGCGCTACGGAAAAAGCTGACATGCTGTATGCTGAAATCGACCGCAATAAATTGTTTGTAGGTACTGCTGCCAAAGAAGACCGTTCACGCATGAATATCTGCTTTGTAATGAATCCTGAATACAAGGAGCTGGAAGCCGAATTCTTGGAATTTGCAACAGGTAAGGGTATGGTAGGCATTAAAGGACATCGTTCTGTTGGCGGTTTCCGTGCATCTTGCTACAATGCTATGCCAAAAGAAAGTGTACAAGCTTTGATAGATTGCATGCAGGAATTTGAGAAACTTCATTAATTGAAATAAGTTCACCACAGGTTATACAGGTTATCACAAGCTGATTGGGTTTTGTGAAATGCCGTGTAGTCTGTGGTGAGTCGTTTTTATTAACCCCATAAAATCATGAAAATATTAGTTGCAACAGACAAGCCGTTCGCTAAAGTTGCAGTGGACGGAATCCGCAAGGAAGTGGAAGCAGCAGGTTATGAACTGGCTGTATTGGAAAAATACGGTGAAAAGGCTAAATTGCTCGAAGCTGTAAAAGATGCTAATGCTATTATTATTCGTAGTGACATCATAGATGCCGAGGTGTTGGATGCTGCTAAGGATCTTAAAATTGTGGTTCGTGCCGGTGCCGGTTACGATAACGTGGACTTGAATGCAGCTACCGCCCATAAGGTCTGTGTGATGAACACTCCGGGACAGAACTCCAATGCTGTGGCCGAACTGGCTTTTGGCTTGATGGTTATGGCTGTCCGTAATTTCTATAACGGAACTTCCGGTACGGAACTTAAAGGTAAGAAACTGGGTATTCATGCTTATGGCAACGTGGGACGCAATGTAGCCCGTGTAGCTAAAGGATTTGGTATGGAAATTTATGCCTATGATGCTTTCTGCCCCAAAGATGTAATTGAGAAAGACGGAGTGAAAGCTCTTGATTCCGTCGAAGAATTATATACTACCTGTAATGTTGTCTCCTTGCATATACCTGCTACCGCCGAGACTAAAAACTCCATCAACTATGCATTGGTTGGTAAGATGCCGAAAGGTGGGGTATTGGTCAACACTGCCCGTAAGGAAGTGATCAATGAAGCTGAACTAATTAAATTGATGGAAGAGCGTACCGACTTGAAGTATGTAACGGATATTATGCCTGTGGCTAACGAGGAATTTGCAGCTAAGTTTGCCGGACGTTATTTCTCCACACCCAAGAAGATGGGAGCACAAACGGCCGAGGCTAACATCAATGCTGGTATCGCTGCAGCTAAACAGATAGTCGGTTTCTTTAAAGACGGTTGCGAAAAGTTCCGGGTTAATAAATAGAAGTTATACAGAGGCATGCAGAAGAGAGCATACACATTTGGCATCGTCTATTTGGTAATAGGTTGTGCCGTATTTTCTTTGAGTAGTATTTTTAGGGACAGCCTGTCCGATTTTGCTTTGGGATTCTGTGAAGGAGTCTCCGGCTCATTGATTGTGATTAGTGCCATTTATATGATTTGGCATTATGTTAAAAAGAGCAAGAACAAAGATTGATTTAGAATGTTCTTTACTCATACATAGTTAGTTGTGGTGGTTGGGCTTTGAAGGATTTTCCAATAAGTATATGCCTTTAAAAGCAATTCCTCGTTTATAACTGTGGTGTGTAGAAAGTATCCGGACTGTTATAATATTAGAACATTATTAATTCAGATTTAAATAGTTATGGCAACAATAAAACCTTTTAAAGGTGTTCGTCCTCCTAAAGATTTGGTAGAACAAGTCGCTTCCCGTCCTTATGATGTGTTGAACTCTGCAGAGGCACGGGAGGAGGCAAAAGAGAATGAAAAGTCTTTATATCACATTATAAAACCTGAAATTGATTTTCCGGTGGGTACGGATGAACACGATTCACGGGTTTATCAGAAGGCTGCCGAGAACTTTCGGTCGTTTCAGGACAAAGGTTGGTTAGTGCAGGATGAAAAGGAAAACTATTACATCTATGCGCAGACCATGAACGGTAAAACCCAATATGGTCTGGTAGTCGGAGCTTATGTACCCGACTATATGAATGGGGTGATTAAAAAGCATGAACTGACCCGTCGTGATAAAGAAGAAGATCGGATGAAGCATGTCCGTGTGAACAATGCCAACATTGAACCGGTTTTCTTTGCATACCCTGATGATGCTGTTTTGGATCAGATCATTGCACGCTATACGGCTCAAAAGCCCGTGTACGATTTTATAGCTCCGGGTGATGGTTTTGGGCATACGTTCTGGATTATAGATCGGAAGGATGATATTGAAGCTATTACGGTTGAGTTTGCTAAAATGCCTGCTCTCTACATTGCCGACGGTCACCATCGTAGTGCTGCCGCTGCACTGGTAGGGGCGGAAAAGGCGAAACAAAATCCCCATCATACTGGTAAGGAGGAATACAACTACTTTATGGCGGTATGTTTCCCAGCCAGCCAGTTGACTATTATTGACTATAACCGTGTGGTTAAAGACCTGAACGGGTTGACGGCAACGGACTTCTTAGCAGCGGTGGGGAAGAACTTCATTGTGGAAGAGAAGGGTGCCGATATCTATAAACCGACAGGTTTGCATAACTTCTCGCTCTATCTGGAGGGTAAGTGGTATAGTCTAACTGCTAAAGAAGGAACTTATGACGATAATGATCCGATAGGAGTGTTGGACGTTACCATCTCTTCCAATCTTATTCTGGATGAAATTTTGGGTATTAAGGATCTTCGTTCCGATAAGCGTATTGACTTTATCGGTGGTATCCGTGGTCTGGGCGAATTGAAAAAACGAGTGGATAGCGGTGAAATGAAAGTGGCCTTAGCCCTTTATCCTGTCAGCATGAAACAGTTGATGGATATAGCGGATAGTGGCAATATCATGCCGCCTAAGACAACTTGGTTTGAGCCTAAACTGCGTTCGGGATTAATTATCCATAAGTTAGATTGATGATTTTTAATAATTATGCCTTGCCTTATTATAAAGAACTGCCGCAATATTTATATTGTCGGTGGTTCTTTATTTATTATCTTTAATAGCTTTTCCCAAAACCTACGGAAGGAAAAGCATTCTCTCTGGCTTTTATTATATAAATCTTTATATATGAGCCCATTTTGTATTATTTGATAGATGTTTCCCCAATCTGGTAGTCCTCCAAAATTTCGGTCATCGATAAATAGGTCAGCGTTAATTTTTCTAGATCCGTTTTTATGAAGTTTATTCTCTTCTTCGGGTAGATTCTGATTGACTGCATAAAATTTTACTCCTCGTTGTTGGCACCATTCTATAGCCTCTTGTAATGAACTGCCTTCTCGTACCGTCCATAAAATTAATTGATGGTGTTTCTGGGTGAGCATTTTTAGAGTTTGTATGGCAAAAGGTATCTCTGCTCCTATTTTAGGGTATCTGTCTTCTACTATAGTACCATCAAAATCAACAGCAATAATCATAATTGACATCATTTTAAGTTATTACTATCACTATCATAGGGCATGAAGTTACAGCTTTTTCTTTAAACTTATATAAAAATGATATATTTATATATAATCTTTCTATTTCAATAATGATATTTTACACTCTTTATTCTTCTGCATAGAACCAAATGATTTATTTTTGTATGCGCATAATCTTGAATGTGATGATTCGTTTATTTTTATAAAGATTAATTATAATGACTTTGTATGGATGATTTGGTTTATGGTTTCTGTATCACAATTATCTATTGTATTTGTTTGATATAGATTTCTAAGTATTCTTGGTTTTATACAGGAAAACAAGGAAGTAATTTTCTAATAAAACTATTTTCTTTTTCTTTAAATATTATATGATATTAGTTGCTGCATATAATTATATTGCTTTTAATAATAACTGTTAATAATGATTTTTATTAAATGTTCTATTGTATGATATTTTAATAATTATATTCTTATTTTTTGTGTGTATATTAAATCCCTCTATTGATGGGTTACTTTTTTTGAATGAATTATATAAATAATTATATCTTTTTGTAATATATAAAATATGACATCTATAAAATTAATGCTCAATAAATGTAGAATATTAAATAATGGAACTTATCCACTAGTATTTCAAATTATTCATAATCGTAGAAAACGTTTAATTTATACAAAATATAGATTGAAAAATGAAGAGTTTCATGCTTTAACTTGTGAAATTTGTGTAGCAAGTAATTCTACATTCTCTGAGAGTGACGCGTTATTAATGAATCGGAAATTAGGGCGTGAACAGAAGAAAATAGAAAAGGTATTGATTAAACTGAATAATTCTGAGTCAGAATTTTCAGTTGACGATATTGTTAATCATCTCAAGGATAGCAATAGTAGAAGATCGTCAGTTGTTTTTTTACTTGAGTATATGAGAACTCAAATAGATAAAAAGATAAAAATACGAAAAGAAGGGACAGCGGCGGCATATCGAAGTACACTAGCATCTCTCTTAAAGTATATCGGGACAACGTGCTTAAGAAAAAGCGATATTAAACTTTCAGAAATTAATATTAAGTTTGTGATGGGTTATGAGGCTTTTTTGCAGCAAGAAGGGGTCTCAGAAAATACGATTAGTTATTATTTGCGTAATTTTCGTACGATATATAATAATGCTGCCCAAGAAGGGTGTGTTTTGAAAGAGAATTACCCTTTTATACATGTGCATACAAAACCATGCCGTACTGTTAAGCGAGCCTTAAGTCTTCAAAATATGCGAGATATTGTAAAATTAACTTTTCATGATATGCCAGATGTTGAATTCTCCCGTGACCTTTACTTGTTCAGTTTTTATGCTCAAGGAATGTCATTTGTAGATGTGGTATTCTTGAAAAAAGAAAATATATCTGGAGGGATTTTGACTTATTCACGCCATAAGTCAAAGCAGTTAATTAGTATTTTGATTACTTCTCAGTTACAATTTTTAATTAATAAATATATTAGTAATAGCGAATATGTTTTTCCTATTTTAAATCCTTTATTAGAATCGTCTCTTTATAAGCAATATAGATCTGCTTTAGCACGCATTAATCGTCACTTAAAATATATTGCAGTACTGATTGGTATGGATATTGTTTTGACCACATATACGGCTAGACATACATGGGCTACACTTGCTAGGTACAGTGGAGCTCCTGTTTCTGTAATCAGTGCTGGGTTAGGGCATACTTCTGAAGAGGTAACGCGCATATATTTGAAAGACTTTGATTTAGAGTCATTAGCTTGTGTTAATAATAATGTTACAAAATTAGTTTTATCTCAGTAATAACAATAAACTTATATGGCATTTGATATAAATATATTAGTAAAAATATGCTTATTACTTATTATTCTTTGACTTTTTAACATTATATTTTATATAATATATATATTAATTTGTATGTTTGCAACAAATTGTTCTATTATGTAATAGAGAGAGAAACATCTACTATCTTTATAAAGGTTAAAAAAAACACATAACTAAATAGGTTAATTTTAGCTAAAATTAAAGTGTATAAAACCAATTAATTTTATTCTATTTGTAATAAAATAGAATTTTTGTATTTTATGTATTCTTTTGATAGTATGTGATTAATAATTATAAGCATACTTTTAATGTTTACTTAAAATATCTATATTATGGGCATAGAATTAGAATCTGTACTTTTTTAGAGAAGTTCTTTTACGCGTAGTTTGATTCTATCCTTATTACTCGAATTTTATCACTTACTTGTTTCAGTATTCATTGTTGTCTGCCTTTTTAGATACGTCTTTAGAATTGGCAAGAGAACTTTTTTTGTAGTTATTCATTTTATTAATTCTTTAATGCTATTAGTGACCATGTAATTATCTAATAAAATTTTTAAAGTAATCTACTTTTCTTATATTTCTATGTCGATAGCTAATCGATTTTTATTTATAAAATTTTATTAATACTAAAAAGAGCCTTTTCTATATTACGTGATATAATTGTATATTGTTCCTTCGTTCGTACTTTTTTTGATAGTATGCGAAAACCTTCACAGAAGAAGTTATGGATATCTTATTCTAGTTATTCCAAAATCATATTTTTTATTTTTATAATTTTCTGGTAACATTTGGATTTTCAATTTATAATAATTCCTCCTTGGATGATTACACTCTATTAATAAGAACTGTACTCCTATGTTTGCTAAAGTTTTTATTATGAATGATCTATGTATAGGAGTCATATTCTTTTTTATATAGTTATAGATTACTGTTGATAAGAAAATTTCATGTGATAAAATATATCTAATGTAATTTGTTGTTATATTATTGTATAATATCTGTTTTATTACTATTTTTTTTACATTACTCAAAAGCCATTTTTTTCTATAACACAAATATTCTCTTGAAATAAATGATTTATTAAAAAATACATCTTATCACTTTTCATTTCCTTATTTACTCCTTCCATTTAGTTATAGGCTTACTTGTTTCATCATTATTTTTAATAATAGTATTTAATATACTGAAATACAGTATTATATGTACTAAAAGTATTGTAGTGTAAAATATAAGCTGGTGGTGAAACATTTAATATTGTATATGTCATTATCTAATGGTATAAAACATTAATATATAGGATATTATAAATATCTATTGTACGAGTAGATGTTTCTCTCTCTATTACATAATAGAGATCTTTTAAAAAGATTTTTTTGTATAATATATATGATGGATTTAAATTTTATAAGTTCGTAATTATGAATAAAAACTCTTTTGCAAAAGAATTAGCTAATCGGCTGAACTGTTCAAACGTAGTAGCAAAGAAAATTATTAGAGAATATAATAATTTGATTGTGGATAAAATACAAGAAGGATATAGTGTTAAACTGCAATACTTTGGAGTCTTTTCTCCTTATATGCGTGAAGGAAGGGATGTACGAAATCCTCAAAATGGTGATGTTTGTAAAATATCGAGCAGAATTACTATTAAATTTAAACCAAGCGAGTGTGTACTTAAAAAAGTTAATGAAGAATGAATTACTTATTTATACTTATCGTTTTTATTGCCGCGATATTTATGGGATGGATTCTTATTCCGCAAATAGTGTTTATCGCTTTTCGGAAGCGATTATTTGATATAGTTGATACTCGTAAAGTACATGTTGGCATTATACCTAGGTTAGGAGGAATCTCTTTTGTTCCTACTCAGTGTTGCTTAATAATTCTTTCTATTTTTTTTATGCATCGTTTTCGAATAGGAAGTTCTAGTATTATCACAGTATTGCCATTCTTCCTTGCCTTGATATGTGGTCTTGTGATATTATTTATGACAGGAATTAAGGATGACTTGATTGGCGTTAATTATCATTGGAAATTTTTTATTCAAATATTAGTGGCTTTATTGTTCCCTCTATCTGGATTGTGGATTAATAATATGTATGGCGTGTGCGGAATTATTGCATTACCTTCATGGGTGGGCATGCCTTTAACTATTTTTTTTGTGGTTTTTATTATTAATGCTATTAACCTGATTGACGGTATTGATGGACTTTGTTCAGGATTAACAGCGATTGGTTGCTTTATTATTGGAGGACTCTTTGCATATAGCGGAGCGTGGTTACATGCTAGTTATGCATTTATTACAGCGGGAATTTTACTTCCATTTTTTTATTGCAATGTCTTTGGAATTTCTAAATGTAAGCAACGAATTTTTATGGGAGATACAGGAAGTCTTACTCTAGGCTTATCTGTTGCATTCCTTATTGTAAGTTATGCTATGTATAACCCTGATATTAAACCATTCTCTGATGGGGCTGTTATTGTTGCATTTGCAATATTTATTATTCCAATGTTTGATGTTATACGTGTCATTTTTGTGCGCTTGTATAATCATAAGTCAATTTTTCTGCCAGATCGTAATCATATTCATCATAGATTTTTACGTTTAGGATTTTCTAATCGAGCTACAATGATTATTATTTTGCTTATGGCGCTCTTCTTTAGCTTTCTTAATATTGTCGGCGTTGAATATGTAAATAATAATGTTCTGCTTTTTCTTGATGTCGTTTTATGGGTTATAACGCAAGCTTGGTTTGATAGAGGTGAAAAGAAGCGTTTGTAAAAAATAGATATTTTAAAATAAGAACAAATGAATATTACTATTATTGGAGGTTCCGGCTTTGTTGGAAGCCGTCTCATTGCTTTTTTTAAAAAGTTTTCAGATTTAGAATTGTTGAATATAGATAAGATGCAGAGTGACATTTATCCAGAGATTACGGTGATTGCCAATGTAATGGATATTGATGCCTTAAATAAACATCTCATGGGTACAGATGTTGTTGTATTGCTTGCTGCTGAACATCATGATAATGTTTCGCCTGTATCGTTATATTATGATGTCAATGTGGTAGGTATGCGTAATACTTTACTGGCAATGCAGAGCAATGGTATCAAACGTTTAGTTTTTACCAGTTCTGTGGCAATCTATGGTCTAAATAAGCAAAATCCTTCTGAAACGCACCCGGCAGATCCTTTTAATGATTACGGGCGTAGTAAATGGCAAGCAGAATGCTTATTGCAGGAATGGCATCAAATGCATCCAGACTGGAATATAAATATTATCCGTCCTACCGTAATTTTTGGCGAAAAGAACAGAGGAAATGTTTATAATCTTTTACGACAGATTGCATCAGGTAAGTTTGTGATGATTGGCAATGGGCATAACAAAAAGTCAATGGCTTATGTGGGTAATGTGGTTGCATTTATTAGCTTTTTGATTCACAAAGAATATAAGGGTTACAATGTCTTCAACTATGTAGACACACCGGATCTTTCAATGAACGATTTGGTATATTATGTTGTGGAAGCTTTAAATAAACATGTTTTAAAAGTTCATTTTCCTTATTGGTTAGGCTTATTCGCAGGATATAGCTTTGATCTGTTGGGTAAGATTCTAAATAGAAAGCTTATTGTAAGTTCCGTTCGGGTTAAAAAATTTTGTGCGGTTACTCAGTTTGATGCTTCAAAGGCGCAACATTCCGGTTTTCAGCCAGCATATTCTTTAAAAGGAGGGTTAGTCAGGACATTGCAGTTTGAATTTGCCCCTACGAAACATGAGAAGTCAGATCCGAATTTGATAGTTACCAGTAATAAATGAAAAAGTGAGTCATTTACAATCGGAAAATACAAAACGGATTGCTAGGAATACGTTGTATCTCTATGTCAGAATGTTGTTTAGTATGGGGATATCCTTGTATACTTCCAGGCTTGTGTTAGAGGCTTTGGGAGTAGAAGATTATGGCATATATAATGTTGTGGGCGGGACTGTAGCAATGTTTTCTATATTATCTTCCTCTTTGTCAGCTTCGGTTATGCGCTTTCTTACATTTGAATTAGGAAAGGGTAAGGCTGCCGAGCTGAATAAAGTTTTCTCCACTTCGCTGGCTATTCATCTCTTTTTAGCTATTCTGGTGTTTCTGGTCGTAGAGACGGTTGGCCTTTGGTTTTTGAATGATAAGATGAATATACCTACAGAACGTTTGACTGCTGCTAATTGGGTTTTTCAATGTTCCTGCATATTGTTCGTTATAAAGGTTATTAATGTACCTTATAATGCATCTATCATTTCCCATGAGAAGATGATTGCATTTGCATATATTGGTATGTTGGAGATCGTCTTGAAATTATTGACTTCAATTACTTTGATTTTCAATTTGTTTCCGGTAGATAAGCTCATTATATATGGACTTCTATTAATGTTTATCGGCCTTTTATCACAGCTCATTTCTATGGCTTATTGCAATAGACATTTTGCTGAGTGTACTTATCGATGCAATTTGGATTATAAGGTGTTCAAAGAGATTTTGGGGTTTGCTGGTTGGAATTTCATCGGCTGTACTTCTTTATTGTTAAAGGACGAAGGAATAAATGTCTTATTGAATCTTTTTTGGGGATCCATAGTGAATGCAGCACGTGCTATCTCTTATTCTGTTAATGGAGCAATAACCAGCTTTATAACTAATTTCATGACAGCTATAAATCCACAAATTGTCAAGTCTTACTCTTCTGGAGATTATAATTACATGATGTTGTTAGTTAAAAGAGGAACTCGTTTTTCTTTTTATATTTTGCTCATGTTAGCTCTTCCTGTGTTGTTTGAAACGGACTTTATCTTAAAACTTTGGCTGAATGTTTATCCTGATCATACGGCTAATTTTGTTCGTTTAGTATTAATCCTCAGCATGTGCGATGCTCTCTCCAATACGTTAATAACTTCACAGTTGGCTACGGGAAAAATCCGGAACTATCAAATTGTTGTGGGAGGAATACTCTTTTTAAACTTTCCCCTTTCTTATCTCTTTTTGAAGATGGGATATGTCCCTGAAGTTACAATGATTATTGCAATTGTAATTTCTATATGCTGCCTGTTCTTCCGCTTGATATTTTTAAGAAAAATGATTAAAATTTCCATTTCTGACTATTTAAGAGAGGTTGTTGGTAATGTATTTTTGGTTTCTGTTATTGCGCTTATTTTCCCCCTTACTTTTTATTATAGCATGCCGGATGGTGCCAAGCGGTTTATTCTTTTGACTTTAGCGAGTTTCATATCATCTTCTATCACTATCTATTTAATAGGCTGCTCTAAATCTGAACAAGCATTGGTTAGTGAAAAGATCAGTGCTGTCTATAAATCTTTTTTAAGAAGAATTCAGCATACTATCTATAAACATTCATGATAAATATTAACCAATAAGATAATGTTGCACTTTATGAATAACCAGACCCCCATTTTATTATATTATTGGAATGATGTAATAGGTCCTAATATTGGTGATTGCCTATCCTTACAATTGATCCGGGAATTATCTCAATCTGAGGTAATCGTATATAATCCGGGGATTAATAATCATAATTGGTTTAATGCATTTTCCAGATCCCTATTCCATGTCTTAAAGTCTATTGTTGACTATAATAGTGTTAGAAATTTCCTTTATCAAGATTATCTCCGGTTGTTTTGCCCTCAAAGGCGGTTATTGGCAATAGGCTCTATAATAGAAGATGGTTATAACAATTGTTTTTACTGGGGATGTGGTTTTATGCGGTCTTCTTCCTCTTTTCCCGGTGGTATTGTAAGAGCTGTGAGAGGTAATCTATCGAAAAATAAGCTAAGGGGGATTCCTCATTGGACTTCTATTCCTATTGGTGATCCAGCTCTTTTATTGCCGCTATGGAAACCGGTGAAGGCTTATCATCGGAAAGGCGTTTCTATCATACCTCATTGGTCTGAAGTTGACCATTTCATCAAGAAATATGGGAACAGATATCATATTATTGACTTTAGAACGAATAATATTGACTTAGTGCTGGAAGAGATTCAAAGGAGCAAATACGTTTTAGCATCCTCTCTACATGGTCTTATTCTTTCTCATGCTTATCGAGTACCTGCGATATGGATTATCCACTCTGATTTAGGAGAGGCTGCAGAAAGCTATTTTAAGTTTCACGATTATTTTTCTTCGGTCAAGATTCCTTTGTACAAAGGTTTTGAGGATATAGATACTTTGTTGGAAAGCAAGGAGAGTTTAGATGGCTTCTTTGCAGAACATATGGAACTAGCTATAATTCATGAAGATTTACTCCATATGCAATTGCGCCTTTTACAAGTCTATCCTTTCATTTTAAAAGATAAATACCAACAGTTCCTAATAAATAATAGTGTATCATGAGATTGAGAGATTACATTTATTCAGATCGTATGGATTATCATCCGTTCTTTTCCAAGGATCACTTGTTTGAATACCTACTGCGTCCTGAAGGATATTGGATTAAACGCTACCTACTTTCATTACGTGCGGAAGAATATTACACTTTGTGCAAGCCCAACAAATTGCTAAAATACTTCTATCGAAGGCGGAAGAATATCTTGGGATCCCGCTTGGGATTCTTTATAACTTCCGGCTGTTTGGGAAAAGGAGTTAAGATTTATCATTACGGTTCAATCATGATTAATCCTAAAGCACGAATCGGTACTAATTGTACGATGCACGGAAACTGTTGCATTGGTAGTAAAGGTAGCTTTCCTGATGATTCTCCAGTAATAGGTAATTATGTGGACATTGGACAAAATGCTCAACTTCTTGGAGGCATTACCATTGCAGATGGGGTAAAAATTGGAGCAGGAGCAGTAGTCACAAAATCTGTATTAACTCCAGGTATTACTATAGCAGGAGTACCTGCCAGAGTTATTAAATAAACTTATTCTTCTTCATTATGGCACATATATCATTTGTACTTCCTGCTTATAAAGCCGATTTTTTAGCGCAGGCCATTGATAGTATTTTAGTTCAAACCTATACTGATTTTGAACTAATTATAGTAAACGATGCTTCGCCTGACAATTTAGATCAGATTATATCATTATATAATGATGGGCGTATCAGGTATTACGTTAATGACGTGAATATCGGTAGGCAGAGTCTGGTTGCACAGTGGAATCATTGCATTAGCTATGCCAAGGGAGATTACATTGTACTGGCATCAGACGATGATTTATATCATCCTGATTTCTTACAAACATGTGTTGGTTTGACGCTACAATATCCATCTGTCCACCTTGTCAGAGCACGGGTAGAGCAAATAGACACAAATAACAAGCTGATAGGGGTGGATGCTCTTCTTCCTTCTTTTTGTAGCAAATACGAATTTTTCTATTATTGGATGAAGGGCGTGGCTTTTACTTGCATTGGTAATTATATGTTTAAAACTTCTGTACTGAAAGAGCGAAAATTTATTGATTTTCCTTGTGCTTATGGCTCTGATACGGCTTCTGTTATTATGATGTCAGATTGTGGGGTGGCAACTACCCGGAAAATGTTATTTAGTTTTCGCTTTTCTTCTGTTCATTTATCCAGCAGTAAACATTATTATAAAGAAAAGCTAAAAGCCAATACGATGCTTTTTCAATGGTTGGCATGTTTAGGATATTCTTTTCCTACTGATCGTTATCAAGCTTATTATTTCTCAGTACTGGCCCCGGATCAACTTTATTCAAAGTGTAAGTATGACTATTATAATCTGGTAATAAGGAAGTTACCACTTTCTAAGTTTTACTATATCCGTTATTGTGAGTTGTTGAAGTGTAAAGATAGGTGTCTTATGTTTATTCGCTTCTGTTTTGATAAATTATTTAAAAGGTAAAATGATGAATAAAAAAAGAGAGATACCTATTGTTCTTGCCTTTACACCGGATTATTTTATTCCGGCGGCTACCTGCCTTTATTCATTATTTAGTCATGCTTGTCAAGGGCAGAACTTCCATGTTATTTGTTTGCTTACAGAAGTTCTTCCTGAACGATTGCAACAGAAAATTCGGTTAATAGGGAAAGGAAAATCTTATTATTCTTTTATTAACTTGCAGCATTGTTTACACAATATTTATGTAGCTGATAAATATACTATTGCAGCTTCATATCGCTTATTGCTCCCTGATTTATTGCCCGAGTACAGCAAGGTTATCTATCTTGACTGTGATATGATTGTGCGCAATGATCTAGGCAAACTTTATCATGCAGTTGCATTGGGGGAAAACTATCTGGCGGCTGTCTTTGAAACTCCTCTTGATTTCCAGAAAGAACACATTGAAGCTGTCGGTTGCGATCCTGAATCTTATTTTAACTCAGGGTTTCTTATTATGAATCTGGACCTATTACGTCGTGACAAGATGGTACAGCAATTCATTGAAGCCTCTAAAGCAGATGATCTGGAATTTCCCGATCAGGATGTTTTGAATAGTCTTTGCAAGGGGCGTGTCATTGGACTACCGCCGTTTTATAATAGCATTCGTACCTTTTATTTACCTCAGTACAAAAAGTGTTTTCTTAAAAAATATACGGAGCAAGATTGGAAAGAAGTCCATCTTCATGGTACAGTGCACTATACAGGTGCTAAACCATGGAAGCATTTCACCATTGAGTTTGCTGTCTGGTGGCAATATTACAAAGCTCTTCCCAAAGTGATAAAGGTGGAGGGCAATGTCAATAAACGCATGTATATCTTGTTTTGTTTTTATCGTTCATGCGTGGGGGGACTGTTAATTAATAGCTTTCGTTTTTTGTACCGTAAATTGAAATATTGATTGAATATGAAACACGCTTATCTCATTATAGCCCACCACGAGTTTGAGGTTTTGCAGAAGTTGGTTCTGTGTCTTGACGATTGCCGGAATGATATTTTTATTCATTTCGATAAGAAGGTGGAACATCTTCCTGTAATTACAACAGAATATGCCCACCTATTTATTCTTGCTCACCGGATCAATGTTCACTGGGGAAATATTTCTCAAATCAAAGTCGAATATATACTTTTTGAGGAAGCCTCTAAACAAGGCACTTACCAATATTACCATCTTATATCAGGTGTACACTTACCACTCCGGTCACAGGACAATATACATGCGTTTTTTTCTCAGATTCAGGGTAGTGAAGTCTTAACAGAAATGCCTACCAGTGTCGGTGAAATTGCTTTAAAGATGCAAAAATATAATTTGTTTACTGTCTATTTTGCACATCGTTTAAGGATCGTGCGCAGGTTCAATCAGTTATTATGGCGTGCTTTTATTATTCTCCAAAAGGCATTTCATATCAGTGTAAATACGAGGACTCCTTTTTATAAAGCCTCCAATTGGGTGAGCCTGACTTCAGAAGGTGTTTCATTTTTGCTTTCAAAGAAAAGGGAAGTACTGCGTAAATACCGCTTCTCCTTCTGTGGTGATGAGTTTTTCGTTCCTTCTGAATTGGAAAATTCCTCCTTCAAAGCCCGTATTCGTTACGAAAGTACATTACTGAAATGTGACTTTAAGGGAGCTAATTCGCGTATCTATCGGATGTCTGATTATCAAGATTTGATGCGTTCCGATTGTTTGTTTGCCCGGAAATTCAGTCATGATGATATGGAGGTAGTCAACAATATTGTAAAACAGGTAATCTCTACGAAGAAATGAAGCACGCTTATCTCATTCTTGCTCATCACGAATTTGTCGTTTTACAACGTCTGCTTTCCGCCCTTGATGATCCGCGTAATGATCTTTATATTCATTTCGATCGTAAAGTGGTGCATCTTCCTTTATTACATCTTCACTTTGCCGGACTTTATGTCCTGGATAAGCGCATTGATGTGCGTTGGGGTGATGTGAGTGTGGTGGAAGCGGAGCTTGCGCTTTTTGAATGTGCTTATTCGCACGAAAGGTATGATTATTACCACTTATTATCAGGTGTGGATATGCCTCTTCGTTCACAGGATTTCATTCATCACTTCTTTGAACAACACAAGGGAAAGGAATTTATTGGTTTTTATCAAGGGAATATTGAAAGTGCCATAGACCGAAAAGTGCGACATTATCATTTATTTCCTGAACATTTTAGAAATGGAGAAGGTGGTTTTGCACTTCTATTCCGCTATGCGCGTTATGGTGTGCTTCGGTTACAATATTTATTGGGTGTTAGACGCAACAGGCATATTCTGTTTAAGAAGGGGACTCAGTGGGTTAGCATTACTAACGATTTGGTTCATCTGGTTCTTTCCCAAAAGAAAGATATTTTGAAAACTTATCACCACACCTTTTGTAGTGATGAAATCTTTCTGCCAACTATTTGCTGGAACTCACCTTTCCGTGATCGGCTTTATGATGATAAGGATGAAGGAAACGGCTGTATGCGTATGATTGGCTGGCGTGATAATCGTTTGATGGAATGGGAGGAAAAAGATTATGACCGACTGATGCAATCGGATGCATTGTTTGCCCGCAAATTCAGTAGTGAGCATCTTATTTTGATTGATCGGATTTTAAAAACAATACTGTCATGAACAATAATAATTTGGAACAGAGGCAATCACAGGTCATTGAAGCCATGAGATTCCTTCTTATTTTATTGGTGCTTTTTATTCATGTGCTTCCTGAAACTTATATACCTCTCACATGGAGGTTATCAGGAATGAATGTTTATCATATTGTCTCTGAGTTGATTTCCCACAATTGCGCGAATATTGCAGTTCCTTGTTTCTTTCTTTTTTCCGGCTTCTTCTTTTTTCATAAAAAGGAAAGATTAACGGTTCTTTTTTATGAAAATCAGTGGAGGAAAAGGTTATATACGCTTTTAATTCCATATTTTCTTTGGAATGTTTTATTCATCTTGGTCATATTCCTCAAGAATACTATTTTTCTTTGTTTGGGTTTGGCATCAGATGATAGTTATAATATGTTGCATGACAATTCTTTATTCGACTTGTTATGGGGAATACCGGTTAATTACCCTTTGTGGTATCTACGTGATCTTATAGTGATGTCAATGTTAGCGCCGTTATTCAGATTCTTTTTTAAATATACGGGAATTTATGGACTCATACTGTTATTCCTTATTTATTTTCTGGGTTTTGACACCAATATTCCTGGTTTTAGTATCACTGCAATTCTCTTTTTCGGAGTTGGTGTATTCCTTGCTGTTTCAAGGAAAAACATATTAGTCATTTGCTCCAAGTGGCGTCTGTTCACTATCATAGGCGCCGTTTTCTTTTTGTGTTGTTCAGTCTACTATAACGGAACTTCATACCATTTGTTGCTATCCCGTTTGTTTATCCCGTTTGGCATTGTTGTAGCGATTAATTTCGTGGATAGGATGATGCATTATGTAAGACCAAAACATCTGCTATGTTTGCCGTCTTCTATTGTCTTTTTTATTTATTCCATGCACGCAATCTATATCATCAATTGGCAGAAAGGAATATTCTACCGTACTTCTTTAGCCGACAGTGGGTGGGGAATGATGCTCTGTTATGTACTTATTCCTTTCATGACGTTAGGCATTTGTCTGATTCTATATTTTATTTTGAATAAAACTGTCCCTCATGTGCTTTCCATATTGCTTGGCGGCAGAGGAGACCAGCGTTTTAGCAAGGGGAGGGAGATGGCATGAAAGAGATGCAATCAGTCGTATCTGTTATTATTCCCGTATATAATGCAATAGCCACTCTGCCGGATTGTATTGACTCATTACTGACGCAGACTTATCAGCATCTGGAGCTTATATTTGTTGATGATTGTAGCACTGATGGTGGAGGGGTGATGATTAACCATTACTTGCGGAAACATTTACTCGCTACTATTCCATTAACTATTAAGTTGCTTCAACATACAACGAATAGAGGGGTTGCTGCTGCACGGAATACAGGTTTGGAGCATGCCACTGGGGAATATATTTATTATGTGGATGCTGATGACTGGGTGGATCCGAATGCTCTTGAATGTTTAGTGAATGAAGCAAAACAGACTGATGCAGACATTGTGGGCCATGAATGGTATTTATCGTTCAATAAGAAAGAAAGGCGTATGCGGCAGCCTGGCTTTTCCAATTCTCGGGAAGCTCTGATGTTAATGATGAGTGGGGTGATGCGTTGGAATCTCTGGCTCTTTCTGGTTCGTCGCTCGCTCTATCAGGTTAATCAAATTCGCTTTATTGAGGATATAGATATGGGCGAAGATCTTATGGTGATGTTTAAGCTATTTGCTTGCGCCAATAAGGTTACTATCCTGCATATACCTTTTTACCATTATGGGCAAAGTAATTTAACATCATTGACTAAGATATGTTCTGAAGAACGCCTTCAGCAAGTAACTGCAAGTGTTCTTGAAGTTGAGCGTACGCTTTCTTCTCCAAATTGGGCAGATATGCTTTCTCCCTATCTCTATTTTTTAAAATTGAATATCAAGCTTCCCCTCTTGATTACTAATGACGTGCTTCTTTATAAACGTTGGGTAGATTGGTTCCCCGAATCCAATGCTTATGTAATGTGTAATAAGCATCTTCCCTGGCGTACCCGCTTGCTACAATGGATGGCAGTTAAGAGATATTTTATTCTGGTTAAGCTCTATTACCAATGCGTGATTAAGGTGGTTTATGGTATTTTTTATAAATAGTAATATTCTAAAAATGAAGAACTTAATAGTTGTATTTATAATAGGAACTCTTGTTAGTTGTTATTTTTTTCCATTCGGCTTGAGCTTTTTATCTAAATTGATTAATACAAAGATGATATTGGCGATGGTAGGAGGCATTTTAGTCTTTTATGAAGGCATTCAGGATAAACGCATCTCTCTTCCTTTAAAGTTTCTTGGTGGGTTGGGGTTCGCCATACTATTTTCTTTAGCTTGTTTCGTAAGTTCAGATATTAATCATACAGTAGACTATTCGTATGCTACTTACTTCATTTCTTTTTTTGTCTGGTTGGGGGGAGCCTATGTTGTTTGTGCGGCGATACGTCTTTTCCATGGTAAAACATCCTTTAGATTGTTGACGATTTACCTTACAGGTGTTTGTGTAACTCAATGTATTTTGGCGTTGCTTATTGATAGAATTCGTCCGTTTAAGATTTTGGTTAATACATACATTGTGCAGGGACAGGATTTTGTGGAAAAGGTGGATCGGCTCTATGGAATAGGTGCTTCACTAGATAGTGCTGGAGTTCGTTTTTCTATTGTTCTTCTTATGATTATGGCACTGTTGAGCAAGGATCGTACTATACGGTTAAATATAAAGGATTCTATTCTCCTCTTGTTTGCTTTTTTTGTAATATCTGTTATTGGTAATATGATTTCGCGTACTACGAGTGTGGGTATGATAATGGGATTAGTGTATTTTCTTTTCTCTACCGGCGTTTTTCGAGCTTTGGTTAAAGTCAGTCATATTCGACTTTATTTCATATTCGGAGCTATTTTGTTAATTGTAGTTTTTATATCCGTTTATCTATATAAGCATGATAATGCTTTTCATCAAAATATACGGTTTGCTTTCGAAGGTTTTTTTAATTGGATGGATACCGGAGAGTGGCGCACAAGTTCAACCGATAAGTTGAATAATGTGATGTGGATATGGCCTGCAGATACGAAAAGCTGGATTATAGGAACTGGTCTTTTTGGTAATTATGTTTATAGTACGGACATCGGCTATTGTCGTTTCATTTTGTATTGCGGCATTGTAGGATTTAGTCTTTTTGCATCTTTCTTTATCTATAATTCTTGTCTATTTTGTAAACTATTACCTCTTTATAAAGGCTTTTTTGTGGGGATATTGCTTTTGACTTTTATTGTTTGGTTAAAAGTCGCTACCGATCTTTTCTTGATTTATGCTTTGTTCTATTGCATGGATTTAAATATTAATGATAATCAAAGTTTTAACGAAGAAAATAATGAAGATAGTTTATTGCATAGCTGCTACTTATAATTCTGGTGGAATGGAGCGTGTATTGGTAAATAAGGCTAATTATTTAGTATGCCGAGGGTATGATGTCTGTGTTATTACTACTGACCAGGGGGGACGTCCTTCTTTTTTTGAACTGAATGATTGTATTCGTCAATATGATTTACGTGTGAATTATGAAAGGAATAATGGTAAGTCCTTTCTTAATAAATTATTCTATTATCCACTTAAGCGGTATAAGCATAAGCATAGATTGAAATCACTTTTAATGCAGTTGAGAGCAGATATTGTTATTTCTATGTTTTGTAATGATGTTTTTCTTCTTCCGGGTATTCACGACGGCAGTTGTAAAGTTCTCGAAATACACTTTTCCAAATTCAAACGTATACAGTATGGGCGGCGAGGATTGTGGCGTTTGGCGGATTGGTATCGGAGTCGGATGGATGAATGTGTTGTATCGAAGTTTCATCGATTTATTGTGCTTACACATGAAGATGCTGAATATTGGGGGAATTTACCTAATATGTTAGTTATTCCCAATGCACTTTCTTTCTATCCCGGTCAGATTGCTACCCTGAATAATAAGCGCGTCATTGCTATAGGGCGCTATGATTACCAGAAGGGGTTTGACAGGTTGATTCAAGTTTGGAACCTTGTCCATCGTCTACAACCTGATTGGGTGCTTGATATTATTGGAAGCGGTGAGTTGGCGGGCAAGTTGCAAAGTCAGATAGATATGAACGGGCTGCAAAATAGCATCGCTTTACGATCTCCCACTAACCATATCGAAGAAGAATATCTTGCTTCTTCTCTTTTTGTCATGACTTCCCGCTATGAAGGATTGCCCATGGTGCTACTTGAGGCCCAGGCCTGTGGGCTTCCCATCGTATCATTTGCATGTAAGTGTGGTCCTAAAGACTTGATAACAGATGGGGAGAATGGCTTTTTGGTTGCTGATGGCGATGTGGAACTTATGGCTATTAGGTTGGTGGAGTTGATGAAGAATGAAACGTTGCGTCGGAAAATGGGAGATAATGCAAGAGTTAATGCCGGACTTTTTTTAGAAAAAAAGGTGATGGACAAATGGGAAGATTTATTTCATGAATTGATAAATTAAAAAATTATGAAAACGATTGTTGTGTCAGCCGTCAATTTGAATAGGGGTGGAACACTTAGCATCCTGAGAGAATGTTTACACTGCCTATCGAAATTAGCCGAAACAAAAGGATATTATGTTATAGCTTTAGTTTATGATAAGAAGTTAGCGTATTATCCCAGTATTCATTATGTAGAGCTACAATGGCCTAAGCGGACCTGGGTGAATAGAATCTGGTGTGAGTATATCACAATGAAAGGCATTTCACGCCGTTTGTCTCCGGTTTTTCTATGGTTATCATTACATGATATAACCCCTACGGTGATAGCTTTGAACAGGATTGTTTATTGTCACAATTCTTTCCCATTTTATGCATGGAAAATGCGTGATTTATTATTTGCTCCTAAGATTGTTTTATTTGCCTTATTCTCCAAATATGCTTATCGGAAAAATATTCATAAGAATAATTATGTCATAGTGCAGCAACAATGGCTAAGAAATGAGTTTGTCAGGCTATTTAACTTAAGCGCCCAATCCATAATTGTTGCTCCTCCTTCGTTTCATCCTGTAAAGCATGATTTTTTTATATCCAAGTCTTCTCTTGAATATTCTTTTTTCTTTCCTGCTGTTGCTGATAGTCACAAAAACTTTGAGTGTATCTGTTCGGCAGCACATCTATTGGAGCAGAGTTTGGGTGCGAATAAATTCAGAGTGTATATTACGGTTGAAGGTACTGAAAACTCTTATGCTAGATGGTTGTATCATAAATGGTCAAAGAACCGTGCACTTAGTTTTATCGGATATTTAAATGAGGAGGAGTTGTCTGAATATTATCAACGTTGTGATTGTCTTATTTTCCCTTCTAAGGTGGAGACATGGGGACTTCCCATTTCCGAATTTGCCATTTACAACAAACCTATGTTATTGGCAGATTTGCCTTATGCACATGAAACAGCCGGTGGATGTAGTCGTGTTGCGTTCTTTAATCCTGACAGTCCGAATGAACTGGCTGTTCACATGAAAAGGCTTATTCAAGGGAACACATATTCCTTAAGGTCTGTCGAGAATACAATAATACCACCTCCTACGGCCTATTCGTGGAAAGATCTGTTCGATTTTATAACAAAGTAGTCCTATTCAATAATAAATAAAAATATAAAGTCCCATGAAAATTCTTCAAATCGGCAAATTCTACCCCATACGTGGTGGGATAGAAAAAGTGATGTATAATATTATGCTGGGGTTGTCTCGCAAGGGGATTTGCTGTGATATGCTTTGCGCTGCAGAAGATCAGCATCCAGGCATTATACGCATCAATGATAATGCACGGATCCTTTGTGTCCCTACGTGGAAAAAAGTTTCGGGTACTATGATTGCTCCATGCATGATTAGTGAACTGTACCGCATTAAGTCTCAATATGATGTGGTCCATATTCATCATCCCGATCCTATGGCGGCACTATCCCTGTTCCTTTCGGGCTATCGGGGTAAAGTTGTTTTGCACTGGCATAGCGATATTTTCAAGCAACGGCTATTGCTGAAGTTTTACCGGCCTTTGCAGAATTGGCTTATTAAGCGGGCAGATATCATTGTAGGCACTACTCCTGTTTATGTGCAACAATCTCCTTTTCTACAGAGGGTAAAAACTAAGCTTACTTGCATTCCTATTGGAATAGACCAACCAGTGTTTAACCCTCAGAAAGTTGCTCAGATCAAAGCGTGTTATCCAGAAAGAAAAATTATTTTTTCGTTAGGACGTTTAGTGGGCTATAAAGGGTACAGATATATGATAGAAAGCGCCCGTTATTTAAATAATGATTGCGTGATTCTTATTGGAGGTGCGGGTCCGCTAAAAGAAGATTTGGAAAAGATAATCAGGTTGTACGGGCTTGAAGACCGAGTGAAATTATTGGGATATATTTCAGATGACGATTTGCCTGGTTATTATGGTGCGTGTGATATTTTCTGCCTAAGCTCAATCCAAAAGAATGAGGCTTTTGGCATTGTTCAAATTGAAGCAATGTCTTATGGAAAGCCAGTGGTTGCTACCCGTATTAAGGAGTCCGGAGTAAGTTGGGTGAATGCTCATGGGAAGTCCGGGTTTAATGTGGCTCCCGGCGAAGGCCGGCCGTTGGCAGATGCTATCTCAACTATTCTTTTTACTCCGAAGCTATATGCTATTCTGTCCGAAGGTGCTTATCAACGTTTCCAGACTATGTTTTCCATTGAAATTATGACTGAGCATTGTTTGGAACTTTATAACAAGGTATTATCACAGTAGAAATAAGAATGGAAAAGATGGACAAGAATATTATTTCTGTGGCGAATAATCTTTTTTTTGAAGAAGTGGAACTTTTGTTAAATGCCCGGAAGGAAGTCTGCTTCCACGTTTGCGGCAACAGTATGTTCCCTTTTTTAAGACATGGTGATAAAGTAGTATTAGTTTCATTAGGTGAAAGCCGTGTGTCTAAGGGGAGTATTGTGTTAGCTCATGCCTCTTTTGGTTGGGTACTCCATCGGGTGTTAAGTGTTCTTGGCGAAAAAATATTACTAGCAGGTGATGCAAATGCCAGACAAGTAGAATCTGTTGAGAAAAGAGATGTGATTGGTGTCGTTATTAGAGCTTATCGTAATAATGTGCCTGTATCTCTTCATAGTTGGACGATGCGAGGTATTGTTTTTCTGTGGTGTTGGTTGCGTCCCTTTAGAGGGGTATTATTGGCTATTTGGCATGTGTGCAAGCTGGAAAAAACATTGAAATAAAAGCAAAATAGTATATAAGAGTAAAGTGAAGAATAAAAAAGTGTAGGATATGAGAATTAAAAATGATTTGGTGTTGCGCCATATTGGAGATGATTATCTGGTGGTGGATCCATGGAAAGGCATGGTGGATATGACTAATGTTTATACCCTTAATGAGACAGCGGCTTGGCTTTGGCAGCAATTGGAACATAAGGATTTTGCCCTTTCCCAAGTTGTGGAATTGCTTTTGGAACGTTATGATGTTCAACGTGAATTGGCAGAGCAAGATGCCTATAATTTGATGCGTCTTTTTAAAGGAAACGGATTGTTACAGGATGATGATGATGAAATCAAGTGATATCTATGAGCCGTTTTTTGCTTTACTGAGAGCCGGGTTATGGGATCATCGTCCCGATGGTACGTTTTCAATGCTTACTGCCGGTCAATGGGAACGGCTTTATATTATGGCCTGCCGGCAAACGGTGGAGGGCATTGTGTTTGACGGGCTGTTACAATTACCCGTAAAGTATTTCCCACCGCGTCCTTTACTGTTGAGATGGACGGCATTGGTTGATCATATAGAGCGTAACAATCACAAGGTGGATGGAGTGGTTGCTGAGTTAACTCGCATTTTTACAGATCATGGCATCACTGCCTGTTTGCTTAAAGGACAGGGGGTAGCTGCTTGTTATTCAAATCCGTCTCATCGTGTTAGTGGTGATATTGATTGGTATTTCCCATGTCAGGGCGATTTTAAGAAAGCTAATAAGTTAATGGTGAGCTTGGGAATTAGTCTTAAAAAAAATGCAGGATTTTCTGTATCCTACATTTGGCAAGGCATTCTGGTTGAACATCATAGCCGTATGTTCGATTTTCATAACCCTTTTCTTGCTACGTTTCTCAGACAACTAGAGGTATCTGAAGTCTATAATTCTTCTTCCTTGCGTGTGAATAGTCAATCCGTATTGTTACCATCTCCATTGCTCGCCCATCTGCAAGTCAATGCGCATATTTTAAAGCATCAACTATCCTATGGTATCGGATTGCGTCAACTTTGCGATTCAGCATGTCTTTGTCGGGCTACTTCCATGCATGTTGATGCCGTGCATTTACAAGAGGTGTATAACAAGGCTGGCATATTGGCATGGATAGTTAGGCTATATACTTTTTTAGTTAGAGAAATCGGGTTGCCTGTTGAGTTTTTACCTTTTTCGTTACCTGCGAGACTAGAAATAGATTTCATGAAACAGGATATTCTTCATTCCGGTAATTTTGGGTTTTATGCTTGCTACCCAGATACAATAGCTGCTATTTGTAAAACTGACGGTAGGAGCAATGTTGCTCGCAGCCTTTTCCGACATTTTTGGCTAAATCTCCGCTATGCTCCCGGAGAGGCATGCTGGTTCCCGCTTGTACATGTTTATTCACACCTTTTAAAATATATCTCATGACTTATACTGCATCCCAACAAATATCGTGGCTTTGGATGGTCACTAAGGGACATCGGGGATGGCTTACCACATATGCTATGCTTAAATTTGTCAGTGTAGTACTCTCCTTGTGTTTTGTATATTTTTCTAAACGGATTGTGGATATTGCAACCACACATGCATCGGAGCAACTGTTCTTAATGGCGTTTTTGATAATTGGCAGTGTGTTGTTGGGGATTGGCTTCGATCAATGTGCTTCATGGATTAGTGAAAGGGTTAAGATAAAAATGATCGCTCATTTGCAGACTTTATTAGCTAGAATCCAAATGGAAGCTGCATGGGATGTGGTGAAGCACCGGCGTACTGGCGATTTGCAGGTACGTATAACTTCCGATGTGGTGGAAGTGGCACAAATGCTGTCCGGCACTTTTCCATCGTTTTGTGTCACAGGCTTTAGATTACTGGCTTCCCTTTTATTTCTATGGGTGATGGATCCTGTTTTGGCTGTACTTGTTTTGGCAATTTCTCCTTTACTATTATTTTCTAAATTATACTATCGCAAAATGCGTGCATTGAGTAAATCGGTGAAGCAGGCCGAGAGTTTCTCTGGAACAGTTCTGCAAGAGAACCTTAAACATCGTTTACTTATCCGGGGACTTGATCTCATAAATGTTCGCAACTCGTTGTTTATCAGAATACAAAATCGTGTGTGCCGATTGAAAATTAACCGCTTAAGATTCTCGTCCCAATCACAAGTTATGCTTAAGCTAGCCTATAATGGTAGTTATTTATTGGCATTTTTGTGGGGTGTTTATCGTCTATATATCGGACAAATCAGTTTTGGTACACTTACCGCCTTTTTACAATTGGTGGGGCACATACAAATGCCTGTTATAACTACCATCGCTTTTGTGCCTGTTGCTATTCGAAGTCTTGCAGCTACCGAGCGGCTTATGGAGCTCTATGGAGATAAGCACGAGGCGAAGCAAAAGAATCTGGCGCTGAAATCTCTTCTTTGTTTGAGATTGGATCATCTCTCCTTTAATTATGGTGGTCCTTCTGTGATTACTAACCTTACAGCCCGGATTTATCCTGGCATTCCTACGGCTGTTGTAGGCGCCACAGGAAAGGGGAAAACCACTCTTATCCACCTGATACTGGGATTGATTGTTCCTTGCAAAGGTTCTGTTTCCCTTGAATCCGGTGGAAAGGATTATTACGTGTCGGGTGATACTCGCTGTAACTTTTCTTATGTTCCGCAAGGTAATACCCTGTTTGGTGGCAGTATTCGTCAAAATCTCACAATCGTGCGTCCGGGAGCTTCAGATGAACAATTAAAATATGCACTTCATGTAGCCTGTGCCGATTTTGTGTATCTGCTTCCGGAAGGTCTCGACACCATTTTAGGAGAGTCGGGACAGGGCTTGTCCGAGGGGCAGGCACAGCGTGTAACTATTGCCCGCGCTGTGCTTCGTGATGCTCCTGTATGGTTACTTGATGAAGCGACTTCTGCACTTGATATCACTACTACAATGCGTGTACTATATAATCTGCTACAAGCCGGTAGAACTAAAATTTTGATTTTTGTAACTCACGATCCTCGCGTCATGGGAACTTGTAAACAAGTGATTCGACTGGATTGATAATAATTAACTATATATGAATAACCAAAGAAGAATCAGCGGAAGTGTCACATTCCGTATAGCAGGACATTTGACAGAATTGATTTTGGGAGAAAGGGACTGGAAGAAACTGCTTCCTTCCTTCATTCCTTTTAGGTGTCATCCGCGGGAAAGGGAAAGTCCTGTCTTTGTTATGAAAACAGCGATGAAACTAAGTTATATTGATTTCACTTCTGCTCGTTTACTCAATGAAATGGTCAATGTGTGGGGAGCTTGCCTTCGCATTTTGGAAGTGAAAGAATATTATGTAGTCGATATGCAGTCTCTCGAAAAGGGTATTTGGCATCGTATGGTGTGCGATAAAGAATTTCGATCTATGCGGTCATGCATACGTTGGGATGACCCTATGGCGGGGGATGTGCTCAATATGTTTATGATGATAGCCTTTGCACAATCTGTTGTGCTCCGGAAAACAGTACTAATGCATGCTTCTGTTGTGGAGAAGGATGGTCTGGGGTTTGCATTTTTGGGCGAGAGTGGCACTGGCAAAAGCACGCATAGCAAGTTGTGGGTCGACAATCTGGTTGGGGCGGAACTGCTCAATGATGATAATCCTGCTGTTTGTGTAAAAGAGGATGGAAACGTGTACATATATGGTACTCCGTGGAGTGGTAAGACTTCTTGTTATAGGGCTAGTAGTGTTCCTTTGGCTGCATTGGTGCATTTGGAGCAAGCTCCATTTAATAGTTTTTTACAGCACGAAGGGGTAAAGGCTCTTATCACTCTTTTACCTGGTTGCTCTTCCATGCGCTGGAATTGTCAACTCTATACGGCTATGTGTGATACTTTGGAAAAGATCATTGGGCATGTACCGGTTTGCACACTCAAATGTCTTCCCCAGAGTGAGGCTGCACTATTGTGCTATAATAAGGTAATGGAAATTATTAATAAAAAATAGATTAGAAATGAAAAAGTATGGAATTTTATTGCAGGGGCTTCTCATTTTAATAATGAGTTCCTGTGCAAGTAAGAAGATGATTATTACGGAAGATCTTCCTGTCGGTGGATCTTATAAGGTCATTGAACAAAGTCAGATGAGAATTCATCAGGACGACAAATTGAGCATTACCGTACATTGCAGTAATCCGGAGCTTGCCATTCCTTTCAATATGACTGTAGGCAGCTATCAGGTGTCTTCTTCGGGTGATGTAACTGCGGCCGGCGATTTGCCCGTGCAGCGGGAAAAAGGTTATCTTGTGGATATTAAAGGAAATATTGATTTTCCTGTTTTGGGTAAAATGCACGTGGAAGGTTCCACTTGCCAGATGTTGTCCTCTTATATTAAGCAGCGGTTAGTGACGGAAAGTTTAGTGAAAGATCCCATTGTTACGGTGGAACTGTTGAATTTGAGAATTGTTATGTTGGGGGAAGTTCAGAAAATCGGTATGATATCCGATCCTGACGGGAGGATGACGCTTGTAGAGGCGATAGCGAAATCGGGAGGATTGACCCCAAACGCCGTTCCCGAAGAGGTTGTTGTAATTCGCGATCAAAGTAATACCCGAACTAAGTTACAGGTTAATTTGCGTTCCAAATCATTGTTTGATTCTCCGGCTTATTATTTACAACAAAATGATATTGTTTTTGTGACGCCGCGTTCGTCCAAACCATCGGAGAAGGAGAACCGGGGATGGCGTGAGTATTATACGGCATTCGGGTTAGTAAGTTTTGCGCTTTCGTTATGGGCTATATTAAAATAAAAAAAGTAATTGATTATGAATGGACAACCTAATTTACCGAATTCCTCCAGAGAGGAGAAGTCTGTTAACCTTATTGATATTTTCGTTTATTTGGGCTTTCATTGGAAGTGGTTTTTAGTTTCCTTGTTGATCTTTGTTGGATATTTTGGTTACGAATATTACCACACGGCATTTGTTTATAGCCGTTCTATGATAGTGATGATTAAGACGCCAACCAATTCTGAGGCCACTATGCGCTTAAATCGCTACAATAGTTTTGTAACTCCGGTAAATGTATCAAGCGAAATTTTGCAATTCCGTTCCAAAGAGTTGATGCGCAATGTTGTGGAACGCTTGCATGCAGACGTTTCCTATGTTGTGCGGGATGGCTTGCGCAATAAGGAGCTTTATACAACCTCACCTATCAGGGTTGCGTTTCTGGATGGCACTCCGCAGCATTGTTTCCTAATGGTTACTCCACGTGACAAAAAGCGTGTGATGTTGTCCGGGTTTTCCAAAGAAGGGAGTAGAAGTATGCTAGTGAATCTTAATGATACAGTAAGTACTCCATTAGGACGATTGGTGGTGTATGGGGCAGAGAATTATGCCTCATTCCACTATCGGGGGGCGGTGCAGGTGACGCGTAACGATCCGGTTAGTGTGGCCACTCTCTTTTTGTCTAACCTTTCTATAAAACAGATGGAAGAGGATGCTGCCATGTTGAGTATTACATTGAATGATTTTTCCCCTGTCCGTGCAACTGATGTGCTCAACATGCTTATTACTGTCTATAATGAAGAAGCTATTGAAGAAAAAAACAGGGTGGGGGTTCATACGGCAGAATTTATAAAAAAACGCTTAATGCTGGTGGAGGATGAATTAGGCTCTGTGGAAGGTGACATTGAAAGACTGAAGAAAGAGAATGAAGGAGTAGGGATTGATGCTGCAGCGCAAATGTATGTGTCCGATAGCCGGCAATATTTGGCTACGTTGAAAGAACTTGAAACTCAATTGCGTTTAGCTCGTTTGATGAAAGAGCATCTGCGGGAATCGGAAGCGGGAGACGGATTGATACCTGTCAATACGGGATTGGTGGATATGAATATTGAGAGTCAGATTAGTCAATATAATGTTATTGTTCTTAAACGTAACCGGTTGATAGAGGGTAGTAGTGATAAAAACCCTGTGGTTCAGGAGCTCAGCCGTGCTATTGTGGCTACGCGTGCCAATATCAACCGTGCTGTGGAGAATCTCATAGCGGGGCTTACGGTGAAGGAGAATGATTTCCGTTCACAAGAAAAGCAAGCTCGCAGTAAAGTAGAGACGGTGCCGGGAAAAGAACGTGAGATGCTCTCTATAGAACGACAGCAGAAGGTGAAGGAGGGGCTTTACATTTTCTTGCTCAACAAGCGTGAAGAAAACGCATTGAATCAGGCTATGGTGGATGACAATGTACGCATAGTGGATGCTCCTTCGGGAAATTATGCCCCCATTTATCCGCAAAAGTTAAGAAAGCTAGCTTTAGGGGCTTGTTGCGGGGTTACTTTGCCTATGGTGATATTGTTGCTCATTATGGTTTTGGATACGCGTATACGTAGTCGTAAAGAAATAGAAGATGTCGTCACGATACCTTTTTTAGGGGAGATACCAATGGCTGCTAAGAAAATTACGGATGTATCGGATATGTTGAAACGCGTAAAAGAATATAACCGTTTGTCCGAAGCTTTTCGTATTCTGCGTACCAATATCAGTTTTATGGCGGTGGATGCCCGGGCACCTCAGGTCATTGTCCTGACATCGTTCAATGTAGGTGCGGGAAAAACGTTTCTTTCGCTTAATCTTGCTGCCAGTTTTATACAAACACAAAAGAAAGTTGTGATCATTGATCTCGATCTACGCAAGGGGATGTTAAGCAGAATGTTGAATATCAAAAAGATGACGGGTATCACTCATTATTTATCTAATCAAGAGGTTGTGATTGATGATGTTATCTGTCCCGATTGTATATCCGAACATCTGGATGTAATACCGGTTGGAGCAATAGCTCCAAATCCATCAGAATTGTTGTTGAGCAATCGTCTTGATGAACTGATGGCTGAACTTCGTAAACGTTATGACTATATCATTGTGGATAATGTCCCTATGGGCTTGGTAGCCGACGCTTCTATTGTTAACCGCATCACCGATCTCACGCTTTTTGTAATTCGTTCAGGTAATCTTGACCGTCGTATGCTTCCCGAACTGGAGAGAATTCATCTGGAACATAAACTCACGAATATGGCAATAGTGCTCAATGGAGTTAAGAAAGGAGCGATTGGCTACGGTTACGGCTATGGCTACGGTTATGGGGATGATGAAAGAAAGAAAAGCCGGAAAGAAAAGCGGAAAAAAGATAGAAGATAAAAACAGAGATTGGCTTACAACATATTCAGTCTGATTTTGAATGACAACGTTCCATAAAGCTATCTTTCTTTATGCTTTCTTTAAGCCTGAATAATCAGGATGCAGCATAGGGAAGTCGCTTTATGGAACGTTAGGTTCAACAACGGTTATCGCATGCTTCTATTCCGGGGTGGAATCATCATTCCAATGCTTTGTGGCATCGAAACAGGGA
>Ga0183096_1000113_pt2 | contig 114134 bp, 88 predicted proteins | sample Biomet5_FD_127791 | JGI IMG/M metagenome (GOLD analysis project Ga0183096, IMG submission 127791) | Microbial communities from bioreactor (seeded with sewage sludge) at LBNL, California, USA - Biofuel metagenome 5 (version 2) (version 3) | ecosystem: Engineered > Bioreactor > Anaerobic >...
TCCCATAAAGTGCCTGTCTGGCGGGCCATGCCATAGAAATAATCCTGAATTTCATCTACCAACTGGGCTTGTAACCCGTAGCGGGAAAGAATATCCATTCGCAGGTAGTTCCCGATGAACGCATTGGCCCGGTAAACATTCGGATAGGTTACTTTATCATCGCGGTTCGGACCAAAATCAGTAATTAATTTTTTCCATAATGCGGGATGTGTTTCGGGCGTTGCAATGTTAAAAAAGAAAGCATAATACTGGCAAACTTCGGTTGTGTTGTTGGTAACCTGAAGTTTTCCGTCCTGTCCCCTGACGGCATTGTCGGCAAAGAAAGTCCCGTTGAACGACTGTTTCAGAATGGTTTGTTTTATGCGTTCTGCTTTTTTCAGCCATGCGTCATTATGATATAAAGTACCTGCTTTTTCCAGTGCGGCGCTGTACAGCATGTTTGTCGGATAATTAACATCCTGTACAAAATCGTTTGCTTTCGACCATTCCACAAAAACCCATTTGTCCAGTTTTTCGAGCAGACCATCCTCATTCTCAAATTTTTCGAAATAGCCGAGCAGTTTTTCGATACGCGGTTCCAGCCGGGCAATCAAGGCCGGATCGCCGCCACGCCGGGCATAGTCGTCAATCTGGATAATGAACCACATTGCCCAGTTCTGTATGAAACTTCCGTCGTAATGATCGGCAGGATAGCACATCGGGAGCATTCCTGCAGGCAGACAGGCAAAGCTGTCGGGCAGCGCATAGTTTTCATAAAAATTGTGAGCCACAGCCGATTTACCTGTAAAATCTTTTTCCATGATCGCTGTAAAATAGCTGTCACAAAGCCAGCCGGCCCGTTCACGCGACGGGCAATCCATGAAAATATCAACGGCATTTTGCCGGTATGTTTGCCGTGCAGCCTTGTATATTTCATTCAGTTTGAAGTTGTTGCAACTGAATGTTGCCTTTTTGTTTTCGGGATAGGCATATTCGCGCAGGTAAACATTCTGAATCTGGCATTTCCCTTTCAGTATAATTATTTTCAGAAATTTGAACGTATAAGTCTCAAAAGTTTCAATATTGTACTGCCCGGGTTCGAGCTCGTAAACAACCTGGTTGTTAATGTTATACATCCGTTTTTTTGTGTTTACATCACCGTCGGTCAGCATCTCGTCGAAATAGAAAACGACAGTTGAGGGTTCGTCGCAACTTATTTGACTTCCAATAAAACCGGATAAGTTGGTTCCGAAATTGAGGGTGACAAATTCATTTTCGGCCAGAGTCAGCGGACTGCCGTTGTAGGATTGTGAGAGCGTATCCTGTGTCTTGTCGACAATCTCCTGCATGAACTGTGACGGAAAAAATTTTATTTCTTCTTCTTTATAGCCTTTAAGTTTTTCATTGATTTTGGTTAACGAATGGCTTTTTATATATTTTTCAGGCTTTTGAATCCGGATAGTTCCGCGAACACAGATTGAATACGGGTTAACTTTATCGAAATCAGGAAATAACAAGTTACGCGGAAGCAGTTTTACTGCAGGCTGGACAACTGTTTTAACCGGTTCTGAAGGCGCCTGGTCGGAAACCATCCATTGGTCGTACCCGTTTTTAAGCCGGTAATATTCGGTAAACGGTCGCTGGAAACTGTACCGTTCTGCTTTTTGCAGCCGTTCTTTCAGCTCAAAAGCTTCGAATCCGTTTCCTGTGCCGGTAGCCAGCATGACCTGGCCGTCCGATTCAAGTTCGGCCTGTAAAAAAGAAGGCTGGTCAATGGTGTAATAACTGTTTACATTGTATCCGGCCACTTCGACGGCAATGATATTTTTTCCGTTTTTAACTTTCTGTCCGATATGGTATTCGTCAACCCTGAAGTAACCGTGAGCAGCACGTGCCGGCCCATATCCCAGAAATTCGCCGTTCAGAAAAACCCGGTAAAGTGTCGATGCGGTTATTTTTAATATATAGTCCTGATTTTTTTCTGCCTGAAAGGTACCCCGGAACCCCAGCGTGAGGTTCATCTCTTTTTCGCGTCCCTCAGCCCATACAGGCAGGGCTTTTTCCATCAGTTCTGTCGTTTCATTTTTTTTTGAAGAAAGGTTTGTACAGGAAAGCAAACCTGAAAATAACGGAATTAACATAAAAAAACAGAATAATTTCGTTATTACACTGTGAGTTTTGTTCATGTTTTTAAGGTTTAATTTGGTTGCCGAAGATAGTAATTAATCTTTTTTTCGTTGCATTTTCAAACTGACTTTTATCCGGTTCTATTTGAATTTGTGTTTTTATGATTCTGTATATCAGTTGTATATGATTGTTTCTGCTCTCTTTTTTTCGTCCTGCCTGACTTCTGAAAGCCGTCGGTCAGGTGTTTCGGCCTCTGTTCATCAGCGCCGGACCGGGGAAATCTGGGAGGTGAATAAAAAAGCCGGTTCCTGTAAAAAAATGTTAATCTATTTATATCGTTTTTTTATAAACTTTCTTCTTTCAATTCGGCAGAACTTATATTTTCTACTTTCAGTATATAACCTGAAGGAATTTTTACGGCATATTTTATCTGGTTACCGACGCGGTTCCATTTCAGTTGCACGGCATCGTCGTCAACCGGGATTACCCCGCTGCATTCGGTCAGATCAATGTCGGTAAAGCGGATCGTCACTTCTTTTTTCAGGTAATCGATATTGCTGATTCCCAGAACATCGCGGTACAGAACATGTCCTACGTAGGAAGCAAAGCCATGGTTACAGCTGGCACTGGAGAGCATATGTTCCCATAAAGTGCCTGTCTGGCGGGCCATGCCATAGAAATAATCCTGAATTTCATCTACCAACTGGGCTTGTAACCCGTAGCGGGAAAGAATATCCATTCGCAGGTAGTTCCCGATGAACGCATTGGCCCGGTAAACATTCGGATAGGTTACTTTATCATCGCGGTTCGGACCAAAATCAGTAATTAATTTTTTCCATAATGCGGGATGTGTTTCGGGCGTTGCAATGTTAAAAAAGAAAGCATAATACTGGCAAACTTCGGTTGTGTTGTTGGTAACCTGAAGTTTTCCGTCCTGTCCCCTGACGGCATTGTCGGCAAAGAAAGTCCCGTTGAACGACTGTTTCAGAATGGTTTGTTTTATGCGTTCTGCTTTTTTCAGCCATGCGTCATTATGATATAAAGTACCTGCTTTTTCCAGTGCGGCGCTGTACAGCATGTTTGTCGGATAATTAACATCCTGTACAAAATCGTTTGCTTTCGACCATTCCACAAAAACCCATTTGTCCAGTTTTTCGAGCAGACCATCCTCATTCTCAAATTTTTCGAAATAGCCGAGCAGTTTTTCGATACGCGGTTCCAGCCGGGCAATCAAGGCCGGATCGCCGCCACGCCGGGCATAGTCGTCAATCTGGATAATGAACCACATTGCCCAGTTCTGTATGAAACTTCCGTCGTAATGATCGGCAGGATAGCACATCGGGAGCATTCCTGCAGGCAGACAGGCAAAGCTGTCGGGCAGCGCATAGTTTTCATAAAAATTGTGAGCCACAGCCGATTTACCTGTAAAATCTTTTTCCATGATCGCTGTAAAATAGCTGTCACAAAGCCAGCCGGCCCGTTCACGCGACGGGCAATCCATGAAAATATCAACGGCATTTTGCCGGTATGTTTGCCGTGCAGCCTTGTATATTTCATTCAGTTTGAAGTTGTTGCAACTGAATGTTGCCTTTTTGTTTTCGGGATAGGCATATTCGCGCAGGTAAACATTCTGAATCTGGCATTTCCCTTTCAGTATAATTATTTTCAGAAATTTGAACGTATAAGTCTCAAAAGTTTCAATATTGTACTGCCCGGGTTCGAGCTCGTAAACAACCTGGTTGTTAATGTTATACATCCGTTTTTTTGTGTTTACATCACCGTCGGTCAGCATCTCGTCGAAATAGAAAACGACAGTTGAGGGTTCGTCGCAACTTATTTGACTTCCAATAAAACCGGATAAGTTGGTTCCGAAATTGAGGGTGACAAATTCATTTTCGGCCAGAGTCAGCGGACTGCCGTTGTAGGATTGTGAGAGCGTATCCTGTGTCTTGTCGACAATCTCCTGCATGAACTGTGACGGAAAAAATTTTATTTCTTCTTCTTTATAGCCTTTAAGTTTTTCATTGATTTTGGTTAACGAATGGCTTTTTATATATTTTTCAGGCTTTTGAATCCGGATAGTTCCGCGAACACAGATTGAATACGGGTTAACTTTATCGAAATCAGGAAATAACAAGTTACGCGGAAGCAGTTTTACTGCAGGCTGGACAACTGTTTTAACCGGTTCTGAAGGCGCCTGGTCGGAAACCATCCATTGGTCGTACCCGTTTTTAAGCCGGTAATATTCGGTAAACGGTCGCTGGAAACTGTACCGTTCTGCTTTTTGCAGCCGTTCTTTCAGCTCAAAAGCTTCGAATCCGTTTCCTGTGCCGGTAGCCAGCATGACCTGGCCGTCCGATTCAAGTTCGGCCTGTAAAAAAGAAGGCTGGTCAATGGTGTAATAACTGTTTACATTGTATCCGGCCACTTCGACGGCAATGATATTTTTTCCGTTTTTAACTTTCTGTCCGATATGGTATTCGTCAACCCTGAAGTAACCGTGAGCAGCACGTGCCGGCCCATATCCCAGAAATTCGCCGTTCAGAAAAACCCGGTAAAGTGTCGATGCGGTTATTTTTAATATATAGTCCTGATTTTTTTCTGCCTGAAAGGTACCCCGGAACCCCAGCGTGAGGTTCATCTCTTTTTCGCGTCCCTCAGCCCATACAGGCAGGGCTTTTTCCATCAGTTCTGTCGTTTCATTTTTTTTTGAAGAAAGGTTTGTACAGGAAAGCAAACCTGAAAATAACGGAATTAACATAAAAAAACAGAATAATTTCGTTATTACACTGTGAGTTTTGTTCATGTTTTAAGGTTTAATTTGGTTGCCGAAGATAGTAATTAATCTTTTTTTCGTTGCATTCTCAAACTGACTTTTATCCGGTTTTACTTGAATTTGTGTTTTTATAATTCTGTATATCAGTCGTATATGATTATTTCTGCTCTCTTTTTTCCGTCCTGCCTGACTTCTGAAAGCCGTCGGTCAGGTGTTTCGGCCTCTGTTCATCAGCGCCGGACCGGGGAAATCTGGGAGGTGAATAAAAAAGCCGGTTCCTGTAAAAAAATGTTGAAAAAATGTAATAATTCTCTGGAGGGAAAGACTTACAGAGCACAACTTTATAATCGAAAAGGAATATGCGAACTATTAACTTTTTATTTCTTCTGATAATTTTTGTAACAGTTATGGCTTGTACATCAACAACAAAAGAACCACAGGCAATCGATCCGCTGGATCTGGATACATCGGTTAGCCCGGCGGCCGATTTCGATACGTATGCAAACGGAGGATGGAAACAGCGAAATCCCATCCCGGATGAAAAAAGCCGTTACGGCACATTCGATAAGCTAGCTGATCGGGGAGAAGAACAGGTGAAAACATTATTTGCTGAAATTGCCGACGGTAATTTTACTGAAGGAAGTATCGAACAAAAAATAGCGGACTTTTATTCAAGCGGCATGGACACAGCTGCAATTGAAGCTGCGGGGACAACTCCGTTGCAGGTCTTTTGGAAACAGGTTGATGAAGTGCAGAATGTGACCGGTCTTCAGCAACTGGTCGCTGCCTGTCACCGGATGCAGATTTACCCGCTGTTCTCAATTTACGCCGAAGCAGATCAGAAAAATTCATCAATGGTAATTACTTATCTTCAGCAAGGCGGACTGGGAATGCCCGACCGCGATTATTACCTCAATACCGACGAACGTTCCAGGGGAATACAGGAAAAGTACAGGCAATATATTGCTGCCATGCTTGTGAAAGCAGGATGTTCTGAAAGCGAATCCGTGGCACAGGCCAACGTCGTTTACGGGCTGGAAAAAGAACTGGCTGCTATGTCGATGAACCGGATCGACCAGCGTGATCCCTATAAAACGTATAATAAAATGACAGTGGCCGGTTTAGCCGAAAAAGCTCCGGACTTTGACTGGTCCGGTTATTTTAGAGGCATTGGACTTGGCGATCCGGACAGTCTGGTTGTTTCACAGCCTGATTTTTTTGCAGGGATGGCAAAACTGATCCGGACCGAACCACTCGCCAACTGGAAAATGTATATGAAATACCAGATCATCAATTCTCTGGGTGATTATCTTACCAACGAAATTGCCGGCCTTAAATTCGATTTCTACGGAAAGACCCTGAGCGGAAGTATGGCACAGCGTCCGCGCTGGAAAAGGGTACAGTCAACAACCAGCAATGCCCTTAGTGAGGCAGTCGGACAGCTCTATGTGAAAAAATATTTTCCGCCTGAAGCAAAAAAACGGATGGTTGCCCTGGTTGAAAATCTTCGCGTTTCGCTGGGCGAGCGTATTCAGAAACTTGAATGGATGGGCGATACAACCAAACAAAAGGCTATCGAAAAACTGAAAGCTATGAATGTAAAGGTGGGCTATCCTGACAAATGGCGTGATTATTCGGCCCTGAAAATTGAAAAAGGTTCGTATGTGCAGAATGTAATTAATTCGGGAATATTCGAATTTAACAGGATGATCGGGAAGGTGAACAAGCCTGTCAACAAAGCAGAATGGTACATGCCGCCTCAGATGGTTAATGCCTATTACAATCCGAGTACCAACGAAATAGTATTCCCGGCTGCTATTCTTCAGCCTCCTTTCTTTTATATGAATGCTGACGATGCTGTTAATTACGGTGCAATTGGTGTTGTAATAGGGCACGAGATGACCCATGCCTTCGACGATCAGGGACGCCGGTACGATAAATACGGGAATCTGAACGACTGGTGGACAGAGCGGGATGCCGAGCGTTTTAACAAACGCACCGCACTCCTGGTTAACGAATTTTCGCAATTTACAGTGATTGACACAATTAAAGCCAACGGAGAGCTTACGCTGGGTGAAAATATCGCCGATCTGGGTGGCTTAAATATTTCTTATCAGGCTCTGCACCATGTACTTAAAGGCAACGAAAAACCGATTGATGGGTTTACCCCGGAACAGCGTTTCTTCCTTGCTTATGCTCATCTCTGGGCACAGAATATTCGCGATGCAGAAAAAATCCGGCGTACAAAAACCGACGTGCATTCGCTGGGACGCTACCGCGTTCTCGGACCGCTGCGCAATATGCCTGAATTTTACAAGGCTTTTGATGTAAAAGAAGGTGATGCAATGTATCTCCCGGCAGACCAGAGAGCAATAATCTGGTAACCGTGTCTCCTTATTCTCGAACGCTTTTGTATGAATAAGAATTAGTTGAAGGTTCGCGAAAAAGGAATAATATCTTTTTAATTCCGGGTAGAGGCTGTCCCAAAAGTCATTTTAACCACTAAGCACACTATGTTTGCATAAAGTTCACAAAGTATTAATTATCAACTAATTAATACTTTGTGAACTTTGTGGATTTCCTTGTGATCATTGTGGTTAAATATTTCGGACTTTTAAGACACCCTCTACTTTTTTTATAGTACGTTCGTTCAACGCCGGGGATGGCAGAACAAAAAACTGATTAATGAGACCGTACTTTTCACGTCTTTTCAGGTTGAAAAAATTCCGTTTTTGCAGCAAATTCTCAGACATAAAGAATTAAAAAAAAGCCTGAAATGTCGTTTATCTTTTTTCCGGGCTGAAAACTGATTTTGATTTGATGTCTTGGAAAACAGGGTGTTATTAAAAAAAGACTGAATCTAGCGCTGAATGATTAACCGGGTACCGATTTGTAAGATTTTATGCGGGCTGATGTTGTTCCACGCGCAGAGTTCTTTGATTGTAGTTCCGAACATCCGGGCAATCGACGTTAATGTGTCTCCCCTCCGGATTGAATAATGAATGGTAGTTTCATCATCCGAAACAGCAGCAAGATAATTCGTTTTGGGAGCAACTTTTTTCAGGTCGGCCAGCTGTTGTCCGATACGGGAACCATGAGAGTAGAATGAATCGCATAAAAGCCTTCCTTCTCCAAAATCGATTATTTTTTCCGGGCTAACAGGTTCTCCAAGTATCCGGGTTTCGAAATGAAGGTGATCGGTTGTTGCCCGGCCGCTATGGCCTCCCAATCCGATTACTTCCCCGGCTTTTACATATTGGTCTGGTTTAATACAAATTTTTGACAAATGAGCATAAATTGTTTCCAGACCATTGTTATGCCGCACCAGCACCAGTAACCCGTATCCGCTGAACCGTTTGGCCAGTCTTACCTGTCCGTCGAAAGCACAGCGAACAGTATCTCCTTCATTTAATTTGACATCGACTCCTGTATGTCCGGGACGCCGGGAAGTCCTGAATCCTGAAATTATTTTCCCTTTGATCGGGGAAACAAAAGGATCATCAGAAGCAGACTGCAAAACAATGTGCAAGGTATCTCTTTTGGCGTTCAGGTTTGCCGACGTGTAGGTGATATTTACCGGGCTCCATGTGTTTTGGTACAGATCATCGGACGGATGACTGGCATATTGATAAACCTCCTGGTAAATTGAATCGTTTTGTGTAATGACTGAATCAGCCTGGCTCCCGTAGTCCGAAATAAGAGTTGTATCGGGTTTTGCTGTTTGTCCTGTCAGTTGATTGGAAAAAAATAAAAAGGCAATTATGATTTTCAGATATGATCGCATAAACTAGTTACAGAATTCATGCTAACAAATGTAGCATATTCATCAAATTAAAAACAGGAAAGACAAAAAAAAATCTCCTTTCTTTTTGAAGGAGATTTTTTTTAGTATAAAATAATCTATGCTTTTTCCAGTTGAATCGTTTTTGTTGTAAGGTCGCAAACTTCGGTCGGCCCCCAGTACTGAATAGGTCCCGGATACAAATAACTGGTTTCGACAGCCCATTTTTCGCGATTGGCAGCCAGATAGTTGAACGGCGCACCGTCCAGTTCAACCAGTGCCTTCTGAATAACTGGTTTCATTTGTCCGTTACGGCGTTCCATGTTCATCATCATGGTAATTGGCACTCCGCCTGCAATCCATTTATCAGCGGGTGCTGTAAGGTTGCGTACTGACGACATGTACCCGGTTTTTCCTGCACTGATCAGTACTGACGCTGTGTATCCTAGTGAATAGCAATAGTCTGCATCGAAATTGGAAGGAGCAGCACAACGGCCTTCATATCCGAAGAAATGGAATTGTGTGCTGAATTTTCCGTTGTATGTGCCGGCTTTTTTCATAGCAGCCAGTTTGTTTTTAACCATTTCGCCAAGCAGTTTTTCAGTTTCAATCAGCGACACCTGAACATTCCCGTGAGGGTCGCGTTCCAGCATCAGTTGGTCGGCAATACCGGTTGGCAGCGATTGATATACTTTTGCGGATTTTGCGGAAAGAATACCTGCTACAAAAGCACGTCCTTCTGCTTTATCGGTAAACGATTTGAATTTCTTTTCCGACTCAGACCCCTGGGCCAGCAAGTCATTCAGTTCTGCAATCAGGGCTTTCATTTCGGGGACAAATTCAACCAGTCCTTCAGGAATCAGGGTGACCCCGAAGTTTTCACCGTTGGCAGCACGTTTTGCAACAATGCCGGCAATGTAGTCTACGATTTCACTGAGGGTTTGCTTCTTTGTTGCTACTTCTTCCGAAATAAGTGTGATGTTTGGCTGTGTTTGTAATGCGGCTTCCAGTGCAATATGCGAAGCTGAACGGCCCATCAGTTTAATGAAATGCCAGTATTTTTTTGCTGAATTGGCATCGCGCTGAATGTTGCCAATCAGTTCGGAATAAACTTTTACAGCGGTATCGAATCCGAATGATGCTTCGATCATTTCGTTTTTCAGGTCGCCGTCAATTGTTTTCGGGCAGCCTAATACCTGAACTCCTGCTTTTTTCGCAGCATAGTATTCAGCCAGGACACAGGCGTTTGTGTTGCTGTCGTCTCCGCCAATGATTACCAGTGCCTTAATGTTGAGCTTTTTCAGTATTTCCAGACCTTTGTCGAACTGGCCAACTTCCTCCAGCTTGGTACGGCCTGAACCGATAATGTCGAAACCACCGGTGTTACGATAAGCGTCGAGAAAATCAGCTGTGATTTCCATGTATTTGTGGTCAACAAGTCCGCCCGGACCACCCAGAAAACCATATAATTTACTTCCGGCATTCAGCTTTTTGATTCCGTCGAAAAGACCTGAAATCACGTTATGCCCGCCCGGTGCCTGTCCACCCGATAAGATAACACCTACATTTATTGCCGGAAAGTTTACGGATGAACCTCCTTCTTCGAAAGTAATTATCGGCATTCCGTAGGTATTGGGAAACAGTTCTTTGATTTCTGCCTGGTCGGCAACCGATTCAGTTGCAGTTCCGTCGGTGATTTTAACTGCACCTTTCAACGATTTTGGCAGTTTAGGCTGATATTTAGCCCTTGCTTGTTGTAATGCGCTTATAGTCATATTCTTTTAATTTTTAGATAGGTATTTTCAATTTATAAAAAACCGCTGCAAAAGTATACTAATTTGACGGTTAAACCTAGCGCCTTTTTTCGGGTGTTTTGCTATTTAAAGTAAATTTAAAAAGATGGTTTAAATCCACGGGATTTGTTTAATCCGGGTATGTTTGTTCCATGCCGGATTGACTATTACTAACGCAATATTATCTTATAATGTTCCGCCAGCAAAAAGAGGCTGTCCCCAAAGTCATTTTAACCACTAAACGCACTATGTTTGCACAAAGCAAACAAATATTAATTAGTTGATAATAAACATTTTGTGCCCTTTGTGAATTTCTTTGTGATCATTGTGGTTAAATATTTCGGACTTTTGAGACATCCTCCCTTCTTCATAAGTGTAAGTCTGTAGCCTTAAGGCTAAATTAAAATTCAAATATCATTGCCTGATTTTTCAGGATCAGATTTTTCAGATAAGTGACTTCATGGATCCCATTGCTTCGCGCAATCTGGCACCAACGATTTCAACGGCATGGAACCGGATTGCTTTGTTCACACGGATTAACTCCGTGTTATCAACATGGTTGTCTGTTCCTTCGTTGAAATTTTTGCCGATCACATTGGCTTCAATTTTACTCATAAATCCGGCAAGTAACGGTTTGCAGGCATGGTCGAACAGGTAGCAGCCATATTCAGCAGTATCGGAAATCGTCCGGTTCATTTCGTACAGTTTCTTACGCGCAATGGTGTTTGCAATCAACGGAACTTCGTGCAGCGATTCGTAATAAGCCGATTCTCCTTTAATTCCTGTTTCTGTCATTGCTTCGAATGCAAGTTCAACCCCGGCTTTTACAAAAGCAACAAGCAGTGTCCCGTGGTCGAAATATTCCTGTTCTTTAATCTGCATATCACCGGCCGGTGTTTTTTCGAAAGCTGTTTCGGCAGTTGCAGCACGCCATGTCAGCAGTTTCTTATCATTGTCGGCCCAGTCTTTCATCATGGTTGAAGAGAATTCGCCCGATATGATATCGTCCATATGTTTTTCGAATAACGGACGCATGATGGTTTTCATTTCTTCAGCCAAATGGAAAGCTTCAATCTTAGCCGGATTCGACAAACGGTCCATCATATTGGTGATTCCTCCGTGTTTCAGGGCTTCCGTAATAACTTCCCATCCGTACTGAATCAGTTTTGCAGCATATCCCGGATTAATGCCCTTTTCAGTCATTTTATTGAAGGAGAGAAGTGATCCTGTCTGAAGCAAACCGCACAGGATAGTTTGTTCGCCCATCAGGTCAGATTTTACTTCAGCAACAAACGACGAACTCAAAACTCCTGCTTTGTGTGCCCCAAGTGCAGCAGCATACGCTTTTGCTATTTCGAAACCGTCGCCATTCGGATCGTTTTCCGGATGAACGGCAATCAGGGTAGGTGTGCCAAAACCGCGTTTGTATTCTTCGCGGACTTCTGTGCCAGGTGCTTTGGGGGCCACCATAATCACGGTAATATCTTTCCTGATTTGCATTCCTTCTTCCACAATGTTAAAACCGTGAGAATAAGAAAGCGTTGCTCCTTTTTTCATCAGGGGCATTACGGCTTTAATCACTCCTGAATGCTGCTTGTCGGGAGTAAGGTTCAGCACCAGATCGGCTGTCGGAATCATTTCGTTGTAATTTCCTACTTTGAACCCATTTCCGGTAGCATTTTTATACGATTGACGTTGCTCTTTGATGGCACTGTCACGCAACGTATACGACACATCAAGTCCTGAGTCACGCATGTTCAGCCCCTGGTTCAGACCTTGTGCACCACAGCCAATAATTACAACTTTTTTCCCTTTCAGTTTTTTAACGCCGTCGCTAAATTCCGACTGATCCATAAACTCGCAGGTCCCCAGTTGCTTACGCTGCAACCGTAAAGGAAGTGTATTAAAATAATTTGCCATCTTGTAAAATTTTATTTGTTACTATAATCTATTCTGTACATTGACGATGCAAAACAAAAAAATATTCAGCAGAAAGCAGAGTAAAAAAGTGTGATTCTTAGGTATTTTTCAATGATTTTATTTTAAAGTGAATAAAGATGAAGAATAATCAAGCTAAAAACCAGTATTTTAAATATAAACATTTTTTGGCATTTTTAAAATTCACCTGAGTGGCCGGTCCGGTACTGAAGAGGAGAGAGGCCTGTTTCCCGTTTAAAAAATTTTGAAAAATACGACTGGTCAAGAAAATTCAGCTGGTTTGCAATTTCAGAGACAGTCAGGTTTGTATGGACGAGCAGTCGTTTTATCTCCAGTATTTGCTTCGACTTAATAAGTTGGGTCGATGTTTTGCCTGTAAGTTTTTTCAGCGTCTGGGTCAGGTGATTGGGGCTTACCTTCAGTAATGCGGCGTAATCGTTCAGCGACAGATTCCGCTGTTTGGTTTCCTCGACAAGACTGTAAAAACGCTTTATTAAGAATTGTCCTTTCCTCTTTGTTTCGGAAGGTGACGCCAGTTCATAGCGGGCTGCACAGGTGGTAAGTATAAGGTCGAGCACGGAGCGGAGCACATCAACCGCCTTTGTCCCGTTTTTTTTCAGTTCGGATATAGCCTGAATAAAAAGCCGTTCCAGAAAAGTTACATCGTCAGGATTGGTTAATAAAAGAGGCGGATTGTCCTGCCGGAGAGTAAAAAAGAAAGGAAATTCGATCAGGCTGTTCTGGTTATTCCGGTTTATCAGGTAAAAGTCGGCCGCAAAAATGTAAATGTATCCTTCAATGTCGTTCGAAAATTCGATTTTATGCGCCTGTCCGGGCGACAAAAAGAATACGCAGGGAGGTTTTATTCCGTATCTGTTCCCGTCAATTACATGAAAGCCAGAGCCTTTCATTAGGTACAGTACTTCGAAAAAGTCGTGCCGGTGCGGATACTTTACACTGAAATGCCGGTTCGCATCGAACACTTCGACCTGGAACTGCTGATTTTTCCGCTCGGGTGAGCTGAAATTGTGCAAACTGTATACCGGCAAAAAATCGGAATACTCATTCATCATACGGAAATAAATAGAAAAGGGAAAAGGTGCCGAAAATCAGAATTTCTCTCCGGACACCTTCTGTTGTAATATTGTGTTTCTAATCGACCTGATTAAGAGTTGCGTCGCGTTCTCTCAGAAATTCAGACAGGCGTTCGATCCGGTCGCGGGTAATGGCGATACGTCCCGAACGAATGAACTGCAATACTTTAAACTGGTTCAGTTCTTCAAACAAGGCCTGGGTTTCTTCCTTGTGTCCTGTTTTTTCGATGACCACGTATTCCCGGGTGATTTCCAGTATGCGGGCGCCAGCATTACGTACCATTTTTTCGACCTGATCGCTTTCGTATAAAGCGTCAATGGGAACTTTATACAAGGCTATTTCCTGGTAAACCATTTCGTCGTTTGTATGAAAAAAAGCTTTCATCACATCCACAATTTTTTCGAGCTGACCAACCACTTTCCAAACGCGGTCGCGGGTTTCATTTACCACAATGGTATACTTGTAAACGCCGGGAATAGCCGATTCGGAGACAGTCAGGCTTTCGAGGTTCATTTTTCTTCGGGTAAAAATCAGGGTAATGCGGCTCAATAAACCGATATGGTTTTCAGAGTAAACGGTTATTATATATTCTTGCTTCATCATTTCAATTTTTAGAGTTCCAGCATAATATCGGAAACAGAGGCGCCGGTCGGTACCATCGGGAATACATTATCTTCCTTTTCGATAGTTACTTCCAGCAAATACGGACCTTTATGATCAATCATTTTCTGAATGGCGGCTTCCATGTCTTCACGTTTGTCAACTTTTGCAGCTTCAATGCGGTAACCTTTTGCAATCATTACGAAATCGGGATTACGCATTTTGGTAAACGAATACCGCTTTTCAAAAAACAGTTGCTGCCACTGGCGAACCATGCCAAGGAAATTATTATTCAGAACGATAATTTTTACATCCAGACCGTATTGCTCGATGGTGCCCAGTTCCTGAATGGTCATCTGTATTCCTCCGTCGCCAACCATAGCAAACACAGTACGGCCGGGCTGTCCGAGCTTGGCACCCACTGCTGCCGGTAAACCGAATCCCATTGTTCCGAGTCCGCCGGAAGTTACACTGCTTTTCGACTGTGTAAATTTAAAATACCGTGAAGCAATCATTTGCTGCTGGCCTACATCGGTAACCAGAATCGCATCGTTATTGGCTTTTTCTGAAGCCATACGAACTACTTCGCCCATGGTTAACCCGGGTTTTGTGGGATGAAGGTCCTTACTAATGACTTTTTCATATTCAATCTTGTCACATTCACGGAATTCGTTCAGCCAGGATTCATGCGAATTTTTCTTCACATTGTCTGTCAGCATCCGGAGCGATTTTTTTGCATCGCCGATAACAGCTATATCTGCCTTTACAATTTTACCGACCTCGGACGGGTCGATTTCAAGATGAATAATTTTTGCATTTTTGGCATATTCGCTCACCTTGCCCGTTACCCGGTCGTCAAAGCGCATCCCGACCGCAATAATCAGGTCGGCCTCGTTTGTTTTGATATTTGGCCCGTAGTTCCCGTGCATTCCCAGCATTCCCACATTCAGCGGGTGATCGGTCGGCAGGGCCGAAAGTCCCAGTAATGTCCAGGCAGCGGGAATACCCGTTTTTTCAATAAACGCCTTCAGTTCGGCTTCAGCATTGGAAATAATTACCCCGTGTCCGAACAGCAGCAAAGGTTTTTTGGCCGCATCAATCAAATCGGCGGCGTCTTTCACTTTGAACGGATCAACTGGTAACTCCGGTATGTACGAACGTATTACCTTGCATTTTTTGTATTCAAAATCGAACGAGGCAAACTGTGCATCCTTTGCAATATCGAGTAAAACAGGACCGGGCCTGCCGGTAGTTGCAACGTAAAAAGCCTTTGCAATGGCTTCCGGAATTTCTTCCGCATCGGTTATCTGGTAATTCCACTTGGTTACCGGCATCGAAATACTTACCACATCCGATTCCTGAAAAGCATCGGTACCGAGTAACGGCGAAGTTACCTGTCCGGATATACAAACCAGCGGAATTGAATCGATCATGGCATCAGCCAGACCGGTAATAAGATTGGTCGCCCCTGGCCCTGAAGTTACGAAGCAGACACCGGCCCTGCCGGTTACCTTGGCATAACCTTCGGCTGCATGAATAGCGCCCTGTTCATGCCGGGTAAGGATATGCCGGATTTGTTTGTCGTAATCGTACAAAGCATCATAAATGGGCATAATCGCCCCTCCGGGATAGCCAAAAATGGTCTCAACGCCTTCTTCCAGCAGCGAAAGAATAACCGCCTGGGACCCTGTTACTTTTTTTGTCGCCATATTGATATATTTTTTACTTCTTATTAATCAATTAATCTTACTGCACCCTTGTCAGCCGATGAAACCAGGCTGGCATAAGCTTTCAGCGCTTTACTGATTTTCCGGTCGCGTCCAACAGGCTGGAAGGCATCTTTTCCCTTGGCAGTCTCTTCTGCCCTGCGTCTGGATATTTCTTCGTCGCTGATCATTAAATTAATACTACGTTCCGGTATATTTATTTCGATGGTGTCTCCGTTTTTGATCAGTGCAATCTCACCGCCAGCCGCAGCTTCCGGGGAAACATGTCCCATCGACAGCCCGGAAGTACCTCCCGAGAATCGTCCATCGGTAATCAATGCACAATCTTTATCCAGTTTCATTGTTTTCAAATACGAAGTCGGGTACAACATTTCCTGCATTCCGGGGCCGCCTTTCGGCCCTTCGTAGCGGATCACCACCACGTCTCCTTTCTGTACTTTGTTGCCCAGAATGCCGTCACTGGCTTCTTCCTGTGAATTAAACACTTTTGCAGTTCCGGTAAATTTCAGGATTGATTTATCGACTCCTGCTGTTTTTACAATACAACCTGCTTTCGCAATATTGCCAAATAAAACAGCTAAGCCCCCGTCTTTGTTGTAAGCGTGCTCCATATCGCGGATACACCCGTTCTTACGGTCGGTATCCAGTTCCTTATAGTTGTTGCTTTGCGAGCCCATTACCAGGTTCCTTCCGCCACCCGGTGCCGATTTACAGATGCGGAAAGCATTTTCTGTAGCTGTCGGACGCATAATATCATAGCGGGTAATCGCTTCGGCGAGTGTCAGTCCGTCGATACGGTTTACCGAAGTGTCGAGCAAACCGGCTTTTTCTAGTTCGCCCATAATGCTGAGGATACCACCGGCACGGTTTACGTCCTGTACATGATAGTGTGAACTGGGAGCTACTTTACAAATATTCGGTGTAACGCGTGATAGCTGGTCAATATCTTTCATTGTAAAATCAACGCCGGCTTCACTGGCAATAGCCAGAAGGTGCAAAACCGTATTCGACGATCCGCCCATGGCGATATCCAGCTTCATGGCATTCAGGAAAGCTGCGCGCGAAGCAATGCTGCGGGGTAATACCTTATCGTTTCCGTTCTGATAATAATCGTAAGTTGCCTCAACAATACGTTTGGCTGCATCTTCAAACAATTTTTTGCGGTTCACATGTGTCGACACGATTGAACCGTTACCCGGCAATGCCATACCAATCGCTTCAGCCAGACAGTTCATCGAGTTTGCAGTAAACATTCCGGAACAGGAACCACAGGTAGGACAAGCATTCTTTTCAACCCGGTTCAGAACCGAATCAGAGACTGAATTATCGGCCCCCATCACCATAGCGTCAATAAGGTCATAAAATTTACCGTCAATTTCACCGGCTTCCATCGGACCGCCCGACACAAAAATGGCCGGGATGTTCAGACGCATGGCGGCCATGAGCATTCCCGGAGTAATTTTATCGCAGTTCGAAATGCAAACCATTGCATCTGCTTTGTGTGCATTGCACATGTATTCCACACTGTCGGCTATAATATCGCGTGACGGAAGCGAGTAAAGCATCCCGTCGTGCCCCATGGCAATTCCGTCGTCAATGGCGATGGTGTTAAATTCGGCAGCAAAACAGCCTTGTTTTTCAATCAGCGACTTCATGTACTGTCCGATTTCGTGCAGATGTACATGGCCCGGTACAAACTGGGTAAACGAATTAACAATCGCAATAACAGGTTTACTAAACTGGTCTTCTTTCATTCCGTTGGCACGCCACAGACTACGGGCTCCTGCCATTTTTCGTCCTTGTGTTACAGTTGAACTTCTTAATGTGTTTTGCATTTCTATTCAGATTTAATTAAGTTCTTAAAAAAAAGCCCTTCCCGTTTTCGAGAAAGGCTTTAAAATATTTTTATTCAACATACAGTAGCCTCTCTCAGTTAAAACCAAGTAGGACCACAATCACGACTGCCAGAATATATGTTGAAAAATGTCTCATCTCTTATAATACCTTTTTAAAATAAAAAAAGCCATCCTCATTTGTGTGAGAATGGCTACCCCGATTATTAAACATAGCATTCTCACTTCGCCGGATTAATCACGACGACTAGTAGAATGACGTTAATAATGATAGCCAGATTTTTCATTTATTTTTCTGTTACAGGGAGCAAAAGTATTAATTAAATTGAAAATGCAAAATAAATTGAAAGTAAAATCCTTCTTTTTATGCAAAATCAAAAGATATAATTCATTTTAGTATGAAAATGGAAGGATGGAGGCTAATCATACCAAGTATTTTACTAATTTGCCCCCCCTTTGTGCAAAACAGAAAACCGGAGAATGAAAATATTTTTATCTGTATTTATCATCGCGTGCTGCCTTTTTATTTCGGGGTGTTCTTCAGTAAAAACAACCGTTGACGGACAAACTGATGATTTTGAAATTTATCTGCTTATGGGACAGTCGAATATGGCAGGCAGGGGCGTGCTTACCGATTCGTTACGTAATTTGCACGACAGTTGTGTTTTCATGCTTACCCGGGATTTGAAGTGGACAATAGCAAGGCATCCCATACATTTCGACAAGCCATCGGTTGCAGGTGTGGGGCCGGGGTTGTCGTTCGGAATGGTGATGGCAAAAGCACACCCGGGAGTAAAAATCGGACTGGTACCTTGTGCTGTGGGCGGAACATCAATTGACAAATGGCAGCCTGGCGCATTTGATCCGGTCACATCTACCCATCCGTACGACGATGCAGTGGCCCGTATTTCCGAAGCAATGAAAAAAGGAGAAGTGAAAGGAATGCTTTGGTTGCAAGGGGAATCCGACAGTAATACAGACAGTGCCCCCGTTTATCTGGATGAACTGAAAGTACTGGTTAAAAGAATGAGAAAGCTGACAGGTAAAAGGAAATTGCCGGTTGTAGTTGGCGAACTGGGACGATATAACCCGAGTTATCAAATTATTAACAACGAATTGACTAAGGCTCCGTTACAAATAAAAAATCTGGCGGTTGCAACTTCCGAAGGACTAACAGAAAAAGGTGATAACACACATTTTGATGCAAAATCAGCCGGTATTTTCGGAGAACGGTTCGCTATAAAGATGCTTGAACTGCAAAACAAAGACAAGGAACCCGTTGTATGCAAGTTCTTAACTGATTCGAAATAAACGAGTGCAGATTGAGCATTTTGATAATATCTGATTCATGTCTTCTTTATCTTCTGATCGGTATCCCCTTGCTCTTCCGGCGATATTTTTCAAAATTTGTATTTTCAGTGAAAATTTGCAGAAACTAAGATTGAAATACGATGAAAAAGACGAATGCGGCCCGCATACTCGATAGCCACAAAATAAATTACGAAATAGTCGAATATCAGGTTGATGAAAACGATTTAAGCGCAACAACGGTTGCTGCCAAACTGGGGCAAAATGTGGAACAAGTATTTAAAACGCTGGTATTACGTGGTAATGCAAACGGTTTATTTGTAGCCGTAATTCCGGGCAATGCCGAAGTAAATCTGAAAAAAGCAGCAAAAGCATCCGGGAATAAGAATGCAGAAATGATCCATCTGAAAGAGTTGCTCCCGCTTACAGGGTACATCAGGGGTGGTTGTTCGCCGCTGGGAATGAAAAAAAATTATCCCACGTATATCCACGAAACCTGTCTTCATTTCGATTTCATATATGTAAGTGGCGGAAAACGCGGAACGCAGTTGAAACTCAATCCGAAAGATCTGATTCTTTGTACCGGGGCCGTGGTTTGTGATTTGATTGATGAAAACAGCTAGAACCGGAGATTTCAATGTTCAGAAGAATAAAAGCTTGTACTTTATTATCAGCATAAAAAATTAAATTTGCATAAAAAATTGCATGGAGGAACAGAACAAACTGACAGGAGTAAAAGAAATTGCAAGGAGGGCAAATGTTTCATTAGCAACTGTCGACAGGGTTATTCATAACCGTCCGGGGGTTTCAAAAAAAACGAAGGAAAAAATTGATGTGATCATAAAAGAACTTGATTATCAGCCAAATATTCTTGCAAGAAGACTCGCTTCTCCCAAAAAATTAAAACTGGCAACGCTTATTCCACATGTCTCGAAAGAGACTAATTTCTGGGAATCGCCCTATCAGGGAATTCTGCAGGCCGAATCTGAAATTAAACAATACGGAGTTGAGATAGAAAAATATTTTTATGATCTGGATGTTAAGGAAACATTTATCAATCAGACAGAAACAATTTTAAAAACCAGTATCGACGGAATTCTGATTGCTCCTCTTTTTGTTGAAGAATCGGTCCGGTTTACGCAACTGCTGCGGGAAAAAGAAATCCCGTATATTTTTATCAATTCGGATATTCCGAATGTAAACAGTTTAAGTTATATCGGTCCCGATCTGTTTCACAGCGGTTATGTGGTTGCACATTTGGTCAGTTATCTTGTAAATGAGGAAAGTAAAATTCTGATTGTGAACATTGCAAAGGAATTTGAAAATAACCACCCATTACTCCGGATTGAAGAAGGCTTCAGAAGTTTTATTCGGGATAACCAGAAAAATTTTAACATTCTGCAAACCGAGATAAAACAAACTGATTACGATTCAGTTAAATCATCGCTTAATTCAATTTTCGAAACCGAAAAAACAATCGACGTAATTTTTGTTACCACATCGAGGGTCTTTACAGTGGCAAAATATCTGGAAGAAAAAGGCATCGGCGGAAATACCATTCTGATAGGATTCGATTTTCTTGAAGAAAACGTAAAATATCTGCAGCACGGAACAATCGATTTTCTGATATGCCACAAACCAAAAGAGCAGGCATATAAAGGAATTAACATCCTGTTTCAGTATCTGGTATCAGGCATAAATATTGAAAAATCGAGCCTAATGCCAATCGACATTATATCAAAAGAAAATGCAGGTTTTTATAATGACTGATGCAGTATTCCTTTTTTTCTTAAGAAAAAAAACAGTCATTTTCTTTTTCAGTTTCGCATTATTTTAATTATTTTTGGGCACGTACACGTTGTTTGAAAATCAATATTTTGCATTTTTATTCTGATTCATATTGATTTACCCGGTTACCAGTTAAAATAATCGTTACCTGATTAAAAAATCAGTGTCTTTGTTAAGAAACAGAAAGAAAAATAAAAATAATTACCTGCCGGGTACGTGCACGAAAATAAAAATCAGTGATTATCTTTAGTGAAAAATCACGATTTGGTGTTCTTTGTATATTTTGAAAAGAATATAATAGTATAAACCACTAAATACAATAAAAAATGAAAAGGATAAATCGAGCATCGCTTGTTAAAACAGCACTGATCGCTATTTTCAGTTTATGTTTTATCGTTTGTAACCAGGTTTCCAATGGTCAGGTGAAAGTCGCTCCGGGGAAAAGAGTCGGGATTATCGGGCTTGACACTTCTCACAGTACAGCTTTTACAAAAGCATTAAACAGTCCGGACGCCAGTGATGAATTTTTGGGGTACAAAATAGTCGCAGCCTATCCGAAAGGCAGCAACGACATTGAATCGAGTACAAGCCGGATACCCGGATATATCAAGGAAGTACAAAAATATGGCGTCGAAATTGTTTCGTCGATCGAAGAATTGCTTCCCAAAGTTGATGTAGTCCTTCTTGAAACCAACGACGGGCGTTTACATCTGCAGCAGGCTTTACCAGTTTTAAAAGCAGGCAAGCGTATGTTTATCGACAAACCGATGGCTGCATCGCTGACCGACGCTATTGCAATTTTTGAAGCTGCAAAAAAGTATAATGTCCCCATCTTTTCCAGCTCTTCGTTAAGATACATCACCGGGATGGATGAGGTTAAATCAGGTAATATCGGGAAAGTTTTAAGTGCTTTTACATACAGTCCGGTTCATTACGAAAAAACACACCCTGACCTGTTCTGGTACGAGATTCACGGAGTAGAGCCATTGTTTACAGCAATGGGAACAGGCTGTCAGACTGTACGGCGGGTCAAAACTGAAAATTCAGATCTTGTTGTAGGTATCTGGGAAGGAGACAGGGTCGGAACGGTCGAAGGCATCCACCAGGGAAAACAGGATTACGGTGGCACCGTCTTCGGAGAAAAGGCAATAAAAATACTGGGAGGCTATGCCGGGTATAACCCGTTACTGGTCGAAATTGTCAAATTTTTTGATACCGGAGTTGTTCCTGTAAATGAAAAAGAGACCATTGAAATACTTGCTTTCATGGAAGCCGCTGATATCAGTAAAGAAAAGAAAGGTGCACCGGTCAGCATTGCATCGGTAATAGAAAAAGCAAAGAAAAATGCAGCTAAAATCAACTATTAAAAATCATAAAAACCTATAATGATGGAAAACTCAAGAAGAAAATTCATCCGTAATGCAGCAATAGGGACGGCCGCTGTTTCGTTCGGCGGTGTTTTGCCTGGTTTCAGTGCAAAAAGCTATTCGTCAATTATAGGGGCGAACGAACGTTTCAATGTGGCTGTAATGGGCGTTAACAGTCGTGGAAATGCACTGGCAAAAAATTTTGCCCGTCAAAAAAACTGTATTGTTACAGGAATTTGCGATACCGATTCGCGGGCAATGGAACGAACAATCGGGAATGTCAACGAAATTCAGAACAGTAAACCTAAAGCATATCCTGATTTCCGGAAAGCACTGGAAGAAAAATCAATCGATATCATGGTTATTGCCACGCCCGATCACTGGCATGCACCGGCAACCATACTTGCTGTTAAGGCCGGAAAACACGTTTATGTTGAAAAACCCTGCAGCCACAACCCGGCTGAAGGAGAATTGGCTGCTGCTGCTGCAAAAAAATATAACCGTTGCGTACAAATGGGTAGTCAGCGGCGTTCGTGGCCAAATGTTCAGGCAGCAATAAAAGAACTAAAAAACGGGGTAATTGGGCGGGTTTACTTTGCAAAAGGCTGGTATACCAATAACCGCGCATCAATTGGTATAGGGAAACAAGTTGCGGTTCCTGAATGGCTGAATTATGATCTGTGGCAGGGACCGGCTCCGCGTAAACCTTATAAAGACAATGTGATCCATTACAACTGGCACTGGTTTTACAACTGGGGAACAGGTGAAGCTTTGAACAACGGGACACACATGGTCGACCTTATGCGCTGGGGGTTAGGCGTTGAATATGCGAATCGGGTTACATCAGCCGGTGGACGTTACCGTTACAAGGACGACTGGCAATTCCCAGATACCCAGGTTATTACCCTTGAATTCGATAACAATACAATGATGGAATGGGAAGGAAGAAGTTGTAACGGAAGGAAAATAGAAGGAACCTCTGCGGGAAATATTTTTTACGGGGAAGAAGGATCTATGCTGATTGACGGGAATGCCTATACCATTTTCGACTCCGACAATAAAGTTGTAAAATCGGTAACAAACGATGTTGCTATCGACCCGCGGAACCGGGTAGATCCGTCAAGTATTATTGATGGCTACCATATTCAGAATCTGTTTGATGCGATTAGTAAGGGAACTCCCCTGAATGCTGATATTTTAACCGGACACAAAAGTACGTTAATGTGCCAGTTGGGGAATATTGCAGTCCGCTCGGGGAAAACGCTGAATATTGACTCTTCAAACGGACATATACTAAATGATCCGGACTCTGAAAAATTTTGGAGGCGTGAATACGAGCCCGGATGGGAACCCACATTATAAAAATGTCAGAAAATTAATGAAATCGGGAAAAACGAATGAAGAATAAAATTGAGTTAGTTGATGCAAGATCATTGACTCGGGCACAAACAGTTATTTCAATTTCCATTGTAGGACTTTTGTTTTTTATATTTGGATTTGTAACATGGATCAATGCAATCCTGATTCCGTACTTCAAAATCTCGTGTGAGCTGACCAATTTTCAGTCCTATCTGGTCGCTTTTGCCTTTTATGTCTCCTACTTTGTGATGGCTGTTCCTTCATCCTATTTATTAATGAAGGTCGGGTTCAAACGGGGTATGATGTATGGGTTTATTGCAATGGCAACGGGTTCTTTTATTTTTGTGCCTGCTGCTCTTACCCGGACTTACGGGATTTTTCTTTTCGGACTTTTTATGATTGGTGTAGGCCTTGCTGTTCTGCAGACAGCTGCAAACCCGTATATTACAATACTTGGCCCTATCGAAAGAGCGGCCCAGCGTATGAGTATTATGGGAATACTGAACAAAGGAGCCGGAATAATTGCCCCTCTTATTTTAGGTGCAATTATTCTCCGGGCCAACGACAATGAACTTTTCGGTCAGTTGGCAACCATGGGTGAAGCAGAAAAGGAAATGGCCCTGAATTCATTAATCAGAAGGGTAATTGTTCCGTATTCGTGTTTAGGAGTAATTCTGATTATTATAGGATTGATGGTCCGTTATTCGCCCCTTCCTGAAATCGATACCGAACACGAGAGCAAAGAAGTGGCAGCAGCAACTTCCGGAAAAACAAGTATTTTCCAGTTTCCTCATCTCATTCTGGGTGCTGTAGCAATTTTTGTTCATGTGGGGACACAGGTTATTGCAATCGACACAATTATTGGTTATGCCTCTTCAATGAATATTTCATTAATCGAGGCCAAAGTTTTTCCTTCGTATACACTGGCGGCAACGATGATCGGATATTTAATCGGGATCATTGTCATCCCGAAATTCATTACGCAGGCAAATGCCTTACGTACTTGTACCACGCTCGGAGGCATTTTAACCCTCCTCATTATTTTTGCTCAGGGAGAAGTCGGAATACTGGGACACAAAGCCGATATTTCGATCTACTTTGTTTGCCTGCTCGGACTGGCCAACTCGTTAGTTTATGCGGGAATCTGGCCTCTCGCTATCAATGGATTGGGTCGGTTCACCAAGCTGGGTGGTTCAGTCCTGATTATGGGATTGTGCGGAAGTGCAATAATGCCTCCTTTATACGGACATCTGGCTGATATATACGGGCACCGGTATGCCTACTGGATACTGTTTCCGTGTTATCTCTACCTGATGTATTATGCCTATTACGGGCATACCATCCGGAATTGGGGATTTTCGAAAAAACTAAAAACAGTTGAAATAAATGACCAAAAAAATTAAAATATTCAACGGACGGGTAATTGCCCCTGACAGAATTTTTGAACGGGGAACCGTTTTGATAGAAGGGAACCATATTGCTGAAGTAAAAGAAGGTGATATTACCGTTGAAAATGCAGAGGTAATCGATGCCGGTGGAAAATATATATCACCGGGCTTTATCGATATTCATCTGCATGGTGGCGGTAACTGCGACTTTATGGACGCAGACGTCGCTTCGTTTCTGAAAATTGCAGAGACACATGCGCGGTATGGCACTACGGCAATGCTCCCGACCACACTGACAAGTGAAAAAGAAGAACTGATAAAAACGCTGACAACCTTTGATGAGGCATCCAGACAAAACCGGAAGGGGGCAGAAATGCTTGGAATCCACCTTGAAGGGCCGTATTTTTCGTATAACCAGCGGGGCGCGCAGGATCCGAAATATTTGCGTAATCCCGAACCTGCCGAATACAAAGACCTGCTTTCCCTTTCAGCAGGGGCAATAAAACGCTGGAGTGTAGCACCTGAGCTAAAAGGAGCAATGGAGTTCGGCCGTTACCTGGTTTCGAAAGGTGTCGTTCCGTCGATCGCCCATACCGATGCAATATATGAGGAAGTAGAAGAAGCATTTAAAAATGGATATTCCCTCATAACCCATCTGTATTCAGCTATGTCTGGCGTTACACGGCGAAATGCCTTCCGCTATGCCGGAGTAATTGAAAGTGCTTATCTTATCGATGAGATGAATGTGGAAATAATTGCTGACGGAGTTCATCTGCCTGCACCGTTACTAAAACTGATTTACAAAATAAAAGGGCCCGACCGTATTGCACTGGTTACCGACTCTATGCGGGCAGCCGGAATGCCTCCGGGCGAAAGTATTTTAGGCAGCCTGAAAAACGGACAACGGGTTATCGTGGAAGACAACGTTGCAAAGTTACCCGACCGTACGGCGTTTGCCGGCAGTGTGGCAACAGCCGACCGCCTTGTCCGCAATATGATAAATCTGGCAGGTGTCAGTCTTTTTAATTCTGTAAAAATGATGAGTCAGACCCCTGCAGGGATCATGGGTATTAATGGTAAAAAAGGATCGCTTGCTCCCGGAAAGGATGCCGATGTAATTATTTTCGACGATCAGATAAATATTGAAAAAACATTTGTACGCGGAAATATGGTTTTTTCGAAATAGACTTTAAATCAATTAAATAAATACTGAATAAGCTTACAAAAATGATACGTAATACAATTGATAATCTGATATATCAGATTTATGAAAGCAGGTCGCTGATGGGACAGAAATCAGCACAGGCAGCAGCAGCAAGAATCAGACTGCTTCTGAAAGAAAAAGGTTCTGTGAATATAATTTTTGCCGCTGCACCTTCACAAAACGAATTTTTGGAAAACCTGGTAAAAGAAAAAGATATTGACTGGACGAGGATCAGGGCTTTTCACATGGATGAATATGTGGCACTTGACAAAGATGCTCCGCAGGGGTTCGGTAACTTCCTGTACGAACGGATATTCAGCAAACTTCCGTTCATGTCGGTATCGTATATCAACGGCAATGCGCCTGATCCCGAAGCTGAATGCCTCCGGTATGCCGGGTTGCTGAAAGAATTTCCGGCTGACATCGTTTTAATGGGAATCGGAGAAAACGGGCATATTGCTTTTAACGATCCGCATGTTGCCAAATTTGATGACCCCAAAATGGTTAAAGTTGTTGATCTGGACGATAAATGCCGTCAGCAGCAGGTAAACGACGGTTGTTTTGCAACTTTCGACGATGTACCGGAAAAGGCATTTACACTAACCATCCCGACCCTGATGCGTGCAACTTATGCGTTCTGCATGGTTCCGGGAAAAACAAAAGCTCATGCAGTAGCTGATACCATTCAGGGTGAAATAACCGAAAAAGTGCCGGCCACTATTCTGAGGAAACATCCCCATGCAATTTTATTTCTTGATCCGGACAGTTCAAGTGAAATGAAATAAGACGAATGTTTCGGCATTCACTAATACTGAAAATCAAAAAACGGAAGAGACTTTCTATGGACTCTTCCGTTTTTTGATGAATTGATGTGAAATTTCACATACCGACAAAAGTCACATTGCAATTTGCCTTTTCCCGATCCGTTTCAAAATATTCTTCTTCAGATTGCCTGTATAATCAAAGGCCACTATCAGGATAAAGGGTTCAACAGGTATTCTCATCCTGGGACCTGTTTCCGCAATAAAAGACGGACCTGTGATAAAAAATATCACAGCAAAAACTGATATTACAAACAAGTATTCCTTCTGAATAAAAAACCGTTTCAACAAGTTTAAAAAGCACAGAAGAGTTATAAAAATATTAACAAGGTAGAAGAAATAAAATACGCCGGCCATGACAGCCGATTTTTTCAATTTTGCATTTTTGTCATCCACCGCCCTTTTAAAATAACCGTAGGCCGAGCCTGTTTCCATGTAATGAGGGGTGAACAGATGAGCCTGGGCCGCACCTATCCAGTATGACATTGCCGAAAACGGATATTCCGAAATTGTTTCGAAAAAATATTTCTTTCTCATTTTATCCTGAGTCAGCCAGTTTTTTTCATCGTCAATCTCATTTTTCATTTTTTCATACCTTCTCTCTTCTCCTTCTTTCGACAAAATTTCCTTTACAGAATACTGGAACATGTTTATTCCTAACACATCGGTGGGCGAAAAGCTGTTGTAATAACGATGCACCCTGAAAGCAGAAAAATTACAGGTGAAAATCAGAATAATGGTTGAAACCCAGACGATTATTTTTATTCTTTTTTGTTTCCATACATTATAATATTTCGACACAAAAATGAGTAACAAAAGATGAGCTGCGGGATAAAGAATCAGACCAGGTCTTATCAAACCACTAAGGGTAAGCGACACAATTCCGAGCGTCATAAAGGTGTAACTTTTCTTTTTAATGACAGAAACAATACTTAGGTATACTCCTGCCAGAAAAAACGCCGCAAAACTCAGGTCTGACATTACATACAGGCTTTTCGTAAAATATCCGCCCAACAAAATTAACGCAGCAACAGAGTAAAAAATTTTCTTTTTATTATCCGGAAAAATCGTTATCCCAATCCGGTATGCAACCGGATATATAAAAGCCCCCAGCACCGACTGAAAAAAGACCAGGCCCATATACCAGTATTTTCCGAACAATACTTTAAACAAGCAGATTATGAATGGATAACCTATTGTACGGTGATAATCCGGAGCATTCCCATTACCGAAAACTCCATATTCCAAATAATTTTCGGCTGACTTAATATAGCTTCTCGAATCAACATGGTAGCCTGCAATTTCTTCAGTTAAACTTCCGTCATCCTTATGCCAGAATCCGGAAAAAATACTGTTTGTGGTAAGCAAAATTGTGATATACAGGAGATGTACTCCAAGCCCACAAAGAAACAGTTTTTTCGCATCAGTCATATCTTCCCGTTTTTGCATCAGGACATTTTCATTTCACCTTCTTCCTGGTATTCCGTGTCGGTATTAATTCTCCAGAGGTCTGTCTGCCTGTTTAACGCAATTTTCTTTGCAGCCAGTAACCCCATCAATATTGAATGATCCTGATTATTATATTTAAACGATCCGTATCTGCCAATCGGATGCAATCCTTCTATTCCTTTCAGAAAATCAATAATTACTTCCATATCCTTCTGATAGCCGGTCTCATAAACAGGATAACATTTCGGAATTTTGACGACCTGCATATTTATAACTTTAGCAGTGTCCGGAACCAGGTTTATTTTATAAATTTCCTCTTTGGCCAGATTCATTACATTCTGTTCGTCGTCGTTCCATATTGCATCCCGGTCGAAACACCAGAATTCCATACACAGGATTGTCGTCGTTTTTCCCTTGTTTAAACTTTCGCTCCAGTTCCTGAAATTGGTAATCCGTCCGTGTTTCACGTTCGAAGAATGAATGTATAGCCAGTTATCCGGGAAAAGATTATCCCGGTCAATTTCCAGGTAAACAAGGATCGTATTCCGGAAATATAAGCTATCTACGGCTTTCTGAACATTTTCGGGGATTTTACCGAAACCCTTCACCAGCAATGTCAGCGGCATGGTTGAAACAACTGCATCTGCCTTTTTGAAGCTGCCGTCATACAATTCAACACCCTTTACCTTTTTACCGGTTTCATTCAGAACAACTCTTTTTACAGGAGTTTCTGTCATTACTGTTCCCCCGTTTGCTTCAACAAAACGGGCAGCTCTTTCATATATAGTTCCTGTCCCGTTCAGAGGATAAGCAAACTGGTCGACCAGTGTTTTGTATTTATTTCCTTTATTGCCCGTAAAAGCAGATTTAACCGCTGCCAGAAGGGAAAAACTTTTTATCCGTTGTGCCGACCAATCCGCATCTATTTTTGAACAGGATATGCCCCATACTTTTTCAGTATAATTTTTAAAGAACATCCCGAATAACTTTTTTCCGAACCGGTTTGTTACCCATTCTTCAAAACTTTTGGGATCTTTGACCGGATTCAGCCTTTGCATGAAATAAGACCAAAGTATTTCAGCAATTACCAGCAATGGCAAATTATGCAGTACATTTCCGACTTTCAACGGATAGTTGAAATAATGGTTGTTGTAATAAATCCGCGTTTGCCGTTCAACCAGTGTATAATCATCTTTCACAAGTTCAGCAAAAAAATTGTTGACTTCCTTTTGTTTCGAAAAGAAACGGTGTGGCCCTAAATCTACCCTTTGCCCCCATAAGTCAAAGCTTCTGGCCATTCCTCCAATAAATTTTCCTGCTTCCAGAACCTCAACTTCATGGCCTTCTTTTGTCAGTTGATATGCACAACTTAAACCAGCCGGACCTGCTCCAATTATTATTGTCTTCATTCTTTATATTTTGCAACAGTATTTACAGAAAATTACTGAAGAATATTCCTGTTTATAACCTGAATATAATACCTCTTTCCTCTAAAGTGAAAATATTTTTTCATTTTTTCACAGAAAAAAATGAATCAGCATTACGTTAAAAAATCAGCGTTTTGTTTCTTAATTACTGAGGCTTTCGGTGCAAAGATACGTTTTTTTATTTTTCAACTCTTTTTCAGACCATTTACATCAGGGAAATAAAGGAAATATTTTAAATCCTGTTGACTTTGCCGTTCAACCGGAAATCGGAAGTTAAAATCAAAATAAATTTGAATAATGAAATGAATGGAAGAGCAATAAAAGATACAGCACAACTTCGCGCAGTTTATATGTTCAAAATTGAATTTTTCCCTGGCAAGAGGCAACCATTTTGGGGCTTTAATCATCTGACAGAACACTTAGTAATTAAAAAAACGAACATGAAAGCGAAAACTCTGATTATTCTGGTTGTGGTACTTCTGTCATTGGTACCCTGTTGCAAAGACGAAAATGACACAGATTACAAAGTTCAGATCAGAGAGATTGCCTGGGCTTCATTGGAAGATCAGGAAAAGTCGACCGTGATTGCTGACTGGAAACAAGCGCCCGTGGCAGAGACTACATATATGGATAAAAGTGTTTATTCGGTAACCTTTAATACTTCAGACGATGCATTACTTGGCCCGATTATTATTTATGTCGACGAAAACACTCATGCCGTGTTGGGTCAGGCACTGAGAATGTAACTGGTTCAAAAGATGCAAACCATTTCTGCTTTTCTGTAATCCGTTTTCAGTAACAATTTTCAGGGTTAAGATATATCGTAATTCGATTGATTTTCAGATTATTCTGAAATCGGAGCCGGCATTCCAGGAATAAAAACATCAAAAATGATTTTTTGCAAGTCTTCTTGTAAATGAATTATATTTGATGAAAATTTTTATAATCTGGGCTTCCGGAATGCCGGTGAACGTATACAGAATGCAGGAAGAAAAAGAAGAAAATAGAGCGAATAATCTTTTTGTAAAAATGAAATCAGGGGATCAGGAAGCCCTGAAGTCTCTTTTTATGATTTACTTTCCGCGCTTAAACGATTTTGCGGCCCGGATTATTTCCGATCCCGAAACTTCGCAGGACATTACGCAGGATGTTTTTGTGAAAATTTGGGAGAGGAAAGATCAGATAGAAGCCTGGAACATTGAACCGTTCCTGTATAAACTGATCAGGAACAGTTGCATCGACTATATCAAAAAGGTGAAGTTTATCGACAGCAGGAAGCAGGAATTGGGCGACCGGTTTAAATTTGAGGAGCTTTACCACATCGATTTTGTCAGGAACGAACCCTATGTTTTGATCAGGGAAGAGCTTCGTTCTGAAATTGAAAAAACAATAGAAAGTCTCCCCGAACGGTGTCGCGAAGTTTTTATGCTCAGCCGTGTTAATGGGCTGAAAAACAGGGAAATTTCCGAGAAACTGGGCATCAGCATAAAAAATGTGGAACGCCACCTGACGCGGGCTATCCGTACGTTCCGTGAAAAATTTTCAGATGAACTTCCTCTTGCAATTATTATACTTGTTTTAAAAAATCTTTAGGCACTGCCATTTTTTTTAGTCACATCCCTTCAAAAAAATCATATTTCCAATGATGGGTAAAAGATGCTTTTTTCAGTTGTAATAATAAAAGCATACAGACTGACATGGAAAATCAGGAATACAAGCAAATGATTGACCGTTATTTCCGCGGGCAGCTCGCAGATGAGGAATATAATGAGTTGACTGAATATTTGCAGGACAGCGAACACCTCAAACTCTTCGATGAACAGAAAAGACAATGGGAAGAAAATCCCGAAGCGGCTCCGGTAAGTACCGGCAACTGGCTCCGTCTCCAGCCAAAAATTAACAGGCAGAAATCCACTTCGGCAGGAAAAACCATTTCACGTCGTTTGTGGATAAAAGTGGCTTCGGCGGCAGCCCTGTTGGCAGTCGGCTTATTCCTCGGGCACATTGTTTCTCTGTATTTGCCGGGAACCGGACTTTATCGTGAACCTATGGTTTTCGAAACTCCGAGGGGCGAAAAGTCGATGGTAAAGCTGCCCGATGGTTCACAGGTATGGTTAAATGCCAATTCAAAGCTGATTTGCCATTCCTTTACTTCCCGTTCCCGTGATGTGGAACTTTCCGGCGAAGCATTTTTCAGGGTAACACACAATAAAAAGTCACCTTTCAGGGTAAAAACCGACGAATGCGAAGTGGAAGTACTTGGTACAGAATTTAATGTAATGGCATACAAGAATTTTGGTTACAAGGAGATCACGCTGCTTTCAGGGAAAGTTGATGTACGTGTGAAAAATGCGCAAAAGGTTTTAACTCCAGGTGAGGCATTAACCATAAAAGGGAACAAAGTCTGGGTCTCGGAAACAAATGCTTCCCGGTCATCGGCATGGGTTGATAATAAATTCGATTTTCAGAATATTTCCCTTTCCGAATTGGTAAAACGTCTGGAAAACTGGTACGACGTGGATATTGAACTGGATAATCCCCTGAATAAGGATGTAACCTTTTCGGGAACATTTAAAAATGAAGAAACAATATGGCAGGTGCTGGACGCGATACAGGTTTATTTACCTGTAAGCTACGAAAAAACAGATTTACGGAAGATTAAAATAAAAGTAAAATGAAGATAAAAAAAGACGCTGGCTGAGCGGTCACTCAGACAACGTCTACACTTGAAATAAATACTTATTTAAATCGAAACAAAACTATGGAAAAAAACAATCCGAAGCAAAGGCATCGGTGGTGCTTTATGCTTAGAAAAATGTTGAACATCATGAAACTAACTACTTTGTTGTTCTTTTTAACGCTCATGCAGGTTACAGCAACTTCGTTGTATTCACAGACGCAAAAGGTAAATCTGACCTTTCAAAACAAAACGTTGCAGGAAGTTTTTACCGTGATTGAGCAGAATTCCGATTGTTCATTTTTTTACAAGAATGAATTGCTGAAGGGTACAAAACTGAAAACCGGCCATTACGAAGATGCCATGATATCAGAAATACTGAATGATGTGTTAAAAGATGAGAACCTCACCTACACTTTAAAAGGGAAACTGATTATGATTGTGCCTAAAGATGAAGCTGAATATGGAGCAAACACTGGTGTGCAGCAAAAGACTGTTTCCGGTAAAGTCACCGATTCGTCCGGTATTCCCTTACCCGGTGTTACCGTAGTGGTGAAAGGAACTACGAACGGAATAATTACTGATGTGGATGGGAAGTATACACTGAATAAAGTGCAGGAAAATGCAACACTGGTGTTTTCGTTTGTGGGGATGAAAACACAGGAGATAGCAGTGGATGGGAACGGTACAATTGATGTGGAAATGTCGGAAGAGACGGTTGGATTGGACGAAGTCGTTGCAATTGGGTATGGAACCGTGAAAAAATCAAATTTGACAAGTTCTATTTCAAAAGTTACATCAGAAGCTATTAAAGACCGTCCTATTATGCTGCTGGGTGAGGCTTTTCAGGGGCAGTTAGCCGGGGTCCGGTCACAGAGTTCCAATGGTGGCATGCCCGGAGATGAACTGACAATCCGTATCAGGGGTATGAATACAATAAACGGAGACAGCAATCCTTTGTACGTGATTGACGGGGTACCCAGGACAAATATGAATGATATAAACCCCAATGATATTGCTTCTATCCAGGTACTGAAAGACGCATCAGCTACCTCTATTTACGGGGCCAAAGGGGGAAATGGCGTTGTACTGATTGAAACGAAACAGGGGAAAGGTACACCGTCAGTAACTTTCGATGCTTATTACGGGATTTCGCAGACTGAAAAAAAACTGGATTTGATGAATGGTTATCAATGGATTGCCTGGAACATGTTCCGCCGGAATTTGAGCCATTTAAGGGCCGGTGGATCAATGAGTGATCCGATGTCTTCCAGAAGTGCTTCCAATCAGATACCTGATTCATGGGAATCATGGAACTCTTTTACCGACTGGCAGGATGCAGTATTCCAGACAGCCCCTATCCAAAACTACCAGGTTTCAGCTTCTGCTGCCAGTGATATCGGAAGTATTTATTTTTCGGCAGGATATATGGACCAGGATGGTATTATAAAATATTCTTATTATGACAGAAAAAATATCCGGTTGAATGCGACTATGAATGTTAATAAAAAACTGAAGGTGGGGGTCAATCTTGCCGCGGCATCTTCAGACAGAAACGGAGGAGGACTTGATACTTCTTCCGGATCAAATGGCAACGGGAAAGAAGCGGCGCTTCACCATGCACTGATGGTAACTCCCCTCATGCAATTAGATGAGGGAACAAGGGATTGGGGGTTTCCTGCAAATGTCGGATCAACTTATCCTAATCCGGTAGAACAGTTGAAAGAGACTACAGATAATACAAAATATACGCGGGTCGCTACCTCAATCTGGGGAGAATATAATATTCTGAAAAAATTAGTTTTTAAGACCCAGTACAGTTACAATTACGATGGTTACACGTATGAATTTTATCAGCCCGGGAATGTTACATATAACAATGGAAATGTTACAATAGGAAACAGTAGTGCCACCACAACAGGGGACTGGACAATTCAGAATACTTTGTCGTATGATAATTCATTCGGGGATCATGCAATAAACCTTCTTCTGGGGCAAAGCGCCGAGAAACAGAAGTATTACAATATTTATGCATCGGCAAGCGGATGGCCTTACGAATCAGTTAAAACACTGAATGTAGCGACAACTCCGACATCAGCAACCACTAATAGAACGACTTATTCTAACGCATCGTTCTTCGGACGTGCCAACTATGAGTATAAGGATAAATATTTAGTTACAGCAAGTATCCGCCGTGACGGATCTTCCCGTTTCGGTTCAAACTCAAAATGGGGATATTTCCCTTCTTTGTCGGTTGGCTGGAAAATAAATGAAGAATCTTTCATGAAAGGAATAAACTGGATTTCATTATTGAAACTTCGTGCTGCCTGGGGAACTTCAGGGAATGACCGTATCGGCGATTATGCTTACATGGCTTTACTGGGAACTTACAATACATCCTGGGGCAATCAGGTCGTTTCAGGGGTTGCCCCCAGCAGAATTGCAAATGATGACCTTCAGTGGGAGTCAACCCGTACACTCGATTTCGGTATAGATTTTTCGGCAGTGAAAAACCGAATACAGGTGAACTTTGACTATTATAAAAACAAAACAAAAGATTTGCTTTTTAGTGTCCCCATTCCTTATACCACAGGTTTTTCTTCTTATACAACCAATGTTGGTTCTCTTGAAAACAGGGGTTGGGAAGTGGATATCACTTCTTATAATATAAAAGGAAAATTCAACTGGTCTACTAATCTGAACCTTTCCCGAAACAGGAATAAAGTTTTGGATATGGGCGATATCGACCAGTTTACCTCCTCTTCGTGGGATGCTTACTTTATTACAAAGGTAGGGGGCCCTGTTTCCCAGTTTTATTGTTACCAGACCGATGGCGTATTAACCTCCTCTGATTTTGATTCGGACGGAAATGCTTTGGTACCAATCTTATCAGGGCAGGAAGAAGGAAACGCGAAATACGTGGATCAACCCGATGAAAACGGGGAGAAAGACGGGCAAATTAATTCAAATGATTATGTCCCCTGCGGGAATAACCTGCCGGATTTGATTTATGGACTGACAAACCGTTTCTCCTGGCGAAATTTTGATTTAAGCATTTTGATCCAGGGACAATATGGCGGGGAAGTTTTGTTTATGGGTTCGCGTCAGTATGATAATGGAACTTATGGCATCAATGTTTTCAACCGATGGTTGCGTTGTTACAAACCTGATTATGAGAAAATTTATGGAGAAGGAGAAAACCCCATTCCGACAGAATACATTGAAGCGCACGGTATTGATTTTTCGTGGGACGGGAAGACAAATAATCCGGTCGGGACGAACAATAATAATGATGACCGGCGTATTTACGATGCAAGTTACCTTCGTATTAAGAATATTACTTTCGGCTATACCATGCCAAAGGAGTTGTTGAGAAATACAGTTTTCAATAGTATAAGGTGTTATATATCGTTGGATAATCTAAAAACATTTGATGATTATCCGGGATATACACCGGAAACAAACAGTTTCGGAAATGAAACGACAACGATGGGAGTGGATTACGCCACCTATCCGTTAAGCAGAAGGTGTGTCTTTGGTGTTAATTTAGTCTTTTAATGTTTAATAAATTGTAATATGAAAAATCATATATATAAATTATTCATTGCTATTTCAATAAGCCTGATATTTATTGGCTGCGATGATTTTCTGACAACCGTCCCGGAATCGTCATACAGTGTGGATGGAGCTTATCAGTCCCAATCCGATTTTGAATATGCCATTGCTGCAGTATATGCTGCCCAGCAAAGTCTTTGCAGTTCAGCTTCTTCTTGGTTACGCCTGATCATTACGAGAAGTGATGATACCCGGAATGGAGCAAATTATACTTATGGCGTTGACCAGTTTACCGACGGGGATGACGTAAGCACACTGGCAAGCGGATGGCAAATATTGTGGCAAATGATTAACCGGAGTAATGTTATTCTCGATAAAATTGATGACATTGAGTTTGAGGATGCCGACCTGAAAAACTACATCAAGGGAGAAGCTTATACCTTGCGGGCATGGGCTTATTATACCCTGGCCTGGCAATTTGGCGGAATGCCGTTGATTGAGACAGAACTCTCTGTTGCCGAGACAAAAACACTTGCCCGTTCGAGCCAGAAAGAAACATTCGCTTTTGCTGAAGCTGATTATAAGAAAGCAATTGAACTTCTCCCTGATTCATGGTCTGGTGATGACCTTGGGCGGGTTACAAAATACGCTGCCGAAGGTGGTTTGGCCCGGATTTATATGTTCCAGTCTGATTTTTCTTCAGCCAAACCGTATTTAAGCGATATTATTAATTCAGGTTTATATGTAATGGAACCGGATTATGTGAATTGTTTTACCGATTCGCACGACAACGGGCAGGAACGTGTATGGGAAATTCAGTTCTCGGGTAATCTTTCCGGTGAAGGCCAGGCTTTTGCTACAGGATGGTTGCCAGAGGGATATACTGATGCTGTATTGATGCCTTTTTCTGGTTATTCTGCTGCGATGTATGTTTCTTTAGACATGGCTAATGCCTATGAAGACGGTGATTTAAGAAAAGATATATCGATAGTTTCCAATCTGACTGTAAGTGGAACGGTGGAATCGAAATATTGTTATGTTTTAAAATATTGCCATTATGACGATTATACACCACAAAGCCAATCCGATTGGGCAAATAATATACCGGTATTGCGTTATACCGATGTGAAAATGATGTATGCAGAATGTTTGAACGAAGAAGCTTATGTAGCCGATGGGGAAGCTTTCAATATCATTAATGCAGTAAGAGACCGGGCTGGTCTGGCCCCTCTAACATCAGCAACTGTACCTGATCAGGATTCTTTCCGGCAGGCCCTGATAAAAGAGAGAAGAGTTGAGTTTGCTTTCGAAGGTTTGCGCTGGAACGATTTGGTTCGCTGGGGAATAGCCCAGGAAGTGATAAATGCTAATTTCCAAACAGAAGATGAGGGAGCGGGAACCTATTCGATGGATGGTGATTACCGGGAAATATTTGCAATTCCGTATGATGAGCTGTCACGGTATGATGACGAATCTGTAATGTGGCAAAACCCGGGATATTAAACTAAATTTGAAGGGGCTGACCTGGATCGAAACTTTTTGGCCAGCCCTTTCAATCCTGCAGATATTATTAAAAATATAACGATGGTACGGATTTCTTTCATTTTAATATTAATCTTTTTGGTAACGACTGGATATACCCGGCCGGTTGTCGGAAAAACAGATCAGGGGGGAAAAGTTATTGACGAACGGGGTAAACAGGAAATTGTAAAAAAAATTATCCCGGTAGATAAAGTATGGTCCGGGCATCCGGTCGGATTTTCCCTGTTGACCAGCGGCAACCGTCAATATATTGCTTATTATAATGCAGAAAGGCATATTGTGGTTGGGCAGCGTGAACTTACGCAGAACAAGTTCGAACTTTTCGGGATACCTCCGCAAGAGAGGCAATCACCCGAAGGAACAAGTACAATACTTGGATGGGACAGTCATAATTACCTGACCCTCGGAATTGATAAGGACGGATACATCCACCTTTCAGGAAATATGCACGTGAACGGGTTAACTTATTTCAGAAGTACCAGGCCGGGAGATATTACTACTTTAGTTCAAATACCGGAAATGACCGGGAAAAATGAAAAAAGGTGCACATACCCCAGGTTCATCATAAATAAAGAAGGGGAATTAATTTTTCGGTACAGGGACGGACAAAGTGGCAATGGAAATGATATTTATAATATTTATTCTACCGAAACAAAAAAATGGTCCCGTTTATTGGATACTCCCATGACCGACGGAGAAGGAGAGATGAATGCCTATGCCTCAACTCCCCACCTGGAAAAGGATGGCTGGTACCACATGTACTGGGTATGGAGGAATACTTACGATTGCTCTACAAACCATGACCTTTCATACATGAAAAGCCCCGATTTAAAAAGTTGGTTCAATGCTTATGGCGAACCTGTAAAACTACCGGTTACGTTTGGCAATAAGTCTGTAATAGTAGATACTGTCCCGGTTCACGGGGGAATCATTAACCTTGCAGCAGAATTATGTTTCGACAATCCGGGAAATCCCCTGTTTGCCTATCACAAATATGACCAGGCAGGGAATCTGCAACTTTATACCGCACGTTTTACAGGAAAAAAATGGGACATAAAAAAGTTAACAGACTGGGATTACCGATGGGATTTTTCAGGAGGAGGATGCATCGAAACAGAGGTTAAGTTAGGGCCTTTCATAAACAGGGGAGATGGCTTGTACGAGCTGGGATATTCGCATATAAAATACGGGAAAGGAACTTTTTTGCTGAATGAGAAAATGGAAATTTGCGGAAAAGTTTTAAAACCGGTGACTGTAACCGATACAATAAAAGCAGAAGGAACTTTCCCTTTACTTAAAGTAATGACGGCCCCCGACAGCGGTAGCAGTAACAAACCGGGGGGTAAATATTTTCTGAAATGGGAAACACTTCCGGTGAACCGGGATAAACCCCGCCAGGAACCCTGGCCGGAACCAAGCCGGTTATATTTGTATGAGGTAGAAATACAACAGTAATCTCCTGACGACAGTTACCGACAGTTTTTAATAAAATAACAGGATCTAACTTTAAACTAATACTATGAAAATCAAAATTTTATTCTTCGTTTTTTTATTTTTTGCAGGGATAGCACATGCCCAGGTTCAGAAATTCGATTTAAAATATTTTCCTGAAGGAAAATCGGCAAAGGAAATCGGAACCCGGATTGCGGATAAATTTTTGAAAACCCCACATTCCCGTTACGGGAACACGCACCCGGATACGCCTCCCACGCAGATTACTTATCCCGATGTATGTACATGGCTGGGGGGAATGTGGCTTGCCGAAGCAACTCATAACAACGAATTATTCGAATGGTTCGAGAATCGTTTTCAGCCGCTGTTCAATGAAGAAGAAAATCTTCTTCCCAAGCCGAATCATGTGGATAACAATGTGTTCGGTTCGCTTCCGCTGGAATTATATATGAAAACAAAACAGAAGAAATACCTTGATCTGGGTCTGAAATATGCAGATTCCCAATGGACCCTTCCCGAAGATGCAACCCCGGAACAAAAGGCATGGGCAAAACGGGGCTATTCGTGGCAGACCCGTATCTGGATAGATGATATGTTTATGATTACAGCCGTTCAGGCCCAGGCATACCGTGCAACAGGCGACCGGAAATACATTGACCGGGCCGCCCGGGAAATGGTACTTTACCTCGACACGATTCAGCTGAGCAACGGTTTGTTTTACCATTCACCGGAAGCCCATTACAGCTGGGGGCGCGGGAATGGCTGGATGGCAGTAGGAATGGCAGAAATTTTACGGACCCTGCCGAAAAACCATCCGGACCGTGCCCGGATTATGGAAGGGTATCTCAAAATGATGAAAGCCTTACTTTCTTATCAGGAAAAGGACGGCATGTGGCGGCAGATTATCGATGATCCGGAAGCATGGAAAGAGACTTCAGGGACAGCCATGTTTACTTATGCGATGATTACGGGTGTTAAAAACGGCTGGCTCGATAAAAAAATATATGGTGCTGCAGCCCGTAAAGGCTGGCTGGCTTTGATCAGTTATCTTAATTCTGACGATGAACTGACCGAGGTTTGCGAAGGGACGAACATAAAGAACGACCGCAATCATTACCTGCAGCGTAAACGTATTGTCGGCGACCTTCACGGACAGGCCCCGTTGCTCTGGTGTGCCACGGCACTGCTCCGCTGATTATACCGAATACAGACGAAAGTGTTTTGTTGCCAGTGATGTTATGTTGTTTATAATCATCATATGGTGACTGTATTGTTAAAAAACTGAATAGACCAACAAAAACTAACTTATGAAACGAAGAAATTTTTTACAAAATAGTTTTCTTTTAAGTGCCTGTCTTTCTTTTCCCTGTTCGCTGTCGTATGCCGGTAATGAACAGACGAAAAATAAAGTCGGCGATGTTATAAATAAATTTGAAAAAAGAAGAACCCGTCTGTTGGGGAACACGGCAGGAAGGGATATAAGCCCTGAAATAATCACTAATATAAAGGAAGATTTGTATAGTAACAGGGCAATTGCAAACTTGATTTTAAACCGGTTTACAACTGAAGCAAACGAACGGATACGTCATTCAGCCCATTGGTTTGACCATCCTCACCCGGGAGGAAGAGATAAAAACGGTGAATGTGATTTTGCTGCTATAAAATTATGCCGGGCATATTATTTATTCCGAAACTCTCAGGTCCTTGAAGAAGAATCGCGGCAAGATATTGAAGAATTTTTTTTAACCCGGAATTTTAAAAGTATTTACGGATCAGAAAACCACGAACTTATGTTTAGGGTTTCAAGGTATTTAATGTCGCAGGTTTTTCCTGAAAAAACATTCCAGGCATACGAAAAACAAGGTAAATATTTTATTAATGAAGATGCCGGATGGCTAAAGTATTTTATCCGGTTCCGGGCAAGACGGGGATGGGGAGAATTTGATTCATCTTGTTATCTTACTGAAGATTGGGGGTCGTTATTAACTTTATTCGACTATACGGAGGACTCGGAACTAAAGCATTTAACAGAAATGATGCTGGACCTCTTGCTGGCCGATATGTCGGTTGATTCGTTAAAAGGTATGGTTTGCGGTGCACAGGGTAGAATTTACCCTCCCCAGTCCTTAGATCATGCGAACGAGAACACTTTTTTGATGCAATACTTATATTTTGGGATGGCAAACACCGATCAGTTACCTGAAAGGGGAATTAGTGTTGATACACTGACATCATCTTACCGTCCGAAAAGAATACTTGTTGATCTCGCTTTAGACCGCCCTTTTGCTTATGAAAATTTTGAGAGGAAACATCTTCACAATATGTCCGATATAAAACCGGAACATCCGATCAGCGGAAGCATCAGAAAATATACGTATTACACGCCCCGGTTTGTAATGGGATGTGTGCAGTATCAGGATCCCTATCCGGAAGGTTCTGCGAAATGGTATGCTTTTCACGAACAGCACGACTGGGATTTGAGCTTTGCCGGGTCAACCCGGGCCCGGATATTCACCCATCACCCCGGAAACGAAGGGAATGAGCATAACTATTGGACAGGCGATCTGAAATGCGGATGCGGACATTTTTTCCAGTATAAAACAGCTCTTCTTTGTTTGTATGATATCCCGGAACACGAACCATATCAGTTTATACATGCATATTTACCCAAAGAAGAATTCGACGAGATTGCTGAAAAGAACGATATTATATTTGTCAGAAGTGATGAAAGTTATGCCGCATTAAAACTTTTGGGAGGTCATGTCTGGACTACACAGGGAGAATGGAAAGATAAGGAAGTTATAAGTAAAGGGAGTAAGAATGCAGTTGTTTGTGAAGTAGGGCATGTCCAGGATTTTGGCAACTTTAAAAATTTCTGTGATGTAATTTGTAATAATCAAATACAATTCGATCCACAGACAATGGAATTGTCATATTTCTCAAAAAATGCAGGAAAACTTACCATGAATACATCGGATATGAGGATGTTGAATAACCGGGAAATATCATTTGACTATCCGACATATAATTCTCCGTATATGAAATCTGAATGGGACAGTGGTTTAATAACCATCCAAAAGGATCAAAAAGAATTGATACTCGATTTTCGGATATAAAAGCAAAAAATATATGTTCCTTTTTAACGAATACTATAAACCAACTAAACTTAAAAAAATGAAAACACTCATATTATCTATTTTGACAGGGCTCTTGCTGTTATCGTGCTCAACAGGAATTTATAACGACAATGTTATATGTTACAAACAGATACAACTCAGTCCGGATGACAAACAAACCCTGATGGAACAGTTGAAAGACCTTAATCCTCAATATGATCCTGATGAAAGAATGATCACAAGAAAATTAACAGGCTGGAATTACCATACCGATGCACAATCCGGTACTTTTCACGAGGTCAGGGCTTCTTTTTATTATGCAGTAATGTTGCTCGACCTCGGCGACAGTCAGTATACCCAACGTGCTTTTGATGTTATTGAAAAAACTATTTCCCTGCAGGATCAGGACACGACATCCAAATCGTGTGGAGTATGGCCTTATTATCAGGAAGAACCGCTTGCAACAAAAAAAGCGCCTATCGATTACAACTGGGCCGATTTTAATGCTGTAAGCCTGCTGGATGTATGGATGGGACATCAGCAGGAAATCCCGCAAGCATTAAAACCGAAAATAAAAAAGGCATTAATTCTGGCAGGGAAGGCCATCCAGAAAAGGAATGTAGGCCCCGGCTATACCAATATTTGTATCATGGGAGCGTATGTTACTTACATGGTTTCCAATTTATTCAATATTCCGGATATGAAGGAATATGCCCGCTACCGGTTGACAAATTTTTACAATTATACACTCGATAAAGGAGGATTTTCGGAATACAACAGCCCTACTTACACGATTGTTGCGCTGGATGAGCTGACCCACATGAAGCAGCATATTGTCGAACCAAAAGACAAACAAATGATTGACTCCCTGTATTCCATCGGCTGGGAGATGATTGCGCATTATTACCATAAACCTTCGGGACAATGGGCCGGCCCGCACAGCCGTTCGTATTCTTCTATCGTCAGCCCTACTTTTTATTCTATTCTGAAACAGGCTTCCGACGGACAGATTGATACGGGAATTGAAAAGAAACGCAGTGAGGTGAAAATTAAACATCATATCCCGGATTATTTGATGCATTACTTCCTGTCGCCTGACTATCCGCGTACTGAAACCAATGTTTTCGAAAAACAGGAACCTCAGATTGTCGGGACAACTTACCTGACCGATCAGTATGCCCTTTCAACAGCCAACCGTTCCGGTTTATGGAACCAACGCAGGCCTTTCCTTGTTTACTGGGGAAATGTACAAAGCCCGAAATATCTGCAAGTCCGTTTTTTACACGATTTCTACGATTTCAGCTCAGCCAGTTTTTTCAGTCAGCAGAAAGAAAACAGGATACTGGCAGCCATTAATTTCGGGACTAACGGGGGCGACAAACATATCAGTATCGACCGGTTGACGGATGGAAAATTTACGGCCAAAGACCTCCGTTTACGTTTTGAATTCGGAAATGTGCCCAAAGATGAACTTGCCGTTCCTTCGTCATCTTTTGCTCCTTTTGATCTTACTGTTGATAACCTGCAGTTCAATATTCATCTTTTTGAAGCTGTTTTTGACCGGTCTAAAGGTCATTGGGAAAAAGGAGGTGACGAAACAAATTCGTGGGTCGATTTTGTAATTTATTCAGGTGACGAAACAAATTTCGATCTGGGTATGATAAAAGAAGCTGCGTTGGGCTTTACCTTTTCAATAGGTGAAAAAGACTCTGTTACACCTGAATCTTCAGTAAAAGACGGTATGTTAAACGTCCGGTGGGCCGATCTGAAACTGAACATTCCGGTTAAACCGCAACCTCTGCCAAAAAATCTTTGATTCATTGTTCTTCGGGAAGGGTAACAATTTTATTGTAATTTTAGATTCGATTTTATACAATCCGGTAATGTTACTGAAAAAAATATGGAATCCGGAATATTTACAATATTGAGATAAGCGCTGTATAGGTTCAAAATCTCTTGATTGCATTTCATAAAAAAGCAAATGGTTGCTAATGATTCATTTAAGTTTAAAACCTAACTAAATCAAACCAAGATGAAAAATAGAAAATTAAAATGTTGTATTGTTTTGTTCTTTTTTGTTTTGTCAACCACCTTTTTGGCTCGGGCGCAGGAGCCTAAAATAAAGTATAATGCGGCGAAAGAGCTTTTGGAAGCACAGATGGGAGTAGAACGGGTAGCCCGTTATTATCTGCCGGCCTATGCCTCCATTGCCTCCGGTAATAATGAAACGAAATGGGTACAGATTGACCTGGGAGAGACGAAAAAGATCGACGGGATAAAACTGCTGCCCGGCGTACAGGGGTGGGGCCCTGCCGCAGGAGGCTTCCCAGCCCGCTTTAAACTTGAAGTATCGGATGACCCGGACTTCGGACAATCTGTTATGTATGAAGATTATACCCTAAAGGAAGAATATCCCGATCCGATCGACAAGGTCTGCACGTTTGACACCAAGGAAGTTTACGGGAGATATGTACGTTTGATAGCCACCCAGCTGAGAGACCATAAACTGGCCATGACAAAGATTATGGTGATGTCGGACGGAAAAGATATCGCAGAAGGATGTAAGGCGACGGAGTCCGATCCGGAAAAGGATTCGCATGTGGAGTTGCTGACCCGTGCTCCCCGTCCGCAGGGCGAATTCGATGTGACCGACAATCCGGAGAACGTGATGCCTGTAAAAATATGGAAACCTGTGGCATATAAAGCGGAGGCACCACTGGGCGGAGTGAAGATAGGAGAAGGCCTGTTTCGGACCACGATGGAAAACAACATCAATTACCTTCTGAACTCGTTTACTTTCGATCAGTTGGTGAGGAATTTCCGTGTGAAAGCAGGATTGCCTGTGGAACCCTATGACGAAAATCTGAGCACATTCTGGTTTAAGCAACTTCCGGGTTCCGAGGCAGGCCGTTTCCTGATGGGAGCAGGAAATACGCTGCGATGGATAGAGAATGCAGATTTACGTAAAGAGATGAACGACATTGTTGACGTGATCGATCAGTGCAAAGAGCCGGATGGTTACCTGATGGCTTATCCGAAGCATACCATTTTCGATGTTGAATACGGGGCATACACAAGATCGTGGGTAACGCATGGCCTGATTGAAGCGGGATATGCAGGAAACACAAAAGCTTTTCCCCTGCTGCGCGGTTTTTACGACTGGTTTGACCATTGTCCGTATTTGCCGGAGATGCTGAGGAGGCCGCGTCAGGGAACCCAGGGTATAATCCCGATGACGCGGACCTATTTCACGCCGGTGGGAAAACCGGATGACATAGAGGTTGTTCAGCGGTATTTTCAGGAGAACTACTGGATGAAGGAATTGGCAGAGAGAAATCCCGATGCAATATGGCGTTATCCGTACGACCGTCCTCATAATTACCTGGTCACAGGAATTGAGCCGTACCTGGATTTATACCGGGCAACAGGAGCAAAGAAATACCTGGATGCAGCGACAGGGGCCTGGGATTTGTTTCACGACAACTGGGAGCATACAGGTGGATCGCTGGCCATCAATGAGGGAACTTTCTTGTATGAGCCGAAATCGTATTACCTGAAAAAGGAAACCGGAGAATTATGCGGGAATGCATTCTGGATAAAGCTGAACCAGCGTTTTCACCTGTTGTATCCGGAGGAAGAGAAATACGTGAGCGAGATAGAGAAATCGATCTACAATGTGGCAATAGCCAATCAATGCGGTTCGACAGGAATAAGATACTTTGCCCGTCTGGTTGACTGGAAGGACAAAGATCATAATAAGGATTCGCACCAGTGCATGAATACATGCTGTGAAGGACAAGGGACAAGGACATACGGGTCACTGCCGGAATATATTTATTCCGTGGCAGAGGATGGTGTTTATATCGACCTGTATGCTGCTTCGGAGATAAAATGCACGGTTGGAAAACAGGAAATGGACATTAAAATGCAGACGGAGTTTCCCTACGATCCGGATGTAAAAATCACGGTAGAAAATGAACAACCGGTGAAGGGCAAACTATATATCCGTGTTCCGTCGTGGGCTTCCGGGAAGATGAAAATCATGGTAAACGGAAAAGAATACGGAGAAGGGACGCCGGGGAGTTACTTTCCGATAGAGCGAAAATGGGAAAAAGGGAACGAGATAGTTTTCAGGTTACCGATGGACTTCCGGGTAACGGAATATAAAGGGATGGAAAAAGGCTATGAAAAGGGCCATTATGCATTGGAATACGGGCCGATCCTGATGGCAATGGTAGGAGTAAAGGGCCAAAAGAGGGGCACCGGAGTGAAGGCGACACCGGAAAATATAAAAACAATGCTGAAGGAGATTCCGGGTAAGCCGTTGCATTTCAGAATAGCAGGAACGACCCAACTTGAATACTGGCCTTATTTTGAAGTTCAGGAGGAACCGTTTTCATGCTTCCCCGAATTCTATGGGAATGTAAACTGAACTCTGTCTGATTGAAAGAGTGAACAACTTTCTGTTATGTCAACCGACAGATCCTGACCTTTTTTCCTGTGCATTAATGCTCAGGAAAAATCCGGCACAATTACTGAATTTGAAGATCTTTTGTGTCTGATAATCTGATCACGGAAATTACTTGTGATCTGTATATTTTTAGAATAACTTTAAAAATATTACATCAAGATTTAATTTGTTTCTAATATCATCTATCTCTGTAAATTAATAAATAAATTATCCGATGAAGAAGCTGGTCTGTATTATCATTTTTGTAGTCCTTGGGGGGTGTAGTGCTAATCTTCAGAACGGGTTATACACTCTTCCTCTTCTTGATCAGGCAGAAACCCGTTCTATCAGTGCTGAAAATTTGACCGGAGAAAAAGGGAAAGGAGGAATGGCGGTTCCTGACCCTACAGAAAATAAACCTGCAGCCTCTGCTCGTGCTGCTGATAGTTTAGGACAGGGATGGAAAGTAAAACCTTTCTTACGGGTTAATAAGGGAGAAACTGTTACGCTTATGGATGTTGATGGCCCTGGTATTATCAGACATATCTGGATGGTCGAAGGATTGAGCCGTGATCATGTTATAAGATTTTACTGGGATGATGAGAAAATGCCATCAATAGAAGTACCTGTCCCTGATTTTTTTGCTATTGGTCATGAAAGATTTGCTTCTGTAAAATCCCAGGTAGTAACCGATAATCCGACAAACGCTTTAAATTGTTTCTGGCCAATGCCATTTAAGCACCATGCTAAAATAACATTTACCAACGAAGGAGAAAAAGATCTGACACTTCTGGCATTTCAGATAACTTATTCTTTAACGCCTCTGCCAAAAAATATCGGTTATTTTCATGCTCAGTGGAGACGTGCTGAAACTGACGGACAAAATCCATATATTATTTTAGATGGGGTAAAAGGTAAAGGTCGCTATGTAGGAACATTTTTATCATGGACACAGTTGACCAACAGGAAGTGGTTTGGGGAAGGGGAAATAAAATTTTTTATAGATGGAGACGATAAATTCCCCACAATTTGCGGAACAGGGACTGAAGATTACTTTCTTGGGAGTTATGGTTTCCCTGAATCGTATTCAACAGCTTATTCCGGGACTACATTACCTGCGAAAGATTCTGACGAACTTCCTAATTACTGGAGCCTGTATCGCTGGCATATAATGGATCCTGTCTGTTTCAAAAATGATCTGAAGGTTACCATTCAGGCATTAGGTTGGGGAGATGACGATAAATATCTGAAGTTGCATGATGATATAGCTTCGGTTGCCTACTGGTATCAAAAAGAGCCGCATAATCCTTTTCCCCCGTTGCCTTCAACTGAAAAAAGAATTCCTGTAAGATAGGCAAAAACAATCCAGGCGAATGAGCTTTTCTAAACTATCTTGATAAAAATGTATTTCCGGGATTCTTCGATTATGATAAAAAAAGAATCGGCAGGATTGACATCCTCGGAATAAGCGATACTTCCGGGTGTATTTTACTTCTAATATTAACCGGCAACTATGGTCTTATACATCTTACACAAGTTCATGCAAAAAACTATATTAGTTGAAATTTGTTATCTTTCGTCTTATTTTCTAACTGATTAAGACCTGCATTATGAAACGAATGTACAAGTTGCTCCTTTTATCCGTTGTGGCTGCTTTTTTATTTACAAATTGTAATCAACCACAAAACGAAAACAATGCAAACAACAGTCTGGTACACAGCACACCGGAAGCAGAAGACGTCAGTTCTCAGGCTATTATGGATTTTGTAGATGCTGCCAATAAAAGTTCAGCTGAATTTCACAGTTTTTTTATACTCAGGCATGGCAAAGTGGTTGCCGAAGCTTACTGGAATCCTTATAATTCAAGCCTGAAACATTCCATGTATTCCGTCAGCAAAAGTTTTACTTCCACTGCCATCGGATTTGCTGTTACTGAAAAATTACTGACGGTTAACGATAAGGTTATTTCTTTTTTCCCCGATCAGTTACCTGACAGCATTTCTCCGAATCTGGCAAAGCTGGAAGTAAGACATTTATTATCTATGTCGGTGGGACAAAGCCCGGAACCGCTTTCTGAAATTGTTGGCAGTGAAGATGACTGGGTAAAAGCCTTTTTGGCTACACCTGTTGTGAATGAACCAGGCTCTGTCTTTTTATATAACACATTGGGCGTTTATGTGTTGTCAGCCATCGTGCAGAAGGTTACCGGACAAAAAGTAGTCGACTATCTGAAACCCCGTTTGTTCGACCCGCTTGGTATTGAAGGATACGACTGGGAAGTAGATCCCCGGGGAATCAATACCGGCGGCTGGGGGCTTCGGCTTAAAACAGAAGACATGGCTAAATTCGGTCAGCTTTTGCTGCAAAAGGGCAAGTGGAACGGGAAGCAGATTATTCCTGAATCGTGGGTTGAAGAAGCCACAACTGCCAGTATTGATCAGAAGCCGGATGCAACGAAAGAAGAACGGGCCAAAAATTCATGGGTTCAGGGATATGGTTATCTGTTCTGGCGTTGCAGGCACAATGCTTTTCGTGCCGACGGTGCATACGGACAATATATTATTGTTATGCCCGATCAGGATGCAGTAGTTGCCATTCAGGCTGAAACGCGAAATATGCAGGAAGAAATCAACCTGGTGTGGGATTATTTATTCCCGGGTATAAAAGACAGTCAGCTTCCGGCAAATAAAAAACTGTATGAACAACTGCAAAATAAACTGCAAACACTGGCACTCCCCATACCGGAGAAGAAGGTGAGCCAGTCTTTACTTCAAACTTTAAACGGGGCCACATTTGAGTTGAAAGAGAATAAGGTAAACTGGAAAAAGTTGTCATTTAAGGTGAATGATACCGGTCAGGTTCAGGTAACCATTGTCAACGACAAAGGTGAATATCCCGTAACATTTGGTTCAGGTGAGTGGAAGTATGGTGAGACTTCTCTGTTAGGGCCCAACCTGTTGTTGCATGCCAGGGCTCATTATGCCGGAATTGAACCAGACAAAATCGCAGCGGCATACACCTGTCCTGATGAAAATACCCTGAAACTCGTTTTACGGTACATCGAAACGCCTCATACTGAAACTATTTTCTGTAAAAAGGATGGGAATCAGATTACTGTAGATGTTGAATACAGCCAGCCACAGGAAAAAATACCTCCTTTTGCCGGACAAATCGCAAAGTAAGAGAAATCTTTCTCATTCGTGAGTAAGCTCCTGTTTTTAAGAAAAATGATTTCTCCTGAAGAAAAGCACCGAAATGCTCCACATTTAAAAATGAATCTCTATTTTTATGGCAGATAAAGATTCAGAGAGGAAAATGTCAGGAACAATCAATCGCCGGAATTTTATAGGAACAGGGGTAGTTGCCTTCGCCGGTATTACAGTTCTTCCGTCACGGGTAATTGCAGGTATGGGGCATAAGGCACCAAGCGACCGGTTGAATATAGCCGGGATCGGCGTTGGAGGAATGGGTTACCGGAACCTGAAAAATATGGAGGCGGAAAATATTGTCGCCCTTTGCGACGTGGATTGGGATTATGCCAACCGGAATTCTTTCAGAACATGGGGACTGGCTAAAAAATATAAAGATTACCGGCGGATGTTCGACCAACAGAAAGATATTGATGCAGTGGTAATTGCAACGCCCGATCATTCACATGCTCTTCCTGCATTGATGGCTATGAGGTCTGGCTGTCATGTTTATTTGCAAAAGCCTCTTACCCACTCGGTTTTCGAAACACGCGTATTAGCCGAAGCTGCAAAAACTTACGGTGTGGCTACCCAAATGGGAAATCAGGGAAATTCGGGAGAAGGTATCCGTGAGATTTGTGAATGGATATGGGCCGGTGCTATCGGCGAAGTAACCCGTGTTGATGCATGGACGAACCGGCCGATCTGGCCACAGGGACTGGAACGGCCCGAAAGGGAAATGAGAATACCAAGGACTCTCGACTGGGATTTGTTTATCGGACCGGCACCATACCGTCCGTATAACAAGATATATCATCCCTGGAACTGGCGTGGATGGTGGGATTTCGGCACCGGGGCACTTGGCGATATGGCCTGTCATATTCTCGATCCTGTTTTTAAAGCCCTTATGCTTGAATCTCCTGATACAGTCCAGGCGTCGTCGTCATATTTCAATAATGAATCGGCTCCGAATTCTGAAATGATCACCTACGAATTTCCAAGGCGCGATAACCTTCCGAAGGTGGGAATGCCCGAAGTAACTGTTAATTGGTACGACGGAGGATTAATGCCTCCGCGTCCTGATGAATTGCTTGACGGGGAAATGATGGGAGATAAGGATGGAGGTTGCATTTTTTACGGAACGCGGGGAAAAATTATGTGCGGAACCTATGCTAAAAATCCGCAGTTACTGCCAACCCGTGAGATGGAACATTTTGTCCGGCCCGAAAAGAAACTTTTGCGTATTGAAAACGCAATGGAGGGCGGACACGAACAGGACTGGATTCGTGCATGCAAGGAAGACCGTTCGAACAGGGTTGAAGCGTCTTCGAATTTTAGCTATTCCGGGCCACTTACCGAAATGGTTTTGGTGGGAGTGCTGGCAGTCAGGTTACAAAACCTGAACCGGAAACTGAGATGGAACGGGGCGAATATGCGGTTTGAAAATGTATATGCTAACGACCAGCTGAAAATTCTTACAAAAAATGCCTTCGAAGTGGTGGACGGAGATCCGAAATTTATAAAAGATTATGAAACGCTACCGGCCCTGGAAACAACTGAAAAATGGATCAGGCACAATTACCGGACGGGATGGGAGCAAATCTGAGATTTTTATTTGTGCACGGTATTAAAAGGAGAACGAGTTCCCGGCATGACCTGTTCCTTCGGTCTCTGTTTCATAAATTTACCAGCTTTTTTTCAGAAAAATCATCTACTTTTGTTCTATAGAAACAAATTAAATATGGATGCGACAGAAATATTGATTACCATACGAAAAATTGTCCGTTCGATTAACCTTGAATCAAAGAAAATTCAAAAAACGCATGGAGTCAGTATTCCTCAGATTCTATGTTTAAGTTACCTCCATGCTTCTCCGAATTTCCAGTCTACTCAAGGAGAAATACGACAATTTTTAAACCTGAATTCAAGTACTGCAAGCGGAATTATCGACCGCCTGGAAATGAAAGGTTTACTGGCCAGGCTTCCCAAACAGGGAGATAAACGGGTGGTTAGTATTGTGCTTACATCAAAAGGTGCTTCCCTGTTGAAAAATGTTCCAACCCTTATGCACGAACAACTTTCTGTAAAACTTAAGTCATTGTCTGAAAGTACATTGTATCAGATGAAAGAAAGTCTCAATATTTTGGTTACACTGCTTAATATCGGAGATGCCGAAGCGGTTCCAATGCTCTCCGTGGAAGAGTCAGTTAACAATGAAAAATAAGGTATATACCGTAAATGGAAATATCCAAAACTTCGCACTCTTGAATTGAATTTTATTTTGTACTGTTTCAGAAGTTTTATAATCAGTTAATTATGTACGAATGGCTGTTCACGAAGCCGGTTCATTCCAATATTTATTTTGATATAGCCATTCTAAATAATAACTTTGCTTCTGTGTTTGTTCCTGTAGAAACAATTTAGTGTTGTTTCATGAACAAAAATGATGAACATGGATTATAAAAACTTGAGGATATGATAAAACAACAATATTTGGGCAAATTGTGCCCCTATTCAAAAACCTGTCCTGTTTATTGCGAAACATTCATTGTTGACCAGGTTTCACCTTTTCTGATAAAAAATGTTTTTTGCAACCGGGGCCCCAAAGGGTGGAATAATTGCGAACGGTTTAAAATAAAGGAACAAGGGGTGGAAGTCCCTCCGACAGCAACTCCATATAAAAAACAATAAACACGGGAAATTTTTTCCTCTTATTTGAGATTAGCCATATAATATTCAGGTATATAAATAATTAATCGTTATATAGCGGGCATTCATGGTGAATAATCATTCGTCGAAAGGGATATTTATTCATAGAATTTGTCTGTCAACGTGTTTCTGTTATTCTGTCCCTGTTTTTACTGATATTTAATATATCGGAAATGAAGCCAATTTGTGGATTATCAATATATTTGAGTATAAATTATCCATGTGAATTTTTTTCTGGTTCAATAGAAATAAAAAACGAATTATAATGACACGGAACTGTTTGTTTAAAATATTGCTGCTTACTTTCGTATTCCTGTCTGTTTCTGGATTATACTCTTGTCATAAAAATGATCCCGGAGAAGAAAAAGACAATACGTATTATATTTCAAGTCAATTACTTAAAACAAGAACACAACTGGAAATAAGCGCTTTTTATACCCTTCTTGGTATATCATATTTACCTGCGCTGAACCTGGTACCATACGTGAATGCTGATGTGAAAATCAATAAGATAGTTTACAAAACAGAGTATCTGGATGGAGAAATTAATGCTTCCGGATTGGTCTGCCTGCCTGAAGTAGCCGGTGAATATCCAATCCTCTGCTTTCAAAACGGGACAAATACTTTACACAGTGACGCCCCCAGTGTGAATTACAACAATGAATTGTTCGTACTAATTGAATGTATTGCTTCAATGGGATTTATCGTCCTTATACCCGATTATCCGGGATTCGGCGAGTCGGAAGATATCGATCATCCATACATGCATAAAGAGACAACAGTTTCATCAATACTGAACATGATCAGGGCATCGAAAGAATTTGCAGAAAAGGAAGATACTTCGGCACAGCCAACCGACGACCTGTTTATTTTCGGCTATTCACAGGGTGGCTGGGCAACCCTGGCATTGCAGGAAGCCATCGAACAGAATTATTCTTCGGAATTTAATTTAATTGCCAGTGCCTGTGGCGCGGGTCCGTATAACCTGACAAGCGTAAACGATTATGTCCTGTCCCTGACTGAATATCCTCAGCCCTACTATTTGGCATATATGCTGAAAGGACTCAAATCTGTAGGAAGTATTACCAATGAATATTCGGATATTTTTAACTCTGAATATGCATCTGAGATTGACCAGTTGTTTGATGGAAACCATAGTGGCAGCGAGATAAATGCAGAATTGACCACCGATATTAATAAATTGTTTACGTCTGCTTACCTGATCGGGTACAAAACAGATGAACAGTATGCCTCTGTTCGTACGGCATTCAAAGATAATAGCATATCGGCATGGAATGTTTCAACACCTACCCGTTTGTACCATGGTGACCAGGATGAGTATATTCCCATCTCAATAACAGAAGAGATGCTGTCGGAGTTCTGGAATGCCGGTACCCCGGAATCGAAACTTGAAATGGTTACAATTTCCGGTTATGATCATTCCGGTGGTGTTATTCCGACAGGGGTAAAAGCGATATCATGGTTCCTGAATTTTACATCTTCCGGTGACTAATCGATTATCTCGGTTTTTGTCACGGGTTTTCCACCCTTGAAGTCACAGAAGCAAGCGTATTGCCAAGGTTATTTAAAAATAAACATTTAAAGACGATGTAAGCTTTAGCTGTTTTATTCCCCTTTTCCCCCGGAATTTATCCATATTTTTGCCTTCTCTATTTAAAAGCGATGAAAAATAAAACGGTACAATATTACACTGCAGCATTGTTGTCCATGTTTTTCTGGAGTTTTTCCTTTGTATGGTTTAAGATTGCGTATCAGGCCTATCGGCCTATTACTGTTATCCTGCTTCGTTTAATTATAGCAACTGTTCTGTTATTTACCTTTGCAAAGCTTACAGGGAAAATTCAACCGGTTAAGCGGAAAGATATGAAGGTTTTTGTGATGCTGGCATTTTTCGAACCCTTTCTTTATTTTATGGGTGAAAGTAATGGACTAATGTACATTTCGTCAACCGTAGCAGCGGTAATTGTGGCTACTATTCCATTGATTACCCCTTTTGCGGCGTGGTATTTTTTCCGGGAAAAACTTTCATGGTCCAATATCGCCGGACTAATCGTTTCGTTTACAGGTGTTTGTCTGGTCGTTTTTACCGGTTCGTTCCGGTTGGCAGCTTCTCCGAAGGGCATTGCACTTGAGTTTTTAGCTGTTTTGTCGACCATCGGATTTACTATTCTGTTGAAAAAGCTGACTGCCGGCTACAATGCTTTTACAATTCTGACTTACCAGAATTTGTTCGGATCAATTATGTTTTTACCGTTTTGGCTGGTGTTGGAATCAGGCCATTTCGCCGACGCCGGTTTTAATTCCCGTGCATTTTTTGCAATTGTAAAACTGGCGGTATTCGCTTCGGCCATTGCTTTTATTTTTTTTACTTATGCCGTTAAAAATCTGGGCGTAAACCGGACTAATGTTTTTATTAACCTGATACCGGTATTTGTAGCCGTTCTGGCTTTTCTTATTTTAGACGACCGGCTTAGTTTGCAAAACATGATCGGCATTACCATTACCATTGCCGGTTTGTTTCTTTCCCAAATCAAAAAACATAAGCGGAAGAAAGAAAAGTACCCTGTATACCGGGCCTGAATTCAATGCTTCCGCTTTTATTATTACTCACCAGGAATCAGATCTGAGTGCTGCAAAACAGCAGCTTTTCATAGCCTGCCCCGATTCTGTCATAGCCGGTCTTCGAGCACTTGTCGTATTTCGGCAGGACCGATATTGGCTCTTTCTCCCAGTTTATAGCCTCTTTTTTCAAAACGGTCGCAAATGCGGTCGATTGTTTCCCGGCCAACCCCATAGTCGGACAGATGTGTCGGAACGCCTGTCGATTCGAAAAAGTTTACGACTGCTGCAATTGTCCTGTCAATTTTTTCATGGTCGGTTTTTCCCTGGATATGGAAAACGCGTTTTCCCAGCTGAATGATTTTAGCCTTTTTTTCTTCTGCAAAAATCCGCATGATTCCCGGCAGCACGATGGCCAGTGTACGCCCGTGGTCAATGCCATGAAAAGCAGTTAGTTCGTGCCCGATTCCATGAGTAGACCAGTCCTGGGGAACGCCTGTGCCGATTAATCCGTTTAATGCCATTGTTGCACTCCACATGAAATTGGCAGCAGCATTGTAGTCTGTCCGGTTGGCAAGTACTTTCGGACCTTCTTCAACCAGGGTCAGCATAATGCCTTCCGCAAAACGGTCCTGAATGGGTGAATCAACCGGGTACGTCAGGTATTGCTCAATTACGTGAACAAAGGCATCGACCACCCCGTTTGCCACCTGGCGGTCGGGTAGCGAGAAAATAACTTCAGGATCGAGAATCGAGAACCGGGGCATTACCAGAACCGAGAAAAAGGCCAGCTTTTCTTTTGTCTCGCTCTTCGTGATTACCGAATTGCCATTCATTTCGGAACCGGTAGCCGGTAATGTCAATACCGCCCCCATTGGTATGGCCTGATCAACAGTTGCCTGTTTTGCAGGAATATCCCACGGATCGCCTTCAAAACAAACAGCAGCAGCAATAAACTTGGTCCCGTCGATTACCGAACCTCCACCTACTGCCAGCAGAAAGGTGACCTTTTCCTTTTTTGCGATTTCAACGGCCTTCATCAGCGTTTCGTAATGCGGATTTGGTTCAATACCGCCGAATTCAATCACGTCGAAATCTTTCAGTGACTTTTTTACCTGGTTATAAACGTCGTTTTTAAAAATACTTCCGCCGCCGTAAGTAAGAAGGACTTTTGCCCCCTGCGGAATTTCTTCACCGGCTTTTGCTATGATTTCTTTCCCGAATAAAATTTTTACCGGGTTATAAAATATAAAGTTGTTCATCTCAAAAAATTAATTGTTTATACTATTTTCATTCTTTTCGTTCATCAAATTTAAAAAATTAATTTTGCCTGAAATCTTAATAATTGTGAACACAACGAAGGAGTACTAATATGGAAAGTGATTTTCAGGAAAGATATAAAGGCTATTCAGATGAGGCAATCAGGGAAATTCTTGTGAGACGGAAAGATTATCAGGAAGCTGCGGTGAAAGCTGCTGTAGCTGAAGCGATAAGCAGAGGAATTATTCATTCGGAACAGGATTTATTCGCAGAAGAATTTAATCCGCCGGCACGAAAAATTTTTCAGCTGTTTCCTTCTATTTCAAAAACAGAACAAAAAGAAAAAATACTCGCAAGTATTTACCGTCTTTTTTTTCTTGCCGGCATTGTTCCCCTCATTTTTGGAGGTATCAATTTCTATAAACATGCGTTGGTGCCCGGCATTGTTTTCCTTGCTGCCGGTGCTGTTGCTCTGTTTTTCAACTTCAGACTATCGAGAACAAAAAATCTTTTTTACCTGAATGGTTTGCTCCTTATCGTACTTGCGGCCTTCGGCTATACACTGTACTCAATTGTTAATCTGAATACCCGGGAAACGATGGATTTTATTGTTGCTGTGTCTGCATTTCTGATGCTGATTTACTGTCTGTTGTTTGCCCGGTCAATCATAAAACACTGAACGGAATTCTTCCCTGTGTCCTGCATTTACCTAAAAAAAGCGTTCGTTTGTCGATAACTTTGCGCATCTTCTGTGCCGAATGAATAGTTTTGATGTCGCAAACAGAACTAAAAAACGGATAATGAAACTTTTTACATCAGTTTTTTTCTTTTTTACCGCCCTGCTTGCCTGCGCTGCAAATACGCTGCCTGTATCCGGAGAATGGGATGATACGACAACCCGTACCTTCAGCATTTCTGATTTTAAGGAAATTCATCTTGAAGGTGGATTTAAAGTAATATTGCAGCAGGCCAACAAACCAGGTTTAAGGATTAAGGCCGATGAAGATGATTTCGATTATATCGATGTTGATGTTCATGGCCAGGTGCTGGATATCGGGATCAGGGACAAACATTTTACCCTCAATCAGATAATTCTTTATATCAGTTTCAGGGAACTTGAAAAACTGCATATCGAAGGCGGTGCCAAACTTGAAACGCTGGGGTATATCGAGCTGAAAGACTTTTTTTTACATGTAGAGGGCGGGGCTAAGATAAAGATGAGTGTAAAAGCTGAAAATTTTAAAGTCGTCGGCGAAGGCGGAGTCAGTCTCAATCTCGAAGGAATCGGAAAAAGTCTTGATGCTGTGGCGTCCGGCGCTTCATATATCAATGCCGAAGAGTTAAAATGCGAGCGGGTAAAGATCCGGATCGAAGGAGTAGGGGCCGGTTATGTATATGCAACCGGTTATCTGGATGCCACTATCGAAGGAGTTGGTAAAATTGCTTATAAAGGTGATCCCGAGATACATAAAAATATAGGAGGTCTTGGTTTTATTTCAAAAGATTAGTTTTTAGTCGGATATGGTTTAGTTAGATTTTAGTTAGTATAACAAGAGGCCGGTTGTCAGCTGATAACCGGCCTTGTTATGTCATCTCTCGCTGTATTTTTTTCTGAGAATATTGCAGTCTGCCAGGAAAAACGTGTAGTATTGTTTCAGTACGATGATATATTAATTTCTCCTGAAACGGCATTGATGGTTAACTTGTCGGGACCGGCCGGTTTTTCGCCGAAAGCGCAATTGTGTCTGTTCTTTTTACTTTTCGGGTCCAGTTCGGTTGTGTCAAGTATTTTTACTTCTCTTCCGAAGTTTAGGTCAGTTTTCGATTCAGTAACCTCAAAATTGAATTTTGATCCGGCATCAAAATCCAGACTCATATCGCTTGAGTGTGTTTCAATATAAATATTATCGAATTTCGGGCTGATGTTTTCCATTTCAATGTCACCAAAAGTGGTTTTTAATTTTGCCGTTTGTGCCAGATTTTCAATTCTGAAACTACTGAAATTTCCGTTTACATCAATCTGATCGGCCAGACGAATGCGGAATTTGTCACGCCTTGAGTCAGCCTCGATACGATTGGTATGCAGAATTTCAATTGTTGATGATTTACTGTCGAACCGGAGCTGGCCTGATCCTTTTATATAGATGTCGCTGTAATTGCTTGAAATACGTCCGTTTGCTACATCGCCCAATGTTGCATCCGCAAAATTCAGATCTAAGTTCAGTTTTGTTTTTATGGCTTTTGTACGAAGTTTTCCGTTGCTTAGGTTTATATCGACATTTCCCGAGTAGTCGCCCATCAATATATCGCCGAACTTGTTTTCGATGTGTAATTCGTGGTTGTCGGGCAGCCAGACTTTATAATCGATTGTTACGTTGCCGCTTGTTTGCAGCAATGATTCCTTGAACCTGATAAACTCGTTTTCGAGAGGAGTTCGTGATTCACCCAATAAAGTTCTTGCAATCAGGTAATAAGGGCTGTTTGTAAAATCGAAATCGATACTTTCCAGTGTTTTTTCCAGTTTATCAGGCCTTTTTTCTTCAACTTTAATTTCAATCTTGAAACAGACCGAATCTTTGTTCCATGTATTTACTTCGACAGAACCGTATTTATTGGCTATTTCAATCCGCGTACCGGGAAGTATTTTAAATCGTTTCTCTGTTTTTTTTGTTTCGCTGAACTGGGCATTCGAAATACCCGGGATCAAAAGCAACAGAAAAACAACCAGTTCACAAATATTCTTTTTTGTCCTCATTTTTCCCCTTTTTAACATTTTATTTGAGCAAGCACCTCGTCAACCAGACGTAACCGGTAGCGGTTGTTTTCAATCATAGCTTCAATTACGTTCTTGTTGTCCATGTTTTCGTTCAGGTCTTTTTTCAGATCATTGTACATACTTTCAAGTTCCTGAAGGTCGCCTTCCACTTCCAGTTGAAGTTCAGGATTCATCTTGTAGCATTTCCTGATTTCTTCCAGTTTCCCGGAGACCTGCTGGGCATAGAATGCTTCGGATTCGATAAGTTCCTTTATTTCCGGGTCGAGATTGGCAGCAGACCGTGCCGGCCCCGGAAGGTAGCCTGTTGTTTTGAGAATCAGAACGGAACTGATTAGTCCGACAGCAGCAACTGCTGCAATTTTTAAAGCTGCAGATTTGTACCATACCGTTTTTCCCTGTTTGCCGAACTGTTTGCTGATGTTGTCCCAAACTCCGGGTGACGGTTCAAAGAGGTCAAATTCTTCCCGGTTGCTTTGCACAAATGATTCTAAACGATCTTTTTTCATGATGCCCACGTTTTTTGTTTTTTCAAATTTTCGTAAACCCTTCGTTTTGCCCGCATGTACTGCGTTTTCGAGGTCGATTCGGTGATATTCAGTATTTGTGAAATTTCACTGTGATCGTACCCTTCGAGCAGGTAAAGGGAAAAAACCAGCCGGCCGCCTTCAGGAAGATCTTCCATGGCTTTGAGAATATTTTCCGTTGTCAGTTCAATTGTCTCTTCGTCATCCTGAGCCTGGTCGTACCGGTCGATTTCATCACAATACACCAGTTCTGTTTTCCGCTTGTTCAGGAAATTGATGCACTTGTTTATCGTAATGGTTTTCAGCCAGCTTCCGAAGCTCGATTCGTAACGGAACGATTCCAGTTTTTGAAAAACCAACACAAAAATTTCCTGCAACATGTCCTCGGCATCTTCACGGTTATTCAACATGCGGTAGCACACGTTAAACATTGCTTTTGAATACATCTGATAAAGTTGGAAGCGGGCTTTGTCACTGCCCTTTTTGCATGCTTCTATCAGCTCTTCATGTATAAATGCCGTCTTTCCCAAATTTGCTTCTATTTTCGTTTATACTGACAGAAAAAAAAACTCAGGGTTGCAGATACAGTTAAAAATAATTCAATTTTTCTGAAAAGAATATTCCGAAGAGTATCAATATTTTATCTTGAAAGGAAAACAAAAAAACCGGCTTCGTTGTTCGAAACCGGCTTTTTATAATTACAACAATATGTCGATTACAATTCTTTAATTTTTACATTACGGAACCATACGTCATCGCCGTGATCCTGCAGACCGATAAATCCTTCTTCAGCAACGTTTGCCCAGTCCGGATTCAGGGCCGGGAATTTACTTCCGGCAACCAGTGTTTTCCAGTCGTCAGTCCATAAGTGGTATTCAACTACTGTTTCACCGTTTTGTTTGTGAACTACGGTACCTTTATAGCAAATAATCTCGATCGAGTTCCATTCGCCGGCAGGTTTTGCGTTTTGTGGTTTGGCCGGAATCAGGTCGTACAGTGAACCGGCTTTGCGGTCACCGTCTTTACCCAGCATCGCATCCGGATGACGTTCGTTGTCAAGTATTTGCATCTCGGGGGCAGTTTTCCAGATTGGCCAGTCGGGTACTTCCTGACCAAGATAGAAGATACCTGAGTTACCACCTTCCGAAATTTTCCATTCCAGTTTCAGCTCAAAATTTTTAAATTTTTTGTCGTAAAGAATGTCGCCGCCATCAGTAGCTCCGGCTTCGCCTTTGCCCGATCCTTTGCAATGGAGTGTGCCGTCAACGATTTCCCATCCGGCAGGGAAATGATCTTTGTTTACACCTCTCCAGCCATTCGATGTTTTGCCGTCGAACAATAATTGCCATCCGTTTGATTGTTCATCCGGAGAAAGGGTATTCATTTCGCAGACAGCTCCTTGGGGGGCATTACTGTCTTCTTTATTCTCTGCCTGTCCGGTTTTCTTTTGCGAAGATTGACAAGCCACTGCAACGAAAAGAGTAGCTGTCAGGAAAAAGGATAAAAATCGCTTCATTTTGAAATAATTTAAAATTAGTGTATTTGAATGTTTTATTTAATCGTGAAACAAAGTTAAAAAAGATCAGCATAAATAACCTATCCCGGGATGAAACAATTCCCTTCTTCGGGACAATAATTTTGGCTCTTATTTTTTTTGTTATGGGGGCTATAATTTTTTTTAAAGTTAAAAAAAGCGAATTTGTTTTCGTATTTTCGATTGTTATTAAATGGTGATTCTTCATTTCAAATAAAATAAAATATTATGAATGATAAAAAGATAAAGCGTGTCGGAATTTTAACGGCCGGAGGCGATTGCCCGGGATTGAATGCAGCGATCAGAGGTGTAGGGAAGACTGCAATCGTGGAGTATGGAATGGAAATAATCGGGTTTAATGCCGGGTTTACCGGTCTGATAGAAAAAGATTACATTTATTTGAAAGAGAAGGATTTGTCAGGAATTCTGACTCTGGGCGGAACTATTTTGGGAACTTCACGCGAAAAACCTTATAAAATTGTAAAAGAGGGCGATAACGAGAAGCCTGAAATGATTAAGGAGAATTACAAAGAGCTGGAACTTGACTGCCTGGTTTGTATCGGCGGAAACGGGACAATGAAAACAGCTCACCGTCTTTGCAAAGAAGGATTGAATGTGATTGGGATTCCGAAAACTATAGACAATGACGTCTGGGGAACTGATGTCACCTTTGGCTTCGAGTCGGCTGTGCAGATTGCAACAGAAGCGATAGACCGTCTTCATACCACTGCAAACTCGCACCAGCGCGTGATGATTATAGAAGTTATGGGACACACGGCAGGCTGGATTGCTTTATATGCCGGTATTGCCGGGGGCGGGGATATTATTTTGTTACCTGAACTGGAACATAACGTTCGCTCTGTTTGCAAAAAAATTGAGCAGCGTTATGAGGATAAAAAGCCCTATTCGATTGTTGTGGTTGCCGAAGGAATTGAACATCCGGAGGGCAAATCGGCGGCTTCATATCTTTCAGAAGCCATTCAGTTATATACCGGTATTGAAACCCGTCAAACAGTATTGGGATACCTTCAGCGGGGAGGAAGCCCGTCGGCGATGGACCGTATTCTGGCAACCCGTTATGGTGCTTATGCTGCCGAGTGTATTGCACAGGAACTTTTCGGAACAATGGTTGCTTTACGGAATGGACAGCTTACTACTATTCCGCTTGAAGAAGTCGGAGACAATGTAAGCCTTGTTACCCCAGATAATCCGTTAATTGCCAAGGCACGTAAAATGGGCGTTTCGTTTGGCGACGAGTTTTTATAATAGAATCTGAAAAAACTGTTTGTTTCAGTCTGAATGTAAATGCAATAAAACAAGGAAAGCCCCGCAATGCGAGGCTTTATATCGTTTGGTAGCAGTTGCTTTTTTCAGAAATATTTCAGCACTTATTTAAAAGATTATTGCTCAGTGCCTGCAGTGTTTCTTTTTTCAGCGAAGTGGGTACCAGGATCGAGATGTTGTGACGGCTTCCTCCGTACGAAATCATACGGATCGGTATATCTTTCAGCGCACTGAATATTTTAGCGGCGAAACCTTTTTCTTCAGAAATCATGTCTCCGACAATACAAACGATCGACTGATCAGGATCAATTTCCACTTCACCGTATTCCTGAAGTTCCCTTTTTATACTTTCCAGCTCTCTGGTGTTGTCAATCGTTAGAGATACAGCAACTTCGGAAGTCGAAATCATATCGATAGGCGTTTTGAAGAATTCGAAGATTTCGAAAATGTTTTTCAGAAATCCGTAAGCCATAAGCATCCGGTACGAACGGATTTTAATAGCTGTAATGTTGTCCTTTGCTGCTACTGCCGTAATGCCGCTGCCACTTGCCTGCGAGGAAATCAGAGTGCCTTCGTCAGCCGGGTTCATTGTGTTTTTTAAGCGGACCGGTATGTTCTGAAGTTTGGCAGGTAAAACAGTGAGCGGATGCAGGATTTTTGCCCCGAAATATGCAAGCTCGGCAGCTTCGTTGAATGATAAGTGCTCGATTTTCCGGGTGTTTTCAACATAGCGGGGATCATTGTTGTGAAATCCGTCAATGTCGCTCCATATTTCAACTTCCTTTGCATCGACGGCTGCACCGATTAATGTAGCGGTATAATCACTTCCTCCCCGTTGCAGGTTGTCGATTTCCCCGTTTGCATTCCGGCAGATAAAACCTTGCGTAATATAGTAATCAGCTTTGCCGGTTTTTTCGATTACGGACGGTATGGTTTTTCGTATATAATATGTGTCGGCAATTTTATCTGCATCGATACGCATAAAATCAAGTGCAGGCAGATAAGCGGCTTTGTACCCGTTCTCTTTCAGTAATTCAACAAAAAGTGCAGTTGAAATCAACTCACCCTGGGCTACAATTACCCGTTCTCCAATATTTGTGAAATCTCCGGACGTAAATGATTTGATTGTTTCGAAACATTCACGTATAGCCTTTAATGCAGTTTTTTTGCTTTCTTCTTTTTTATAAAGTCCAGAGACTACCTTATCATATTTTTGCTCCAGCTGGTTGACGATCGTTCTTGCCGAGTCTTTATTTTTCTTGTACAAATAATTCGAGATTTCAACCAGCGAGTTGGTCGTTCCGGACATTGCTGAGAGGACAACGATTTTTTGTTTCCCATCTGTTATCAGTTTCATTACAGCCTGCATGTTTTCAATGCTTCCGACTGATGTTCCTCCAAATTTTAAAACTTTCATTTTATGTAATTCTGAATTATTTGTTATTAGCCGCAAATATAGGACAAAAAATTGCTGATGCAGAAAACTTTTAATCTTTTCAGGGGCCTGTTTCTAAAAACGCTGAACGTCGGTAACGTACCTCCTTTCTCCGGATTGAGACGGAATAATAAAAGAGATGTTCTGTTACAACAAATACAGATCAATCAATTATTTATTAATTTAGGCGGCTCAGAAAAATAAAATGAAGATGAAAACATTAAAGCAAAAACTGGGACTAACAACCACTGACATTCTTTTTTATGTACTGGCTCTGGTGCTTATAGCTTATTCTTTGATAACCCTGGTTTTTTCCAGATCTATGCTGGCAAAATTCGTTGAAGAAGACGGCACTGTAGAAAATATTACTGCAATTATGTTGTTTGCAACCAGTATTCTAAGTGTTGTACGGGCTAAACAGTTTGCCGGACAAAAACAGCATGTATGGGTGTTTACCCAGATTGTGCTTGCCGTGTTTTTCTTTTTTGCCGCAGGCGAAGAAATATCCTGGGGACAGCGGATTTTTCACATTCAATCAGGAGAGTTTTTCCTGGAACATAACGCACAGGGTGAAACGAACCTGCACAACCTTGTTGTCGGTCACACCAAAATTAATAAACTGATTTTTTCGCAGATGCTGACAGTCGTGCTTGTTCTTTATTTTCTTTTTCTGGAGTTTTTGGCGAAGAAGGTAAAATGGATCGGTAACCTGGTTCGGTATTTCAATGTCCCTTTACCAAAACTGCACCATACGGTTATGATGCTTTTTTCAGCCGTTATTATTCAGGGAATTTATTATCCACGCCATGATGAATTACTGGAGTGTGTTTTCGCCATTATTTTTTTCCTGATATTCCTGCATCCGAAAAAATGGTATACCGAAAAGACAGCATAATTGTGGAATAATTTCATATTTTTCTGAAAATAAGTTAATTCATTTAAGATGGGTTTATTCTCTGGCGTTATTATTCTTATTGCGGGTATCCTCGCAATTATATGGCTTACATCTGTTCTTAAGTTCAATACATTTCTCTCGCTGATACTGGTTAGCCTGGTGATGGCAGTTCTTACTTTGCCTGCAGGTTCTGTTGTCCCTGTGCTGAAAAAAGGTTTCGGAGGCACACTCGAATCAATCGGACTGATTATTATTCTGGGCACAATAATCGGTATTATCCTCGATCAGAGCGGGGCTGCAATGAGTATTGCCCGTTTTTTTCTGAAACGCACGGGCGAAAAAAAGGCTTCTGCTGCAATGGGAATAACCGGCTTAATAACGGGACTGCCTATTTTTTGTGATTCGGGATTTATTGTACTAAGCGGAATCTGCCGCTCGCTGGCCCGCAGCTCAAAAACAGCAATAACGGTAATGGCTCCGGTACTGGCCATATCGTTGTACGGGGTACATTGCCTGGTACCTCCACATCCCGGGGCAACGGCTGCTGCTGGTATTATCGGGGCACCAGTCGGCAATGTTATTATGCTGGGTGCATTAACGGCTATACCGGCAATTTTTGTTACATATTTTTTTATCCGTTTCCGTTCCCGGAAAACCAGGTACAATGCAGTACCCGAAGAAATTGTGGAAAAGGAAGAGCTCTCTTTACCTTCTGCTTTTTTTTCATTTTTGCCTATTCTGATCCCGCTTTTACTGATTACCGTTAAATCGGTATTATTTATGGTAAGCGGATTGCCCGATACTTCATTTCTGAAAAAAATTATTGGTTTTGCAGGAGACCCTGTGATTGCACTGCTGACCGGCTGTTTTGCCGGATTTCCTTTGCTGCGCGGCTTTTCTGTAAAACAATGGAACAAACTCCTTGAACTGGCCATCGAAAAAGCCGGTCCGATACTGATTGTCACGGCAGCCGGCGGAACTTTTGGCGCTGTTATAAAGGAGTCGGGTATTGTTAGTCAGCTGGGCGAATTTGTGGCTGCACTGGGGCTTGGCATTTTTATTCCGTATATAATTGCAGTCATATTGAAAACGTCTCAAGGTTCGTCAACCATTGCGGTTATTACTGCCGCATCAATTTCCGCTCCTTTGCTTAGTAGTCTGGGACTTGACGGAGAATGGGGCAAAACATTGGCAATTCTTGCGATGGGAGCGGGTTCCATGATGTTATCACACGCTAACGACAGCTTTTTCTGGGTCGTTAGTAAATTCTCGGGAATGACCACTTCCGAAACACTTCGCTACTATTCGGTACCGACAGTAATTCTCAGTATTACTTCATTTCTTATAATTTTGCTTTTGTCTCTTTTCGTTGCCTGATATGAATGAACGACAGATTGCCAGGAAAATATTTTTCGCTGCTGTTGAAAAAGTGAAGCCCAACCGGCTGATACAGGAAAATGTACAATGGAAAAACCGGACATTATATGTAGCCGGGCAACCGTTTCCGGTTAGTCGTGAGGGAAAAATCGTAGTAAGCGGTGCCGGAAAAGCAACAGCACTGATGGCTTGGGAGCTTGAAAAAATACTGGGACCTGATATTGCAGCGGGCCACATTGTGGTAAAATACGGTCATACCGTGCCCCTGAAGTATATCGGATGTACGGAATCCGGTCATCCGGTGCCTGATGCAAATGGAATTGACGGGACACAAAAAGTGGTGGAAACAATCTCCGGTCTTTCAGAAAAAGATATTCATATCTGCCTCCTTTCCGGAGGAGGTTCGGCATTACTGGCCGATGAGCCTCCGGGAGCAACGCTTGCCGATATTATGCAGTTAAACGAATTACTGCTGAAATGTGGTGCCGATATTGCCGAAACAAATGCCGTGCGCAAACATCTATCGGCTGTAAAAGGCGGACAACTGGCACGTCTGGCGGCTCCGGCAACTACAATCAGCCTTATTTTGTCGGATGTGATCGACGACCCGCTTGATGTCATTGCATCGGGCCCTACTGCTCCCGACAGTTCCACTTTCAGCGAAGTCTGGACGATTCTCGGAAAATACGCTATTGCCGGTAAATTACCGTCGTCTATCCTGAAAATACTGACGGATGGGAAAAATGGCATTCTGCCTGAAACACCGAAAGGCGATGATCCCTTGTTTCGGCATGTACACAATTATATTATCGGAAATAACCGCATAGCTTTAAATGAAGCGGCACGGGTTGCTGATTCGTATGGATTTAAACCCGTGATTGTGACCAGCAATATGAACGGAGAATGCAGTGATGCCGCGCGGTATATCGGGAATGAAATCCGGCAGAGAGATGCATCCGAATCAATATGCCTGCTTTTTGGAGGTGAGACGACGGTACAGGTAAACGGCTCCGGAAAAGGAGGGCGCAACCAGCACCTTGCCTTGCTGATGGCACACGAACTGTACCGGCAATCGCCGCGACGAAAAATAACCGTTTTGTGTGCAGGCACTGATGGCTCCGACGGTCCCACCGATGCCACGGGAGCAATTGTCGACCAGTCGACCTGGAACGAGGCGCTGAAACAGGAAATTGATATTGCCGGCTTTATCCGTAATAACGATTCATATAACTTTTTTAAGGGGACGGAGAATCACCTGATAACCGGCCCTACCATGACCAATGTGATGGATCTGGTGGTTGTGCTGACAACAAAAGAAGATGATCCACCGGCGTAAAAGAAATCGCCAGTATTGTTTCCATATTTGTATACAATAATGTAATTTTGAATCCAAAAGAATTAATGGGTAAGCCAATAGAAATAGTCTTACTTCCAGATGCTGAAAAGTTCGTTGATGCAATTGAAAAATCAGCAAAAAAGAAATTGTTTTATGCAATTCGTAAAACTAAAATGCGAATTTTCGGAGATTGGTTCGAAAAGCTGAATGGCTCAGAAAATATATTTGAATTTCGTGTAAAAGACAGTAACAAATTTTTTCGACTTTTTGCATTTTGGGATAATTCGGGTGATTTGAAACATTGATTATCTGTACTCATGGATTGATTAAAAAAACGAACAGGACTCCCAAACAGGATATTGAAAAAGCAGAAAAAATCAAAGAAAAATATTTTAAAGGTTTACTATAAAATTCATAGTTATGAAAACAACAAATTATACAAAATTTGAGGATTTGGAGGATAAATATTTTGGGAAAGAGGGAACTCAGGAACGGGATGTGTATGAGTTTGATTTAAAAATGGAACTGATCGGAGAAAAAATAAAACAATTAAGGGTTCAAAATAATCTGACACAATCGCAGCTTGGAGTCTTGGTGGGGGTAAAACGTGCACAAATATCAAAATTAGAACATGGGAACAATAGCGCATCTGTATCAACCATTATGAAAGTTTTCCAGGCAATGAAGGCAAAAGTAAAATTAAGAATTGAGACTGATGATAGTTTTGAGTTTGCTTTTTAAAAGTAAAAAATCCGCTGTCTGAAAACGGTTTGTTTTCAAACAGCGGATTTATTTGTACATCAAATAATTACTGTATAATCTTTAATTTTTGAAAACCAGTTCATCATTTACCATATCAATTGTAATCGGTTGTCCTTTTACAATTTTTCCTTCCAGAATTGTTTTCGACAATTCATTCAGAATATATTTCTGAAGAAGCCGTTTAACAGGCCGGGCTCCATACTGAGGATCGTATCCGACAGTGGCTATCCAGTCGATGGCTGCATCTGTAATCCGGATCGACGCATCCTGTTTTTCCAGCCTTTCGACAATCCGGTTGAACTGCATGCGTACAATCTCCCGGACATCTGCTTTTGTCAGTGGCGAGAAAACAATGGTATCATCAATACGGTTCAGAAATTCAGGTTTGATGGTTCGTTTCAGCAAGTCAAAAAGTGTTTCCCTTGTTTGCTCAAGTACTTCTGCCCTGTTGGCATCATTCATTCTTTCAAAACTCTCCTGAATCAGGTTTGAACCCAGATTCGAGGTCATAATGATAATCGTGTTCTTGAAATTTACAACCCGTCCTTTATTATCTGTCAGACGGCCATCGTCGAGAACCTGAAGAAGCACATTGAAAACATCGGGATGTGCCTTTTCAATTTCATCGAACAGTACTACCGAATATGGTTTCCGGCGTACGGCTTCAGTCAGCTGTCCACCTTCCTCATATCCGACATATCCCGGAGGAGAACCGATCAGTCGGGTGACAGAGAATTTTTCCTGGTATTCCGACATATCGATACGGGTCATCATATTTTCATCATCGAACAAAAATTCAGCCAGAGCCTTGGCCAACTCGGTTTTTCCGACACCTGTGGTGCCCAGAAAAATGAATGAGCCAATAGGTCTTTTTTCATCCTGAAGCCCGGCACGGCTGCGTCGTACAGCATCTGCCACAGCACGTATGGCTTCGTCCTGTCCGACCACCCGTTTATGAAGTTCTTCCTCAAGATGAAGCAGTTTATCCTTTTCGCTCTGCATCATTCGGGAAACAGGAATGCCCGTCCACTTGGAAACAATTTCCGAAATATCTTCAGCATCTACTTCTTCCTTGATCATTGCTGCCGGTTTCATTTTTTCGAGTTCCTTTTTCAAACGTTTAATTTCGGCCTCGGCTTCCTTTATTTTTCCGTACCGTATTTCGGCTACCCGTCCGAAATCGCCTGCCCGTTCGGCCTGTTCAGCTTCAAATTTCAGATTTTCGATATCTGTTTTTTGCTTTTGAATACCGTTAATCAGCGATTTTTCGGTTTCCCATTGAGCCCGGTATTTCGATTGTTCATCTTTCAGATTTGCAATTTCTTCACTGAGTTTCGAAACTTTTGCGTCATCCTTTTCACGTTTAATAGCTTCCCGTTCAATCTCCAGTTGTTTGATACGACGTTCTATTTCATCCAGTTCTTCCGGTACCGAATCCATTTCCAGCCGGAGCTTTGCTGCTGCTTCATCCATCAGGTCAATCGCCTTATCCGGCAAAAACCGGTCGGTGATATAACGCTGAGACAACTCAACGGAAGCAATAATCGCTTCATCTTTAATCCGCACTTTGTGATGGTTTTCATAGCGTTCCTTCAGTCCCCGTAATATTGAAATGGCACTTAACGTATCCGGCTCGTCAACCATTACAATCTGGAAACGACGTTCCAGTGCTTTATCTTTTTCAAAATACTTCTGATATTCACTCAACGTGGTTGCACCAATGGCACGCAGATCGCCACGGGCCAGTGCAGGCTTCAGAATGTTGGCTGCATCCATGGCACCTTCGCTTTTCCCTGCACCGACAAGCGTATGTATTTCGTCAATAAAAAGGATAACTTCCCCGTTCGCCTGAACTACTTCATTGACAACCGCTTTTAAACGTTCCTCAAATTCGCCTTTATATTTTGCACCTGCAATCAATGCTCCCATGTCAAGCGAAAACAATTGTTTGGTCCTCAGGTTTTCAGGCACATCGCCCCGCACAATACGCTGTGCAAGGCCTTCTGCAATAGCTGTTTTTCCGGTTCCCGGTTCACCGATCAGAATCGGGTTGTTTTTTGTACGACGGGTCAAAATTTGCAGGATACGCCTGATCTCGTCATCACGGCCGATTACCGGATCAAGTTTACCGCTACGTGCCCGTTCATTCAGATTTACGGCAAACCGGTTCAGCGAATTGAATTTATCTTCGGCCGTCTGGCTGTCGACCTTTGCCCCTTTCCGGAGTTCGGTAATCGCAGCTTCCAGCTCTTTCTGATTAACGCCATTGTCTTTCAGAAATCTGCTGATCGTATCACCTGTCTCAATCAATGACAGAAGAATGTGTTCAACCGACACAAACTGGTCACCCATTTTTTGTGCAATGGCAATTGATTTTTGCAGCGTGCGGTTTGTATCGTTTGAAAGATATTGTTCTGCTCCAGAAACCTTCGGGTATGATTCAATAATTTTATCCAGTGCTTTTTGAAGCAACGGAACATTTACTCCTACTTTTTTCAGTAAAAAGCCTGTCGTATTTTCAGCTGCAACAAGCAGGCCTTTTAGCAGATGACCTGTTTCTATTGCCTGCTGGTTATTTCCCTGTGCAATTACAAAAGCCTGTTGTATAGCCTCTTGCGATTTTATTGTAAAGTTGTTAAAATTCATAGCTTATTAATTTTTATTATACAATCAACCCTTTGTCTGCCTGTCAATATATTTGCCAGCTTGTTGAAAATGACAATATGACTTTAATGTGTTGATATACATGAAGTTTTGTCTTAATTAAAATCCGAAGGATGGAAAATATGGCAGGATATGAAAACAAACAAGGACGACCTCTGCCGTCCTTGTTCACCTAACCAAACCTATTTTTCTATGAAAAAATTTTACTTGTACTTCTTCTTTTGTCTCGAATCAAAGGTACAGGGTAAAATAGTTAACACGTATAAATCAACGTTAAAGAATGTTAAGATATAGGTTATGAGCAAAATACATATTCGTGCGTTTTATTATCCGGATAATATTGTCAAACTATTTTAGACAGAATAATTGTCTCCTGATCGTTTCAAAACAGCTTTTTAAATAGGTCTGAAGTTTTAATTATTTGAAAATATAAATTACATTCGCATATGAAAGACAAGGCACAGATTCATAGTCACTAACCATTTATAATTAAATGCTAAATTATGGCAAAATATGTTTATTCGTTTGGGAACGGTACAGCTGAAGGAAAAGCTGATATGAAAAATTTATTGGGAGGTAAAGGTGCTAATCTCAGTGAGATGAACCTGATCGGGGTTCCTGTTCCTCCCGGTTTTACAATTACTACAGAAGTATGTACCTTTTATAACGAAAAAGGGAAAGATGCAGCAATTGCTCTGATAAGAAAGGATGTTGAAGCATCTGTTGCGAAAATTGAAACATTAACAGACACTAAATTCGGAGACAAGGCCAATCCGTGTCTGGTATCCGTTCGTTCAGGAGCAAGGGTTTCGATGCCCGGAATGATGGATACCGTTTTAAATCTTGGATTAAACGACCTTGCTGTTCAGGGAATTGCCCATAAATCAGGGAACCAGCGTTTTGCATGGGACTCTTACCGTCGTTTTGTACAAATGTACGGCGATGTGGTTTTGGGAATGAAACCGGCCAACAAAGAAGATATTGATCCTTTCGAGGGAATAATCGAGCAGTTAAAAGAAGAACGCGGGATTACACTTGATACGGAATTTACGACTGAAGATCTTAAGCTTTTGGTTATCAGGTTTAAAGAAGCAGTTTTGAGAAATACCGGAAATGTATTTCCCGATGATCCGTGGGAACAATTATGGGGAGCTATTGGCGCTGTATTCGACAGCTGGATGAATCCGCGTGCCATTTACTACCGGAAAATGAACCATATCCCGGAAGAATGGGGAACAGCCGTTAATGTTCAGGCAATGGTATTCGGGAATATGGGACAGACATCAGCAACAGGAGTAGCTTTTACGCGTGATGCAGCAACCGGTGAAAATATTTTCAATGGTGAATACCTGATCAATGCCCAGGGCGAAGATGTGGTTGCAGGTATCCGTACGCCACAGCAAATTACTCTTGAAGGAAGCAAACGCTGGGCCGTGCTTGCCGGTATCAGTGAAGAAAGGCGTGCTGCTGATTATCCTTCACTGGAAGAGACGATGCCTGAATTGTACAAACAACTGAATGCCATTCAGCAAAAACTGGAAGATCATTATAAAGACATGCAGGATCTTGAATTTACCATACAGGAAGGTAAGTTATGGCTGCTGCAAACCCGGAACGGGAAACGTACCGGTGACGCAATGGTAAAAATTGCTGTTGACATGCTGGATGAAGGCGTGATCGATGAAAAGACCGCCCTTTTACGTGTCGAACCAAATAAGCTTGATGAACTTTTGCATCCGGTTTTTGATACCAATGCAATGAAAAAAGCAACAGTACTGGCAAAAGGACTTCCTGCATCGCCGGGTGCAGTTACCGGACAAATTGTTTTCTTTGCCGATGAAGCTAATAAATACAGGGCCACTGTATTGGTTCGTATCGAAACTTCGCCGGAAGACCTGGAAGGAATGAACATTGCCAAAGGTATTTTAACTGCCCGGGGAGGCATGACTTCACATGCTGCAGTGGTTGCCCGCGGAATGGGAAAATGCTGCGTATCGGGTGCCGGGGTGATAAAGGTTGATTATAAAACCCGTGTAATGACAATCGGCGATAAGAAATTCAACGAAGGCGACTGGATATCGTTAAACGGATCGACAGGGGAAGTATACGAAGGAAAAGTTCCCACGATGGATGCAGATATCAGTGGAAACTTCGGAAGGATTATGGATCTTGCCGACAAATATACCCGTATGATAGTCCGTACAAATGCCGACACGCCGCGCGATGCGCGTGTAGCCCGCGAATTCGGGGCCAAAGGTATCGGTCTCTGTCGTACCGAGCACATGTTTTTCGAAGGAGAACGGATTAAGGCGATGCGTGAGATGATTCTTGCACCTACTAAAGAAGGACGCGAAAAAGCACTTGCCAAACTATTACCTTATCAACGCGAAGACTTCGAAGGTATTTTTGAAGCAATGGAAGGTTTTGGCGTGACTATTCGTTTGCTCGATCCTCCGTTGCACGAATTTGTTCCTCATCAGCAGGCAACGCAGGTAGAACTTGCTCAGGAAATGGGCATTTCACTTGAAGCTGTTAAAAATAAAATTTCAGAACTTGAAGAGTTTAACCCGATGCTGGGACACCGCGGTTGTCGTTTGGGAATTACTTATCCTGAAATTACAGCCATGCAGGCACGTGCTATTATCGAGGCTGCTGTAAACCTAAGGTCCAAAGGAATAGATGCCCGTCCGGAAATTATGGTGCCGCTGGTAGGTACTGTTGCCGAATTAAAGAATCAGACCGCAATCATTCGTGAAACTGCTGAAAAAGTTTTTGCAGAAAGAGGAATGCGTATCGATTACCTGGTCGGAACCATGATCGAAATTCCGCGTGCAGCACTTACCGCCGATCATATTGCAGCCGAAGCTGATTTCTTTTCATTCGGCACCAACGACCTTACCCAGATGACTCTTGGTTATTCACGCGATGATGCCGGGAAATTCCTTCCTGTTTATCTCGACAAAGGTATTCTGAAACAAGATCCGTTCCAGGTACTTGATCAAAATGGTGTAGGCCAGCTGATTGAAATAGGGGTAGCAAAAGGACGTTCTGCAAAACCAAAATTAAAAGTCGGAATTTGTGGCGAGCACGGAGGCGAACCCAGTTCTGTAATGTTCTGCGACAAGATCGGAATGGACTATGTAAGCTGTTCTCCTTTCCGCGTACCAATTGCGCGTGTGGCAGCTGCCCAGGCCAATATTCAGAAAAAGTAATCTCTTATACAGATAAATATGAAGAGGCTGTCAATTCGATTTTTGACAGCCTCTTTCTTATGTTTGTAAATTTAAAGTCTTAAAATTCGATGTCGTACAAATCTTTGCCATCTGCCTCAAACTGGCGAATGCTGATGTCTGTCATCGGATGTTTGATCAGCTGGAACAATAATTCAGGACAAATAGTTGCCGCCTGTGCTCCGGCCATGCTGACACGGTAGATCTGGTCGACTGTTTTGAAACTTGCTGCCAGCACTTTGGTGTGTAATCCAAATTCCTTCGTGTTTTGAACAATGTCGGCAGCTACCTCAATTCCATGCGACGATATATTGTCAAGCCGACTGACATACGGTGCTACAAAATCAGCTCCGGCACGTGATGCAACCAATGCCTGCTGCTGGGTAAAAATAGCAGTTGCCGTTACATTTATTCCCGCTTCTTTTAATTTTGGCATAGCCTTGTATCCTTCTTCTGAAACAGGAATTTTTGTGTAAAAATTATCGCCAAGATCGAAATAGCTTTTATACTTTTTTGCTTCACGTACCATGTCGTCAGCATTACTGCTGATTACCTGCACATGAATCATTCCTTTACCTACCAATTCCTGAATTGCCTCAATTGCAACAGATAATTTCATTCCCGACTGTTTCAGGATTGTAGGATTTGTTGTCACTCCCTGTAAAGGGAAAAATTTGTACAGCTTTTTAAGTTCCTCAATATTAGCTGTATCTGCCATGTAAATCATATCAGTATATAAATTAAAATGTTCGACTGAGTCCGTTAGTTTTATTGGTTTTGTCGTTCAGTCGAGGCATCAAATTTAAATACTTTTTGCATTAGCAAGCAAATATTCTTCAGCTTTAACCGACCAAAGTCCGTTTGTCTGGCTAACTATCTCATTTAGTTTTGCAAATAACGGATCGGTTTTCCCTTTTTCTGCAAAATCCGAAATGGCAGTCAGAGGCATATCTATATGCGTATAAATCAATTTTTTACCACCCGGAATATGCGGCAGGTTCAGGGTTGTATCAACTACGGCATTCAGTCCTCCGATATGAGTAACCAGACCGGCCGGGTCAAGTCCTTTGCCAAACATTTCGAGCGATTCGATCATGTCGTTGTTGTTTCCTCCGGAAGTTCCGACAATATGCGTGTACGCATAATGAACATTGTAGAAATTCATTTTTGCGCTCAGGGTCGGGTCGGACGGACCTGCAAAGAAGTTCAGACAACCGTCGAATGCGAGGATTGCATCGCCTTGTTCAATTACCGGTGGAACCGGGGCAAACACAAACACATCGTTGTAACCGGTGTCGCCGGAAATACGGCGAAGTTCCTGTACCGGATTTTCGAAAGCGGAAGTGTTCAGGTAAATCAGTTCGATACCTTTTGTTTTTGCCCATTCCGGTGAATAAATAGAGGCAGCACGGTCGAGACGTTTCTGGTCGATGTCGGTAACTACCATTAGCGATGGCCGGCGGTCTTCCCGCATGATTGCATAATTAATGGCTGCCAGTCCCATCGGCCCGACACCTGCAAGAACAGCCATCTTCCCGCCCTGTACAATTTCCATTTGATGGATGTATGAACCGGGCACTGTGTGGTAGTTGGCATGCATAGCGCCGATTACACATGATAATGGTTCGGAAAGCGATGCCGGATAAAAACCGGGCCCTTCGTATGCCAGCAGACAATTCTGAACCAGTACATCTTTCGGAATGATGACATAGGTTGAATCGCCACCTATAAAACGGTACGAATAACCCGGAGCGCTTAAAACACCTACCGGCCCGTCTTTGTAATAAATGGCCGGCTGAATGGAAAATTTTTGCCCGGCTTTAAACTTGTGTTGCCAGTTTGCACCGATCTGAACCAGTTCACCTGCAAATTCGTGGCCGATTATTACCGGGTTTACAGCAACGTCATTAGGTACCCGTTTATGATCGCTTCCCTGCGATGCTGCCTTGTACGACGACATGCAGATACTGTCTGACACAACTTTGGCTAAAATCTCATCTTCGGTGATTTGCGGCAATTCGAATTCTTCCAGCCTCAAATCATTTTTCCCGTATATCCTGACTGCTTTCGTTTTCATTTTATTCTTTTTTGTTGTTTATTTCTTTTATTAGCAGCTAGCAGGGCTGGCAACTAGCTGCTAGTTGCCAGCCCTGCTAGCTGCTGGTTAAAATCATCCTTTACGCTGAAAGCTTTTGAGAAAATTATTTAATTTCTTACCTAATAAAATACATGTCTCATGAATTAGTTCGTATTTTTCTCTATTTGTTAGAGATCCGGTTTCCCATAAACTTTCTAAATGATCAATCGTTTCATCATTGGAGGCAATTGCATAAGTTAGAAATTTATAATATTCTGCCTGATAAAACCTTCGTCCATAGCCTTCAACGATGGTAGAACGTGTACTTTTTGATGATCTTCTGATTTGTTGCCCTGTTTCATACATTTCAAAAGATGGTAAATCGTTCAAAGTCATCAAATGCACCTCAATTGCAGCTGTTTTTGCCAACTGCCAGATTTCAAGATTTTTGTAGGACATTTTTATTTGCAATTTACAAAAATCATTTCCACTGCCAAATTTTTGCCAGCCGCCAGCAACAAGATGCCAGCCGCTGGTTTACCTCAACATATTTTGTCCGCCGGTAACAGGTACGGCCTGCCCGGTTTCGTATTCCTGCTCAATAATGTAGTACACTGCACGCATCACGTCGAGCGGAGTACAACCACGTCCGGCAGGAACCTGTGCTTCGTAATATTTTTTTACATCCTGAACCGTTTTTGCTCCCGGTACTTTACCGGCATGTAAATACTGAACAAACAGTCCATTTGCCGGATCGGACCACAGCGGTCCGTCGAAAAAGTTCCCCGGACATACCGAGTTAACTTTTATTTTATAAGGCATCAGTTCCAGTGCGAACGACTGGGTAAGACCGATTCCTCCGAATTTTCCGCCGGCATAAGCAAAGTTTTTATTACTGCCTTTCAATCCCGATTTCGAGTTGATCTGGATAATGTCGGCAAAATGATCCGGTTTCCACTGGTTCTGTAACTTCATTATTTTCGACGCATATTTCGAACAAATGAAATAAGCAATGTAATTCACTTTTGTCATCAGTTCAAAAGTTTCCGGTGTCATTTCATCCAGCCCACCGGCCCGCAGAATACCTGCATTACTGATAAATACGTCCAATCCGCCGAACTCTTTTACGGTTTCAGCGATCAGATTTTCAACCGAAGTCGCATCGGCAACATTGGCTTTAACAAACAATGCTTTGTTTTTTCTTTCCACCGCATTCAGTTCGTTTGCAAATTCCTGTCCTTTCTGGTCGTTCAGGTCGGCAATAACCACATTAGCTCCATTTTGCATCAGGTGTTCCACAATTCCGGCACCAAATCCCTGTGCGCCTCCGGTAACAATGGCGATACGCTGTTCTGCACGACCAGCGCCTTTTTCAAATTTCCCGGCTGGTTTTCCGGCTTCCATTTTTGCAATCTGTGATGGATAATCAGCCACCAGCAAACTGCCGAACCCTTTAATGGTAATTGACTCAACCGGTTTCCCTGCCTTTTTTATTTTTTCTGAAAGTTCGGTAAGCAGGTTTTCTGAATTTTCAACCACCAGACTTTCAATTGTTTTTGCTGCTTCAGGAAATTCTCCTTCAGCAAAAAATTTTACCGTTTTCAGACTGTTCGAAGAAAGCATCATTCGCACAGCCGGAATAATTGTATTGATTTGATTTTGCATTATCAGTTAAAAATTGAAATATTTTATAACGGCATTTCCCAGAACCACGAACTCAGCGTTTTGTTCAGTTTTTGCCTTTCCTTTTTCATCTAAATAACCTGTCTGGCCTTTGGCTGTCAGGTATTGGTGCGCTGCTGCAATACAAGCTCCTTCATACCCGATTTTTACCAGTTCTTCATCTAAACCGACACCGCCCGAACACGAAACTTTTACAGGTTCCAGAACCGGGGTGTTATGTTCGGTGCCAAAAGTAATCACAAAACCTTTGTTGTAAAAGAATTTCACAAAATCCTTCAGAACCGGAAATTTATTTCGTCCGGGAATCAGTTCAAGACTGCTGATATTTTTAGCCTGAAGTTTGGCATACAGCATTTCGGGGTAGCGTTCAAAATCGGTGAATTCGCCCTTCGGATTGTCGAGCAGCACCGGGTAACAGGGAATTCCCCCGCCATCGATTATCAGGTCGCGGACATCTTCCAGGCTTAGAAAAGCACGGTCGTTTTCAGGAACGAAAGCTTTGCCTCCGGCTTTTAAAAGATTACTCCTGATTTCGTTTTCCAGCCCGGCAAAATCAGTCAGGGCCGACTTCGGTTCTTTCCCTGAAAATATTTTTGTGAGGATACTTTCCCGTTCTGTTTCATCTGAAAATTTTTCGAAAACAGCTTCACGTAAAGCTTTGGCAATATGCCTTTCACGCAGCATATTACGGGCATACTTTGCTTTCATTCCTTCAGCAGTAAACTGAATGTCGATTCCGGTTTCTTTCAGAAAAGCATTCAGTTTGTCTACCATTTCGGCAGTCTGAATATTGCTTTCTTCCTGAACCTGTTCGAGCAATGCCTGGTATTTTTTATCCAGTTTGAAAGGAAAAGCAAGTCCTTTCCCGCTGAAATAGGTACGTCCCGGGTTGTTGGGATCGTTCACCCGGATATTTTTAGCCTGCTCGTCTTTCTGCAAGGCCATGAATTCGATATTGTACAGGGGAAAAATTTTGTATTTCTTTGCCAGTCCTGTAAACTCGGCATAGCCGTCGGTGGTGTAAAAATCGTTGATTCCCAGCACTCCGACGCCTTCTTCCCGTGCCATCTTGAAAGCCTGTTCTATTTCAGTAAAAGCGCTGAACGAGAATGGCGTGTGAAAGTGTCCGTTTACCAGCAAAGGTTTTGAATCGGTGTTTTTCGAAGCCCATTCAATTAATTCCTCTTTATTCGGGAACGATGTAAATATATTTTGCATCTCTGTAAGTAAGTCTGTAATAAGATTTGTCAATCATCAATCATCAATCATCAATCATCAATCGTAACTCATCAATCATAAGTCCTGTTGAGGAATTGCCCCATCCCATTTAGCGGGACAGGGCAAAAATTCCATTCTTATGAATAAAGAGCATTTTTTAGATTCCAAGTTTATTCCTTCTGAGCTGTTCACTTTCAGTGAAATTATTTTTCACTGTATGGCCTTTCAGCGGAACCAGTTTTTCGTGGATTGCATCGATAATCCAGCTGGGCTGCGGGAAGAAATAGTCTTCGAGTTCATGGGCCGGAGTGATCCAGTTACGCGAACCTACTACTACTGGCGGGGCATCCAGCTCGTCGAATGCCAGTTCGGTAATGGTTTGTGCCATTTCTTTCATAACCGAGCAGCGGGCTGAAGCGTCGCCGGTGATAATGATCCGGCCTGTCTTTTTCAGCGATTCAATTACCGGTCCGTAGTTGAACGGAACGAGTGAGCGTGCATCGATTACCTCAGCACTCATGTTGTATTTTTCCTGAAGGATATTTGCAGCTTCCATTACGCGGTACAAGGTTGCACCAATCGAAAGGATTGTTACATCTTTTCCTTCGCGTTTGATATCCGGTTCGCCCAGCGGAATTTCGTAATAACCGGCCGGAACTCCTTCTTTGTGGAATTGTTCGCCAATGTCGTACAGACGCTGACTTTCGAAGAAAATAACCGGGTCGGTTCCCTGAAGGGCTGTATTCATCAACCCTTTTGCATCGTAAGGCGTTGCCGGGAAAACCACTTTCAGACCAGGAATATGAGCGGCCAGGGCGGTCCAGTCCTGCGAATGCTGTGCTCCGTATTTTGAACCAACAGAAACTCTCAGAACCATTGGCATTTTCAGTACATTACCACTCATTGCCTGCCATTTCGGTAACTGGTTGAACACTTCATCGCCGCAACGGCCAAGGAAGTCGCAGTACATAATTTCAGGAATGACACGTCCGCCACACATTGCATAGCCGATAGCCGTACCCACAATCGAAGCTTCGGAAATGGACGAGTTAAATAACCGGTGATATGGTAATGCTTCAGTCAGACCGCGGTATACGGCAAAAGCGCCCCCCCAGTCACGGTTTTCTTCTCCGTAGGCAATTAAAGTCGGATCTTTATAGAAACGGTCGATCACTGCTTCGAAAATGCCATCACGGTAGCCAAACGTTTTTATTTTTGAGAAAGGTTTGCCGTTTTCGTCAAAGGCATAGCGTTCCTTGGTTGCCAGTTGTTTTACACGTGGATTCTCTTCCATCTGATGGTTTACTTCCGGTTTCCGGTCTTCCATTTTATCAACCGAACCGTTCGAGAACATCATTTCCCCGATCAGTTCCGGATATTTTTCCATATCCATGTGAGGAGAGACAGTATCATCGGTCGATAATTTCAATCCCCAGGTAATAAGGTCTGTTGCATCCGATTTTATTTTTTCCAGTTCGGCTTCGTTCGCTACGCCGGCTTTTACCAGTTCTTTTCCGAACCAGATAATCGAATCCTCGGCTTCCCATGCTTCCACTTCTTCTTTTGTACGGTACGAAGACGCGTCGGATGGCGAGTGTCCGCTGTAACGGTAAGTAAGTACATCGAGCAGAACCGGTCCGCGTTTTTCTTCCAGAATTTTGCGTTTGCGTTTGTAGGCGTCGATTACTGCCAGCGGATTGTACCCGTCAACACGTTCGGCGTGCATCTGGTCGGCATTCAGACCGGCGCCGATACGGGCTGCTACTTTATAGCCCATTGTCTCGCCACAGGTTTGTCCGCCCATTCCGTACTGGTTGTCCATGATGTTGATAATCAGAGGAAGTCCGCCTTTCATGTCACCTTCCCAAAGTTCGTTGAACTGATCCATGGTTGAAAAGACCAGTCCTTCCCAAACAGGACCACAGGCCATTGCGGCATCACCGATGTTACCGACTATGATACCCTTTTTGCGGTTTACTTTTTTGTACAAGGCAGCACCTACTGAAATGTCACCTGAACCGCCTACGATTGCATTATTCGGGTAAATTCCGAACGGAGTGAAAAATGCGTGCATTGATCCGCCCAGTCCACGGTTAAAGCCGGTTTCGCGTGCAAAAATTTCAGCCAGTGTTCCGTAAATCAGAAAATGAATAGCCATTTCTTTTACTGAACCTGAAAAGTTCTTTTTTACAGGTGCGAAAGTAATCCCGTCGAAATGGGATTCCATGATTTTTGCTAACTCATCATCGCTTAACTTGTTGATAGCAGATAACCCTTTTGCAAGAATTTCGCCGTGACTGCGGTGCGATCCGAAGATAAAATCGTCAACTTCCAGCGTGTAGGCCATACCTACAGCGGCAGCTTCCTGACCGATTGACAAGTGAGCCGGGCCGGGATGGTTGTATGCAACCCCGTTGTATTCGCCCCTGGTTTTTATCAGGTTAATCATGGTTTCGAACTCGCGGATGACAACCATGTCATGGAAAATCCGAATCAGATCTTCATTTGAAAAATTAGCTTTTTCTTCTTCAATAGTTTTGTTGTATTGATTGACAGGAATCGGCTTAAATTTTACTTCGCCGGCTTTCCTGACTTCGTCCGGGTTAATAAATTGTACTTTTGGCATATCTCTTTATTTAAAACGTAAAAATGGTTTCTTTGATGATTTCACTGACCGTCGGATGCGGGAAAACAATTTCCTGTACATCTTTTACTCGGAGCTGTGCTTCAATCAGGGCACAGGCACCCCAGATCATTTCAGAGCAGGCACCGCCTACCATGTGGATTCCAAGAATTTCGCCGTATTTTTTACCGGCAATTATTTTACAGAACCCGTCTTTGCCTTCATTTTCGGCAACGAAACGTCCGGCATAGGCCATTGGCAGTTTGCGGATTTCCACGTCAATTCCTTTTTCTTTTGCAGCAGTTTCGGTCAGACCGACGCCGGCAATTTCAGGATGAGTATAAACAACGCCCGGAATGGCATTGTAACGCATCTGGTCTTTGCGTCCCAGAATGTGGTTCACAGCAACTTCGCCTTCACGGCTGGCGGTATGTGCCAGCAGCGAAAAACCGGTGATATCGCCTGCTGCATAAACATTCGGAATATTGGTGCGGCAGTTTTTATCGATTTTAACTCCGCGGGGAGTGAATTCAACGCCGATGTTTTCAAGGCCAATGCCTTTCACATTTGCTCTTCTGCCAACTGAAAGCAATACCTGTTCGCCGGTGATTTTTTGTTCTACGCCGTCCTTTTCAAAGGTTACTTCCTTGCCGTTCAGCTTTGTGACTTTAGCGCCCAGATGAATATCAATTCCACGTTTGGCAAATCCGGAACGCACAAATTTTGCAATTTCTTCGTCAATCCCGGTCAGGATTTCAGGCAGCATTTCAATCACGGTTACTTTCGTACCCATTGCATTGAAGAAATCGGCGAACTCGGTTCCGATTACTCCTCCGCCGATGATCACCAGACTTTTGGGCAATTCTTTTAGCTGAAGAATTTCACGGTTCGTCAGTATCTCTTTCGGATCAAGTCCCGGAATGGGAGGAACAGCAGCTTCCGAGCCGGTACAAATCAACAGGTTCTTTGCCTTGTAAATAGTTCCTTCTGCTTCGATACTGATTTCACTACCCCGTTTTTCCTTAATTACAGCCGGGGCCATTACCACTTCGGCATTGGCGTGTTTCATTTTGGTACCTACACCCGAAACCAGCTTGCGGACTACTTTGTCCTTCCGCTTCATGATTTTTTCGAAATCGAAGCCGATTCCGTCCACATTGATTCCGTATTTATCTGCTTCACGGGCGTTCTCCAGAACTTTTGCTGAATTGAGCAATGTTTTGGTCGGGATACATCCTTCATTCAGACAAACCCCGCCCAGTGCACGTTTATCGAAAATTACCACGCTCAGACCTTTTGTCCCGGCGCGTTCGGCAGCTACATACCCGGCAGGGCCGCCGCCTAAAATTGCTATATCGAATATTTTTTCCATTGTTTAAAAAAAAGGAACCTCACCTCCCGAAAAACCTTACCCTGATAAATTTACTTATAAACAGAGAGGCGAGGTTTTATTTTTAATTAGTTAGATTGTCAGATTTTCGATTTGTTCTTTAATCTCACGAAGGAACAGTGTCGCTTCGCCGCCATCCAGCGCCTGGTGGTCATACGTGAGCGAAAGCCCCATCATGGGAACAAAACCATAAACTCCGTTTCCTAAATCTTTCGGACGTGGAATCACTGTACATACACCCAAAATAGCTGTTTGCGGCAGGTTAATTACAGGCGTAAACATTTCCACGCCATAATTTCCCAGGTTTGAAACGGTAAACGAAGCAGCTTCCGGAGAAAGCAATTCAGGATTAATATTTCCCTGACGGCATTGTGCTGCGACAGCAGAAAGCTGGGAAGAAAGTCCTTCGAGTGAGAGATCGTCGGCATTTTTTACTACCGGAACCATTAGGCCACGCTCGGTATCAACGGCAAGACCAAGATGTACTTTCTTGAACCAGCGTATGCTGTCGCCCAGAAAATGAGTATTTGCCTGCGGCCATTTTTTCAGTGCTTTGATTACTGCAAAGCAAACCAGGTCGTTAATGGTAATATTTTGAGAAACCTTTCCGGCTTCGAAATCTTTTTTTAGTTGTTTACGCAATGCCATGATGTTACGTGCGTCGGCACTCATGTGGTGGGTGAGCTGTGCTGAGTTTTGCAGCGAGGCGTGCATCGATTTTGCAATCAGTTTCCTGATGTTAGTCAATTTTTTTATTTCAAAATCAGTATTGTAAACCTGGTTCGTTGAGGCAAGGTCGGAAGCAAGAACACGTCCTCCGATTCCGCTGGCTTCGGTTCCTGCACTGAGATTTTCGTCTGCAGCTTTTGCTTTTGCAAGCGAAGTCATTACCGGCATTGTTTCGGCGGCAGCCTGAATGTCGCGGTCAATAATACGTCCGCCCGGACCACTTCCCTGGATCTGTTTGTAATCAACGCCCTTCACTCCTGCATTTTTCTTTGCACGGGGCGAGATTTTAACTTCTTCACTACCGGGTTCACGGGTGGCAACAACAGTCTTTTCAACTGCTTTTTCTTCGGCAACCGGAGCTTCAGCCTTCGTTTCTGCCGGAGCAGGTTTATTTCCTCCCGGACGGAATTCTTCGACCGATTCACCGGCGTCACCAATTACCGCTACATTTTCCAGAACAGCAACTTCGTCACCTTCTTTATAAAAAACATCAAGCAATATACCATCCGTTTTTGCTTCTTCTTCAAACGAAGCTTTGTCGGTTTCATACGAAAAGAGTATATCGCCTGTTTTTATCTGGTCACCTTTTTTCTTATACCATTCACCGATGATACAAGTCTCGACCGATTGGCCCTGACGGGGCATTAAAACTGGAACAGCCATATTGATTTAGTTATAACTTGTAAATACATTAATTAAAAATTAAGAATCTGAATTTTCGATAAAACCTTTATAAATAAAGGATTTCTTAAATTCGGGGTGTAAAACTATATATTTAAACTTGTAATTACAAGTTGAATATTACGATTTAAATAATTTTTGTATTTTTGATCAGAATTAATTAACATTCATGTTTTGGGAACAAAGCTACCTCAATACAAAAAGCTTTACGAAATATTGCGTAAGCACATTGTAAGCGGTGAATATGAAGAAGGAAGCTTACTTCCTTCGGAAAACGAATTATGCGCCGTACATGGTGTTACACGTCCGACCGTTCGTCAGGCGCTTGATGCTTTGGTGCGCGACGGTTTTATCCTTAAGAAGCAGGGAAAAGGAAGTATCGTAAAAAAACCGCCTCAGGATATCGGAATTATGAGTATTTCAGCCACGTCTTCCGCTATCGGGCATCAATACCTGAAGACCCAGATTTTGTCGAAGCCACAGGCTTTGCCCTGGCCTGATGATTTTCCTTTTGAACTTAATTCTCTGGAACTTGAATCAGGGAGAATTCATTTGGAACGATTGCGTTTGGTGAACGACCAGCCTGTTTTTTATGACATCAATAATTTGCCCAATATTAATTTGCCACGTTTCACAAGCCGTTCGTTTGAAAACAAATCGCTTTTTGAATTGCTTCGCGTAAATTACCAGATCGAAATCACAGGAGGGGAGCAAAAGCTGAAGGCAATAAAAGCAACCAAACAAATCAGTAATTTGTTGAAAATAAAGATTGGCGAACCGGTTCTGTATCTCGAAAGAAAATTAAACACGAACCGTGAAGGCTTCCATATTTTTTCTACTATTTATTTTAATTCGGAAAAACACTCTATTTTCGGAATTTTTTGACGGTTTTTCAGACTGAAAATATTCTGGGGACAAAGAATGAACCGGGAATATCTTTTGCCAATTCTTTCCGTTACTGAAATTATGCTTTTTGAAACCGACGTTGTTTGCTTTGCATTCCGGGAGAAATAGATATATTCGCCTTCTAAATTATTGAATATGGATAAATTTGATATAAAACGAATTCTTCCCATCGCGTTGGTTGTTTATTTTTTGGCGTTAATCAGCGGACTTTTTGTTCCCCTGATTGTAAATGCGGCCAAATATGCACAGGTAAGCCGCGAAGTTTTTGAGAGTAATGACTGGATTAACCTTCATATTGCCGGTGATGCTTACGACCAGAAACCTCCCATGCTTTTCTGGCTGGGAGCAGTTGCATACAAGTTGTTTGGCATGTCGCAGATACCGTATAAAATTGCAGTAATACTGGCCTCTCTGTCAGGCATTTTTGCAACTTTTAAACTTGGCGAACTTTTTTACGGAAAGAAAACCGGTATGCTGGCTGCCGTTTTTTTGGCTACCAGTCTCGGATATTTGCATTTCCATAACGACATTCATACAGATACACTGCTGACTGATTTTGTCATTTTATCTGTCTGGCAACTGGCCGTTTTTTTTAAACGTAAGAAAAACCTGAATTTTATACTGGGACTTGTTTTTACCGGATTTGCCATGTTGACAAAAGGTCCTGTCGGTCTGGCGATTCCTGTGTTCGCTATTGGAACTCATCTGCTGGTTAACCGGCAATTCCGTGAAATATTTCATGTTCGCTGGCTCATTGCTGTTCCTGTGATCGGAATAATTATTCTCCCGGCATTGTGGGGACTGCTTAATCAATTCGGGACGAAAGGCCTTATTTTCTATTTCTGGACCAATAATGCAGGACGAATAACCGGTTCGTATCACGGCCATAGCAACGATTTTCTTTTTCCGGTTCACACCTCTGCTTACCTGCTTGCCCCGTGGACAATTTTTGCATTTGCCGGTTTTGTGTTGCAGCTGAAGGAAAAAATCACTCTCAGATTTAAACCGCTGGCAGGAAGCGAATATTATACATTGGGCGGTATAGTCCCTTTCCTGTTAATTCTCTCTGTATCCCGTTCGCAAATGCCGCATTACCTGCTTTCGGTATTGCCGTTCTTCCTGATTATTGCAGCCCGGTGGGCTCTCAAAATATATGAAGATAGCGCAAGTCAGACATTAAAAAAGTACTTACGCGGAGGCAATTATGTGCTTGCTTTTGTGTTTTTTCTGATTATACCACTGTTCGGTTTTTGGTTCTATCCTGAAAAGCGGTTCCTTGTATGGGCAGTGATTGCCGCGGGATTTATTCTGATAATTTATTCTGTCGTCAGGCTTCGTGGACTTTACAAGGATGTGGTTTTTCTTCTGGCAACTATCGGTATGCTTATGTTTTTTCTGAATACCAGTATGTTACCACAAATGGAAGTTTATCATTCTTCTTTGAGGGCAGCAAAATATTTTAATCAAGAAGCGGCTAAGAATCAGCGGTTAAGTATATTTCTGGATGGCTCGCGATTCTGGAGCCTGTTTTATTATTCGAAATCGCCGGGTTTTTACATGCCCGAAGTGTCGGATTTTAAAAAACGGGAACTTCCTGCAGGTGACTGGATCTATACTGATAGTGATGGCATTCAGAAACTTGACAGCATGAATGTTGCTTTTGAGTTGAAAAATACTTTTCCCCACCGGAGTTTGACGTCTCAGTCCTTAAAATTTCTGAACCCGAAGACCCGGGATAAATCACTTAGTGAAAGGTATCTTATTCAATTAAGAAAATAGAGTTTTACAGGAAGAAAACAGCTACTCCGGCAACGGCGACAATTGCCCCTGCAATTTCTTTCCAGTTTACTTTTTCCTTAAAAAGAATAATGGCCGGAGGAATTATCAAAACCGGAACAATAGCCATGATGGTAGCAGCAATGCCTGCCTGTGTGTGCTGAACTGCCAGTAATGAAAAGGAGACACCAAGAAAGGGACCGAAAAATGAACCCAGGTAAATGCGTTTCATGGCAGCGCGGTTTTTCAGGGCAGTCCAAACCCGTCCGTAGCGTTTCATAAAAATGAAAAGAATGGCAAAGCCAATAATGCCGGTTAATACCCGGATTTGGGATGAGGCAAAGGCATCATAGTTTCCCATTCCTTTTTTGCTGAGGACAAGTCCGACTCCTTGTCCGACGGCACCGCCAAAAGCAAGTAAAATTCCTGAAACGGAATAGGCTGCTGTAATTTTTTTCTGTTTATTCCCCGGATCATCTGAATTTTGTTTTTTCAGGATGACAATACTGATACCGGAAAGGGTAACAGTCATCCCCAGCCAGTTCATCGGGCTGAGTTTTTCACCCAGTATTAACCAGCCGGCCAGTGCTGTTATGGGCGGCGATAAGGCCATAATGAGCATGGAAATGCGCGCTCCGACAACCACAAAAGCCTGAAATAAAAACAGGTCTCCCAGAACAAAACCGACAAGACCGGATAACGAAAGCCAGAAAATACGTTCCCGCCCTGCATCGAACGGGAAAATCGATCCCCGTGTAATCCATGAAAGGATGCTGTATAAGATGAAAGCAATAACCAGACGGATCAGGTTTACAGCCAGCGAACCGACTTTTTTCCCGGCTGACTCGAACGACATGCTGGTAACTGTCCAGAACACAGCCGTTAAGAGAGCTGCAATTTCGCCGAAATAATTTTCCATAAACTACTGCATATCATTTAAATGAATATCCAGTGCCCGGACTGAAATCTGAATTTCGCGGATGGACAGTGCCAGTGAAGCGATAAGCAACAGCAGTGCAATTCCGAAAACCAGTTCGGCCCAGCCTTGCAGATTTATGTAAACAAGAAACATGCATAGTACGCAAAGCAACAGACTGCTGATTCCCAGTATCTGCATCGATTGTGTCAGCCGCAGGCGCTTACGCAGGTTTTCGATTTGTCCGAGTAAAATTTTATTACGATTTTCCTTAAAGTCGGCATGTAAGCTGCGAACAACCGAAGCATAAGCCAGAAAACGGTTGGTATAAGCAAGCAGAATCAGAGAAACTGCTGAAAACAGTACGGCCGGTGTTGTTAGTGTTAATTCGTTCATAAGAATGAATTTTATATCCGACGAAAATAATTAAAGAAATAAAAACGTCATCCTACAAAAACATAAGATGACGTTTAAAAGTTTTTATTGAAATCCGTTTTTACAGGTCGAGCTTCATTTTTGCCACATCGGTGCGGCTTCCCATGTTCCCGGTATACGGGCGGATAGAGAAGCTGAACGTGGCTTTTTCGGTCTTCAGTAAATATTTTTCCAATGGAGCAGGACCGCAACTTCCGCCTCCGAGTCCGCAGTGTTGCAGGTCAACGGTAAGAATGGTTCCCTTCCGCCGTGTCAGTTCGTACGGATGATTGGCTTTTTCCAGATCGAGCGGGGTATAATGCAGGGCGCTGAAATTGAGAAGCGGGTCGGCAACGATCATCATTCCTGTGCCATTGTGGTTGGTTACGGTAAACCAGCGTACATTCGAACGGTTTCCGCAACTTTGAGTCCGCAGGTACGGTACGAACATATCGTCTACCGAAGTTTCGTACTGTCCGATAGCTGCCGAATGCAAACGGTCGCGGTAATTCTCGTGAGGGCCTGCGCCGTAGTAAGTTACCTTTTCAAAGCCTTCGGGCATTTGCATAAGGAAGCCTAATTTGGCCAGTGGGTAATCCAGCTTGTCCGGATCGAAATCAGTGGTTACATCCACAAAACCGTTTCCGTAAATTTTATAGATGGTATGCTGACGAACCGTATAGCCTTTCGGTGCTTTTGATTCAATGTTCTCTTCAATTTTCAGTACTCCGTTTTCCAGTGTAGTACTGATATTTTTTACTTCGGGTTGCATGTCGTACAGTTGGGCTTCCCTCCATTTTACTCCGGGACCTTTCCCGAATATATAGTCGTTATCGACCGGTGCCCTGAAAATATTCAGCATCGGGCCGGCCGCTCTTTCGTCTGTAGTTGTGTCTTTATAAAGCATTTTTGTTTCGGGTTTGACGCCGTAAATCGCCTCCGGTTTTGTTTTCAGCACTTCCGTGTCGAAATATTTCAGGTCGGTGATTGTTCCTGCTTTTTTGTTGAACTTCAGCATAAATGATTTTCCGGAAACATTAATCGTGTCACCGCTTTCGGAATAGGCAAGCGATTCGAGCGAAACCGGGTGAACCGGTTCAACTGACGGAACGGCAAACGGGACGGCCATTTGTTCCCATGCGACGACATGCCCGCGGGGTGCCCACGTTTCATCGGTAGCAAGTTTGAAAATGACTTTCAGAAAATATTCACCACCGGCTTTCAGTTGCGGTTTACTGAATGGGATCGATACTTCGGTCGAGTTCCCCGGTTCCACGTCAAGCGGATGAAGTCCGCCTGCTTCGATTACGGTTCCGTCGCAGGCCAGTTCCCAGCTCAGGTCAAATTTTTTCAGGTTAATAAACTGGTATTTGTTTTTAATGTTCACCTTTCCGTTCAGTATATCAACCGGGCTGATGGCGATGTACTGGTATACTTTTTTTACTTCCTCCATTTTTGGAGTGATGCTGCGGTCAGGCGTGGTCAAACCGTTGACACAGAAATTCCAGTCGGTCGGACGGTCGCCGAAGTCACCGCCGTAAGCGAAAAAGTATTCGCCCGGTTTGCCGGGTATTTCCTTTTGCAGTCCCTGGTCGACCCAGTCCCAGATGCAGCCGCCGATCAGGCGTTTGTGTTTTTCGATGACATCCCAGTATTCCTGTAAGTTTCCAACTGCATTCCCCATCGCATGGGCATATTCGCACATGAAGAATGGTTTCGGATCATCTTTCGCTCCTGTTTCGTCGAGCCATTCCACTTTGGGATACATGCACGATTCGATGTCGGCAACTTCGTTGTAACGTTCGTAATGAATAGGACGTCCTGTATCAATGTTGCGGATTGCGTTACGACAGGCTTCAAAATTTTCGCCGGGGCCGGCTTCGTTACCCATTGACCATATAATTACTGCCGGGTGATTCTTGTCGCGTTGAACCATCGAGACTTCCCGGTCGATGTGGGCTTTTTGCCAGCGAACGTCGTGCGCCAGCGATTCTTTACCGTAGCCCATGCCGTGCGTTTCGAGGTTTGCCTCGTCGACCATGTAAATTCCGTAACGGTCGCACAGCTTGTAAAAATCCGGGTGATCGGGATAGTGGCAGGTACGAACTGTGTTGATATTGAATTTTTTGAATAATAAAATATCCTGAAGCATACCTTCATAAGAGACTGTCCGTCCGTTTAACGGATCGACTTCGTGGCGGTTTACCCCTTTCAGCAAAACACTTTTGCCGTTTACCCAAAGCTGTGAATCCTTGATTTCAATCTTACGGAACCCGAATGGCGTTGCAACTACTTCGAGCGTTTTTCCTGCTGCATCTTTCAAAACAAAGATTACCTGGTACAGGTTTGGAATTTCTGCCGACCATAATTCCGGATGATCAACCGTTGTTTCGAGGTTTACGTCAAATGCCTTTTTTGCAGATGCAGAAGCTGTCAATTGTTGGGAAAATACAGGTTTTTCGCCGGACCATGTCGATCTGTCTTTCAGCAAATAGCCTTCGACAGACACAGCTCCTTTGTACCCTTTATTCTGAAAAGAAAGACTGGCTTTTAGCTGTGCAGAGGTAAAACTGTCGTTCAAACCGGATTGTACAAAGAAGTCGCGGATATGGATTTTCGGTACGGAAAACAGGAATACATCGCGGAAGATTCCACTCAGACGGAAAAAATCCTGGTCTTCCAGGTAACTGCCGTCGCTCCACCGGTACACTTCAACAGCCAGCATGTTTTTTCCTTTCACCAGGTACGGGGTAATGTCGAACTCGGCCGGTGTCATACTACCCTGGCTGTATCCTACTTTTTTGCCGTTTACCCAGATATACATTGCCGATTGTACGCCGGCAAAATGCAGGTAAACTTCAGATCCGTCCCAATTGTCAGGAATGACAAAGTCGCGCCGGTACGAACCAACCGGATTGGGCAGGCTGTGCTTGGTCCAGTTTGCCGGTACGGCAGCCATTATATAAGGCGGATTTTTGGCATACGGGTAAGTTACATTCGTGTAAATCGGTTTCCCGTAACCTTTCATCTGCCAGCTTGAAGGCACTTCAATATCGTCCCAGTAACTGACATCGAACCCGGGTTTGTAAAAATCAACCGGACGAAGGTCGGGATGTTTTACCCAGTTAAATTTCCATGTGCCGTTTAAACACTGGTAATAAGGCGATTCGTCTGCAAAATCGGCCAGCGCCTGCGGAATTGTTGCATAAGGAATATAGGTACTGTGACCCGGTTCCTTATTGATTCCGATAACCTGTTCGTTTTCCCAGTCATGCTGCTGTGCATGTACCGATATCATCGTCAGGATAAAGAATAAAACTGAAAAATAAATTTTGAACTTGTTCATGTTGGGTTTATTAAAAATTAAAAAATAAGACAAAAAATGCCTCCGTTTTTACTTGTGCTACAAGTTTAATTAAAAAAAATGTTTCTGAAATTTTTTCCTGAAAATAGAATTGAAGAACTGAATAAATGTATTCTTTTCCTTTTTTTTTAATGGACGCTGCATTAAGAACATCATCCTGTAAAACTTTCTTTGCCCCGGTATAAAAAATGTGTACTTTTGATGCCTTAAAAAACAGCAGAAAAGCTATAACAATGAATATTTCGTATAACTGGTTAAAAGACTATCTGGATTTTGACTACAGTGCAGAGGAACTGGGAAAAATACTGACACAGATTGGTCTTGAAGTAGATAGTATTGAAGAAGTAGAATCGATAAAAGGGGGCTTACGCGGTTTGGTGATCGGTGAAGTCCTGACCTGCGAAAAACATCCTGATTCAGACCACCTTAGTAAGACCACCGTTAATGTTGGTAATGCGGTTTTGCCAATTGTATGCGGTGCTCCCAATGTGGCAGCCGGACAAAAAGTAGTGGTCGCTACAATCGGTACAAAATTGTATAGCGGTGATCAGGAATTTGAAATTAAAAAGTCGAAGATACGTGGTGAAATATCCGAAGGAATGATCTGTGCGGAAGACGAAATCGGTATCGGTACCGACCATCAGGGCATTATGGTGTTGCCTGCTGATGCAGTTGCCGGAACTCCTGCCAGTCAGTTTTTTAAGCTCGAATCTGATTACATGATTGAAGTGGATTTGACACCAAACCGGGTTGATGCAGCATCGCACATCGGCATCGCCCGCGACGTGGCCGCTTTTATGAGCAAACAGAAACCGGTTCATTATAAAAAACCTTCCGTTGAAAATTTTGCAGTGGATAATACCAGTGCAACCATTCCGGTTGAGGTGTTGAATAAAAAAGCCTGTCCGCGTTTTGCAGGTGTTACCGTTAGCGGTTTAACCATTGGCGAATCGCCCGACTGGCTGAAAAACAGGATGAAGGCAATCGGTCTGAAATCGATCAGCAATGTGGTTGATATTACAAATTTTGTGCTGATGGAAACCGGTCAGCCTTTGCACGCGTATGATCTTGCTGATATAAAAGGCAATAAAATAGTGGTACGTACACTGGAAAGCGGAACGAAGTTCACAACGCTGGATGAGGTGGAACGAGAGCTGGACGAAGATGACCTGATGATCTGCAATGCCGAAGAACCCATGTGTATCGGCGGTGTTTTCGGCGGTTTAAGATCTGGCGTGAAAGAAACGACCAAAGGCGTTTTCCTGGAAGCTGCATACTTCGATCCGGTATATATCCGTAAGACAGCGCGTCGCCACGGTCTGAATACAGATGCGTCATTCCGTTTTGAACGGGGTGTCGATCCGAACAATGCGTTGTATGCTCTGAAACGTGCAGCCCTGCTTGTTAAAGAACTGGCCGGTGGCAAAATTTCTTCGGAAATTGTGGATATTTATCCCGAACCTATCGAAGATTTCAGGGTCGATGTTTCGTATTTCAATATAAACAGACTGGTTGGCAAAGAAATTCCGAAAGAAGAAATTAAGTCAATTCTCAGTTCGCTTGAAATAAAAATTGAAGCTGAGACAGACGACCGTTTGTCGCTGATTGTTCCGGCTTACCGGGTAGATGTAAAGCGTGAGGCCGATGTAATCGAGGATATTCTGCGTATTTATGGCTACAACAACGTGGAAATACCGACAAGCATACATGCTTCGCTGCAATATTCGGTAAAACCCAATCCGCATAAAATCCGCAACCTGATTTCGGAAATGATTTCGGAACAGGGCTTTAATGAAATATGGTCGAATTCGCTGACTAAACTTTCGTACTACGAAAACAACGAAAGTTTTGCAGAGGAACACACCGTGAAGATATTTAATCCGCTGAGCAGTGATCTGGGAGGCATGCGCCAGACTCTTTTATTCGGAGGGCTCGAAGCTATTGCATATAATGCCAACCGCCGGAATGCAGACCTTCGGTTGTACGAGTTCGGCAACTGTTATTTCCATACAGGCACTGAACTGAGGGATAACCCGATTTACAATTACAGGGAAGAGGAACACCTGGCTTTGTTTGTTACCGGGTTTAAACAAAATGAAAGCTGGACTATGCCACAGGTGAAAACCAGTTTTTTTGAACTGAAAACTTATGTTGAGAATATTCTGAAAAGGCTGGGCATCAGTCTTGACAAGCTGAAGACAGAAGAAGCTTCAGCAAAATATTTTTCGGAAGGACTGGCTTATTTGCAAAACAATAAAAAGCTGGTCGAATTTGGTATCATTTCAGGAAAAACACAAAAGGCTTTTGGAATAGAAAATCCTGTTTATTATGCTGATTTTATGTTCGATGCTTTATTAATTGAGTCGAAAAACAGCACTGTAAGTTTTGCTGATCTTCCAAAATATCCGGAAGTACGCCGGGATTTGGCTTTGCTGGTTGACAAATCGGTTAAGTTCAACAGTTTAAAAGATTTGGCATTGAAGGTTGAAAAGAAATTGTTACGTTCGGTTGACCTGTTCGATGTGTACGAAGGGAAAGGTATTCCGGCTGATAAAAAGTCGTATGCCATGAGTTTTATCCTTCGTGACGATGAGAAAACGCTGAATGATAAGCAAATTGACAAAATCATGCAAAAGCTGGCAATGACTTTCGAACGCGAGCTGGGGGCTAAATTGCGATAAATAAAAAATTTAACGATAGTTTTAAAAGCCAGCCGCAACCAGGGCTGGCTTTTTTTGTTCCTTTGCGAAAGGAAGAAAAGTTTTTTTACGTTTGTCATTCGTCGTTATTTCGGAAATGATAAAAATGAAGCGTACAAAAAGGTTCATTTAATTTTTAATATACATGGAAAGAAGGAAAGGGGTTATTTATGCAGTAATTACTGCTGGTCTGTGGGGATTTCTGGCAATTGCCCTGAAAGTGGCATCGCGGTATGTCGATTCGGTGACCATTGTCTGGTTCCGTTTTACCCTGGCGTTTTCCATATTGTTTGTATATCATTTAATAAAAAGGCCGGGAGAGTTGAAAATTCTTGTTCGTCCTCCTGTAACCCTGGTTATTGCTGCTGTTGCCCTTACGTGGAATTACGTGGGTTTTATGCTGGGCATTGAATATACTACTCCGGCCAACACCCAGATCATCGTTCAGATGGGGCCTATTACCCTGGCCTTAATCGGCATTATCTTTTTCCGTGAGAAAATGAACTTGTCGCAAATGATTGGTTTCGGACTGACAATCATCGGACTTATTTTTTTCTACCACAACCAGTTGAAGCTGATATTCGGTGCTGAAGCAGCATATAACAAAGGATTTATTTTTACTCTTTCCGCTGCATTTTCGTGGGCCGTATATGGTACTTTGCAGAAAAAACTGGTAACAAAATATTCAACTTCATCTTTAAACCTGTTCATTTACGGAGTTCCTGTTATTCTGCTTTTTCCGTTTGCCCATCCGGAAACACTGGCACATTTAGACTGGGGGTGGTGGATTCTGATGGTTGCGCTGGGGCTTAATACGCTTATTGCTTACGGATCGGTAGCTTTGGCTCTCAAGTATCTCGAAGCCAGCCGGGTGAGTATCATACTTGTAATGAACCCGATTATCACGTTTATAACAATGGCCATTCTGGGTTACCTCGAAGTAAGCTGGATTGCAGCTGAGAAATTTTCGGCAGCAACGGTGCTCGGTGCATTGATCGTGCTGATCGGGGCCGTGATGGTGATCCGGAAAAAAAGAAATCCCTCATCTGTTTCTGAATGAAGGATTTTTATCTGTTTGTTTTTATTTCTTTAAGAGAACTTTTCTGACCAGATCGGTTCAGGTTTTTTCAGAATTCTTTTCCGCCGAAATATTTCATAAACTGAACGCGTTCGAAATAAGCGGCATTTTTTGCATTGGTCATATTCAGAGAACCTTTGAAATCATCAATTCTCCGGTATTGTTTTTTATCCATCCATGTTGCAATTTCCTTGTTCATGCGGGTGATTGCTCCGGCTCCTTCGCTGTAAAGTACCGATGCAACCTGGACTGCAGAAGCGCCTGCCAGCAAAAATTTGATTGCTGTTCCGGCCGAATGAATGCCGGTTGTGGCGGCTAAATCACATTTTACCTGATTTGCCAGTATTCCTGTCCAGCGCAGCGGCAGCAGGTATTCGTCGGCCTGGCTAAGCACGTTGGCAGTAACCAGTTCCTCCTTATTAATATCGATATCGGGCGAAAAGAAACGGTTGAAAATGGTTATTCCTGAAATGCCTGTTTCTGAAAGCTCACCGGCTATTTTGGCCAAATTCGAAAAGTAGTAGCTGATTTTTATTGTTACCGGGATGCTCACTTTTTCTTTTACCTTTTTGACGGTGTTGAAATAGAACTGTTCGTTGTATTCATTGCTTTTTTCTGCATCCGACGGAACAATAAACAGGTTCAGTTCAATGGCATCGGCACCGGCATCTTCCAGCTTTTTGGCAAACAGTGTCCACTCGCCTGAACTCACGCAGTTCACACTGGCGATCACTGGAATATCGATTGCCTTTTTGACGTCGGCAACCAGTTGCACATATTTTTTCAGGGTTTCGTCTTTTATTACATAGTCGAAATAATCGAGGTATTCCGCATCGGAATGTATTGCCGGGCGCAGGCTTAACTCTTCCTGCAACTGCTGGTAAATTTCTTCCTCGAAAATTGATTTCAGGACAATAGCACCGGCACCGGCTTCCGCCAGTTTTTTTATTTGTTCCGGATTACCGGTCATACTGCTGCTTGCTGCAATTACCGGGCTTTTTAGCTCAAGTCCGAAAAAACGGGTTGTTAAATTTGCCATGCCAATATTTTCAATTTATGATTTATGATTTATGATTTATGATTTGCGATTTTTGCTGAAGGTATTCGTGCATCGAGGCTGCGGCTTTGCGGCCGTCGCCCATTGCCAGAATTACAGTTGCTCCTCCGCGGACAATATCACCGCCGGCAAACAGTTCAGGAAGAGAACTCTGCATTTTGTCCTGTTCTACTTCAATAGTTCTCCAGCGGCTTATCTTCAACTCGGGTAGTGCTTTGGGAATAAGCGGGTTCGGCGATACTCCAACGGCAACAATAACCAGATCGGCCGCAATATCGTATTCCGATCCTTCGACCGGCACCGGACGACGGCGTCCCGAAGCATCGGGTTCACCCAGTTCCATCCGTTGCAGCCGTACACGGCTTACATGTCCTTTTGCATCGGCAAAATATTCTACCGGGTTGTTGAGGTTCAGAAATTCAACGCCTTCTTCTTCAGCATGTTTTACTTCTTCCACACGGGCAGGCATTTCTTCACGACTGCGCCGGTAAATAATCATGGCGCGTTCGGCACCCAGACGTTTGGCCGTGCGAACCGAATCCATTGCAGTGTTCCCGCCGCCGATTACAGCAACATTTTTGCCTCTGAAAACCGGTGTGTCGAAATCGCTGCTGGCCGCATTCATCAGGTTTACGCGCGTCAGGTATTCGTTCGACGAGAGTATCCCGTTGTAATTTTCGCCCGGAATATTCATGAAGTTCGGAAGACCGGCACCGCTGGCCACAAAAAAGGCTTCGAAACTTTCTGCTTTCAGGTCGTCGAAACTGGCTGTTCTTCCGACAATGAAGTTGGTCTCGAATTTTACGCCCATTTTTTTCAGGATTTCAATTTCCACATCCACAATTTTGTTGGGCAAACGGAATTCGGGAATACCGTATTTCAGCACTCCTCCAATTTCGTGCAGGGCTTCGAAAACAGTCACATCGTAGCCCCGTTTAATCATATCGCCTGCAAACGAAAGCGATGCCGGGCCTGAACCGATAGCTGCAATTTTAATCCCGTTTTTCGGCGCTGTTTCCGGCACCGACATTTGTCCGCTTTCACGCTCGTAATCAGCCGCAAAACGTTCGAGATAGCCAATAGCTACCGGCTCTTTTTTTAGTTTCTGGATGTAGAAACAATGGCTTTCGCACTGTTTTTCCTGCGGGCAAACACGTCCGCAAACAGCAGGCAAAGCCGACGTTTCCTTTAATGTTTTTGCCGCACTCAGAAAATCACCTTTATCGATGTATTTGACAAATTTCGGAATGTTAATGCTCACCGGGCAGCCTTCCATGCACGTCGGGTTTACACAGTCCATGCAGCGCGAAGCTTCTCTTTGTGCCTGGGCAACCGACAACCCCTGGTTTACTTCCCGGTCCTGGTATTTAATGCGTTCCAGCGGATCCATCTCCGGCATTTTTACCCGTGGAATATCGGTACGTTCCCTGTTCTTTATTTTGTTTCGAAGCTCAACACGCCATTCCTTTTCGCGTTCGGCCTTCAGATATTCTTTTTGATCACTCATGGCTGTTATTTTGAAGATTCGAAATATTTCTGATACGCTTCTTTTTCGAGTTCGGTGTAGCCGCCCAAACGGAGCATCAGCTCATCGAAGTCGATCTGGTGAGCATCGAATTCGGGTCCGTCGATACAGGTAAAACGGGTTTGTCCGCCAACACTGACACGACAGGCGCCGCACATCCCGGTTCCGTCGACCATCATGGCATTCAGACTGGCCTGTGTCGGTATCCCGTATTTTTTTGTCAGAAGAGAAGTGAATTTCATCATAACAGCAGGGCCGATGGCAATACACTCGTCCACTTTTTCGCGCAGGATCACTTCTTCGGCTCCGGCAGTTACCAGTCCTTTTTTTCCGTACGAACCATCGTCGGTCATAATAATCACCTCGTCCGACCACTTGCGGATTTCATCTTCCAGTATAATCAGATCTTTGTTGCGCGCTGCCAGAATACTGACTACCCGGTTGCCTGCTTTTTTGAAACCCTGAACAATAGGGAATAAAGGGGCTACGCCAACGCCTCCGCCACAGGCCAATATTGTTCCGACTTTTTTAATATCGGTAGCTCTTCCAAGCGGGCCAACCACGTCGTGGATGAAATCGCCCGGGTTCAGCGCACAAAGTTTTTCGGAACTAACGCCTACTTTTTGTACAACCAGGGTAATGGTTCCTGCTTTTGCATCGGCATCGGTAATGGTGAGCGGAATGCGCTCTCCTTTTTCGTCGACCCGGAGAATAATAAAATGACCGGGTTTTCGCGACCGCGCTATCCGCGGAGCTTCAACCACAAACCGGGCAACTTTGGATGAAAAAAAATCCTTTTCGACAATTTTGTTCATAAGAGGACAGCTTATCTGTTTTTTTGAAATGCCAAAATTAATATTGTGGGAATACTGACAAAATTTATGAATTGATTTGTTGTTGAAAATACAGATAAAATCGTATTCGATTGGGACTGCCGGTGTTATTATTTGCCTTTCCCTGCATAAAAATGGAAATCCTGCTTTTTAAAACATTTTTTCGGTAAACGCTATCTGTATTTTATGAAAACCTTTATTTTAGAGGTTTTGTTTATTCAGAATGTAATTTTGCAAAACGATTTTATTTTCAACCTGTTTCTTTTTTACTGAAAGCAGTGGCATACGAATTTATCATAGGAATTACAGAGCACAGGGTACTGGGAAATGTTTTTTCTGCTTACCTGATTGAAAAGGAAAAAGTATTTTATACGGTCAGAAAAATGGTCAAAAAGTTTGACCTCGATGACCATGAGTGTGTTTTCAGTGAGCATGAGACCGAGTTGGTAAAACTGGTCGAAAGTTACAGCGACGAGGCTTTACAGAAAAGGTTTGCACGCAGAGGACAGACCGGTAATTTTTTTCAGAATTTAGATCCGACGCTTTTTCGCGACCACATCAGTCCGTTTATCGACAAACAGATTGCCAAATGTGTCAGTATTTTAATGAAAGGAACCATCCGCGTTTTTCTGAAGCAGGCAAAGTATGCAAATCTCTACGATGAAGATGAAGTACAGGTTAACCGGACGTATACCGATTGTGTCTTTCAGTTCGAACGGCTTTCCGAAGGAACCCGTTACAAGCTTGTAATGGAACAGGATAACCAGCGTATCGATCTGTTTAACAAGCATGTAATGATTGTGGCGCATGAACCCTGCTGCATGGTTTTCAGAAATAAACTGTATGCTTTTGAAAAACTGTCAGCAAAAAAAATGACTCCGTTCCTTGAAAAGGAATATATTTTTATTCCCCGTCAGCTCGAAGCAAAATATTACAAAACATTTGTACAGAATGCGATCCGCGAGAACAAGGTGCTTGCAAAAGGTTTTGTAATAGAAGAAAAAGAAACCAGCCGGACTGTACATCTTTCGCTGGAACCGAACCTTCAGTATAAACCGTCTTTTTTTGTACGTTTTATCCAGGGCGAAAAGGAATACGATCCGAATGTACCGTCGGCCGTTTTTGTAAATATGACTGAAAAGGACGGCAACTGGTCGTTCACTAAAATAAAGCGGGATACCGCATGGGAGAAAAGTATTTTCGATATTCTGAAAAATCTTGGTCTTGTTGAATACCGAAGTACTTTTACACTCCCTGTTACCGAATTTCTCGATGACCGGGATACCCTGTATGAGTTGGTTAACTGGCTCAACAGGAACAGGAAAACCCTTGAAGAACATGGGTTCCTGCTTCAGCAAAATAAGCTTGATAAAGTGTATTCGACTGATGAACAGAAACTTGAAATGGAAATAAAAACAGATGCCGACTGGTTCGATATTTATGCAAAAGTGAAAATCGGCTTGTTCGACATTCCGTTTATCCGGCTTCGGAAATACATTCTGGGCGGTATCCGCGAGTTTGAACTTCCTAATGGTGAGATTGCAATTCTGCCGAAAGAATGGTTTACCCGTTACCAGGAAATTCTGCCTTATGCAAAAGTGATCGGAAACAATATTAAGCTGAAGAAATATCATTACCAGCTTCTTCGCAAAAACCTGAAAGGGATCGATAAAACATATTTCAAAAAGATAGAAGAAATCGGGGAGAAACGGCAGCAGGCAGTTTTGCCGGCAAATATAAAAGCGACCTTGCGCTTGTATCAGGAAGAAGGCTTTTCGTGGATGTTCGATATGTACACGCAGGGTTTCGGAGGTTGTCTGGCCGACGATATGGGGCTTGGCAAAACATTGCAGACACTGGCCCTTTTACTGAAACTGAAACGGGTAAAACAGGAAATTACAGTACCGGCATTCAATGATACCGGCCTTCAGCTTGATCTTTTCCCCGGCATCGCAAAAGACGTTCAACCGGCATCGCTGATTGTGGTACCCGTCTCGCTTGTTCATAACTGGGAAAACGAAATACGGAAGTTCACCCCTTCGCTGAACGTATACCGGCACGTCGGGATGCAGCGTACCCGCGTGAAACTCGAAAAAATACTGTCGTACTACGATGTAATTTTAACGACCTACGGAACCGTGCGCAACGATGTTGAGTTGCTGTCCACCCAGTCGTTTTTTTACCTGATACTCGATGAGAGTCAATACATAAAAAATGCAGCATCGAAAACCTACAAGGCCATCAGCCAGCTTAACTCGCAGCACAGGCTGGTGTTAACCGGTACGCCGATCGAAAATTCGCTCTCGGATTTGTGGTCGCAGCTGAATTTTCTAAACCCCGGGTTGCTGGGGAACCAGGCTTTTTTCCGGCGCGAATTTCAAACGCCGATCGAAAAGAAAAACGATCAGGAGAAGCGCGAAAAACTGCAAACCCTTATTCGTCCGTTTATACTGCGGCGTACCAAGGAAAAGGTTGCGCAGGATTTGCCGCCTGTTACCGAACAGGTTCGTTATTGCAACATGGCCCGCGCACAACGTGAGTTTTATGAGAAGGAGAAATCGTTTATCAGGAATACTATTCTGAAGAATATTGAAGATCAGGGACTCGAAAAGTCAGCTTTTCTGGTGTTACAGGGATTAACCCGTTTGCGACAGTTGGCAAACCATCCGGCAATGGTTGAAAAAACGGCTGATCCGGAGTCGGGTAAGTTTAACGAGATATTCCGCTGCCTCGAAAACCTGATATCGGAAAACCATAAAGTACTTATCTTTTCGTCGTTCGTAAAGCATCTCGAATTGCTGAAGCAACGTATCGAATCCGAAAAATGGAAATATTCGATGCTAACCGGGAAGACACAAAAGCGTGAAAAAGTGATCAGCGGTTTTCAGGACGACCCGGAAAATCACATTTTTCTGATTTCGCTGAAAGCCGGTGGGGTAGGGCTGAACCTTACTTCGGCCGATTATGTGTTTATTATTGATCCGTGGTGGAATCCTGCTGCCGAAAATCAGGCTATCAACCGGGCGCATCGTATCGGGCAGGACAAAAAGGTATTTGTGTACCGTTTTATTACCGAGCATTCCATCGAAGAAAAAATACAATTGCTGAAAGAAAGAAAATCGGCCCTGGCTGATAAGTTCATCAATTCGAATAATCCGTTTAAAGTGGTTACCAAAGAGGAAATAATGGGCTTGTTTAATTAATTTTAAGGATGAATGCCGGACAATACTGACAACCGGAATTTTTTTCAGCAGATTTCAGGTAAAAGTATTTATTTTTGCAGCATACAGGTTTAAAATAATTTATGTTCGAAAAACAAATTTATCTCGAAGGCGTTGATCCGCTTGAATTCTACGGAATAAACAACAACAAAATAAAGCTGGTAAAATCGTTTTTTCCGAAGCTTAAAATAGTGGCGAGAGGAAATAATCTGATTGTTTACGGGGAAGAAACCGAAATTATTGATTTTGAAAAGAAACTGAATTCATTACTTGCTCATTATCATGAATTTAATGTACTTACCGACGAAATTATTCTTGAAATATTAAACGATGAACCTTCTTCGTTTCAGAGTTCAGAAGATACAAAAGATGTTTTGGTTTACGGGAATAACGGGAGAGCTGTCCGTGCACGGACGCCTAATCAGCGGCTTTTGGTTGAAGAATGCAGTAAATCGGATCTGGTATTTGCCATCGGGCCTGCCGGTACCGGGAAAACATATACGGCCATAGCCTTGGCTGTCAGAGCATTGAAAAATCGCGAGATTAAGCGTATTGTATTGAGCCGTCCGGCCGTGGAAGCCGGCGAAAGTCTGGGTTTTCTTCCCGGCGATCTGAAAGAAAAAATTGATCCGTATCTGCAACCTTTGTACGATGCTTTGCAGGACATGATTCCCGCTAAAAAACTCGAAGAGTTTATGAAAGACGGGACCATCCAGATTGCTCCGCTTGCATTTATGCGCGGTCGTACGTTAAGTAATGCATTTGTAATTCTTGATGAAGCACAGAATACCACCCTTAACCAGTTGAAAATGTTTCTGACGCGCATGGGACTGAATGCCAAGTTTATTATCACCGGCGACGAAACACAAATCGACCTGCCCAACCGAAACCAGTCGGGCCTGATCCAGGCGAAAAAAATTTTGAAAGGGATAAAAGATATCTCGTTTGTTCAGTTTGATATAAAAGATATTGTCCGGCACCGGCTTGTACGTGAGATTGTAAAAGCCTACGACAAATATTATTCCGAACAGTCAGCAAAAAAAGAAGAAACAGAAAAATTGAAATAAAAGTTATAAATTATGAGTAACGCATTAACATTCACCGATTTTAAATTTCCGAAACAGAAAAGTGTTTACCACGGGAAAGTCCGCGATGTATATAACATTAACGACGAATACCTGGTGATGATCGTTTCCGACCGTATCTCTGCCTTCGATGTGGTACTTCCGAAGGGAATACCTTATAAAGGACAGGTACTGAACCAGATCGCTGCCAAATTTCTGGATGCGACCAGCGATATAGTCCCTAACTGGAAAGTTGCAAGTCCGGACCCGAATGTGACTGTCGGTCTTGCCTGCGAGCCTTTTAAGGTTGAAATGGTCATCCGCGGATACCTGGCCGGTCATGGATGGCGTGAATACCGCGACGGAAAACGTACTCTTTGCGGAGTTCCTCTTGCCGAAGGAATGATTGAAAACCAGAAACTTCCGGAACCAGCTATTACTCCGACCACAAAAGCATCGGAAGGCCATGACGAAGATATTTCGAAAGAAGAAATTATTTCACAGGGACTTGTAAGCAAGGAAGACTATGAAATGATGGAAGACTATACCCGTAAATTGTTTCAGCGTGGAACAGAAATGGCTGCTGCAAAAGGCCTGATATTGGTCGATACCAAGTATGAGTTTGGCAAAAAAGACGGCAAAATCTACCTGATCGACGAAATCCATACGCCCGATTCGTCGCGTTATTTTTATGCCGGTGGATATGAAGAACGACAGGCAAAAGGTGAAGCGCAGAAGCAGCTTTCAAAGGAATTTGTACGTCAGTGGCTCATCGAAAACGGTTTTCAGGGCAAAGCTGGTCAGCAGGTTCCTGAAATGTCGGAAGATTTTGTGGCTTCGGTATCAGATCGTTATATCGAACTTTTTGAAAACATTACGGGTGACCGTTTCGAAAAATCGGATATTTCAAAGATAAAAGACCGGATCGAAAAGAATGTTTCCATGTTTTTAAATTCATTATAACACAGAAAAGAGGGTGTCCCAAAAGTTAAAAATTCCTCGCAAAAGCCACTAAATAAAAAAACGCTAAAAGCGCAAAGTGATAATTATTAGCTGTTTATGCTTTTTGTTCCTGGCGAAAAATTTAGCGAACTCTGCGTGGAATAGACTTTTGAGACATCTTCTTTTTTTTATTTCCGGCAATGAAAATAATTTTATCTGCTATTTTGGTTTTTCTCTTTTTCCAGACACAGGCTCAGGATGAACTTACAACAACCCGTGTCAGAACAGGGCAAAAAGTTCCTGATTTTTCATTTTCAGATGAAAATGGCAAGACTATGTCAATTTCAGACTACAGAGGGAAAGTAGTAATGATTACTTTTTTTGCTACCTGGTGTGGCCCTTGCCGTGAGGAACTTCCGCATATTCAAAAAGAGATTTACAACAGGTATAAAGACAATCCTAACTTTAGACTGCTGATTTTCGGACGGGAACATTCATCGGATGAGATGAATAATTTTAAAAAGACGCAGGGATTCACAATGCCTTTTTTTGCAGATAAAAGCCGTTCCGTTTATTCGCTTTTCGCAGAAAAATATATTCCCAGAAACTTTTTAGTTGAGGCAGATGGAAAAATTGTTTTCAGTGAAACAGGGTTTAATGATGAGAAATTCAGCGAATTAAAAAAAAGAATTGAAGAATATCTCGCTAAATGAAAATTTCTGATTTTTCTCCGGAAGCTCTCCTTTTTATTAATTGTTACATAACAGAAGACGTATTTGATCTGACATTTTGTTACTGAAATACTTCTTGTTTTTATTGTACTTCCCGATAAATACTATTTCACAATTAATACATGTGTATGGACTTTCTCCTGATTTTTCCATAAATTGCTTATTTCTGGAAATAATTCAGTAAACAATCAAAAAAGGGTTTTTATCAAAAAAACGACAATAAAATTATGGTAAGCAAAAACTGGAAAGGGAAAAAAATTCTTCTTGTAGAGGATGAGGAAATAAATATACTGTTGATTCAGGAGTTTCTTGCTGCGACCCATGTCCACATTGATGTTTCAACGAACGGGAAGAATGCAATTGAAAAGGTATTAAGTGGTGAAAAATTTGATTTAATCCTCATGGACATTAAAATGCCTGTTACAAACGGACTGGAGGCGACAGTCGAAATAAAAAAAATTAATCCGGATATTCCCGTTATAGCGCAAACAGCGTATGCTTTATCCGAAGAAAGGGAGCAGGCAATGGAAGTTGGGTGTGATGGTTATATTACCAAGCCTATTCGCAGGGATGAATTGGTTTTACTGATGGAAGAATATTTAGGCTAAAAAGCATTTAATAAATGAAAATGTCTGAAATGTCGTTTGAATCGGGTTTAAAATAACTCATCAACGACATTCCAGACATTTTTTTATGACTAGTATTTGTGTTTTTTTATCAGCTTATTCCGCTGGTTTCTGCGGCCCGTGTCCTCCCGGCTCTTGTCCATCTGCCGGACCTTGTTCTTCGGGGCCTTGTCCTTGTCCGCGACGACGGAATTCCTGTAACATATGCGAACGGAATTTCCGTTCAGATTCGTACAGTTTCATTACTTTTTGTATTGGCAAAACTTCCAGAAAACGTTTGTTATATTCTTGCATCAGGAGAGCTTCTTCTGAAAAACTGTTAATGTAGTTTTCATTCATTTTTTTGAGTTCTTCGTCTGAAAAAGAATCAGGCTTGCCGTCCTTCTTGAAACCAGGCCGACGTTGAGCCCATTCAAGTGCCAGACGTTTTTTTTCAAACTCGTTGTACACAGGCCAGAAAACCTGGGCTTCAGCCGGTGTTAAATCGAGCTGGGCTGTTAAAAACGATATTTTTTCAATTTTAATCTGTTCCGGTATGTCAGGAGGCATATTGTTTTTTTTGTCCTGAGCATACATTCCCGTTGTAAGGGTTAATAAAACGATAATTGTTCCAACTAATTTTTTCATTGTCTGACATTTTAATTGTACATCTCACTATAAATTTCATATTCATTCACTTCTGAAGATAAATAAGTATAAAGATCCTCAGTTTTCAGTGTATCAGTCTGGCTATCTTCTGAAAGAATATCGTAAAAATTCGTTTCATTCAGCAGATAAATACTTACCGCATTTTCTTCTTTTGTGTTTTTTACCGACAGAGATTCCGGGAAAAACTGTCTGAACGGAATTTTAATCAGTAATATAGCTAATAAGAAACTGGCAGCCATCCACATAACCGGTTTCAGCATCTTTATTACCTTGTTCTCTGATCTTTTTTCCCGTGATTGTTGTTGCTGTTGCTGCAATCTGGTTTGCAATCGTGCTTCAAAATTATCGAAATACGAATCCGGGACTTTGAACGGTTGCTTTTTTTGTAAATCAGCCAAAGAATCAATATGTGTTTCCTGTTTTTTCATTCTCGTTTATTTTGACTTTCCTGAGCAGGGAAAGTTTAATTGTCTGAAAAATTTTTTATTCGGTCATTTTTAAACATTCCTCAATTTTTTTTGCCGCATGGTGGTACGATGCCTTCAGCGCCCCAACCGAGGTCTCAAGAATTTCGGCCATATCCTGGTATTTCATGTCATCAAAGTACCTCATATTAAATACAAGCCGCTGTTTTTCGGGTAAGGTTGCAATGGCCTCCTGCAGGCGCAGCTGAACTTCATCACCGTCGAAATACGGATCGGAACGTAAGGCCCCGATCAGATATTTGCCGACATCGTCGAGCCCCGGAACCGATCGTTTTTTTGCCTGGTTCAGGCACGTAACCGCTTCGTTTGTAGCAATCCGGTACAGCCATGTATAAAGTCCAGACTCTTCCCTGAAACTGTCAATACTGTTCCAAACCTTTATAAAAGTATTCTGAAGTGTGTCATCCGCATCGTCGTGGTTAATTACAATTTTACGGATGTGCCAGTAAAGGCGCTCCTTGTATTTCGAAACAAGAGCCCGGAATGCCGGTTCCCGTCCGTTTTTTGATTTTAGCCCGTCAATTATTTCCTGATCTTCCTGCATATTTTGTGGAGATTTATGCTTTGATCAATTTTCAGCAACAAGGTTTAACGAATACAAAAAAGATTAACATTTTATAACACACAAATATAACAAAGCCGATCGATTCGCCGGAGCGGGCAGAAGAAATGGCCCGATCAATTTTTTTGCAGAAGAATTTTGTCAGGCAGTAGAGTGTTTTTTTGCTGGTATTTTGCAGAATCATACATTTCATGCCAAAAAAATTAACTTTGCAGCGCAAACTTAAGAACAAAATCATGGCATTGAAATGTGGAATAGTTGGGCTGCCCAACGTAGGAAAGTCAACACTTTTTAATTGTTTGTCGAGCGCAAAGGCACAGTCGGCAAACTTTCCGTTTTGTACAATCGAACCGAATCTCGGAATTATTACCGTTCCCGATCCGAGGTTGATTGAACTTGAGAAAATTGACAAACCGAAGAAAGTGGTTCCTACTACTGTCGAAATTCTTGATATTGCAGGGCTTGTAAAGGGCGCCAGCAAAGGAGAAGGTCTGGGCAACCAGTTCCTTGCCAATATCAGGGAAACCGATGCGATTATCCACGTTTTGCGCTGTTTCGAAAACGATAATATTACGCATGTCGACGGTTCTGTAAATCCTGTGCGCGACAAGGAAGTCATTGATATTGAACTCCAGCTGAAAGATTTGGAAACAGTGGAATCGCGTATTGCCAAATGGGAAAAAGTTGCCAAATGCGGAAGTGATAATAATGCAAAAAAAATAGTTGAAATTGCAACCCGCTACCGCGATGCGTTGTTACAGGGGCAATCGGCACGGACCGTTGAATTATCGGATGAAGAGAAAAAACTTTCCCGCGACTTCTATCTGCTGACAAACAAGCCTGTATTATATGTTTGTAATGTTGACGAAGCGTCTGCAAAAAACGGGAATGCCTTTGTTGATCAGGTACGGGAAGCTGTTAAAAATGAAAATGCCGGGTTGCTGGTAATAGCTGCCGCTACCGAATCGGATATTGCCGAACTGGAGACCTATGAAGAAAAACAAATGTTTCTGGAAGAGTTAGGGCTTGACGAACCCGGGGTAAATAAGCTGATCCATGCCGCATACCGTTTGCTTAATCTTCAAACATATTTTACAACAGGACCGGATGAAAGCCGGGCATGGACATTTGTAAAAGGCATCAAAGCTCCGCAGGCCGCAGGTATTATACATACCGATTTTGAAAAAGGATTTATCAGGGCAGAAGTGATTAAATATGACGACTATGTTCGTTTGCGTTCGGAAGCAGCCTGTCGTGAGGCCGGAAAAATTGGAATTGAAGGCAAAGATTATGTGGTACAGGATGGCGATATTATGCACTTCCGGTTTAATGTGTAATTGTCATAGCTGTATAATTTCTGATGAATTTTGTTCTGATGACAGAATACTTCTGTTTAAATGAATGTCTTTATGAATATATTCACATTCATTAACAACAAAATATCTGTGTCAATTCAACCAAATATATATCTTCGGGACGCAAAATACTTAAACCAAAAACCATGTCGTCAAAAAATGTAGTTGTGCTTTTTTTGTTTTTTCTTCACATTTATGTTCAGGCTCAGCCACCACAAAAAACTGTAGCTTCGCCGGTAAAAATAATTATAAAAGGGATAATTGTTGATGCAACGACCAGGCAGGCAATGGAGTACGCAAATGTTTCGGTGTATAATGCGAAGGATTCGACACTGGTAACCGGTGGAATTACAAATAATAAAGGGGAATTTAGCGTGGGGCCGTTTAATCCCGGAATATATTATCTCGATGCTAATTTTATCGGTTTCAACAAAACCCGTATTAAAAATATTAAAATTGACGCAGGAAAATCTGAAATTGATGTCGGAACTATTGATCTGAAGCCTTCCAACCAGGAGATCGGAACTGTCGATGTCGTTGCAGAGAAGTCCCGGGTGGAATATAAAGTGGATAAGAAAGTCATTAATGTAGGACAGGATATAAATGCAGCGGGAGGAACTGCTGCCGATGTTCTGGAAAATACCCCTTCGGTAGAGGTCGACATCGAAGGGAACGTAACACTCCGGGGATCGTCAAATTTTACTGTTTTAATCGATGGTAAGCCAAGCGTATTGTCGGGAAGCGATGCCTTGCAGCAAATTCCGGCCTCAGCCATCGAAAATATTGAAATTATTACCAACCCGTCAGTAAAATATGACCCGGACGGCATGGCCGGTATTGTAAACCTGGTGATGAAAAAAAATATTCTTTCCGGTTTTAACGGAATGGTAAGTGCCTCACTGGGAAGTAAAGACAAGAAAGGCCTTAACCTGGTCGTTAACCAGAAAACAAAAAAGCGGAATATTTCGTTCGGTGTAAATTGGGATGACCGTCATTTTTCGGGAAAAAGTTCAACCACCCGTCAGACTGTTCAGAACGATACGGTTACTTACTTGGATAAAAACGGGCACCGGGGATTTTCACACGGAGGATATAAATTTACCGGAGGTACAGATTTTTATCTTTCTGACTTTACAACTCTCGGCTTTTTGGCAAATTACGGGCATTACAATTTTGAAAGTGGCGGAACCGGTGATATTCATAAATATACATCTCCGGCTGCCGTTAATCAGTATTCAATAGAAAAGGACCCGTTTAAAAGAAATGGTAATTACGTCAGCGGAAGCATGAATTTTCAGCATAAGTTTAACGAAGAAGGAACAGATAAGCTGGATGTTACGTTTTATTATTCACACCGGAAAGGTGATAATCTTGATATAGAGGACGAACTTCTTTCCGACGCATCATTCAACCTAACCGATATTTATATATCAAGAATACGTACGAATGAAGATCAATTGTCGAATCATTATCGTTTTAAAGCAGATTATACCCGGCCTGTTGGAAAGTTCGGAAAATTTGAATCCGGTATTCAGAGCAGGATTGACCGGCAGACAGAAAGCTATTTGTTTGAACGGTATGATACTGCCGTACAAAAATGGTTCGATAATGATCAATACAGCAGCTCAATGGATTTCAAACGGGAAATACATTCCGCATACGCGATCATCTCAAACAAACTCGGGCGGGTAGAATACATGTTCGGGGCGAGAGGCGAATATACAAACCGGGAAATCGACCATGCAAAAATTGATACCCCGTATACATTAAAAAGGTTCGATTTTTTCCCTTCAGCCCATTTTGCATATACCTTATTCGACGAAAGCCAGTTAATGGCCAGTTACAGCCGCCGGATCAACCGTCCTACCGGAAGGGATCTGGATCCTTTCGGTAATTATATTGACCAATATACCATACGGGTGGGAAATCCCGATTTAAAGCCGGAATATACAAATTCGTATGAATTAAGTTATATGAAGCATTTCGGCAAATCATTCGTTTCGCTCGAAAGCTTTTACCGGGTTACTGATAATTCGATCAGCCGTTTAAGTGAACTCGGCGATGATGATATTTTATATGAAAGGACCGTGAATTTAAATAATGACTATTCCATGGGAGGAGAACTGATGGGAAATATCAGTTTTGCGGAATGGTTGCTTGTAAATAGTAGTGTTTCTGTATATAAGTATAAAATTGAAGATGATTCGGATGGCGGATACATTGAACGTGAAAGCATGAATGTGGACGGAAGATTTAATTCGACTTTCAAATTTTCGCAAAACAGCCGGATGGAGCTGGAGGGGACCTATCGTGGCCCATCGGTTTCTGTGCAGGGAAAAAATAAAGGAATGTTCTATTCAAACATTTCTTACAGACAGGATTTGATGAAGAAAAAGTTAACCGCAACATTTAGTATGCAGGACATATTGGGAACAGCCAAACGGGAAGGAACTTCAAGCGGGACTAATTTTACCTCGACGCACTCATTTAAACGGGAACCACGTGTTCTGATGTTAACATTAAGTTATAAGCTGAATAATTATAAAATAGATAATTCTCCCTCTTCTGAAAGCAATGAAATGAATTTAAATGAAGGAAGTTTCTAATAAAAGGGTGATATTTTGCCAAACTCCCCGGTAAAAACAAACAGGAGCTTTTATTTGCTCGTTTGTTTTTTAAAAACCACTCCCTAAAATAAAGCTGTCGTAAAAATATTTCATACAATATTTTGGCAATGTTATTATGTTTTAGCGAATAATGCCCTTTTTCCATAAAAGACAATTTTTTCCATTTCAAAATTAAAGAATAAATATATATTTTAACATTTTGTCAGTAATGAAAGGGTTATGTCTGTGCTGTTGTTATTTTATCGATTTTATTAAAACTTTTTTGTCAGATTATGTTTGCGTTTAAAACCATAATGGTTATTTTTGTTTCTCAATTAAAAAGAGATATTTTATATTCAATATTTGGCAATTATGTGTGGATTTGTAGCAGCATTCGATTTAAAAGTAGATGCACAGAGCCTGAGACCTCAGGTGTTGGAAATGTCGAAACGTATTCGCCACCGCGGCCCGGATTGGTCGGGTGTTTTTTCATGTGACAAGGCCATTCTATCGCACGAGCGTTTGTCTATAGTTGACCCGGAATCAGGGGGGCAGCCACTATACAGCAAAGACGGAAATCTTGTACTTGCAGTGAACGGGGAGATATATAACCATATTGATATCCGGAAAAAATATGAAGGGAAATACGAATTTCTTACGAAATCGGATTGCGAGGTTATTCTTGCCCTTTACCATGACAAAGGAGCTGATTTTCTTGAAGATCTGAGCGGTATTTTTGCTTTCGCATTATATGACAGAGCTCAGGATCGCTATATTATTGCCCGTGATCATATCGGGATTGTTCCCTTGTATATGGGGTGGGATAAATTCGGCAACTTTTATGTGGCTTCAGAACTAAAATCGCTTGAAGGTTTTTGCAATAAACTGAAAGAATTTCCTCCGGCAAGTGTGATGGACAGTAAAACAGGTGAAATAAAAACCTGGTGGAAGCGCGACTGGATGAGTTACGAAAATGTAAAAGACAATAAAACCAGTATTCCTGAATTGCGTGAAGCAATGGAAAAAGCTGTACATCGTCAGTTAATGTCGGATGTGCCTTACGGGGTGTTGCTTTCCGGGGGGCTTGATTCATCAATCACTTCGGCTGTTGCAAAAAGATACGCTGCACACCGGGTTGAAACAGATGATACAGAACGTGCATGGTGGCCGCAACTGCATTCTTTTGTAATCGGACTGGAAGGTTCTCCAGACCTTATCGCTGCGAGAAAAGTAGCTGATCATATCGGTACAATTCATCATGAAATTCATTATACAATACAGGAAGGGCTGGATGCCATACGCGATGTGATTTATCATCTCGAAACGTATGATGTTACTACGGTAAGGGCAGCAACTCCGATGTATATGCTTGCCCGGGTCATACGGTCAATGGGTATAAAAATGGTACTTACCGGCGAAGGTGCGGATGAAATTTTCGGCGGATACCTGTATTTTCACAAAGCTCCGAATCCTCAGGCTTTTCACGAAGAAACACTGCGGAAACTGAGTAAACTTCATTTATACGATTGTTTGAGGGCAAACAAGGCGCTTGCCGCATGGGGTGTTGAAGGACGTGTGCCTTTCCTTGATAAGGAATTTCTTGATGTTGCCATGCGTCTGAATCCGAAAGATAAGATGGCCGGACCCGACCGGATGGAAAAATGGGTTGTTCGTAAGGCCTTTGAAGATTACCTCCCGGCCAGTGTTGCCTGGAGACAAAAAGAACAATTTTCAGATGGCGTTGGCTATGGCTGGATTGATACACTGAAAAAGATTGCTTCTGAAAAAATAAGCGACGATATGATGGAAAATGCAAAGTACCGTTTCCCGATTAACACTCCTATGTCGAAGGAAGAATATGTTTACCGGGAAATATTTACGAGCTATTTTCCCTCAGACGAAGCCGCGTTGTGTGTTCCGTCGGTTCCTTCTATCGCATGTAGTACAGCAGAGGCGCTGGCCTGGGATGCGTCGTTCCGAAACAATGCAGACCCATCCGGACGATCAGTCATGTCGGTTCACGAAAAAGGGACTCAGTTCGAAGATAAAATTGAAGAGGCAAAAAGAAGAAACAGATAAAAAACTCGTCTGCTTAACCGCAGAAAAAATTGCCAAATTTGAGAGTAATATGAACCGCACGCTATGTGCGGTTTTTTATTGCCGTTTTTTTGAAAAGGGATGATCCCCCTTCAGAAACAGGTCTTATTTTTGTTCCAGTCCGAGCTTCTCTACCTGGTTAATCCATTTTTTCCGTTTACGATCATCTGAAGTCTTTACCGGTCCGAATGTGGTAATCTTAACGGGCTTTATCCCGCAAAACTCCAATACTCCCTTTTTTATGGAATTATGCCCGGGACTTTTGTAAACCATCGAGTAATACCATTTGGGAGAATCCATCGTAACAATTAGTCTTGCCGATTTCCCTTTCAGCAATCTGTCCCACAACATGGAATTATTGCGATACTTAAAAGCAAATCCCGGAATGAAAACCCTGTCGATAAATCCTTTCAGCAAGGCAGGATAGGTAGCCCACCATGTCGGATAGATAAATACTAAATGATCTGCCTCCTGTATTTCTTTTTCAGGGCAAACGCATCTAAATTAACAGCAAAAAGTTGATAACCTGTATTAATTGATGGTGAATTCAAATGAAAGAATACTTTTCTTTCATGAAAAAAATGAAAACGCCGATTGATTATTTTTCGAATCTTGAAGATCCACGGGTTGACCGGACAAAAGAGCACCTGCTGGAGGATATAATCTTCATCACCATTGCCTCGGTTATTTGTGGTGCCGAAA
>Ga0183096_1000191_pt1 | contig 113895 bp, 96 predicted proteins | sample Biomet5_FD_127791 | JGI IMG/M metagenome (GOLD analysis project Ga0183096, IMG submission 127791) | Microbial communities from bioreactor (seeded with sewage sludge) at LBNL, California, USA - Biofuel metagenome 5 (version 2) (version 3) | ecosystem: Engineered > Bioreactor > Anaerobic >...
AGCAAAGGATATAATTGAGGCATGGAGGATTGATTACAATGAAAAGCGTCCGCACAGCGCGTTAAGGAATCTGACACCGATGGAGTTTATTGAGCAGGAAAAGGGAAAGATCGCGGCTCAGATAAATACTAAATGATGTAGAATAAAAGAGGAAAGACAAAACAAAGGCAAAAACACTCTAACTCACAACTGTCCTAAATATGGGGGAAGGTCACGGTCATATTGAGCAGGATATAACAGTTTACCTTATCTTTTAACTGTTTATATTCGAAACTGAATGTATTTATCAATCTTTTTGCGTTTCGGATAGTAAAAGAATCCGGCAGAAATAAATAATCTGTGATATCTTTACATTCCAAAGATTTAAGCTTTTCCGCGATATAGTTTTTTAACATATATCTTTCTATTTGCGGTATTAATTCTGTAAAAGTGGCGAATTTCTCTATATATCCTTTATATGATTCTGTCCCTTCCGATAATATGTTTTCTACTTTTTCTATATCTATTCCGAGTATGAAAATAATATTGGTATTTTGGGAAAACATTTCCACTGTTTGAAGAATATATAATATCTTGTCCTTTTCTAATCTGTCTATATCGTCTATTATAATTACTAGCTTTTTATCCATTAAATTTAAAGTGGCGGATATATTTTCCATGATTTTTACCATGTCTTTTTCTTCATGCCTGTCAGAAAAATTTATCCCCAGATAGGGGAGGGTGATAGAACATATATTTAATATGTTTTGTATCTGTTTATCTATCGATTTGTACGGGGGATTGTTTTGGGTAAATTCATTGATATTGTCTAAAATAAGCTGCATGAATTTTTCTTTAGTGTCGTTGAACCAGGGATTAACATTTACGACCGTATAATGCCCTGGATTCTTTCCTTCGAGGCCTTTCTGTATACAGTTTAAAATAGACGTTTTCCCGGAGCCCCATGCTCCGTTTAGGACTATTTTTATATTATTTTTAAATTTGTCAGTTTGATCGATAAGGTCTGTGAATCCTTTAAAAAAATCTTCACGTCCCAATATGTTGGGTCTATTTATATCTTTTATAGGATTGTCTAGGAGTAAATCTGAATTACTGTCTTTTGTCCTGTCGATATTATTTGGTTTTGTCTCTTTATATAACTTGTAAATGATTGTTCCTACGGGAATAAATAATATTCCTGATAATGTAGAGTAATAAGTTAAAAACGGGAAAGGGGGCTGTAATTTCCACAGGATAAAAGTTCCCGCTGACGACAATAAAAACGCGTCTGTACAATGGAGAAGTATATTCTTTTTGTTCCAGGATATCTTATTGTTATTTTTGTACAAGGCGGGAATAATGATAAATACTGATGACGCGATTATTGCCGAAAAACATAAAATATTATTTCTTATAAATAAATACACGGACTCTATGTGGTCAGCTATGTTTGTATTTTTATTAAGTATAAGCAATACGGCGGTCAAAATTACTATAGCGGATATTCTTAATAAAACAGAAAAAATTATATCTGCCCACATATCGTTTTTAAAAAATTTATTCATAATATAAAATACCAACCCGTTACGAATTATATTTTACAATATTGTAATAATATAATCATTACATAAAAGATTTGTGACCTTAGTTCAAACACTAACTGAGCATGACGGTGCAAGTTCAAGTGAATCTCTTTACTATAATTATCGCAGTGAGGAACTGTTGTTGTTTCGAGAATATCCGCCGCGCGACAGCACGAGTCTGAGTGAATCTCCTTACTACAATTACCACAGGAATGAGGTATTGTTATATTCAGGATATCCGCAGCGCGGCGGCGCGAGTCTAAGCGAATTTTCACCGGAAAATTACGCGGCCTCGAAACAACAACAGCTCCTGACCTCTCGGCCTGAAAAATTAATAACCGTTAAAGTTATTTCCTTATATATTAAAAATACATTGTGCTTTCAATTTGCTAAAATAAACTATTAACCTATAGCTGTGAAATTTTATTTGGATCCGTTATGTTTAAAAAAAACGATTTACCTGAAGAACCTCAGCCGGAGTACCGGGAAGAATGCTATATCTGCCACAGACCGAAACAGATGTGCCTCTGCGACAGTATAAAACAGTTTTCCACGAATATGCGTTTCGTCATACTTATGCACGATAAAGAAGCCAAAGACCAGAGAACCGGCACAGGCAGACTGGCGCATCTTTGCCTCGAAAATTCCGAGCTGCTTGTCGGCGTGGATTTTACAGAAAACAAAAGAGTAAACGAGCTGATAAAAGATCCGGCTTATGTTCCGTATGTGCTGTATCCGGGCCCTTCGGCGGTAAACTTTTCCATGTTAGAGCAAAACGGATTTACGGCCGGAAAAACTATACTGATCTTCGTGATAGACGGAACGTGGCGCACCGCCAAAAGCATAATAAACAAAAGCAAAAACATACAGCTTCTGCCGAGAATATCTTTCTCCGGCAGTTATATTTCGCAGTTCAAAATAAAAAAACAGCCTAAAGATTACTGCGTGTCCACTATAGAAGCTATCTATTATCTTTGCCGTGAGGCCGAATCGGCAGGTTATGAAAAATTGTCGGGGAGTGAAACTGCCCTTATGACCGTTTTTAAAAAAATGGTCGACATACAGCTTTCATACAGCAGCCGTTTTCATAAGAGAAGAGAAGACAATAAAAAGAAAACGGATAAGCGCGATCCGGCTTAGCGGGCCGGGTGAATAATAATTAAAAAATATTTTTATTAATGCTGCATGACCGGTTCGGCGGGAGCCGGTCCTAACAGCCTGTTGACGGTTTTGCCTTTTATAAAAAGCCAGCCCAGCCACACGCCTTTCGCGAAGGTGGAAAGACTTATCGCCCACCATATTCCCGCCGTGCCGAATCCGCATGTAATCGCCAGAAACCAGGCGGCCGGCCAGCGCGCGAGGGTAAGAGGCAGAACTATCATCATATAAGTTTTCGAGTGTCCGAGGCCGTTGAAAGCGCCCTGAAAAAGCAGTTCCCAGCCCAGGAAAACTTCGAAGCAGCCTATTATGCGCAGATAACATTCCGCGTTGGCAATTACGGCCGGATCTGAAGTGAGCGGTTTAACCAGCCATGCCGGGCATAGTATAAAAGCCGCCGCCACAGGAACCAGGAGCGTCGTTATAAGTATACGCCCGCGTTTCACTATCAGTTTCGCGTGTTCATTGTCCCTGCGTCCGTAGGCCTGCCCGACCAGGGCCGCCATCGCCGTAGAAAAACCCATGGCCAGATAATAAGGTATGTCTTCCCAGCGGAAGCATACGCTCAGAGCGGCGAGGGGAGCTTCCCCGAAACGCGTTATTATGGGCGTGAGCGCCGGGTAGACTAGTGACCAGGCCACGTTTACGGAGGCTGAAGGGAGCCCGACGGCCAGTATGCGTCCGGCATGTTTGAAATTAGGAAAACTGGTTATGTTTACTAAGTGGGGAATATAATTTTTGCGGCGGAGAAATATAGTCTGGACGCATAGCGCGATAGTCGTTGCCGTGACGGACGCCGCCGCCGCTCCGGTCACGCCGAAAGGCCGGCCGGTTCCGTAACCGAGTATCAGGATCGGATCCAAGATCATGTTTATCGCCACCGAAGAAGACATTATGATGACATTGGTTTTGGTGTCTCCGTAGGCGTTGAATATACTTCCGGAAAGATTGCACAGATAGAACAGCGGCAGGGCGCATATATATATTGTCAGATAGCTGTTCGCGTAACCTGCCGTTTGCGGCTGCAGGCCCATGAATCTGAAGATAGCCCCTTTTGTCAGCCATAGAATTAGTGTTATCAGAATACTCGCCGCTACGCTGAGCCAAGCTGCGTCCACCGCTGTTTTTCTCGCCTCGTTTCTGCGCCCGGCGCCGAATAACTGCGCTATCAGGCTGTTGGCGCCTACCGTAGTGGCGTTCATGGAGGCGAAAATTGCCCAGGTCAGGAAAGCCGCGGAAGCTACCCCGGCTATGGCCTGCGTGCCGAGTTTTCCAACCCAGAATATATTTATTATGTCGAAAAGGATAAAAGCCAGAAAGCCGAGAAAAGCCGGAACGGCTATTTTATATATTTCTCTATCTAGCGGTTGATATAGCCAGCTTAATTTCATACTGCGTTTTTTTGCTCTGCGTCCGCGTTTTGTTGAGACTGGATATTTTGTAAACGGAGTGAACACGCGGACTGAATCTTCATTATGGTTTTATCAGCCTTTCGTTCCGACAGTGCAGAGCGTTACGCTCCCATGGTCTGATTTTTCCGGGTTTAAACTTGCGAAAGTCCTCTGGTCTACTTTTATAAATCCGGCTTTTTTCATACCTTCGAGATATTCCTGCGCCGACCAGAGCTGCATGACTGTGCCTAGCTGTTCAGGCCAGCCGAGAGATATCGGGTTTTCGGCGTAATAATTTACCATGAGCCAGAACTGTCCCCGCGGTCCGAGCAGCGAATATACTTTGTCTATCGCCGTCTGGATGCTGCTGAAATAGTAGAATACTTCCATTGAAAATACGAGCGAAAAGTCTGTTCCGTCCGCCGGGAGCCATTTCATGAAATCAGCCTGCTCTACTGAAACGTTGTTAAGTCCCCGCACTTTTTCCCGCGCGGCCGTCACCATTCCGGGAGCTATGTCTATCCCGTAGCATTTGCCTTTTTTAAACTGATTAGTCGCCATGTGGTAAAGGCCGTAGCCTGTTCCTGTTCCTATTTCTAGATAGTTCCCTTCCGTGAGTGGTATAAGGTCAAAAGCCTGTTTGACGACCTGCCAGTGTCCGCGCGCCATATTAGAAGCGCGGTCGTCTTTTGCCCATTGGTCGAATACGTCTCTTGCATTGTTTTTCAGATTCAATTTCTTTGCCTCTTATATAAATATTTTATCATATAGCCGAGAGCCGGTAATACAGCCTTCGGTAATTATATTCCCCTTTGTGTTTTTGATTCCTGCTCCACTGGAATATCGTTTTATTGTCCGTAAAGCCGCTTACGGTTCCAAATTTGATAAAATATTCTCTCAGGGTGAATTTTTATATTAAAGGGGATAATTATGGCAATAAATAAAATAGCTGTTATAGTCGGTAGTCTCCGTAAGGAATCTTTCAGCCGCAAGATGGCTAATACACTTATAGAAACCGCTCCCGGGAATCTGAAAATGGAGATCGTGGAGATCGGCGCGCTGCAGATGTACAACGAGGACCTGGACTTAAATCCTCCGGCGGAATATACGGAATTCAGGAATAAGATAAAACGTTACGACGGACTTTTGTTCATTACTCCGGAATATAACCGTTCGGTTCCCGCTGTACTTAAAAACGCCCTGGACGTCGGCTCGCGTCCTTACGGACAGAACGTCTGGAACGGGAAGCCGGGGGCTGTCATGAGTATTTCTATCGGAGGAATAGGCGGTTTCGGCGCTAACCATCATCTCCGCCAGACTCTTGTGGTTCTGAATATTCCGACGATGCCGCAGCCAGAGGCTTATATCGGAAATATAGCGGAGCTTTTTGACGATACAGGGAAACTTATCAGCGAGTCTGTGCGCGGTTATATATCCAAATTCATGAAAGCTTACGAAGTCTGGATCGGGACTAATGTGAAGAGGCATTAAGCCCGGCCTGCCCTTAAGCCGGCGCGGAAATATTTCCGCCTTATTATAAAAATAAACCGCAGTTTAAGCTGCGGTTTATTTTTTTATTATTATAATTTTATGCCGTCAGTAAAGTTCATTGGTCAGACAGTGCACGGAGCCGCCTGCGTATTTGAAGTTGTTGAGAGGGCATACGAAACGTTCTATTCCCAGTTTTTCCAATTTCTCTTCAACTCCCGGGGTCGAGAAACGGCTGCTGTTTACCATTACTCCCGGGGCTATCAGCGCGTTTACTGAATAATCTCCTAGAGAATCTCCTTCTCCGGAAGAATCCTGGGCGCATACTTCTATTACCGGCACGCCGAGAGAGCGCAGCTGGTCCATGCTTGCGGATTTTATGCTTTGGGAAGCCACTATTATAGCCGCCAGATTGTTATCGGCCGTGACCACAGGGGAGAACAGAGTGTCCAGATGGTATCCTTCCGATTCCACAAGAACGTAATGGTCAGGACGAACTATACTGCGCACGAAGTCGTGGCCCACTTTATTGGAGCGGGACAGTCCGCCGAAATAATAACTGCCTTTCGCCGTTTCCAGATAATTTATGTCTCCGCCCTCGAGATAAGCGTCGTTGGGCACGGTGATCACGGTCTTTTTCAGTTTTGTGGCCATTAATTTGGTATGGAATTCTCCTTCGAGGACGCGGGCCTGCACGCTGAAGCGTCCTTTTATCCAGATGCTGCGGTATATCATTCCGCCGTCGCGGATGAAAATAGCGTCGTGATACAGGCTTTCGGGCCGGTTAAGTTCATCCGGGAACGGGATAATTCGCAGCTGAAAGCCGGCAAGGAGGAGCGTGTTGATAAAATTAAGCCATTCTTTATGCAGTTCTTCCTGATTGGGGATTATATGGTTTTTTTTCGCGTAAAGAGTGGCGAAGTTCATGCTGGATTCAGTTATTCCCTTATGTACGGGATAGCCTTTATACCACATGCCTTTTACTTCGTCCGTAACGGGCGGAAGTCCCAGTAATATTATTTCGCGGTGATGTTTTTGAGCGTTTATAAGATGCATATGACCTTCCTGAAAATACATTGTAAATCAATAACGGCATAGCTTGATTATTAATGATTTATAAGTTATATTGTATTCTGTTTTACTCGGCCAACGGGAATCATTAATGTTATATGCCGGACAAGTCTCTAAGATATATTTTATATTTATATATTTATATTTGCAAATTTTGCCGGTCGGACATGACAATACATTTATTCTTGCATGTGATTTAAAATAAAAAACAGTCCGTTTCTGAGCGGACTGTCTTTTTTCAATACTTCGCGATTTTTTAGAATCTGTATCCCACCTGAAGGCCTAAAGACATATAATTCATAGATAATTTTTCGGATTCACGTTCTATTATCATGGCCGGACCCTCTAAACTGCTTTGAGTGGTGTATTCGAATTTGGGAGCGAAGTGATAGCGGGCTTCCGCGCCGGCGAAGATATGCTCCGTTATATCGACGTTCAGGCCCAGTCCGAGGCTGAAACCAATCCCGTTGTCTTTAGCGTAATCAGGATCAGTTTTCCATTCGTATCTGGCTATTCCGAGAAGGCCGTAAGCTTTAGCTTTGATATTATATATCTCGAAAGGCAGCATATATCTGGCGCGTATCCCGAGATAATTTTCATCCAGTTCATCCGGCTCTGTTGCTTCGTATACAGATGGGGAAGCGGTTAAATGCTCTTCTGTGTCTTTTATATCGTATCCTGATACTTGCCCGTATTCTAGCCCTACCGATATATTGTTCATCACTTCATAGTCCGCGAAAACGTTCCAGCCGAGCTCGCTTTCGGCATGGTCCTTAAAATCACCAGAAACTGGTATTGCGTCAAAACCGCCCCCGCCTATTTCAAGTTTTCCGTTAAAGACGGTAGCGTTCGCAGCTGAAGCTATCCCGAAAAGCATTACAACGGCAACCATTATCTTTTTCATAATATCTCCTTGAGCCCACTTTATATTTTTACGAAATGTTAGAAATTGTACATAAATTAATGAAAAAAAAGCAAATTAAATTTATGGCTTGTGTTTTAAAGGCCGGAAAGCTGTATTCGTTTAAAGGCGACGTCTTAGGCTGTGTTCTGTGCCGGGGCAAACGGTGTTTGCTGTTACGGAGAACATAAATATTTTCGCCTTTTAGCGTGGGGAAAACATTTTTTGATTCCGCATAAAATAAAAAACGCCTTTTTAAGGCGTTTTTTATTCTTTTAAACAGCTCTTAGGTGTTTACTGTCCGGCCGCAAGCCTGTCTATTTCTTGCACGAACCCGGTGCGTTTATATTTCATGGCGGTCGACTTTAATGTCTGGTTGCCTATATCGGTAAATTTAAGGAGCTCAGGAATTTCTTCCGCTCTTTTTTTTGTATTGCGCAGGAAAGCGGCGTAATCGTTGTATATGATATTGGCGCGCAGTACCTGATAATCGTAAGAAATCTTTGAATCTATCCCGAGAGCCATTTTAATATATCCCAAACCTAAAGCCTCCAGATCTTCCTGAGTAAGTTTGGGATCGTAATTGATATAGCCGTTAATAACAGGATAGCCTCCGCCGAGGCGCGTTATGACCATCTCAAACTCGGTCGCTTCGTTTTCCATTGTCCATAGCATCAGATGGCTTACTTCGTGAATGAGATCCTGAGCCATCAGATCTGCGTCCGGTTCATAGCCTTTGCATATGTGAATTATATTTTTCTTGTGCTCTTCAGGGCTGTAATATTCAGATTTAAGGGTGTACATTACGGTAATGTCTTTTCCGCAGGACTCGTTTTTGAAGCGGAAACCGTTGTCGAAAGCTTCGCGTAAAGTCCTGGCTTTCTTCCAGAATCCTGGCTCATTGTAAGCGTCCGTTCCGGTGAGACTTTTGTCGAGCCTTTGTTTCGCCAGTTCTATGGCTTCGCCTTTGGTGTCGTGGGTTATTCTTAACGAGGTATTCTTATCCGTTTCGGGAGCAGGGACATAATATTTCGTGTTTTGCGTGTCGGCCCCGGAATTTTGAAGCTGTTCCAGAACGGTCGCGGCTCCGCAGGTGGTAGCAAGCAGCAACAGGCACGATACGGCGCATATGGATTTAAATTGTATCTTCATAATAAATATTATACAGCCTGTATGAAAAAGATGTCATGGGCCTAAAGTCCTTATGCCGCGGGTAGATCTGTCAGGTGTTTTTATCCGGCTGTTCTGCGGCCGGTGCTGAGATCAGCCGGATAATTATTCTGAAGCAGTGTCTTCCGCTTTAATACTTTTCGTATATTATTTCCGAATCAGGTGTTTTTTTACCGATCCGGCCAGGCGTTTTACCGCTTCTTCTATTTCTTTTTCGGAAGGGGAGGAGAAATTAAGACGCATGGTGTTTTTTCTAGCTCCGTCGCAGCGGAACGGACTGCCTATCACTATGTGCCCCCGTTTTTCGCGGCTTCCGGGAACATTTCCGCCGCGTCAATATAGGGCGGCAGCGTCAGCCACAGAAACAGGCCGCCTTCGGGATCGGTCCAGCTGATGCCTGCTTCTGCCGGCATATATTTTTCCAGGGCTTTGATCATGGATTTTTTCTTTCGTTTATAAACTCCGGTTATTTCCGGAAGGTGGCGTGAATATTCTCCACTGTTTATATATTCGGCGACTACCAGTTGCATAAATGAGGCTGTGCACAGATCCAGAGACTGTTTATATTTCTTCGTTTTCTAAAACTCTTGGCGCCGGACTGCGTGTCGGGTATATTGTTCCCGGCAGCTGTTTTGAGAAAGCTTTTTCTGTTATTTCTTCAACTACGATGTCCGCTCCGGGACTTACGCAGGAAATAGTGTCCGGACTCTTGGCCGGCGGCGGATACGACAGGCATCTGCGTTTTTTACGTTCGCTTTACGCCAGGAACGTCAGTACGGTCTATTCTCTTATCTGTAAATATTTTCCTTCGGGGATCAAAGTCACGCGTCCGTCGGGTAGCTTTTATCTGTGGGTGGAACTTCCAAACCCTTTGGACACCGGGGAGCTTTCCCGGCGCGTGCTTGAGAAGGGGCTGCTTCTGGTGCCTGGTTCTGTATTTTCCCCGGACGGTGAGTACGGTAATTATTTAAGACTCGGTTTGGCGCGCAGATTTACCCGCGACGAGGCTGAACAGGCTGTCCGCGAACTGGCTGGCCTTATAAGTCTTTAGCGGGGATATTGTCTCCAGCTGTTTTAATACTCTTTTTCCCCCGCCGCGAAAGCCGTAGCCGCCGACAGCAGAGCGAGGACTGTGAAAGTCAGTCCGGTGGAAAACATTATATCTCCGAGACCGACTATAGGGGAAACTATACTGCCGAACAGAAAGCCCGAGGCGCCGAGCACCGCCGACGCCGTTCCGGCATTATTTCTGGCGCTGTCCATCGCCAGCGTAGTAGCCGCGGTGAAGGTGAGCCCGAGCATAAAACAAAGCGCGAGCAGAAAAGCTTCGAATATCAGTACGGAAGCGCTGTTGAGAAGAATTATGAAGAGAGCCAGACTCGTTATAATCATTCCTGAAACGCTTATTTTTATGCATTTGTTCTGGTCTTTGAATCTTGCCGACAATGCCGCCCCCAGACCTATGGATACGGCGTTAGCTCCGAAGAACATACTGAAGCCGAAAGGCCCGAATCCGTAATGATTCTGTATTATGAAAGGCGATGACGAGATATAGGCGAAAAGTATCGCGAGCGCGAAAGCCAGCTGAAGGGTATACATAACAAATTTTTTATTTTTAATAACGTTCCCGTACAGTTTCACGACCTTCGACAGTTTTTCTCTAGATTTTCTCATCTCCGAAAGACTTTCTTTAAATTTGACGGCTGCGGAAGTAATGAAGATTCCCAGAATGAAAAGGAGTATGAATATACCTTTCCAGCCTATATGATTCAGCACGGCGCCTCCGGCGACAGGCGCAGCTACCGGCGCGATTCCGTTTATCGCGCCGACTATCGCCAGAGCTTTAGCCAGATTAGCTCCCTTGAATTTATCGGTCGCTATGGATCTGGCTATAACAACGCCGCCCGCTGCCGCGCACCCCTGAATAAAGCGAAGTAGCACGAATGTTTTTATGTTCGGAGAGAAAATACAGGCCAGAGTAGATATCAGAAAAAGCGCCATAGATATTATAAGCGGTTTCCTTCTGCCGTATTTGTCGCTTAACGGTCCGAAAAAAATCTGTCCTACGGCCAGGCCGAGCATGGATGTAGTAAGACCCAGCTGCACCATCGGAACCGTGGTCCTGAAATAATCTTTTATGGCCGGCAGTCCCGGCAGGTACATATCTGTGACGAAAGGGCCGAACGCTGTTAGTAGACCTAAAAGTATAAATAGAAACGTAAGCGAATTGTGATTTTGTCTGTTTTTTGTCATGTACGACTGATACCGAATTCACGGACTCTCTTTTCTGTTATCCCTGTCGTAAATCAGAAAATATATCCGATAAAAAAGCAGCGTAAATCAATCGGACTTATGTGATTTACACCGCTCATTGGTATAAATATATTATAGCATTTTTAGTTTTTATTCGTGAATTAGCTTGCCGTTTTTTATCGTAGTCGCTGCATTTTATATTTCCTTATAATATTAATTAAGTCCTCTATGCGTTAAATACGGTAAGAGTATTGATTCTCCCCGGTAGATAAAATAACTTTTAAATTATTTTATCAGCCGCGTCGGAGTAGGGCTAAATTAACCGTATATGTTATATTTTTCCGAATAATCAGCCGAAAGTCCGTTTTCAGATTTTCGAGAAAGGGTACGGTTCCGGCTGCGTGCCGCGTTCGAAATTTAGTGCCGGGACTCCGAACATCATAACGTATCCCACTTTATGCGTTCCGGGTATCCCCAATTCTCTGCGCAGCGAGGGGAAAAGTTTAAGGCAGACAGTCGCGAATCCGCACCAGAGGGTGCCTATGCCGAGAGTATTCGCGTAGAGCTCGAAATATGAGAGCGCTATCACAGGATCCTGCCGCTTGCACGGCGCTTTTTTAGACACGCAGACGACTATCATATGCGGAGCGTTTCTGAAAATAATATCCCTGTTTCCGGTCAGATATCCTTTAAGTTCTTTTATTCTGCCGAAAGATGGTAATAACTTTAATATTTTTATCAGTTTCCCGTTTACGAGCGCAACGAATTTTTTCATCTTCCCGGCATCGTCGATAACGGCGAAATAAAGGCCGTGATCGTTACAACCGGTCGGGGCCCATGCAAGCATGTCTTTTAACTTGTTTAATGTCGCCGGCTGAATATTCTCCTGTTTGAAATGCCTGCAGCTGCGACGCGTCTTAATAAGTCCGAGCATATCCTCCGGTTTCACATAAGCGCGCGCCGGCACTGAATTATCGGGCTTTTTACCGAATATAGAAAAAGCTCCGGTAGGACAGGCGGCGAAACAGTGCTGGCATTTCAGACAGCCGCCCGAGTTTTTTTCGTAGACCCGCGGATATCCGTCCCGGCCTATAAAGATCACTTCCATATCGCAGGCTTTTGCGCAAAGTCCGCATTTTGTGCATTTTTCTTTATCAATTTTCAGATCGAGCCCGTTCATATCCTAAAAACTCCGTTTAAATTATTAAGGAATATATTCTATCATTTATTATATTCTTTTTCGTCTCTGTCTTTAGTGTTAAATAAAAAGCGGAATCCCATTAGCTGATTCCGCTTTTTAGCTGAATAAAATATAACCGTCTACTTGTTTTCCGGATTTTTTCCTGCCATTAATGTTTTAGCATAGAAGGTTAAGATTACGAGAGCCGAGGTGAACAGACAGTTCTTCAGCTGCTCGTTAAAACTTAATACTCCGTACAGACTGAATATGATAAGCGCGAGAAAGAAAATCACGACAGAATAAGCCGTTTTCTTTCCCGGCGTTCTTAATTCCGTCTTATTTCGGCTGTAGATGTTTTTTAAAACTTTAATCAACGGCCCTGGATTTTGTCTGTCTTTTATATGGTCCTTTATGTATCCCCAGGCTTTAAACGAATAATAGAATATTATTAAATATGCGACGGCCTCTATTATAAAAGTCAGAAGAAAATTATTAGAAATGACTTTAAAATAGCCTGGAACAGGATACAGAATAGAAGCTACTATTATAGTGAAAACGATTACGATGCAACGCTCGGTATCATTTAAAGAAGCATACAGTTTTGACATGTTTTTATTCCCCTGTCTCCTGAATAGATAAATTTATCTTCCTCTTTCCCCTAAAACTATAAGTAATAATATATATTAATTATACCTCTTTAAGCAGGTTTTAGAAGACGGTATTTTCCAATAGCTTTATAATCCTTTTAACTTAAGTCGCTTTTTGTTAGACTAATGTGTCGGTGATAATATTAAAGGGTAATATATATCTTTAATTAAATGTAAAGAGTGTGCATAAATGCTTGGTATATGAGTCGTAGCGGGAAGAATATTATGATTGTAAATCACATAATTTAATTATAAAGATATGACATGAGAATTTGCAGCAGAAGCAATAAAAAAGATAGAATTTAACAATTTAGCAGTTATTTAATAAACTGTGGAAAATAACGAAAATCGTTTATTGCTGTAAAATCGGGGGATTAAAATTGTTATGAAAAATAATAGCGGGGAATCTGTAAATAACAGCAGACAGAATCCGAATAAGATTGGTTTACAATTTGTTTCTGATCCGATTGTCATTAGGCATACTGTAAATTCTGTAAAAAAACAAATTATTGGTGAAAAATTACTCAAGATCTTTTCTGCTATAAGAGATAGAGAAGGCAAGATGGATCTTGGCAATTATGTTTCGCAGTTTAGTTGGAATGTTGATCCTCATTTGTTAACGTTTAGGTTCGAAAATTTTGATTTTTGCATAGAGATTTCCAGAGAGTCGTATATACATAGCAAATCTGCTGTAAAAGTTGATATTGCTGATAAGAAGAATAATCCGTTTGCCGTTTTTGACCAGACGAAACATTTTACCTCCAATACTGTCGGAAAGAGGCTGAAAGATATTCTTGTGAAGAGCAGTCACTCTTATGTTTGTACCGATCATTTGGAATATTACGCAAACACAAATTTACCTTATGAAGACCTTTGCGCCACAGACAAAATAGAAGAGTTGGTATTGGTTTTTGAAAATAACTTTACGATACATGCTTTATCTTCTGTCGGAGAACGGGTTCCGTTAAATGAAACTTTTAAATCCGTGGATGCTAGGATATTTGTCGGTTGTTTGCCGGTTGATGCTCCTACAGATCAGATAAATTTCTTTCCAGGGAATGTCAAAGAAGACAGGACTTTATCTGATGTTATTTCAATAAGTGATGATAATTGCGTGTACTCGTTTTTTTATTTACTTATGGAGGCTATTTATCCTGCTTTTGATCCTTATGGTGATTTTATAATACGAAAGGGTGATATCCTTAGAATTAAGTGTTTTTTTGATGATTTATATTATAATGCAAAAAGTTTTAATGAGTTTTTATCTGTTTATATAAATGCATATGAGACTAGTATGAAAAAATCAATGGATCTTAACGGCGAAAGATTTATTGATTTGAAAAAATGTTGGCGGCACAGAGAGATAGACAGGTCTTTCTATGATACTTTTAGCAAATGGCTTAGTTTTGCCATAAAAAAAGAAAATTTCATAACTGTTGTAGGATTTTAAGTTGTTTTTACTCCTGTCTTAATGCAAATAACTCCCCGTTATCGGATGGCGCGTGTGATTGTCGGGTGTTAAAATTTGTTGTTGAGTAAACCGCTCAGTAAAAAATAGCTTCAGGGTGTGGCTAAGGTGTGGCCACGGTAGTGTTTAACAGTGTGCATAAGTCACGATAGGAACACTTTAAAGAATGATAATTCACTGACGGAGAAAGAGAGGAGTAAATTGATTTTCAGAGGGGGAAAAGAGGTCTCCAGAAGTATGCGCGGTATAGGATTCGAACCTATGACCCTTCGCGTGTAAGGCGAATGCTCTACCGCTGAGCTAACCGCGCGATAATATAAGGATATTATATCAAAATGTGTTTTTCTATTGCAAATAAAAAGGCCGGCGGTAAAGCCGGCCTTTTTATTATATTTCGGAATTTATTTAAGCCTGTTTAGTCGGGTCTTCCACTTTTCCCATAAACAGTATAAGTCCAGTGTCCCTGTCTTCTATGAAGAAGAAGAACGGCTTGTCGACTCTGAAGTAATTGGGCATATTCATTACTGATTTAACTCCGACAACGGCGCCTGTGGCTGCGGCCGCTTCCGTGCCTTCTTCATTTACTTCTATGAAGGCCTTATGTATCGCCGTCTGCAGATAAAGCTTTTTGCTTCCGTCCATCTTAGACAGATCTGCTTTCATCGTAAAGGCCGTCGGCATTCCCATAGACGCGAGCGTACCGTTCAGTTTGCTCTCCCAGCTGAATGTAAAGCGCGGCAGCCATACTTTGGACGGAACCTGCTGCATATTTTCTTTTATCCCGTTTATATAGTCCGCGGAGAGATTCTTTTCGAGTTTGGCGAAGTTCTCGGCGGTTTCAGGGAGAAGTATGAGCATATCGAGTCCGCCTGCGCCGGAGCCCTTGTACGGAAGTTTTATGAATTTGCCGTACTGGTCCTGCCCGAAGTCGAGCTTAGCTTTGTCTGTTTTGAAAGACATCATCGGAACTTTTATGACTTCACCGTTGTTCTTGGTGAATTCGGCGTCGTAAGTGTTTTCTTTATTAAAGGGATATTGCCAGGATCCCTTGAAATATACGGCGTTGACAAGCACCATCCTTGAACGGGCGTCTATGCTGCCGTCCGGGAAGAGGTTCTTTATCTTATTGTCGGTCGCTTTCGCGGTCCAGGTGTTTATTTCTCTGCGCGCCGCTTCGGACTTGTTTACGAAATCCACGTTTTTCGCTTTGGCTTTGAAATTCTTTTTTATGGATTTTATATAATCGGGCAGGAAAGCGTATGTCTTTTCCGCCCATAGGCCGTTGGCCTGTTTGAAGAGCGGATTCTCTTCGGTTACGGCCTCTTTCTGGGCTGTTTCGTCTTCGCTCTGTTTTTTTACCGCTTTGCCGGAATAAACCGAGACCACTTTATTTATGTCTTTTATGTCTTGCGTAAGCAGTTCGGAAGTGTCGGGAAAATCGAATACTTTTTTTATTTCTTCCGCGGTCTTTCCGTCCGCTCCTTCGTATACCATCGCGAAGGCGGTCCTTATGCTGTAAGGCGAAAAGAATATATTGCCTTTGTTTTTCGCCGCTTCGGAATAGAAACTGAAGGCTATTTTATTCCCTTTTATCACGGCTTCTTTTCTCCTGTTAGCGTCTTTTTCCTGCTTGGACTGTTTGCTGACAGTCTGTACCGCCGCTGTCGCCTGATCAGAGACTCCAGCCGCCGCGGCATCCTTTGAGCCCGCTTTGTTTTCCGCTCCGGCCGTGCCTGTTATAAGACAGCCGGCCAATAATATCTGTGCCAGTGTGATGGTTTTTTTCATTTGCGCCTCCCCGTCGTTCAGTCGGTCAAGATATGGCTTATAATAAAAAAGCCGTCTTGGAAGACGACTCTGCTTTTATTTTTTATCGGGGCACCGGGAATCGGACCCGGAATCTTTCGCACCCCAAGCGAACGCTCTACCATTGAGCCATGCCCCGATATGCGGTTTTACTGCTGCCGCCCTACTAATGATATTATATCAAATACTGCCGGGAATTGCAAAGGAATAAGCGGATTCATATTTTACCGTTTTCTATGTCGTATTTCAGTTCCGTGACGTCGCGGAATATTTCTTCCAGCAGTTTTTCGCGCAGCGCTTCCGAAGCTTTTTTCGAGCGTCCGTATATGGTCGCCAGTTCCTTTTCCGCGCCTTCCAGCGTGCGTCCGCCGGCCAGCAGTTCTTTGGTCTTCAGTATGACGTTTACATCAGCCAGAGTGTAACGGCGGTGTCCTCCTCTGAGGCGAAGGGGGCGTATGTATTTTATTTTGCTTTCCCAATATCTCAGAGTATAGTCTTCCACTCCGTACTTTTCAGATATTTCTCTGATGGTGAAATACTGTTTTTCGCGCTGCATCGTTTATAATAGCTTTTTTGAGGCTTTGAATCTTACCGTGGTTTTGGATCCTACTATGACTTCTTCGTTTGTCTTCGGATTGCGTCTTTTGCAGGGGAGATGCTGTTTCGGAATGAAAGTCCCGAAACCTGAAATAACAACTTTTTCTTTGTTTTTCAGGGCTGTGGTTATTATGTCGAAAATCTGGGCCACTACGAAAGCGGCCTCTTTTTCGCTGGCCATACTGGTGCTCAGTTCTTTTATTACGTCAAGTCTGTTCATCGTTCAAACTTCTCCGTTGATATCATCCTGTTTTTTATTTCTAAGCTGGTTTATGATGTCCATCGGTTTAAGATTTTTTAGATTCTGTTTGAATTTCGACACTTCGTCCTCGCTTATAGGTTTAGCGAGGGTCTGCGTTTTTCCGAACACTTTTTCCGTGATATAAATGGGGCAGGCGAAACGCACGGCCACAGCCAGCGCGTCGGACGGTCTGCAGTCTATCTTATATGTTATTTTCTTTCTGCCGCGTGCAGGCTTGTTCACAACGGTGAGATAGGCGAAATAAGTGCCCTGGTCCACGTCGGATATCGTTACGTTGATAACATTATGGTTGAGAGTTCTTATTATGGAAAATATGAGATCGTGCGTCATCGGGCGCGGCGAAGGGTAGCCGGAGAGTCTTATGGCTATGGCCTGCGCTTCCGAAGGCCCTATCCATATGGGGAGTATGCGGGTTCCTTCTGTTTCGTCGAGAAATATTATCGACTCGTTCATGCTTGTCGCTATAGAGTATATTTTTACTTCAACCTGTCTGTTCAGGTCTTTCCCATCTTTTTCGCCCATTTTATTCTCCGAGATAAAATCCGGCCGCTTCCAGAACTGACTGCGGCTTATGGTCTTTATAGACTATGCGCCATATGCTGTCTATGACGGGAGCGTCTATTTTGTGGTATTTGCACAGTTCGTGGGCGTTTTCCAACGCTTCGAAGCCTTCGACCACCGTCTGTATCTTTTCTTTGGCTTCCCGGCTGGTCATCCCGCGCCCTATATACTGGCCGAAAGTGTAATTCCTCGATTTCGCAGAGGTGGCCGTGAGGAGAAGGTCTCCCATGCCGCTCAGTCCCCAGGCCGTTTCCGGTCTGCCGCCCATGGCTATTATTATTTTTCTCAGTTCGTCAGCGCTTTCGATAAGAAAGGCCGCTTCGCTGTTCTTGGCTCCGTTCGACAGCCCGTCTATGATCCCGCTGCCTACGGCGTATACGTTTTTCAGCGATCCGCCGAGTTCCGTGCCGAGTCTGTCGTTGGATAATTCTAGTTTCAGCGGGCCGCCCTGTATCATGTCGGCGGTATGTTTAAGAAGTATATAATCCTGTCCGGCAAGCACCACTTTCGTCGGGCAGTCCTTAGCGGTTTCAACCGCGAAACTCGGTCCGCTCATCATCATGGTGCGGCCTCTGCAAGCGTGTATCTCTTCTTCTATTATCGTGCAGACCGTCTTGAAGGTCTTTGTTTCTATTCCCTTCGACACCGCGACGGCCGGCAGTTTTATGTTTTTAGGCAGAAAGCCGTTGACCTGTCCGGCCACGTCTCTGAGATGCGCGGAAGCCACCGCGAATACGAGGAGATGGGTGTCCGCGAGCGCTTCTTTCAGATCTGTGTGCACTGTCACATTGTCCGGGAGCCTGTAATAAGGCATTACGGGATGCGTGCGTTTCGTTTTGAGAAATTCAGCCGTTTCTTTATTATATTCCCAGGAATTTACCCGGTGGCCTTTTTTTGCAAGCAGTCCGGATATGACCGTTCCCCAGACTCCGGAGCCTAATACCGTCGCGTTTATGGTTCTGTTCATTCTTTTGCCGGCCTGTTTTTATTTTTTATGACGAAAGGATAGTTCTTTCCCGCTCATTATTCTTCTTATATTCGGGATATGAGTGCAAACTATTAAAACGGCCACGCAGAAAGCCAGTATTATGAAAGGTCTCAGGTGCCATGCGGTAGCGGGAGTGTACCAGTAGCAGTAAACTACTGAGAAAATAGGCAGCGATATCGCCGCTAAGATAGATCCTACGGATATGTGACTGGTTATCGCCACCGCTATGCCGAAAACCGCGAAGGCGAAAGCAGTGGGGACCGGAAGCAGCGCGGTAAACACTCCGGCCGAAGTGGCGACGCCTTTTCCGCCTTTAAATCCGAGAAACGGAGTCCATATATGTCCGAAGATAGTGAAGGCTCCGGCGGCCACCGTTATCCACCAGTGCCCGCGGCTGAAATCTACGGAACCGGGCATAAAGAAAAAATGAGTGGCCACGAGCGTCGGGATCATCCCTTTTAGAAAATCTACGGCGAAAGTCAGCAGCCCGGCCTTGGCGCCGAGATTCCTGTATACATTCGCCGTCCCCGGATTGCCGGAGCCTTTTGTTCTTATATCTATCCCGCGGGATTTGCCCACAAGATAACCGGTGGGTATACCTCCGAGGATATAGCATAGTATGAAAAGCAGTATTATGTAGAAATAATTCATATTTTGAACAAAGGCTCCGTTAAGTTTATATTAAGATCAAACAATATTATTTTACCGTTTTGTATGGGTCGTCGGTCACGCTCAGCAGGTAAAGTCCGGCTTTAACGTTTTTATCGACCACTGATTTTATGATCGAGGCGCCGGGATAAAAATCGTTCCCGTCGAGTTCGAATGTGAAGGAAAGCAGTCCCGCGTCTTTATAAGCCCAGTCGCAGCTGTCGCCGGAGGCCAGATACATATCGCTGGATTTTTCAGCTGTGTACCCGGTCATTTTTGCCATGGCTTTAGCCGCGGTTTCAAGGAATTTTTTGTCTTTGGAACTCGCCACGTCTTCGTCGCTGCCGCCGTAAGGCCACAGGATATTGCCGCCGTAGGTGTGATAGCTTATATGTGTTTTCAGATTCGGATGTCCTGTGATGAATTTTTTAATCGCGGAACTTTCGGGTTCTGAAAAAGCGGATTTGCCGCAGTAGGTGTCGTATCGCGGCGTGTGGGAAGAACCTTTCTGGCACCACCATATGTCGTAATTGCGGTTAAGATCCGTTCCTCTGGAGCCGTCCGAATTCTTGCTCATGTTCTTTCTGAACATTTTATAGGACCCGTCCGTGATATCGTATTCCACTCCGTCGGGATTGAGCATCGGGAGGATAAAGATATCGAGGGAGCTTATGTATTTTTTGATTTCCGCGTTATCGCGGTTTTCCAGCAGATAAGCGGCGAAAAGCAGAGGCACTTCATTGGAAAGATGTTCGCGCGCGTGATGATTGCCGAGAAAAAAGGCTCCGGGCTTGTCGCTCTTGGCGTTTCCTTTGGCGTCTGAATTTATGCGCAGGCACCATATATCCCTTCCTTCGGTAGTTTTACCGATGGAGAAGACTGAGGCGATATCCGAATTCTTAGAGGCCATTTCTTTCAGGAGTTCAGCCGTTTCCGCATAATTGTGGTAAGCGGCGTCTTTAGAAGGAAAATCTCTGTTGATGCGCACGGCCCTTTCTTCCGAGGACATTATTTTGAATCTGGAGTCCTTCGCGAGTTTTTCCAATACTTCTTTAGGCGCGAAACCGGCCACGCTTGATTTAGAGACGTCGGTTATATCGAATCCGGCTTCCAGCAGAGCGGTCCTCGCGTATTTATCTTTCGCTTCTATTTTAGCCCAGACATAACCGTCCGAGCTTAACACTGTGGCAGGTTCAGAGACTTTTGGAGTAGTTACTTCTCCGGAAGTGAGTTTCTGCATAAGTGCGGAGTAGGATATATCCGCAGCCTGCAAATTGACGACGCAGGATGTGAGTACAGCAAGAGAGAGCAGTAATTTCATCGTTTCCTTCCTTTTTGTAACAGAATGTGCTGAAACACTCAAAAAACTAAAGCACCTTTTTAGATTATAATAATAATATAAATAAAAAAACAATACCTAAATTCAGCTTTTTTTATTTTTGATCAGGGCCGCGGCTATACGCGACATCGAGTCTGGCAAGGCGGCGCCTGTTTTCGCTTGGCTTTTTTCAGCCTTTTTGAAACTGCCGCCTATGACTTCCACTTTCTGCTCAGCCCCGCCGTTCTTATAAGCGGCGGTCGCGGCAAAGCCCGGCGCCGGCGTGTATGGAGAATCTTGTCCGCCTGCGGAAAAGTCGTCGCTTTTTTCGAAGGCCACGCTGTCGTTTTTCGCCGGAACGGGAACGGCTTTATCTTCTTCCGCGTCATTATAAGAGAAATTTTTTATCTTATTTACTTCCGTTTTATTTATTACCGGAGGCATCTGCACTGAAGAATATTTTATTTCGTTCTCTTCTTCTTCCTCTTTCTTTTCGGCTTCGGCCTCGAACAGTGCGATTTCCAGTTCAGGATTTATTCCGGGCAGGGAGAGACAGCGTTTTACTTCCTCCTCGTTCCTTTCTGTTATCATCTTCGTCAGCGCGGCTATCTGTTTTCCTGTGAGATTCGGATATACCAGCCACTGGTCTTTTATCAGATATTCGCCCTTTTTCATTAGCATATAGGCTATGTCCAGCTGAAACTGCAGATTATCAAGTTCCGGGAGCGCGTTTATCCTCTCGGAGAGTTCCCCGAGGCTGTTGGTCTCGAAGTAATAATAAAACACGCAACTCGCCGGCAGTTCGGTGAAATCAGGCAGGAATTTAATTTTCTCATATCCTTCTTTGGGAGAAAATTCCAATTTCATGATTTTTATTCTTTCTTTACCGGCTTTGGATCTGGAATAGACGAAGAAAAGGACGACTAGCAGCAGCACGGCCAGCGGGGACCAGGCCAGAGAAGTTTCGAATATTCTCGCTACGGAAGCTTTGAAAGCCAGGGCGTTGAAATGGCCTGTGAGTCCTCTTTTGAGAAATGACATGGTCCCGTCGCCTATATTGTCGAATATATTATAGGCCCATAATTTGGACGGAAGGAACTGTAAGAGGAGTGAAGCCGCCCATGCGCAGCCGGTTTTTGTTTTTGTCATCTTATTTAGCCGGGTCGGTCTGAACGTATAACAGCGAAAGCCAGGTCCGCTGTTTTTAGTTTTAGGCGAACGCCGTGACTGGGAATCTGGACCGCGCCACGGTGCCCGCAAATTACTCAGCCGAGTATCATTTTGAGAAAACCGCGGTTTTCTTTTATCTTTTTTTCCGCTTCCCTTTTGTTTATTTTCAGGCGGGCCATCACAATGGCGGTCTTGACGTCGTTATTGGTTTCCGCGAGGAGTTTTTTAGCCTCTTTCAGACTGACTTCTCCTACCGAAGAAGTTATTCTCTCGGCACGGAGTTCCAGTTTCTTCGACGTCGTTTTCACGTCCACCATACGGTTGTGGTAGACCTTGCCTGATATTACCATGGCGGAGGTGGAAAGCATATTGAGCGCCAGTTTAGTCGCCGTCCCGGATTTCATTCTTGTGGAGCCGGAGATAGGTTCCGGGCCCACGTCGACGGCTATTATTATAACGGCCTCTTCTGTTTTTTCGTTCTTATTGCAGGTGAGCAGCACCGTCGTCGCTCCTGCTTTTTTCCCTGCTGCCAGGCCGCCCTGTACGTAAGGGGTCACTCCGCTTGCGGCGATTCCTATGACGGTGTCTCCCTTTTTTATTTCCCGCGCTATTTCCTTTTCCCCGTCTTCGAAGACGTCTTCGGCGCCTTCTTTAGAAAGGAACACCGCTTCGTGTCCTCCCGCCATGATCGCCGTGAACACTCCCGGGTCGACTCCGTATGTCGGAGGGATCTCGGCCGCTTCCAGCACGCCGAGCCTGCCGCTGGTGCCGGCGCCTATGAAAAATATCCTGCCGCCGGAAAGGTAGGTCTCGGAGACGGCTTCTGCGGCTTTTTCTATATCCGGTATGGCTTTTGCCACCGCGTCCGGGACGAGTCTGTCCTCATTGTTCAGTATTTCCAGAACCTTTTTTAAGGGGACTCTGTCTATGTCGACGGTCCTCGGATTCACCTGCTCTGTCGGCAGTTTTGCATATTTTGAAAATATGTCGTCTTTATTTTGCATTTTTTCTCTTCTCCGCTTCTATTTCCTCATGCGTCCTCAGCTGAGGGACGCCGCTGTTCTGAGCGTTTAAATCCGCCTCCGCTGTTCCGGAAGATTCCAGGACCTCGTCGCCCGCGTTCTCATCTTCCGCCGCGTCGTAAACGGCGCGGTTGCCGCTATCGTCCGCGGAGCCGTCGCCGGCTTCCTCCGGTTCGGTCGTTCCGTCCTCTTTATTTTCTCCGGAGGCGTTTTCGTCTTCGTCGGATACGGCGTTTATGTCAGTGACCGGCGGAAGTTCGGGATACTGTACCCAAGAAAGGACGCGGTATATATCAGATTTTCTGTTAAGGAGGTCGCTTACCGGCACCGCTTCTACGAAAGAAGTTATATAGTCTTTACTCGACGAGTTACGCGCTATGTCGTTAAGCAGCGTGAATTCTTTGAACTGCCTTTCGTTCTTTATGCTTCCTACGAAAAGCACAGGTGTGTCGCTTAGCGCCCTCAGGGGATTTACCGAGAGGACGTCGTTTACGTTGAGCACGGGAGCGAAAAGAATTATACGTCCTATATCCTTTTCGATCGCTGCCGCTCTTATAGCCAGATTAGCTCCCAGATTATACCCAGTAAGTATTATCTTAGAGTGTTTTATCCCTTCGTCTTCCAGATATGATATAGCGGCCTCTATGTCGCGCTGCATCATATTATACTGATTGTCTCCGCCTTTTATGGAAAATTCTCTGAAACTGACTTTCTCTCCGGTTGGCGACTCGAGACTGGCTCCGTGTCCCCTGAAGTCGAAGGCCAGATATCCGTAGGCGGTGTTCTTCAGTATGGGGAACCAGCTTTTCCAGTCCCCGCTGTTGCTTTTCTGCGCGTGCAGGAACAGAAATACGGGTCTGTTCCTTTTAGGCGGAAAATATCTCGCGCGCAGATGCCACCCGTCCGAAGTTGGGAGCATGATCCTTTTTTCCGCGCGCGGCGGCTGTTTCTCCTCTTCCTGCGCGGCCGTGTCCGCGGTATAGTTCTCTTCCGCGGCGGCAGCCGGCGCTGCCGTCAGAAAAAGCTGTGCCAGAACTGCGGAAAATATCAGATTAACTGCGCGGGCGGTCTTCATATGTTTTTATGAAACTATCTCTTCCGGCCTGAACCAGATGTTCACTTCTCTTTCTCCTTCTTCAGGCGTGCCAGAGGCGTGCACCACGTTCTCGAAAATTCCTGTCGATTCGCTTACCCGTCCGAAGGAGCCTCTTATAGTGCCGGGCTCTGCTTTTTCAGGGTTAGTATTGCCCACGACGGCCCTTATCTCTTTTACCGCGTTTTCACCGCGGTAGACCAGCGCCAGCACCCTCCGGTGGGAAACGTTGTGAAACTTGCTTGTGAGGAAATCTATGAGTCTCTGAAATTCTTTCGGATCGGCGAAAAAGCCGTGTCCTTCCAGCAGGGCGTAATGTTTCCTTGCCAGTTCTTCCGTCACCGACACTATTTTCGCGGCCGCTAGTTCTAGGCCGGAATTTTCCAGTCTGTCGAGCGCCAGTCCGGCCAGGCGTCTTTTCATGCCGTCCGGTTTTATAAGGACCAAAGTTCTTTCAATTGCCATAAATCCTCCGAGATATTAAAACATATTATTCTTAATTTTACAATTTTTAGTACCCGTATATAATCAAAATGTTGACCGCCCTCTTCCGCAGCCGCTCCCGTCCAGGTCCCGTTGCTGCGATTGCCGGCCGCGGAAAAACTTGGGGGAATTATGATAGTATATTTATATCTGGCGTATATGATATTCTCCGGCCGGCGCGCCGTTTATCTGCTTATTTATGGAAAATATAGTTTTTTTTGGAAAAGGTGGAATAGGGAAAAGCACGATAGCCGCTAATATAAGCGTGCTTTTTGCCGCTTCCGGTAAAAAAGTTCTGCACGTAGGCTGCGACCCGAAAATGGATTCCACCCTCGCGCTCATGCGTCGCGTCATAAGGCCGTTCACCGAGAATCAGGCCGGCGGGGACGATACTATATTTAATTCCATATACGAATCTCCGATAAAGAATATATGCTGTATAGAAGCCGGGGGCCCGCAGCCGGGCGTGGGTTGCGCCGGCACCGGGATAGGAACAATGCTGGACTCTATGAAGAGAGCCGGCGTCATGGAGAATAAAAATTTCGACACCGCCGTCTTCGACGTTCTCGGGGACGTGGTATGCGGGGGGTTCGCCGCTCCGCTCAGGCGGGGCTTCGCTAAAAAGGTCGTTATAGTGACCTCGGAAGAGATGCTTTCCCTATATTCCGCGAACCGGCTCGTGTCCATGGTGAACAATTATGCGAGGAACGGGGTCTATCTGGCCGGTCTGGCGGTTAATCTCAAGAAAGAGGAAGGGCTCGGGACGGTGGAGACTTTCGCCAAACTGACGAATACCAGGATCCTGTCGGTGATACTCCGCGACGCCGCCGTGACGGAAGCGGAGAAGAGGCATATTCCGGCTTCTATGCTTTTCCCTAAGAGCGAGTTCGCAGCCAGGACGATAACTTTGTACAGAAATATCCTGGCTTCGTCTGAATCTGCTTCGCGCCCTGTTTCTCTCTCCGCGGCCGATTTCTTTGATTTCGCCGAGGGGAAGAAGGTCCGCGTCAGATTTCCCGCCGATATCGGAGCGGCTAGAAAGAACTCCCTGAAGGTGAAGAGCGTCATGGCGGCGGCCAATATAATTCCTTCGGCTGTGAAGGGGGAGCAGCTTATCTGCGACTGGGAGCATCCTTCCGGCAGGTATAAGATTATTTTTCTTCCGCTTTCTTCATGCGGGCACGCCCTGCTTTTCGCTTTCAACGACTGGACCGTGTGCTGGCATCCTGATTCCAATGCGGTCGTGAGGCCGCGCGCCCGCGAACTCGAGAAAGAACTGAAAGACCTGCTCGGCAGACTTGCGCCTTACACTATGGACTCTCTTATCGGATGTATAGCCGGCGAAAAGGATTTTTATTCCGCTGTGTCTTTCGGAGAAGAGCAGGATGAAAAGGAAAACGGAAGCAGGGAGATAAGGCCTCTTATGGCCTTCGGGCAGTGGTACCGTTATATATCGAAAGACAATAGAAAAAACGCGGCCATACCCGAGGGGTCGGTTACCGTTGAACACGCGGATGTGGAATGCAGGTTTTCAGATTTCTGCGGCAGTTCCTTTTTTTCAGGGAACAGCCGCACCGTACCGCGGCTGCCCAGGATCAACTGCAATATCGTGAACACTGATTTCGGTTTCCGCGATTCTGTTTTCGGAGACGAGGCCAAGATGTACGAGTCCATGAAGGCCGCCGCGGAAAAAATCGGGAAAGGCGGATATATGGAATATTATATCGGCTGTTCCCCTATAATCCTCGCGGGTGACGCTTCCGCAGCGGCTGCGAGGGTCGAGAAGGAGACCGGAGTAAAGATATATCTGGAACTCTATAACAGTTTCGAAGAATATAATGAGGAAAAAGCCGCGGGACGGCTGGCTTTTATGAACGGGAAACTGCGGGAAGTTCCGGCGCCGGAACCGGGACGGATGAAAGATTTTTTCGCTGAAGAGAATTTCCCCAAGGAGTTCGGGCTTATCCTTGAGCGCTGCGGTCTTTCAAGACTGGCCGCGCCTTGCGATTTTTATGAATCTTTGCGCCGCGCCCGGCTAAGGATAGTAATGAAATACGATATGCTCGGGGAAAGGTTTTTTTCTGAAAACGGCATAACTCATATCTCAGGGGAAAACGTTTTCGGTTTTAGGGAAAGCGAAATTTTTCTGCGCGCGGTCTGCCGAAGTCTCGGGCTGGAAGAGGCGGATGTCGCCCCTTCGCGGAGACAGGCGGCTGAACTCCGGGAATTACGCGGGAAAGCGGGAAAATACGCCGCAGCCTTTATAGTGCCGGAAGACGAGATATCTGTTTTGGACCCGTCGGAAGGCGGTATACCGTACGCCGGGGTCATGGCGGAAGGCGGATTCCGCGTTAAGGTCTTCGTATATTCGGTTTCCGACGCCGTGGGCAGAGTGGCTGCCGGAACTAGGATAAAAAAAATATTCGGAAACTCTCCGGTTGAATTTTCTTTTTTCTCGGACAGGGAGGGTCTGCGTTCCGCGGTGAACTCGGATCCCGCGATAAGGCTCGTTTATTCTGATACCGTCAACGACGAACGCGTGATGGGCATGGGAAAAAACGCGGTAACGTCTTCACATTTCACCCAGGGTTACGACGGTATGCTAGAGAGTGTCAGCGCTCTTTTGAAACTTTGCGAATGGAGATTTTATGAGCGTTACTGCAGAGAATAATTATTTTAAGAAATATCTGAACCTGCCCTATCACCTCGGCGTTTTTCTCGGTGTAAACGCCGTCCCTGATTCAATTCTGGTCATGGACGGTCTCAACTGCATAATGCCGAAGGTGGAGTACGTGGCCGGGAATCACGACATGACTTCCACTCTCCTTTCCTCCTCCAATATGCACAGGGTTATCTGCACTATGCACGGGCCGCTTCCGCAGAAGGGTAATCACGACAAGGATCTCATCCGTTATCTGAAAGGCGTCGCGGATTCGAAGACCTTTTCGCTCGTTTTTCTTACCGGGCTGCCTTTTCTTAAGCTCACGGGCGTGGATTACGAAGGTATAGCCGCTTCGGTTAAAGGCAGGGCCGGGGTCATAGATATACCACCGCTTTCGCTGTCCGGGGACTGGCTGGACGGATACGAGGATACCTTGTGTTCCGCGGTCAGGGCTCTTCCCGCGGCTTCCGGAAAGAAGAAAAAAAACGGCGTCGCCGTGGTCGGCTATATGTGGGACAGGGGCGAGGGAGACCACGAAAGCAATATAAAGGAAATCAAAAAACTGCTCGGACGCTGCGGCCTTGACGTCTTATGCGTTCTGCCTTCCGGGCGGGGGTTCGCCGGAATGAAGAGGGCGCTGGAAGCGGAGTATATAATTTCTTTTCCTTACGGACGGAAAGCCGCCGAAGCTCTGGCTGAAAAAAGCGGCGCGAAGATAATAGAGACGGGACTCCCGATAGGTTTCTCCGGAACTTCCGGCTGGGTGTCTTCCGTATGCCGCGGGGCGGGGGTCTTGCCACCGCCGGGGCTGTTCGCCGAGGAGAAAAAGGCGGCGCTTTCCGTAGCCAGGAACGTAGGCCGTTTTTCCGGTAAAAAAGTAATGTTCGCGGGCGATCCGTACCTTTTCGCCGCCATGACGTGTTTCGTGGGCGAACTGGGTATGGATATGAAATGCGCGGTGCTGTTTTCCAATCCCAAGGAAACCGGCTGCGGAAAGCTGGCTGAAGACATGTTTTTCTCTCCTGACAGGAACGAGGTGTTCGCCTATCTTAAGGAGAGCCATAATTTCGATCTTGTCATCGGCAATTCTTTCGCGAGGTCGGAAGGTCTTTCCCTGAAGGACCCTTTCGTCGAACTCGGTTTCCCGTCTTATTCCTACCATTGTCTCACACCTTCTCCTTTTATGGGTTTCGACGGGGCGAAGCTGCTTTGCGCCAGAATATTCAATGCGCTCCTCTCCATACCTTAGCCTTTATTTTTTTTATACGCAAATTGCTATAATATTATTAATTAAAAGAGGCGGGCCGCGTTTTCCGGCCGGCGTTCCGTTTCTTCACGGCTTTGCCGGCGTTTTGCCGGATAGTCTGAATACGACCGTGCCGGAATTAGAAAATGAATAAAGTTTGCGGACAGTGCGGTAAAGAAAACGAAGCGGACGCGGAGATATGCTCCGTATGCGGTTCCGTTTTGGGAGTTAAGAAAGGGGCGGAGAAAATGAGTCAGGATAAAGAAATGATGGCCCCGCTTGTAAGGGAACTAATCAAAATGCTGGAAAGTCCGGCGGAGAGTTCGAGGCAGGCGGCTGCCGATTCTCTGGGAGATCTCGGGGGGGACGCCAGCGAGGCGGTCCCCGATCTGATGTCGCTTCTTAAGTCTTCCGATTCCCTGACAAGGCAGAAGGCGTCCGAAGCGCTGGAAAAAATCAGGAACGGAAAGGATTCAGGTCTTCCGCCGGATACGGAGCAGAAAAAAGAAGAGCCGGAGAAAAAAAACGTTCTTTCGGAAGCGGACGAGGAAATGGCTTCGCTGGAAGCTTTTCTTAAGGCCAGACTCGCTGGAAATAAAAAAGAGACTCCTCCCGAAGATATAAAGACTCCGGCCGCGCCGGAACTCCACGAAAGCGCGCCAACAGACGGAAATTTACCCGAAACCGGAGAGACGGGAGCGGTTTCCGCTCAGACCGGAGAAAAGGCTGTAGAGCCGTCTGCGCGCGCGGAGACGCCTGCGGCGCCGGGCAAGGAGGATCCGTCTGACCCGGAGGAAAAGTCCGCGGCTGATCCGGGGAAAGAAGACCCGGGGGAAAATATTAAAGTAAATAAACCGGGAGAGGGCGTGTCCGCCGTATACAAACCTCTTCCGCCTTCGCCGGAAATGATAAACAGAAGCAGGACTTCAGTTTCCGGCGGTTACGGGGTCACCGCCAGGGCTTTAGGCAAAGAATCTATACCTGAACTGCTTAAACTGCTCGGGTCCAGCGACAAGATACAGCAGCGCGCGGCGGCCAAGACTCTCGGAAAACTCGGCGGCGACGCCGTCTCCGCCGTTCCGGAACTTATAGCGATAATCAGAAAAGAAGACCCCGAGGCCGCGCGTTTCGCGGCCATGGCTCTGGGCGACATAGGCCCTAAGGCAGCGGCTTCCGTTCCGGCTCTTACCGAAATGCTTTCGGCCGCGTCTCCCGAACTTAATAAGGTGGCGGCTTATTCCCTGGGCAAAATAGGGGAGGAAGCCGGGAGCGCTGTCGGCAAATTGTCTGAACTGCTCGGCTGCGAAGACAAAGATACCCGCACTTACGCGGCCATTGCCTTGGGAAATATAGGCCCGTCCGCCGGAACGGCCGTCCCGATTTTAACTGATCTTCTTAACGGCGAGGACTGCTCGACGCACAGAGCCGCGGCTCTCGCTCTCGGAAAGATCGGCCCGGGCGCGAAGACCGCCGTCCCCTCGCTGATAAATCTGCTGGGGGACAAAGACAGGTGGATCAGGGAGGCCGCGGCCTACGCTCTCGGAAAGATTGGCCCTGACGCAGGAGGCGCAGTCGCGGCGCTGACGCTTTTATTAAAGGATCAGGATAAGAACACAAGGGAGGCCGCCGCCTTCGCCCTGGGGAAAATAGGAACCGACGCGGGGAACGCCGTGCCTTCTTTGAGGACACTGGCCAAAGACCAGGACCCCGTCACGAGACGAAACGCCGCTTACGCTCTCGGCCGGGTTGGAAAAAGCGCGAAAGAGGCCCTGCCGGAACTGGTGATCCTTCTCAAGGACGAGGACCACTGGACGAGAAGAGCCGCCGCTTACGCTCTGGCTAAACTCGGTAAAGAAGCGGCTTCCGCCGCCACGGCGCTCACCGGAGTTCTCAGGGACGAGGACGAGTGGACTAGAAAATACGCGGCCGAGGCCATAGTCAACATAGGCGCTTGCGCCGGCGGCGATCCCGGAGAACTTTCCGATATATTAAGAAGCGGCGACGAGACCGCGCGTAGGGCGGCCGCTGAAACTATGGTCCGCATGATACAGGCTCCCGGGGCAGTTATGGGAAACCTTATAGATCTTCTTAAAGACGGGGACGAGGCTTTTAAGAAAACAGCGCTGGAGGCTCTGGCCCGCATAGGTCCCGGCGCTTACGGTGCAGTGCCTGAACTTGAAGGCTTGATTAATAACTCGGACGGCGGGGAGATCTGTCTTATGGCGGTGACGGCTCTGGGAAATATCGGAGCGGCCTCCTATCGGACACTTTCGAGGCTGCTCGAATTATCTGAGTCGGAAGACGAGAATCTTAAGGCCGCCGCGGATCTGGCCGTGAGTAAGATTTCCGCAGCTTGCGGAAATTCTTCCGGGCTGCCGGCTATAACTTATCAGCCGGGGGAAGCAAAAAAGGATCCGCTCGACGGATTCACGGTGGAGACGCTCATGCAGAGGCTTTCCAGCACGGACGACGATATACTTATAGACACCGTGGAAAGGCTTGGAAAAGCTGGAGCCAAGGCCGCCGTCGCGGTTCCGGATATAATAAGACTTCTGTGGAATACGGATCTCGTTCTCAAACGCGCGGTCACGGTCGCGCTAGCGCATATAGGTCCTGCGCCGGAAAGTTCCGTAGGGGATTTGCGCGAACTGCTGGGCAATCAGAGAAAAGTGATAAAACAGGAGGCGGCTTACGCCCTCGGCGAGATGGGGGAGAAGGCTTCCGGAGCTGTTCCAGAACTGATAAATCTGCTCGGCGATTCCGATAAGAACGTGCGCGAAGTCGCGGCGGAAGCGGTTGGGAAGATAGGGGTGAGAGGACAGGAGCAGATAATGCAGCTGGCCTCACTCCTCGGCGAAAATGACAGATTCCTCCGCAAGGCCGCGGCCAGAGCTTTAGGTTGCGGCGGAATTACGGCCAAGGGCACTGTGCCGGTCCTTGTCCAGCTGCTGAAAGATCCCAGCGATTCGGTACGCAAGACGGCGGCGGAAGCCATAGGGCGTATCGGAACCGCGGATAAGAAAGAAACCGACGAGATAAAGAGCCTTTTGGAAGATCCCAATAAAAAGGTCAGAGTCGCGGCTATACTCGCCCTGTCGGGGCTTAAAGACTCTGATATAAACGCCGAAGCGATGCTTATAGATATGCTCAGGGACGGAGACGCCGCGGCCCGCTGCGCTGCGGAAGTGCTAAGCGAAATACAGCCCGAGCCTTCGGAACAGCTGCTTTCTCTTTTAACCGACGAGCAGGCTTCGGTGAGAAGGATGGCGGCGGACACTATAGCCCTGTTCGGCAAAAAAGCGAAACCGGCTTCGGACAGGCTTTTCGAACTTTTCAGCGACGTCAGTCCGGCCGTGAGAAAATCCGCGGGACTGGCGGTCGCCGGTATGAGGACCCTGTGTCTCCCGCAGCTTTCTGAATTGCTCAAAGCCGATAACCGCGCGGTCCGCAGAACGGCGGCCGAGACCCTGGCCGCCATCGGAGTGGAGTCCCTGTCGGTGATAATAGAAACTATGAAAAACGGCAGTCCCGACGCCAGGTCTTCCGCCGCCGAGGCCGCCGTGAAGCTGGGCGAAGCCGCCAGCGACGAGCTTATAAAGCTGCTGAAAAACAGGAACAGGGCGGTGCGCAAAGCCGCGGCGCAGGCCCTGAGCGAAATAGATAATTAATCGTCGTGCCCGGCCCCGTTTTCCGGCGCCGGTTAATTTTTAGGAGAAAGTTTATGTCAAAGAAAGTCATAGTCATAGGATCCGGGCCCGGAGGATATCCGGCCGCCCTCAGACTCAAGGCCCTCGGGGCTGAAGTGAGCATTGCGGAAATGGGAGATTTCGGCGGAACCTGTCTTAACCGCGGCTGTATCCCGTCCAAGGCTTTTCTGGATACTGCGCACAGAGCGCATGTTTTCGGAGGCCTGAGAGGGCTGATGAAAGACGGTGAAAATTTCACTTTCACGCCGGATATGCTCGACTGGGAAAAGATAAAGGCAAGAAGGGCAGACGTGGTAAGCAGGATACGTGTTTCGCTTGAAAAGATGTTCCAGATGAAGAAGATTCCGGTGCTGCGCGGGAAAGCCTTTTTCAGCGCTCCGGGGGAAGTGACGGTAAAAAACGGAGACGCGGAGACCAAATACGCCTATGACGCGGCGGTGCTGGCCAGCGGTACGAAGCCGGCTTTTCCTCCGCCGTTTAACACCAATCTTGACCTTATAACGGATTCTGACAGGGTCTTCGACCTGCCGGAGAAACCTGGCTCGGTGCTAATAGTCGGCGCCGGAGTGATAGGTCTCGAGTTCGCCTGTTTCTTTAACGCGCTTGGTATTCCGGTAACTGTCCTGGAAGTTCTTCCCGCTCTTCTGCCTAATGAAGATCCTCAGGTCGCGCGCGCGGTCAAAACTTCTTTCGAGAAGCGCGGCATAGCGTTCATATTCGGTAAAAAAGCTATGTCTGTCTCCGCGGAAGGTAAAATTAAGACGGTGGTCCTGGAAGACGGGACCAGACTCGCGGCCGACACAGTTCTTGTCGGGGCCGGCAGAGCGGCCGATCTGGGCGGAACAGGACTGGATAAAGTTGGGCTGGAGTGGAACAGAAAAGGCGTTAAGGTGTCCCCGGACATGAAGACTGCGGCGGATAATATATACGCCGTGGGAGACGTCAACGGCCTCTCCCTGCTGGCCCACAGCGCCACGCGGCAGGGCGAGATAGCTGCTGAAAATATAATGGGCGGGCACCGTGTGTTCGACGCAAATATCGTTCCGAGATGTATATACGCGTGGCCGGAGACTGCTTCGGTCGGAGTGAATAAATCGCAGGCCGAGGCCGGCGGTTTGCAGGTAAAGACGTCGAGAGCTTTTTTCCTCGGCGTCGGCAGGGCCGTCGCTTCAGGCGAGACCGAAGGTTTCGTCCAGCTGGTCTACGGAGCCGAAGACGATGTCATCATAGGCGCGCAGATAGTGGGCGGTCCGGCTACGGAAATGATACATCTGCTGGCGCTTGCCGTAAAACTCAAACTCAGACGCCGGGACCTTAAAGAGATGATCTTCGCGCATCCTACCATGTCGGAAGCGATAAACGAGGCTTTGGAAAAGTAATGCCTGCGGAAAAAGTTCGGTTAAAGATCAATAAATGAAATTACTATCTTGGAATATAAACGGGTACAGGGCGGCTCTGAAGAAAGGTTTCGCCGGTTTTCTCCTGAAAGAACAGCCCGATATCATCGGGCTGCAGGAGATGAAGGTCATGCGCGAGCAGTTATCGCCCGAAGATATATCTCTCGACGGTTATAAATTAGCTCTGAACTCCGCGGAAAGAAAAGGGTACAGCGGAGTCGGGGTTTTTTACAGGGAAGAACCTCTGTCGGTGGAGACCGGACTCGGGGAAAGGCGTTTCGATTGCGAAGGAAGGCTGCTTCAGTTGGAATATCCAGGTTTCTGGTTCGTAAACTGTTATTTCCCGCAGGGGGGGCGCGGACTCGAGCGCGTCAGATATAAACTGGAATTTTACGACAGTTTTCTGGAAAGGATAGAGAAACTGCGCGCGACCGGACGCCCCGTTATATTCTGCGGTGATGTCAACACGGCGCATAAACCCGTAGATCTCAGTCATCCCAAGAACAATGCCGGGACCAGCGGCTTCCTTCCTGAAGAAAGAGCGTGGATGGATAAACTCGAGGCTCTCGGCTGGGTCGACACTTTCAGGGTCTATCATCCCGAACCTCTGCAGTACACGTGGTGGGATTATAAAACGCGGGCCAGGACGCGGAACATAGGCTGGAGACTTGACTATTTTTTTATAAATAAGGAAAAAATTTCGGCGGTCAGGGACGCCTACACAATGCCTTCCGTGATGGGTTCCGACCATTGCCCCGTAGGCGTTGAACTGGAGATAAAATGAAAAAAAATATATCTTTAATTGCTTTCCTGCTGGTCTTTTCTGCCTGTTCGTCAGGCCGTGTGAAAAACACCGTTCCTGAAGGCGGGACTGTCTCTTACGGGAATGCCGTTAATTTATGGATAGACGGGGACAGGGACAAAGCCCTTTCGGCTCTGTCCGGCTTGTGTTCGGCCGGTAAGGAAGACGCCGTGGCGGCGTGTCTGGACGCTTCCGCCCTTTGTTCCGAGAGCGGAGACAACCGCTCGGCTCTTAAATACGCCGACGCCGCGGCGGCTTTAGACAAGAGCAGTTTCGACGCTCAGTTCGAACGCGGTTTTAATCTGCTCTGTATGGACAAACCTAAGAAGGCAGTCTCCGCCTTTAAGCTTTCGCTGCCGCTTACGGCCAGCAACGATATGCTGAGCAGAGTGTATTTCTACACGGCTCTCGCCGACGCGAGAGAGGGAAACACCGCAGAGGCGCTGGATAATATGAGACGCGTTTTTATTCAGCAGCCGTATCTTCTGTCCCTTTCGTCTCAGATGATAGCCATGCTGAACGATAATGACAAGAACAGGAAAACCGCGATGTATTTCGTCAACCAGGCGTTAGAATACGACGAGTATAATCTTCCCGCCATGGAACTCGCCGCCGATATGTATTATAAGAAAAAGCAGTATTTCGCGGCCTGGCAGCTGTACCAGATGCAGCATTATCTCGATCCTTACGACTCCGAAGCGAATCTCAGGATAAAAGATCTGGACAAACGGCTGGAAAAGACCCTCGGGACCGGCGCCGCCGACATGATGTTCTGGCAGAGACTTACTTCTCCGCTCCATAAGTCTGTCTATAAGGACGACAGTCCTTCGGTCAGACTGGCGCTTTATTCCGCGCCTAAAACCGGCAGACCAGCCGCCTTGAAAAGCTTCGCTCTCATCTCCAATTCGCCGCTTGAAATATACGACGGGAAGCTAGGACTTATTCTGACCGGGAAGAAAAATTCCATGTGGACTTTCGAATTCGACGGGGCGAGCGGTGCCGTGCGTATAACGGACAACCTTTCGGCGGTGGTGAGAGATTCTGTAAACGACATAATGATAAAGCCTTCCGTCGCGGGGGCCGTTACGCTTGTGAAAGATCCGTCGCCAGCTTCTTTCTCCGGCGGGGTTAATTTAAGCGACAAGGAGATAGCGGGTGATATAAAACTGGAAATAAGAAACGGCGGGATGGAACTGATAAACACCACGCCGCTGGAAGCCCTCGTAAGTCCAGTGGCTTCTGGTTTCATATCAAGGTCTAATGTTTTCGAATTCGCCAAAGCCGCTTCGGTGGCCGTGCGCACGAGGCTACTTAGAATTTCAGAAGACATGAAAAAGCAGGGGCTGGATTACGATCTTTGCGATTCGTCCTATTGTCTGGAATTTAAAGGACTGCAGAATGAAAATCAGTTTTCTTCCGCCGGGGCCCGCGCGACCAGGGGCGAGATATTATCGGACGGAGACGGTTCTCCCGCGGACGTGCGTTTTCATTTTTCCTGCGGAGGCGTGAACGACACCGGCCTGTCCGACTGGAAAGACGGCAGGGGGTTCGCGCTCACTCCTTATTCCATATATAAGCGCGTCCTTACTTCCCCTTCTGAAGACCTTATGTGCCAGCCGGCTGACGAGACGAGAGGTTCCGAAGCCGCCTGGACTCTGATACTCCCGGCTGACAAGATAGAAGAGAGACTTAACAGGGATTACTCTTTCGGTAAACTTAAGAATCTCATCCCCATGAAAAGAGACGGACACGGGCGCGTCCTGACGCTTTCCGCCGTGGGCAGCAAGAAGACGGTGCTTCTTGAAGGCTTTTCCGATATCTCGTGGTATCTCGACGCAGGGACTCTGCGCTCGCAGCTTTTCGTGATAAGGCCTCTGGGCGGCGGTTTCGGTTACCGGGCTTTTATGATCACGGGGCTTGGGACCGGGGACGGAAAAGGAATGTGCCTGGCCGGCGCCAGAGGTTATGCCGACGCCGGAAACGACTACAGGAAAGTGCTCGGCAGATATTATCCTGGTCTCAGTCTGACGCACTCGGCCGGTTTTTCAGAACCGGAACAGGTGGAGAAGCCAGCTGTTCCGGTTCCCTTGGTGAAGACGGAAAATAAAATTATCCGTGCCGACGTCAGCGTTAAGACTGGGGAAAACCTGAACGGCGCGGCTCAGACTTCAGGCGCCGGGAAATAAGCGGCATTAGTGTTTTAAGCGGGACAGATAATGATTAAAATAGCTCATATAATAACGAGGATGGATTTCGGGGGCGCGCATAAGATAGCCCTTTATCTCGTGGAACATGTGCGCAAGACGCATTTCGACCTCCGTCTCCTGTCCGGTCCCGGCGGGACCAGAAATAAGATCCCGGAAGGGGTGAATTACACGCAGATAAGCGAACTCAGGCGCGAGATAAATCCTTTTTACGATTATATGGCCTATAAGCATCTATATTCTTATTTCCGCACCCTGGCTCCGGATATCGTGCACACGCACACTTCTAAAGCGGGCATTATAGCGCGGCTCGCGGCTAAGGCCGCCGGCGTGCCTATAATAGTGCATACGGTGCACGGCTGGGGATTTAACAGCAGACAGCTTTTTCCTTTGCGTGAAAGTTTTGTTCTCGCGGAAAAATACTGCGCCTCTTTTACCGACACCCTCGTCTTCGTGTCGGAAAGCAATATGAAGGAAGCGGAGCGCCGCGGAATAGGCTCTCCTGAAAAATATAATCTCATAAGGGCCGGTATACATCTGAACGATTATCCTTCGCACGCCGATAAAGCCGGGATAAGGGCTTCCCTCGGCGTGCCGCGCGACGCCGTGATGGTTTATTATATAGGAAATACTAAAAAGCAGAAAAATCCCGGCGATTTCATAGAAGCGGCGTCCCGTATTATTCCCGGCCGTCCGGATGTTTATTTCGTCTTTTCCGGCGGCGGCGAAAAACTGGCTCATTACAGGGCCGAAGCGGAAAAAAGAGGGCTGGGCGGAAGATTCATATTTACTGACTGGCGCGAGGACGCCGCCGATATTCTGGCCGCTTCTGATATTTACGCCATGACCTCGCTTTGGGAGGGGCTGCCGATAAGTCTCGTGGAAGCTTTCGCTTCCGGCGTTCCTGCCGTATGTTACAGGGCGGACGGCATCGCCGATATACTTAAAGACGGCGAGAACGGTTTCTCCGTCCCGTGCGGAGACGTCTCAGGTTTCTGCGACAGGCTGTCCAAGATGATCGACGACGCCGGAACTAGGTCCGGACTTGCGGAGGGCGCTAAGAATATGGATCTTAAGGAGTTCGATCTGGATTACACGGTGCAGCAGTACGAGACCCTGTACAGAAAAGTGGTGGACAGGACATACAGCAGATATGCTAAAGAAAAATGATATTTTGCTGTCCGTCGTTATTCCCGTATATAATGAAAAGGATTCCCTTATCCCTCTGGCGGAAGAACTGAAGAATGTCCTTGACGGTCTCGGCAGAACTTACGAGATTATATGGGTCGACGACGGTTCTTCCGACGGTTCTTTTGATACGCTGAGACTTTCGGCGGATAAGGACAACTTTAGGGTCGTAAGATTCTCCAGAAATTACGGGCAGACGGCGGCGATGTCGGAGGGGATAAATTCTTCGCGCGGAGAATGGATAGTGACTCTGGACGCGGACGGACAGAACGACCCGGCTGATATCCCGCTGCTGCTGGAAACGGCGCTTTCGGGCGGTTACGACGTAGTTAGCGGGTACAGAAAAAACAGGCGGGACCCTTTTTTCAGCAGGAGACTGCCGTCTGTGATAGCCAACAGGATAATCTCCGCCGTCACCGGCGTTCGTCTGAGGGATTCCGGGTGCACGCTTAAGATATACAGAGCGGATCTGTTAAAGAGTATAGACCTGTACGGCGAAATGCACAGGTTTATCCCGGCCCTTATGCACCATATAGGCGCCAGTATAACGGAGATCCCGGTGAATCACAGGCCCAGAATGACGGGACGGTCGAAATACGGCATAATGCGCACTTTTAAGGTATGTCTGGATCTTATCACTGTTAAGTTCAGGGGAGAATTCGCCTCCAAGCCGGCTTATTTTTTCGGCGGGATGGGAGTGTTCCTGTGGATAGTGTCGGCATTCATGGCCGCTTGGACGCTTTACAACAGATTTTTTAACGGGATATACGTTAAGGACCAGCCTCTTTTCCTGCTGGCCGGTTTCTGCGCTCTTGCCGGGCTGCAGATGGTTTTCACCGGAATACTGGCCGACATGATAACCAGAAATTTCTATCACGCCAATAAAGATAATTTTTACAGGGTGTCCGAAAGGATAAATTAAATTTCCGGCTCCGGTTTGCTTTTGGGCCTGAGTATGCGGCTTTCCACTATTTCGCTAGGGAAATAAGATTCTTTGGCTTTCTTAAGCCCTTCTTTTCCGAGATCGCTTTCCTTATTTATCTTCAGATACTGTTCCGGCAGGGATCTGGCCATTTCCTGGTCTATCACCTGGTAAAGTCCTTTTATATGCGGCGCGGCTTTTTCGAAATTGAGGACGAAAGTGTCTGAGGACAGCCTGCTTCCAGCCGCGAATCCTACGGGTTCGCCGTCTATTTTTATTATGATCCCCCGCATTTCCAGTTCGTCGAAATGTTCCAGGGCGAAGATTATGGCTTTCCTTTCGTCTCTGAGCAGTATGGAATTTTCCCGGCTGTCGTCGTAGCCGTGCCATTTCTCGAGTACAGTCAGGCAGTCTCCTGTTTTCGCTCCGGAAAGTGGCGATATCTCATAAGCGCGGTCCGCCATATTTCTGTGGAACTGCGCGGTCAGATTTCTCTTTTTCGAATATCTGTGTCCCTTGAGTTCCGCCATGTCTTCCCTGCCGTAGACATAATCGCTGTATCCGTGATATGTGGAGGAGTAAAAATATTCCCTGAGATCTTCTTCGTGGCTGGAGTAATATGCGCCGGGGACATAATATATGTCGCTTTTTCCGTTCGCCTGCGAGATTTCCGTAAGATATTCGGGCTCGGGCTCGGCGTAGGACGGGCTGACCGGCATATATAGTCTGGCCTCCGGTTTTCCGGAGGCGAGTTCTTTTATCAGCAGATTGTCCCCGGATATTTCCCAGAAGACGGGAAAATCATCGTTGTTCCAGAAGATGAGGGACGACAGCGAATACTGACACAGAGGATATCTGTGGTTCAGAAAAAAAGGTTTTAAAGTGTCGTAGTCGGTCAGTTGAAGTCTTTTAAACATAAGAATTTTTATCCAGCATCGGGGCCGCTTTTTCCAGAACTTTAAAATCCAGTTTTTGATAAAATTTTTCAGATCCGTCCTGAGCGATGAGCCCTATCCATTTTATGCCGTCTTTTTTGAGTTTCAGTGAGATCCTGCGGACTATTTCCGAGCCTATCCCCTGTCCTCTCGCTTCCGGGAGGACTGTGACGTCGTGAATATAGGCGTCGCTTATCCCGTCGCTTATCGCTCTGCCTATTCCCACCACCCTGGAATTTTCGACGGCCGCGAGGAAACAGTGACTCCCTTTTATTATACCTGACAGCTTCGTATCGCTGTCATCCTGAGACCACCAGCCCTGAGCCTTGTACGCCGCTTCTATTCCGCGTAACGTTTCGCTGTCGAAATTGTCGGAGAAAAGATATGTGGCGGCGGATTTCATATAATATCATTATATAACTTTATATGCTTTTCTCCTGAGGAAACTTTGTAAAAATGATAAAAGAAACGGTTAACGGGACCCTTGTGCTGAAATTCGATCTCCTTGAGAACCGCCGCGGCGCGGCTTGCGCCGTATCGACGAAAATAAGCGCCGCCGGGGAATTGGATCTCGGCGTTAACGGCGGCCTGGCGCCTGATATACGCAGGAGGAACGAAAATATTTTCTGTTCCGCATTGGGGGCCGATCCGTCTAGGCTGTGCCGTGTCCGTCAGGTGCACGGGGCCAATGTGGCCGTGATCGCCGAACCGGGGTTATTCTCCGGCGACGCGGACGGCATGATGACAAATGTCGCGGGAATCCCTCTTATGGTCCTGTCCGCGGACTGCGGGGTGAGTTGTTTCTACGACGAGAAACACGGAGCCGTCGCCGTTATGCACAGCGGGTGGCGGGGCGCTTTCCTCAATATATACCGTTCTGCCGCCGAAGCCATGTATATAAATTACGGCACTTTGCCCGGAGATATAACTGCCTGCGCCGGGCCCATGATAAGCCGGAAAAACTACGAGGTGGGTGCGGAATTTCTGGAGAAGCTGGAGCATCTATATCCTGGGAAAAGCGCCGAATGCGTTTCTGTCGTCGGCGGAAGGTATTATTTTTCTCTCCGCGCCCTTCTGAAGATTCAGCTGCGCGCTCTCGGTATAGACAGATACGAATTCATGCCGCTCTGCACTTATGACGAAAAGGAACTGTTTTTCTCGTGGCGCCGCGCCAAGGACAAAGGGCGTTTCGGCCTTATGGCCGTGCTGAAATAAATCATATCTTTGCTTTATGCCTTAAGCGGAGTTTTCCGGCCAGATAAGCCGGGGCGTTTTTCTTGAAATATTCCTTTTCGGCCTTAGTCAGAAATCCGCAGTTCCATACGAGCACTGGGAAAATGAAGGTGCAGATTATCTTTGCGGGAAGCAGATATGCCCCGCTTCCTATGATATATACCGGCAGGCCGCAGACCGCCGCGGCGGCGGCCAGTTTGAATATCCGCGAAAATTCATAATCCACCCTGTAATATTTTCTTCCTGCGTAATAAAGTAAAATTGCCATGACGGAATAAGACGCCAGCAGCGCCCACGCCGCGCCGTTTATGCCGAAAAGGGGGATAAGACAGAAATTTCCGGCCACGCTTACTGCCGCGCCTGAGAAGGTTATATACATTATTATTCCGGTTTTCTTAGCTATTATCACAGGAGCCAGAAAATTTATATAAACCCCGTTGAGCAGATAGGCCGCCAGAACTATCGGCACTATCTGCAGTCCTCCCCAGTACTGCGGATTAATAAGAGAGATCCCGTGGAAAGGTATTTTTACCGCGTCGCTTATGAAAAACGACATTATAAGCCATACGCAGAGCCCTCCGGCGGTGAAATAAGTCAGCACTTTGGAAAATATTTTAGGGGCGTCAGCGTTTCCGGCTCTTTCTATGAAGAAAGGCCTCCAGGCCTGGTCGAACATATTGACTATAAGCATCATGAATATGCCAAGACGGTAATTGGCCTGATAAAGTCCTACGGAAGCGGGGTCCGCCAGTTTGAGCATTATGGGCCTGTCGAGCACCTGGACTATCATGGAGCCGAGTCCGGCGGGCAGAAGCGGCAGCGCGAAAGCCAGAAGATTTTTCAAAAGCGCGCTGTCCTTTACGAATCTGAAGGACATATACTGGGGCGCCAGGCATAATACTGAAACGGCGGAGGATATTATATTCGCCATGAAGACTCCGTCTATTCCAGTCCCGGCGTATTTAAGGAAATATACGTTAAAGATTATATTAATGACTATATTGACCGTTTTTATACCGGCGAAACGCAGCGGGCGGTGCGACATCCTTAATTCTGCGAAAGGGACTATGGTCGCGGTGTCAAGAATGAGGATGGCCGCCGAATAATAAACCAGTTTCACGTTCTCCGGCCCTATTCCCCCGGCGGAAGCCCAGAAAGGGGCGAAGCCGCAAAGGACCGCAGTTATGACGACGGAAGTGACGAAAAGGCAGACCATGGAAATAGAAAAAGCTTTTTCTTTTTCCGAATAATAGCGCATATATGCCTGGTCAAGCCCGTAATGATAGACGATATTAAGAAAAGCGATATAGGAAAACACGGCCGCGACGATGCCGTACTCGGCCGGAGCCAGATAGTAGGTGTAGAAAGGGAGAAGAATGAAATTAAGAAATCTTGCGAGCACCGTGGCCAGCCCGTAAATCAGAGATTCTTTTCCGAGAGTTTTCAGTTCTTTCAGCATTATCTATATAGTTTAGCAAAATAGCCTGCGGGGGAACTGCGACGGCGCTGTTTTGCGGCTTCGGTAAAGCGCCGCTTCCGGCGTCCCTTCTCCGGCGCGGGCGCGATTCCGGCCCGATTGTATAAACGCCGGGATAAATGTTATAATTTAATCAGCGAAATCTCAGGTTTAAACCGCTTTATTCACGGCCCTTTTTCCTGAGAGCAGAAAACATTAACGGAGTTGTAAAATCATGATATGGGATTCCTTTATAATAATGATACTGGGCATGGGAACGACGTTCATATTCCTCGGGATACTCGTTGTCATGATGTCTTTTTTGAAAGACATTATGACCTTCCTGAATAAATTTATGCCCGAACCGGTCGCAGCCGCCCCTAAAAAGAGAACTGTGACCGTTTCTGATGATTCGGCTGTTGCCGCGGCGATTGCGCTAGCGTACAAAACAAGTGGGAGGATTAAGTAATAAAATGAAAAAGATTAATTTTATGCTGACTGCGTTCAGAGACGGTTTCCAGTCAGTCTACGGAACGAAAGTAAGAAGTGAGGATTTTCTCCCCGCAGTTGAAGCCGCTAAGGAAGCCGGAGTGACTCATTTCGAATCCGCCGGCGGAGCAACTTTCCAGTCCGCGCTGTTTTTCAATAATGAAAATCCTTACGACGTTATGGACTCTTTCCGTAAGACCGTTGGGCCGGACGCGAATCTGCAGAGCCTCGCCCGCGGGGTCAACGTCGTAGGACTCAATTCACAGCCTTCCGACGTAATAAAGCTTCATGCCGTGACCTTCAAGAAACACGGCCTGACCACTATAAGAAATTTCGACGCTCTCAACGACATTAATAATCTCATTTACAGCGGTAAGTGCATTAAGGAAGCCGGGCTTAAGCACGAGGTTACCATAACCATGATGTCCCTCGCTCCGGGCTGGGACAAGACCGGCAAATACCATACTCCTGATTTTTACGAAAGCGTTCTTAAGAAGATTCTGAAGAGCGGTATAGAGTTTGACAGCCTCTGTTTCAAAGACGCTTCCGGAACTTCGACTCCGGCCACTGTAAGGGAGACCGTAAAACGCGCTAAGAAACTCCTCCCTGCAAACATCCCTGTCGTTTTCCACAGTCATGAGACAGCCGGCACGGGTCTTGCCTGTTATCTCGCGGCTATCGACGGCGGCGCGGACGGACTGGATCTGTCCATGGCCCCGGTGAGCGGAGGAACCTGCCAGCCGGATCTTATTTCTATGTGGCACGCGCTTCGCGGTTCCGAGTATACTCTTGACATCGACATAGACAAGATAAGAAAAGCCGAGAGCGTTCTTAAGGAATGCATGAAAGAATACGTGCTCAAACCGGAAGCTATGAGAGTGGAACCGATGATCCCGTTCTCTCCTCTCCCAGGCGGCGCGCTCACTAACGCGACCAGACAGCTGCGCGAGATAGGCCAGATCGATAAATATGAAAAACTGCTCGGCGCCATGGAAGAAGTGGTGAGAAGAGGAGGTTTCGGGACTTCCGTCACTCCAGTGAGCCAGTTCTATATACAGCAGTCCATGCAGAATATCCTTTCCGCCGACGGTCCGTGGAAGAGATTCTCTCCCGGTTACGCCAATATGATATTAGGTTATTTCGGAACCACGCCGGAACCGGCTGATCCTGAACTTGTAAAACTGGCTTCCGCATATATGAAGAAAGAACCCACGACGAAAACGGTCCTCGAACTCAACGACGCGGATCCGACCAAGGGAGTGAAACCCGCCAAGGCGCTTCTCGAAAAGAACGGCCTGCCGGTAACGGACGAGAACGTCTTTATAGTCGCCGCCTGCAATGACGCCGCCAACGGCGTTAACAAAGGGCTGGATTTCCTTTTGGGGAAAGGCAAATGCCTCGTGGAAAAAGTTTCAGGTACGCCGAAGAAGGCCGTAGCCAAGACAGCGGATTCCTATACCGTTACGGTGAGCGGAAAGAAATATTCCGTATCTTTCAGCGGTTCCAAAGCTTTAGTCAACGGAGTTAATTACGAAGTCGACATAAAAGAAGGGAGCGCCAAACAGGAGCAGTCCGCGGCGGCCTCCTCAGCCGGCAACGGCACCGAGGTAAAGTCTCCTCTGCCTGGCACTCTGCTTAAATTTTCCGTAGACAACGGTTCCGCTGTTTCCAAAGGCGACGTGATCGCCATTATGGAAGCCATGAAAATGGAAAGCGAAGTGAAAGCGAATGCCGACGGAGTTATAACTTTCTGCATGAAACAGGGCGACCAGATCCAGACCGGCGACGTCATAGCAGAGATAAAATAAGGAGTTTAAAGACATGGATATAGTTGCCAGTTTGATAGATTTGTGGCATTCCACAGGTCTCTATAATTTCACTTGGGGACAGGCAGTTATGCTGGTCGTATGCTTTGTCATTTTATGGCTAGGCATAAGGAAACAGTTCGAACCTCTGCTGCTCGTCCCTATAGGTTTCGGCGGAGTGTTGGCCAATATCCCGTTTCCGGACGGGTCCACGGCGATAATCACTTTATCGCATACAGTGGCGAATCTCCAGACCGGAGCCGTGATAACGACATACGGCGGTTTCTTGGGACAGATATTCGGCTTCGGCATCAGTTCTGGGCTGTTCCCGCTTCTTATTTTCATGGGCGTGGGAGCGATGACGGACTTCGGCCCGCTTATCGCTAACCCGAAGATGGCTTTCCTCGGCGGCGCCGCCCAGCTCGGTATTTTCACCACGCTGATAGGAGCGCTGCTGCTGTCGAAATACTGCCCGTGGATAACTTTCAGCATGAAAGACGCGGCTTCCATAGGAATAATAGGCGGAGCGGACGGCCCGACTTCGATATTTCTGGCTTCCAGACTTTCGCCTAATCTGCTTGGCGCTATAGCCGTGGCGGCTTATTCTTATATGGCCCTGGTACCGATAATACAGCCTCCTATAATGAGATGGCTCACCACCGACGAGGAGCGCAGGGTGAAGATGGAGCAGTTGAGGCCTGTGAGCAGGAGAGAGAAGATCCTTTTCCCTCTTGTGACCCTGTTTCTGTGTATCCTTCTGCTGCCTGACGCTACGCCTCTTCTGGGAGCTCTGATGTTCGGGAATCTGCTCAGGGAAAGCGGCGTTACGGAAAGACTGTCAAAGACCGCGCAGAACGAGCTGATAAATATAGTCACTATCATGCTGGGACTCGGAGTGGGCTCTAAGCTTTCCTCCTCTTTGTTCCTGCGTCCGGAGACGCTGGGAATACTCGTGCTGGGCCTGCTGGCCTTCTCTATCGGAACAGCCGGCGGCGTCCTGCTCGGAAAACTGTTCTACAGATGCGGAATGAAAGTCAATCCGCTTATCGGCGCGGCGGGAGTTTCCGCGGTGCCTATGGCTGCCAGAGTCGTCAATAAGGTCGGTCTGGAATATAATCCCGACAATTATCTTCTCATGCACGCCATGGGACCTAATGTCGCAGGCGTGATAGGCAGCGCCGTTGCGGCAGGCGTGCTTCTTGCCGTGTGCAGTAAACTGTAATATTCATTCTAATTGACGGCAAACGGCCCGCAAACTTAAAAAGTTGCGGGCCGTTTTTATGGTAGGATTTTTACTGAAGTTTTATTTTATAAGTTTTCTGATATTTTCTGCGTTTACCGGGGAAACGATCCCTTTTTCTGTCACTAAGGCCGTTATCAGTCCGGCGGGGGTGACGTCGAAGGCGGGGTGTCTTACTTTTACGCCCTCAGGAGTTATGCGTATTCCTTTTATATAAGAAACTTCTTCCGCCGGGCGTTCTTCTATTTTTATGTCTTTTCCAAATCTTATCTTCAGATCTACGGTCGGGGTCGGAGCAACGACGTAAAAAGGTATCTTATGGTATTTGGCTATTATCGCCAGCCCGTAAGTTCCTATCTTATTTGCCGTGTCGCCGTTAGATGCTATGCGGTCCGCGCCGACTATAACCGCATTGACTCCGCAGGTTCTCATTATATGCGCGGCCATATTGTCTGTTATAAGTTCCGCCGGAACTTTCTCGCGCATCAGTTCCCAGATAGTCAGTCTGGCGCCCTGAAGATAGGGTCTGGTTTCGCATGAATAGGCGTGGTTTATGAGCCCTTTCTTATGCGCCGCGGTTATCATTCCGACTGCCGTTCCTATTCCCATGGTAGCGAGCGCTCCGGCGTTACAGTGCGTCATGACGACGGAATTTTCAGGCAGCAGCGAGGAGCCCAGTTCTCCCATGATATCGCAGGAGCTTATGTCTTCTTCCGTGATTTTCCTTGCTTCTTTTTCCAGAGAATCTATTATTCTATCAGTCTGTTCTTCACTGAAATTATCAGTTCCGGCGGCCGCGAAGGCCATGGCTTTGTCCAGCATCCTGTCGGCGGCGTAAAAAAGGGCGAGAGCGGTAGGCCGGGCGTTTTTTAGCGTGCCGGCTGTTGCTAAAGCCGCTTTCTTCAGCTGATCAGGACCTGCCGGCCTTAATTTCTTTATCTCGAGAGCGAAACCGTAAGCGGCCGCGCAGCCTATAAGAGGGGCGCCGCGAAGGACCATATCCCTTATCGCTCCGGCCACCTCAAAAGCGCTGCCCGCTTTCACGTATTCTATGGAAGCGGGCAGTTTTTTCTGATTTAATATCTCAAGTGTTCCGTTATTGTATTTTAATCTTTCAGGCACCATATTAGTTAAGGTATAGCGTCCAGCATGTTTTTCAGTTCTTCTTCGGTCTTCCCTGTTATTTCAACTGTTTTTTCGCGTCCTTTTATACCGCGTATTATATTCACCATCCTGCACGGGACTTCGAAAAATTCCGACAGATAATTACGCAGGGTCACATTGACTTCGTCTTCCGCTTTTAGCGTATTCGACGAAGCGCAGTTTTTCGATTTCGTCTGGACCGACGAACATACTTTTACTCTCAGAACGCTGCCTATTCTCGATATAACTTCATTATAATCGCTGTTGGGGATAATTCTTATCTTAACTATCATTTTATACCTCACTAATATAATGTGTTCGCTTTAGCGGTTGTCAAGTGCTATTTAAAGGAAAGACTGCCGATACGCGGGAGCGTCGCTCCGCATGCCACGGCTTCTTTGAAATCCCCGCTCATTCCGAGCGAAAGATAATATCTGAAGCCTTTCTGATGCCGCGAACCTTTAAAATCTCTGTCGAACACTGCCCTGACGTTTTTAAATAACTTCGTCAGCTCTTCTGAAGAAGCGCCTTCCGGCGCTATACCCATATAACCGCAGGCCGCTATATTGTTCATCTGCCGCATGTTCCGCAGAAGTTCCGGCGCCTCTTCTATTCTTATCCCGGACTGCGTGTCTCTGTCCGTCAGCTTCAACTGTATAAGGCAAGGCACTGTCTTTCCTGCCTCAGCCGCGTGCCTGTCGACCGCTTCCGCCGTTCTCAGGCTGTCGATGGAATCTATCCAGTCGAACACTTCGACCGCCGTTTTGACTTTATTATGCTGGAGATGCCCTATAAGGTGCAGCTGAATATTTTTTCTGAAGCTGTTGAGGGGCCCGCCGGTATGCCATTTGGCTCTGGCGTCCTGCACTTTGTTCTCTCCGGCATTGGTTATCAAATTATTTTCCAGCAATAACGCGACGTCATTAGTGTCGGCGTATTTGGTCACGGTGACCAGATCTATATTTTCGAAGTCTCTATTAGCCGAAATAGAAGCTTCCCTAATCAATTTCAAAATATCGTTTCTGTTATTTATCAACTGATCTAAACGGGAATTATCTGATTGCATAATATGATTACTCCTGCGTAATATTATACAAAAAAAGCTGCATGACAGGCAAGTTTTTATGTATAATGCGCCGTGTCCAGCAAAACGGATACCGACAGGCGGGAAACCGTTTGCCTTTCATCCGCTTAGTCCGGCGTTTTTTAGTTCCGTTGTAAGGGCTTTCTTTAAACTTGTATAATATTAATGAAATACAAAAAATATCTTTTAAATTATTTACCGCAAAGCTGGTTTATGTATGAGATTCAAAGATTTTCTAAAAAGCAAAGACATCGATATTTCCGTAAGACGGTATCTGGTTGACGCTCTGGGCGCTATGGCGCAGGGGCTGTTCTGTTCACTGCTTATAGGGACAATACTGAACACCGTCGGCACTAAATTCGGTCTGGATTTTATCACTCAGGTCGGCGGCTTCGCGTCCAAGATGAGCGGGCCTGCGATGGCCATAGCGATAGGTTATGCGCTTAAGTCCCCGCCTCTGGTGCTTTTTTCACTTACGGCCGTAGGTTTCGCGTCCAATTCTTTGGGCGGCGCCGGCGGGCCTCTTGCCGTCCTGTTCATAGCAATAATAGCCGCTGAATTCGGGAAAGCCGTGTCTAAAGAGACCGATATAGATATTCTTGTGACGCCGCTGGTGACGATATTCATAGGCTGCGCTCTTGCTCTGCTGATAGCGGCGCCGATAGGACGGGCCGCTTCGTGGCTAGGGAATATAATAATGTGGGCCACGGATCTCAGGCCTTTCCTTATGGGAATACTTGTCAGTGTGGTTGTTGGCGTGATTCTGACCCTCCCAATTTCTTCCGCAGCGATATGCGCGGCCTTATCCCTTACGGGTCTGGCCGGAGGCGCAGCGGTCGCAGGATGTTGCGCGAACATGGTCGGTTTCGCCGTGCTTTCGTTTAAAGAAAACGGCTGGGGCGGAATTATAAGTCAGGGTATAGGGACTTCTATGCTGCAGATGGGTAATATAGTGAAAAATCCGAAGATATGGCTCCCTGTCATAGCCGCTTCTGCCGTGACCGGCCCTGTCGCGACCTGTCTGTTCAGGATGCAGCAGAACGGTCCTGCCATAGCTTCGGGAATGGGGACCTGCGGACTTGTGGGCCCGATAGGAGTTTACAGCGGATGGATAAGCGATATATCCGCGGGGACTAAATCAGCCGTAACGATGACTGACTGGCTGGCCATGCTTCTTATATGTTTTATACTTCCAGGAGTCCTCAGCTGGTTTTTCGGTCTGGTTTGCAGAAGGCTGGGCTGGATAAAAGAAGGAGATCTCCTTCTGAAATAATCTGTTTAGACGCGGTTTTGATTGAAGGATGCGTGAAGGTAGCGCATCCTTTTTTATAATTTATTCTGAAAACAGTTTTTTTGTTGAAATATCCGGGACTTTTCTATTTCTCCGTTTCCGGTTTTATTCCGAATAGCAAGGCTTTTATAATTTTAAACGGTCCGGCGGGTCTGACTTCTCTGATTTCACGCACCAATGCGAACATAGGCACTGCCGCCACGGCCCGCACCGCGCCGGAGATGAAAAGCAGCGATACGAATGGGCTGCCCCATATCCGTGGCAGATGTCCGTAAAGCCAGGCTCCGGACATGGCGCCTATAAATTGCGCGACGCCGCTGGTAAAAATAAAGAAAGCGTTATACCCTGCCCTGCTGTGCGCCGGAAAAGTCTCGAATATAAAATTATTCATTCCTATCTGGTAAGCTCCCCAGACCGTTCCGGAGAAAGCTTCCACTGCGGATAAGTAAAAGAAGTTCCGGCTTAAAGACCACAATAGAGGCACGGTAGGTATAAGTAAAAAGGCCGACTTCAATATTTTTACGCTTCCGTAGACGTCCGCCGCCCTGCCCCATCTGCGCATCAGCATATAAGTCATCAGCTGCCCTATGGTCATTAGGACCATGAACTGCGGATAACTGCTCTTGAGTTCTTTAAGAGAATATACGCTGAAATAAGGCGCGGCTATATACGTTCCGAGAAGCATAAGAAACACCGAAAAGAAAAGAGCAGGCGACCTGCCTTTGCGGAAGTCGAGCGCGGACAGAAAATTCACTCTGCTCGCTCCGGGCATATGAAAGTCGGTCCGCGGCTCGTACATCCTGGTTATCTGGAAAAAAGACACCGTCCGCAAAAGTCCGGCGACGGTGAAAACTACGAAAAAGCCTAAAAGACCGCGGCCTTTGAGAAGATCGAGTATCCTGGAAGCTAAATAGCTTCCGGCAAAAAAAGCTATTCCCACTATCTGATACCTGAAGCCGAAGAAGGAGCCGCGTTTAGCGGGCGGGATATATTCTCCCATAAGCGCCGACCACGGCGCGCTCGCGGCATTACCGGCAGCGGTATACACGACTATCATGCAAAGGAAAAACGCGAGCCCCGCGGTTTTAGGCATTAATATCGAAAAAGCCGCTGCGTAGAGAGACAGCGCCTGCACGGCGACGGAAATCAGGATCGCGCGGCGGCATCTGCCGACTGCTTTTATAAATTTCTCTATAAATATCTGTGCCGCCGAGGATATAAGGAAAGGGAGCGATTTAAGCAGCCCGACAGCGGAGGTGGACGCTCCGAGCGCCATCGCCATCGGTACGGAGTAAGTATCCGCGAACCCGCTCATCGCGGCCCACGCGGCCCCGTCGTTCAGCGAAGCGTTCACGCTTCTGTTTATATACTGTCTCGGCATTTTGTTTACTATTATCTTGAACGAAATATTATGGCGTGATCTGTTTTTTATAAGTCGCGGCTTTGCTTTATATCGTTCAAATTGTTCAATTGATGATTATGATGGTGGAATATCTTTCCGTTCTTGATGACCGGCACGGGCATATGGTACCCCTTTTTCTTTCTCTATTAATAATATTATATTAATTTAAAACTAACACTTCAAAAAGCGTTTAGAATATTTTCTGTAAAGAAGTGAATTCGGAACTAATGACACTACTTTATTTTTACTAAATATTTTAACTCATTCCTGTTTTATGTATAATAATTTTTAACGAGTAAAATTTAACTGTTCCTTTAGCTAATGGGAAATGGGGGAAAGTATTATGTTGGGGCCTACTAATACTAAACCTGATGTTCATAGGAAGATTCTGTCTTTGCCACAATGTCTTGCAAAGACAGTATTTGATGAATCAGGCGCAAGGAAAGCCGGAGTTTCGGTTATGACTCATTCGTCTATCGTTGGTTCCGTAGCGAGTGAACTCCTTAAACGTATTCCCGGATGGATCAGCAAAAAACTGCTGGCAGAAAATGTTCCTCTTATAGCTTCCCTGCATGATATAGGGAAAATTAATCCGATATTTCAGGAAAAAATATACCGGGCCCTAAATAATAACGAACCGCAGGGAATTTATGGATCTTCAGACGACAGTATTAACGGTTTCCATCAGTCTGTTTCTTATGTCACATTACTGAATAGGGGAAGAAAAGATATCGCTGAGATAGCCGGAAGACATCACGGACAGATGGGAGATATTAGATCCTGTGACGAGGATTCGGGCATATACGGCGGCAGTTCGTGGAACCGCGTCAGGCTTTCAGCAATAGATTATCTTAAAACAGAATTCGGTGCCGCTTGTCCTGAAATAAAAAATACGGACTATTTATTGAAAGACGTTTTATCCGGACTTACTACCGTTTCCGATTGGATAGGGTCGGGGGATTCTTTTAATTACGGGAAAGAAGGAGTGGACATATCCGCGGTGCTGGATAAAGCTGGTTTTATAGTGCCTGAAATAAATAAAAATTTAAGTTTTAAAGATATTTTCGGTTTTGAGCCTAACGGTATACAGAAAAATTTTATCGATTCTATTGAAGGCAGAGGAGTTTACGTTCTGGAAGCTCCTATGGGAACCGGTAAAACCGAAGCCGCCCTTTACGCCGCTTATAAACTTTTAAATTCCGAAGAAAACGCCACCGGGATATATTTCGCCCTTCCGACTCAGTTGACATCCAATAAGATATACGGCAGATTTAATAGTTTCCTGAACAGTGAAGCCGGCGGAATACTGTGTAAAAAATCCAGAAGCGGGCCGGTTCTGGTGCATAGCTCAGCCTGGATGACGGATACGGACATGGGTGGGGAAGCCGCCCCTGGCAGTTCTTGGTTCAACAACCGTAAAAGAGGCGTTCTGGCTCCTTTTGCCGTAGGCACCATAGACCAGGCGCTGATGTCCGTTATAAACGTAAGGCATAATTTTGTCAGAACGTTCGGATTACTCGGGAAAGTTATAATTTTGGATGAGATCCATACATATGATTCTTATACCGGGACCATAATCGAGCAGTTTATAAAAAACGCCGCGGAACTGCAGTGTACCGTCATTATTTTAAGCGCTACTCTCACGGATGCCCACAGATATAAATTACTCGGTATCCCCAAGTCTGTGAATAAAGCAGCGAACGAGTATCCTATGATTAGTTTTGTCGATAAGAAGAGTCGTTTAAAAGAGAAATCCATACTTCTCTCAGGCAGAAACAGGGTCGGCTTATGTTTATCGGACGACGATAGCGCGGTAATGGAAGAAGTGCTGAAGCGTTCTGTCGATAAGGAACAGATACTGTGGGTGGAAAACACTGTTGAAGAAGCGCAGAACGTTTACAGAGTCTTATCGGCAAGGGCCGGAGCAATAGGCGGGATAGACTGCGGGCTCTTACATTCCCGTTTTATAAAATGCGACAGAGAAATAAAAGAAAATATATGGACTGAAGCTTTCGGTAAGAATTACGGCCCGAGAGAGGAAAAAGGAAGGATATTGATCGGAACACAGATCCTAGAGCAGTCTTTAGATATAGACGCTGATTTTCTTGTCAGCAGACTTTGTCCCGCGGATATGCTTTTTCAGCGCGCCGGGCGGTTGTGGCGTCATAGAATAAACGATAAAAAACGTCCGGAATCAGCGGAGAGACAGATGGTTGTGCTTAGTCCTGGCTTCGCGATGTTGAAGGAACATATTTCGAAGTTGGGGAAAACGAAAAACGTATACAGCCCTTACGTCTTATGCCGCACCATGGAAGTGTTGCGGAGCTGTGATCATTTCGATATTCCTCAAGATATAAAACCGCTGTTGAATTCGGTCTATTGCGAAAAATCTGAACAGGGTATCATGTCGAAATATAAATCGGAACTTGAATATAAAAAATCTAAACTGATTAATTTCGCTAAAAATAATATATATTCCACTAACAGTATACCGGATGACGAAGAAAGGGCCGGCACGCGGTATTCCGATATAAATACCCTCAATGTATTATTATTTAAGAAAATACGTTTGAGCAAAAATGATGAAGCGACTGTAACTTTTCTGGATGGCAGTGAAGTTACAGTAAATAAGCTGGCGAAAAAGTCGGAGTCTAAAAAAACGGCGTTAAAACTTTTGCAAAACAGCGTTTCAGTTCCCGATTATCTTGTTCCTGAAGGAGAAAAGATTAACTGGCTTGACCGCTACATCTATACCGGAGACGATAAGCACAGAGTCGTAAGTGTCGCCGTCGTGAGAAGTGACGGGTCTATAAACAGTAAAGGCTACGGATATAATATCGGCTATTATAAAGATTTAGGTTTTTGCGCGGAGAAAATATGAAAAATAAATTTAATCTTGTATTTGATAAGTGGCTGCCTGTAGCGGAGGAGGGGCCTTTGAGCCTGGCGGATGTTTTTAGCGGGCGGAATTGTAATAATCTGTACGGAAACGCCGCAGAAGTAATATCCTTAACTAAATTCCTGCTTGCAATAGTTCAGTCGGCGTATACCCCCGAAGACGATAAAGATTGGGAAATATTTGGAATAGAAGGAATGAAAAAAAAGGCCTTTAAATATCTGGAAGACAAAAAAGATTTGTTTTGGTTATACGGTGAGAATCCTTTTTTGCAGTTTCCGGAATTGCAGGAGCAAAAGGAAAAACTTAAACCTGGAATCACATGCGGGACACTTACCCCGCATGTAGCCACCGGGAACAGTACCGTTTTATACGATAGTCAAAGAGAGCGTAAATTTTCTGACGCGGATAAAATATTGCTTTTGCTAACTCTAGGATTTACCTTCGGTGGGAAGACGGTAGTCGACAAAAATAGCGTTGATAAAAGCAAAGGGGAAACGTCCACCGCTAAATCAGGCCCTTTTTTAGGCCTGCTGCACAGTTATATATTAGGTGGCACTTTGCAGGAGACAATATACCTGAATATACTTACTAAAGAGAATTTTAAGAAAAGTATACCACAAGATATAGGAATAGCGCCGTGGGAAAATATGCCCCGCGATAATAAAGCCGAGTCGTCATGTCAGACTTCTTATTTGGGCCGGCTTGTCCCCTTGAGCAGATTTATTCTGTTCGACGAATCATCTAATGATGTGCTTTGCAGGGAAGGAATTAAATATCCCGGGGTTAAAGACGGAATTTTAGATACTGATATGTGCAGCAGGTTCAATAAAAAAAACGAACCTTCGGCTATATGGATTATGAATAATAAAAAACCTTGGAGAGAACTTACCGCTTTATTGTCCTTTGTTTCCAACAGCGGGAATCAGACGGAATGTAAACAGTTGAAAATATGCGTCGGCAGAGCGAAGGAATATAAAATGAATTTCGGAATCATGTCCGGCGGTTTAAAGGTAAGCAGTAATGCTGGGGAATATTATGCTTCTAAAAAAGACAGCTTTACTGCCTCCGAAGTTTCCTTTAATAATGTGATTTTGGGAGAGTCGTGGTTTAACCGTTTCAATACTGAACTTAAAGCTATTGAGTATGTTGCCGGTGTGGTTTACGGTTCAGTAAAGAGATTTTATATTTCGCAGAAAGCGGAAGGAAATGATATAGCCGATACGGCACTGACTATGTTCTGGCAGCTTTGCGACGGCGAATGTCAGAATCTTATCAATGCCTGTAATTGCGATGAAGCAGCAGTTGTTTCGATGCGGAAGACATATTCTGTTTTTGCAAAAAATATTTACGACAATTATTGCCCGCACGACACATCCAGACAGTTGGAAACTTGGGCTGAATGCAGACCTAATCTTTATAAATATTTAACGGAGGTTTAATATATGGCTGATGACATGGGCCAGCGCTGTGAAAAGTTTGTTGATTATGCGATAAAACGTGTTCGTGAGGACAACGCTTTCGCCGCCGCTTTGAAAAGAGCGGATAATCCAGATACCGCTTATCAGGCTTGGGAGTATCTTTCGTCCTGGTGTTCTATTGACAACGATAAAGAGATATATCCTTTTTCTTTAGTCGCTGCAGGCATAGGGAGAACTAAACCGGACGTTAACGGAAATCTCGGCCTCGGTAAAGCGATCGCCTGTTGTTATGAAGACGGGAAAGATTCGGACGCGGCTAAATCTAAGTTACGCAGGCTGTTGGCATGCAGAACTTTGAAAGGAGCTTTTCCCGTATTGAGACATTTGCTTTCTTTGATAGCTTCCCACGGAGTGTCTTTAAATTACGCGAGACTGTTGAGAGAACTGTTGTTCTGGGGAGACGGAGAATATGTAAAACGCGGCTGGGCCGTTGATTTTTACGGAGGGAGAAAACCAGATGATAGTATCGATGCTTAAGCTGAAACGCGCTGATTTTAAGCATATAAAGGATGCTTATTCAGTTCATAAAATAGTTTATTCCCTGTTTCCTAAAAAGAAAGATTCAGGCAGGGATTTTTTATATGTCGATAAAGGAAGCGACAGGGAGTGCCGGAAGATATTTATACTTTCCGAACGTTCGCCTAAGTCCGCTGGGGTAGGAGAGTTGTTTTCTCACCCGATACCCGATTCTTTTCTGAATTTTGACAGGTACAGGTTCGAGGTGCTTCTTAATCCCGTAAAAAAAGAGGGGAAAACCGGTAAATTGATCCCAGTAAAAGAAGTTGCCGAGCTTAATGAATGGTTCGTAAACAAAGTAAAGGCTTACGGTTTTGACGTAGATAAAAGAACTTTGGAAATACATATAAATAATGTACAGAGTTTCGAAAAGAATTACAGCGGAGAAAATCTGCGCGTGACACATAATTCTGCTCTTTTTAAAGGTGTTCTGGAAGTAAAAGAAAGAGATGTTTTCGCGGAAAGCTTCAAGCACGGCATCGGGAAAGGAAAAGCTTTCGGTTTCGGCTTGTTACAGATAGTTCCGCTGAAGGATTTGGAGTAAATTATTTTAAGGAGATTGAAATCATGGGGCAAAATATAGACAATACGTACAAAAATTTAAAATTGGAGTTTCACATTCTTCAGTCGTTTCCGGTCACATGTCTTAATAGGGACGATGTGGGCGCGCCTAAAACGGCTCTGATAGGCGGTACTACTAGAGCTAGAGTGAGCAGCCAGTGTTGGAAACGTCAGGTAAGAATGACGATGCACGATTTGGGCGTTAATACGGGCGTAAGAACTAAATTCGTTAACAAACTGATTTCGGATAAATGTCTTGAATACGGCGCTACTGAAGATCAGGCTAAAGCTTGTTCCGAATGTTTTTGTAATTTACTTAATCCTAAAAAAAATAGCGGAGAAAGCAAAAAAAAGGGGAAGGACGCAACTCCTGAAAATGAGGCTGAAGAAAAATCTTCCAAGTCAGATACATTGATTTTTATAAGTCATAAAGAAGCCGGAGCTTTTGCCGCGGTGTGTAAAGAGAAATCTTTTGATGTTAATGAAATTAAAAAACTGAAGCTAAAAGATGTCGGTGTCGTTTGCGGAGCAAAGAATATGGATGCGGTTGATATAGCTTTGTTCGGACGTATGCTAGCTAATGCAGCTGATTTAAATGTGGAAGCCGCTGCTTCTTTTTCTCACGCTATATCTACACATGAAGTTAACAATGAAGTGGATTTCTTCACCGCTTTAGACGATATGCCCGAACAGGCTGGCTCCGCGCATATGGGAAGTCTAGAGTTCAATTCCGCCACATATTACAGATATATAAGTTTGGATCTGGGGCAGTTGTATTCTAATCTGGCCGGACAGAATATGAAAGAAGCTGTCGACGGTTTTATAAAAGCCCTGTTTATCGCTGTTCCGGAGGCCAGGCAGACCACACAGTCCGGAGCTTCTCCGTGGGAATTCGCAAGGATCTACATCCGTAAGGGGCAGCGACTTCAGGCCCCGTTCGAAACTGCGGTAAAAAGAGATAAAGCCGGAGGTTATCTTGAAGCGAGTAAAAAGGCTATGTGTGATTACCTTGACCAAAAGGAAAAGATGTTCGGCAGCCTTTTTAAACTGGAGCAAAAAGGGAAAATAAATTTCCCAGATTCAGAGATCAGTGATATAGATAAACTGATAGACATGATAAACGACGTTTGCAAACTTTAGTCCGGAGAACTGACAATGCCTAATAAATATATTTTATTATGGTTAGAGGCTCCTTTGCAGGCCTGGGGGTACGATTCTAAATTCTGGGTTAGAGAATCGTGTGAATTCCCTACGAAATCAGGAATAGAAGGCTTGTTATTATGCGCTTTGGGTGCGTCAGGGCCGCAAGAGGAGCTTTTGAAAAGACTGGCTTCTCTTAAGCAGACGGTCGTTTCTTATGTCTCGGAAGATAGTAAAAAAAGAAACGGTTTACCTTTGACTGATTTTCATATGGTCGGTAGCGGATACAATGAGAAAGACGAATGGGAGAAATTATTGATTCCTAAAACCATAGAGGGTAAATCAGCGGTAGGCGGAGGAAGTAAATTAACATACCGTAAATATCTTCAGAACGCAAAGTTTGCAGTAATAGTGGAAATCCCGGCTGATTTGACTGCCCGTTTCTCAGAAGCTCTGCATAATCCTGTTTTCGATATATATCTGGGACGGAAAAACTGTGCGCCTACTGATTTTATTTTTAGGGGCGTTTTTGATGATGAAAATGAAGCGGTATTGTCTGCCACGGGGATAGCTGTCGGGAAAAAGCTTATCGAAAACTTTACGGTTGTAGACGGGCGTGATGAAAATAAGGGAGCCGTCTTAAATTTGAATGATGTCCCTTTACAGTTCGGGCCAGATAAGGTATACAGAGACAGGTTCGTTACTATCATTAGAAAATGACTAATAATAATGCGCGCCTTCTTATAAAAATAACAAAGGATAGTCTCCCTCAGGTTAAAGATAAATATCCGTTTATTTATCTTGAGCGCGGCAGGCTTGAAATAGACGACAGTAGTGTAAAATGGATAGATTCCGAATGTAATGTAGTAAGGTTGCCGATAGCTACTATTAACACCGTATTGCTTGGGCCCGGGACATCTGTCACACATGAGGCGGTAAAGGTCATGGCTGCTGCTAATTGTTCTGTCTGTTGGGTGGGAGAAGATTCTTTGTTGTTTTATGCTGTGGGACAAAGTCCTACCGCGGATTCGAGGAATATGCGCAAACAGATGCGGCTTGCTTCAGATCCTAAAAAGGCTGTGGAAGTGGCTAGACGGATGTTTGCAAAACGCTTCCCGGATGATGAATTGCGCGGGAAAAGTCTGAAAGAAATGATGGGCATGGAAGGGATAAGAGTTCGTCAGATGTATGATGATTATGCGCTTAGATATAATGTGGGATGGAAAGGAAGGGAGTTTTTACCGGGTAAATTCGAGTTGAGCGACGTAACTAATCAGATACTTACGGCTGTTAACGCCGCTTTATACGGTATATTGACCTCGGCGATATATTCCATGGGATATTCTCCGCATATAGGTTTTATTCATTCAGGATCACCTTTACCTTTTGTTTACGACATATCTGACCTGTATAAAGAATACCTTTGTGTGGATTTATCTTTTGCTCTGACATTGAAAATGGCTGGAGTTTATAACAGATCCCAAGTATCTTCGGAGTTTCGCAACAGAGTTTTAGAAAGTGATTTGTTGAGTAAAATAGGTACGGATATCAACCAGATCTTAGAGGATAAATGTTAGTTGTTGTGGCTAATAACATTCCTCCTGCCGTAAGGGGGAGGATGAAATTATGGTTTATTGAACCAAGGCCAAATATATTTGTTTCCGGGATTAAGGATTCTGTGTCTAATACAGTTGTAAATTATTTATTCAAGTATTGTCCTTTAAGTTCCGGCCTGATTGTATTTCAGAAAATAAATCAGGCTCCGGGATATAAAATATATACTTCAGGATCCAAGGCTTTTTCTTTAGTAGATTTTTCCGGCCTTCAGCTTGTTCTGGAAAAGAGCGGAGATTTGCAAAAATCTGTCTGAACGCATTTTAGAGTGATTTAGACGGTGTCTTCCCCACGTGAGTGGGGGTGTTTCTCAATATGGTGCACGGACAGGCCGTATGTCGTCGTCTTCCCCACGTGAGTGGGGGTGTTTCTTATTGATACTATAGCGACCAATCCGCGCGCGAGTCTTCCCCACGTGAGTGGGGGTGTTTCTGGGCGCCGCTGAAGTATCCGAAAGAGCCGGGCGTCTTCCCCACGTGAGTGGGGGTGTTTCCTTTTCATAATTTTTTATCTCCTTAATTTATGGGTCTTCCCCACGTGAGTGGGGGTGTTTCTGCCTCTTTCGTTTCTGTATCGTGGCGGACGGCGTCTTCCCCACGTGAGTGGGGGTGTTTCTCAAGGCCGAGGCCGAAGTTAAGGCTGGAGCCGGTCTTCCCCACGTGAGTGGGGGTGTTTCTATCTTAAATATCGCGCTTAAGGCTGGGGAAGCGTCTTCCCCACGTGAGTGGGGGTGTTTCGGCAGTGGGGAATTTTTGTACAACGGCAAATTGGTCTTCCCCACGTGAGTGGGGGTGTTTCTTTATTCAGGAGACAGGGATGTAAGTTCGCGCCGTCTTCCCCACGTGAGTGGGGGTGTTTCTAATATCCCCCTTAGGAATGCAATCATAAATAAGTCTTCCCCACGTGAGTGGGGGTGTTTCTACAAAAAACCCGCTGAAAAATTTCCGGCGGGTGTCTTCCCCACGTGAGTGGGGGTGTTTCTTAATACCTATATATATAGACCAAGACATACTAGTCTTCCCCACGTGAGTGGGGGTGTTTCTTTGGACAGTTCATTATATATACTGCTGATACGGTCTTCCCCACGTGAGTGGGGGTGTTTCCTATATAAAAAGCCAGCTTTTCCGTTCTATCGAGTCTTCCCCACGTGAGTGGGGGTGTTTCTTTTTCCGCATGGCTTTATTTCGGCGCAGATATGTCTTCCCCACGTGAGTGGGGGTGTTTCTATATCATCCCATCCTGATAGTAAGTCTGTGGGGTCTTCCCCACGTGAGTGGGGGTGTTTCCGATTTGGATCAACGGTCTAATTCACGTGGGCGGTCTTCCCCACGTGAGTGGGGGTGTTTCTTCATGGAATGACTTTTTTATTAATGTTTTACGGTCTTCCCCACGTGAGTGGGGGTGTTTCTAGACTTATCGACTGAACAAGAGGCTGCTATCCGTCTTCCCCACGTGAGTGGGGGTGTTTCTATCCTTTAGTGGAATGGGGAATTACAGAAAAAGTCTTCCCCACGTGAGTGGGGGTGTTTCTTTATATAGGAGTGTCCAGCAAGTAGCCCGTATGTCTTCCCCACGTGAGTGGGGGTGTTTCCCTATGCGGCCAAAGATCCGGAGGGCTTTAAAAGTCTTCCCCACGTGAGTGGGGGTGTTTCTTTTAGCTTTGATTCCGACGGGCCGCGAAAATGGTCTTCCCCACGTGAGTGGGGGTGTTTCTTCTTCTTCGTACTGTGGGAAAAACTCGACGGAGTCTTCCCCACGTGAGTGGGGGTGTTTCTATTTATCGACATGGAGAAGACCTCGCCGAAGAGTCTTCCCCACGTGAGTGGGGGTGTTTCTATGCTCAAGTCGTAAGCTGTCCCGTCGTCTTTGTCTTCCCCACGTGAGTGGGGGTGTTTCCAAGCTACCGGACCTCGTCGGGGGCGGATATGGGTCTTCCCCACGTGAGTGGGGGTGTTTCTTCTTCTTCGTACTGTGGGAAAAACTCGACGGAGTCTTCCCCACGTGAGTGGGGGTGTTTCTTTTAATTCCGTCGGAGTATAAATTTAAAATAAGTCTTCCCCACGTGAGTGGGGGTGTTTCTTATCTAGACCTCAAAGGCGCAGAGCAGGGCTTGTCTTCCCCACGTGAGTGGGGGTGTTTCTTTTCCCCGACGAGCGAGGCTAAATATCGAATAGTCTTCCCCACGTGAGTGGGGGTGTTTCCCACTAACTGGCAATGCAATGAGTGGCTCGACGGTCTTCCCCACGTGAGTGGGGGTGTTTCCCCTATGATTGCCGCCGTTATACGCCGGGAAGGGTCTTCCCCACGTGAGTGGGGGTGTTTCTTATTTATTCTCTCGTCGATAATAGGCGTTAAAGTCTTCCCCACGTGAGTGGGGGTGTTTCTACACCCGCGGAGATAGCAGTTAACCGCAAAAAGTCTTCCCCACGTGAGTGGGGGTGTTTCATAAAAGCATCTCCATTATTTGTCGGCACAGCAGGTCTTCCCCACGTGAGTGGGGGTGTTTCTGCCGAGGCGATCGCCTGGGTATTTTCCTCCGGGTCTTCCCCACGTGAGTGGGGGTGTTTCTTATAGCGACAATTTTCTCGCCGCAAACTATATGTCTTCCCCACGTGAGTGGGGGTGTTTCCAAAATAAAATAAAAATTCGGATTAAGTTTAGGTCTTCCCCACGTGAGTGGGGGTGTTTCTAAAAAAAACTTGACCGACTAAAAAGGAATTTGGTCTTCCCCACGTGAGTGGGGGTGTTTCCATCTTGAGATGTCAATTTTCGTATTTCTTCCGGTCTTCCCCACGTGAGTGGGGGTGTTTCTAGCGGAATCGTCAGAAATAAAGGTGAAAGAAAGTCTTCCCCACGTGAGTGGGGGTGTTTCTTTTGCTGCGTCCCGCAGGATAGTTCCAAGGCTGTCTTCCCCACGTGAGTGGGGGTGTTTCTGACGCGTTAAATCTTCCGCCGGAAAAGGCGATGTCTTCCCCACGTGAGTGGGGGTGTTTCTAATGGCGGCTGCCTCGCGCATGACCGGCCGCAGTCTTCCCCACGTGAGTGGGGGTGTTTCCATCTTATTCTCCCCTTGATTTTTGCCAATTTAGTCTTCCCCACGTGAGTGGGGGTGTTTCTTATGTAATGTCGTAACCGGCCGTCTTTCGCGGGTCTTCCCCACGTGAGTGGGGGTGTTTCTATATCGTCAAAATATAACGAGTGCGTACGTTTGTCTTCCCCACGTGAGTGGGGGTGTTTCCGTGTTATAGCGTGTATATGATATGGATACAGAGTCTTCCCCACGTGAGTGGGGGTGTTTCTTAAAATTATTGTCATATTATCCTCGGAAAAATGTCTTCCCCACGTGAGTGGGGGTGTTTCTCGCAGGCCGATGAGCTTGTGCGGCCGGTCATAGTCTTCCCCACGTGAGTGGGGGTGTTTCCTTTACGATCTCTGAAAGTCGGTCGTAGAGATGGTCTTCCCCACGTGAGTGGGGGTGTTTCCTCCCCACCAGCCTTTTTGTTTGAGCAGGGGTTGTCTTCCCCACGTGAGTGGGGGTGTTTCTACTCTGCGGTTTATTTGCGGACACAGCAGCGGGTCTTCCCCACGTGAGTGGGGGTGTTTCTGTTATACGTCGGCCCAAGCATCTGCATGCGCTGTCTTCCCCACGTGAGTGGGGGTGTTTCCAAATTCATGCTTTATTTAAGCCCTCTACTCCGGTCTTCCCCACGTGAGTGGGGGTGTTTCTTTTACTCCTGGCCGGTTTTTGTTTCGGGTGGGGTCTTCCCCACGTGAGTGGGGGTGTTTCTCTGCCATCTCTTTCTGTCCGGGTTATGCTCTCGTCTTCCCCACGTGAGTGGGGGTGTTTCCGCCGTGATCATAAAAAACGGGGACAGATTGCTGTCTTCCCCACGTGAGTGGGGGTGTTTCCAACCGGGTTATTTCATAAGGAGCAAAAAAATGGTCTTCCCCACGTGAGTGGGGGTGTTTCCTGCTGTTCCTACGTTTGTATTTATTGCTCCACGTCTTCCCCACGTGAGTGGGGGTGTTTCTAAGGATGACAACGCCGGAAAAGCCGTTCATGGGTCTTCCCCACGTGAGTGGGGGTGTTTCCAAGCCGTAAAAAAAATTCTCTTGACAGAACGTGTCTTCCCCACGTGAGTGGGGGTGTTTCCTTCATTAAACGCTATATTGTGGGGTTGAGATAGTCTTCCCCACGTGAGTGGGGGTGTTTCCTCAGCTAATTTCGGCGGAGATGGTACCGGCGGGTCTTCCCCACGTGAGTGGGGGTGTTTCTTTGTAGGCATGCGGATATCTTTCCGGCGGTAAGTCTTCCCCACGTGAGTGGGGGTGTTTCTATGCCTGGGAGATAACTGATCTCCAGGCTAAGGTCTTCCCCACGTGAGTGGGGGTGTTTCTATATGATTAAACAATCATTGCAAGTCAAACCGGTCTTCCCCACGTGAGTGGGGGTGTTTCTGATTATTTGCTTCGTCGAGTTTTGTATTTTAGGTCTTCCCCACGTGAGTGGGGGTGTTTCCGAAATTGGAGAAGATTAGGAGTTTAGGCACTAGTCTTCCCCACGTGAGTGGGGGTGTTTCTTTTTTACGACCAATTACGATATTGGAAAAATAGTCTTCCCCACGTGAGTGGGGGTGTTTCTTCTCTTATATCTGATTTTTCTATTTTAGCATTGTCTTCCCCACGTGAGTGGGGGTGTTTCCTCTGTTAAAATGACTGTTACGGCCATGCGTGAGTCTTCCCCACGTGAGTGGGGGTGTTTCTATTTTTAACGCGCCAATTTTTGCGTCTCCGTCGTCTTCCCCACGTGAGTGGGGGTGTTTCTATTGACACGACGGAAACAGAGCAGCCGTCCAAGTCTTCCCCACGTGAGTGGGGGTGTTTCTGCCTATCCTCGGGACGGTAACGTTAAATGAGTGTCTTCCCCACGTGAGTGGGGGTGTTTCTATTTATTTAAAAAATAGTGAAATGGGATGGACGTCTTCCCCACGTGAGTGGGGGTGTTTCTATTTTATAGGCACAGATACGAAGGTTTTGACGGTCTTCTCCACGTGAGTGGGGGTGTTTCCTGCCGATGGTGTAAAAGCGAAAATACAGCCCGGTCTTCCCCACGTGAGTGGGGGTGTTTCTACTTATGAAGAAGAGATAATCGATACTTTCGAGTCTTCCCCACGTGAGTGGGGGTGTTTCCAGATTTTCTTATCCCTGAAGCTTCTTTAGGTTGTCTTCCCCACGTGAGTGGGGGTGTTTCCACTGAGCAAACCGCTCAGTAAAAAATAGCTTCGTCTTCCCCACGTGAGTGGGGGTGTTTCCATCCCGAAAAGGACTTTATATCGACAGGCAGAGTCTTCCCCACGTGAGTGGGGGTGTTCTTTTCGCAAAAGTCCGTCAGTCCGGAAAGACAGAGTCTTCCCCACGTGAGTGGGGGTGTTTCCGCGCAAAGATTGGCGTTCGCCATGCAGAAGATGTCTTCCCCACGTGAGTGGGGGTGTTTCCGACGGAGTACGAAATACCACACATAACAGCGCGTCTTCCCCACGTGAGTGGGGGTGTTTCTACTCCGACGAGATAACGCAGAATACAACAAAGGTCTTCCCCACGTGAGTGGGGGTGTTTCTCTTCCGGAACGATATCATCCGCCTCCAGTAAAGTCTTCCCCACGTGAGTGGGGGTGTTTCTTCTTTTATTCCGTTAGTCACCGCTATCACCGCGTCTTCCCCACGTGAGTGGGGGTGTTTCTGTAAAGGAGCGTAAGAAATGGAAGAGAAGGCAGTCTTCCCCACATGAGTGGGGGCTTTAAGTATTTTTTTATCCTATTGTAAAATGTAAAATTATCTGATATACTGAGATTGTGAAGCTGTACCGACAATTGGAAAATCGGCCGTGCCAATTACTGCTAGTTGCAGCACCCGGACTAGTTTGTTATGGGGAGAGGACCGTCCCCCCGGTACAGCTTCATCCTTTTTTTATCCGATAACACATACTTATCAGGTTCTTCCGCCGGCACTTCTTCCCTGTATGAGTGTGGATATTTCCATTTTCCTCCTTTATTGATAAAGCCCGAATATCTGATATACTAAATTTGTAAGCTATCCTGACAGCTGGAAAATCGGTCATGCCAGTTACTCCTAGTTGCAGTACTAGGGCTAGTTTGTTATGAGGGAGAGGACCGTCCTTCCAGAATAGCTTACTCTTTTTCTCTCAGCAAAATATATTTATCTGTTTCTTCCGCCTTCTCACGAGAGTGGAGGATTGACATACGCTTACGGTAAAAGGCTGTCTGGGAATGAAAGAATGCGGATTTTTGTCGAAAGCAGCAAAGGGAAGATTTTGTTCAAGACTTGATACCGGACGCTAGAGGTTCGTTAATTTATAAACAGAATGATTTTAAAGCTGTAATTATTAAGGATGAAGATAGATCACTAGGCGCGAGAATAAAAACGAATTAGAGTCGTGGAGATTTTACAAAAATATTTTTGCAAATGTTATACTTCGCCTTGCCTAGAGATATAAAGCATATTTTAAAGGATATCCTGAAAAAAGACATCATAAAAAACGAGTGTAAATAAAAAAGGGCCGTCTATTAGACGGCCCTGTAGTCCGCAGGAGACTGCCGTCCTCCTGTAGCCCTGAAACTCTTGAGCACGGTCGGCAGGCAAATTCACCGCGTCGACAGACTACTTTCTTAGTATACCATGTAATCTGTAAAAAATCAAGAGAATCAAAATATAACATTACAAATAAAGGTTGACGATATCGAGACCGTAAAGGCTTTAAAGCAGTTATGTCTCAAAGTGCAGTATCTGCGGATAGTCATGCGCTAGGCAGCTGCTATTGTAAAAATTCTGTCCGCGAAAATTTCTAGGTAGTCGGCCGGCCAAAATGGGCGACCAGCTTAAGGGTAAAAAATGCGGCATGACGCTCGTCCGGCGGGATATCATTGAAGATCAATGCAGAGCCAATAATTACGCATGAGTGCATAGTCTGTTTCCGAGAGTTTTTTACAAACAGAATAAAAATATACACACTAAGGCGGTAAACAGCATTACCGATCTTATTAAACAGGCTGTTTTTATAGAGGAAATTCCCGGAAATCCTGAAAAATACTAATACGATAAAGCATACAGATTTTACGTGCCGGTGCGCGCAGGTGACAAAGTATATCCCGTAAGGATAGTAGCGCTGCATCAGAAAAATAATACGGTTAAGCTCGAGGCGGACGTTTACGACGTGATATTAGAACAGCCTGTGCCCACCCACATTTCCAGCGAAGCTGGCCGCGTTGAATGGCAACAGGCTGCTACTACACAGCCTGTGCCCAGCGTCATCTCCAGCAAAGCTGGCAGCGCCGAGAGGCAACAAGCTGTAAATATCAGTATAGCAGACTTATTACGCAATGTCAAGGATGCCGGCGGGAAGGATTATATCGATCCGAATATCTATTTCCAGAACAGCGTCAGTAATGATAATACAAAAGAAGGAAACGCTGTTTACGCGGACAAAAAGCAAGCCTCTGAATTTATCCGTCCGAAAGGGTTACAATTGCCCAAAGGGGATAAACTCAAAGGCTCTAACAATAGTATAGACGCAAAAGAAGATATTGTCAAGGAGCCCGGGAATAACGATATCTGTTTCCGGACGACCGCCGGGAACAGAGCAGGTATAGACCTTGTTACGCTCGGAAGGTGCAAGTCTCGAGACGGTAGGCAAGGAAAAGCGCTGAGGGATTGTGATGCTTACCGAAGAAAACAAATGCCACATAAAAGTCGTGGCTCCGGATCGTTTATATCTACTGATTATAATCTGTGAGGAATTTAGAAATTACATTTCTAACAGGATAATAAAACTCAATTCAATTGATTATGCTTTTTGCATGATATGCAAAGAAATTCTTATCTATACGCTTTGAACAGCGAAGTGATATCTCTTGTCGTTTTTGCTTAAACAATCTGATATAATGTATTTCTGTCTAAGGTGAATAAGCCTTGCGCTAAGTTTTTTGCTCTTAGATAAGAGAAAACCGTTTGGGATATCTAATATTTATGATTCATAATATTTCTAATGTGTATGACGGTAAGCGAAATAATATTCCGGTTATCGGCGCCGGAATAAAAACCTGGCTGAAAATAGCGGCTTCTTTTTATGTTACGGCTGAATGTGTTGCAATAGATATCTAACGAGCCCGTTTGAGCTTGTTTTTTTTATTATGAATACGAGAGAACTTTTAAATAAACTTAACAGCAGCGGAGTTTTGTGTAAAAACGAATTTATTTATTTGCTGGAAAATCTTAGCGGGGCGGAAATAGATTATCTGTTTTTTCTTGCGCGCGAGAAAAGAAAGAAAATTTACGGACTGGACGTATATATGCGCGGGCTTATTGAATTCACTAATTACTGCACTAATGATTGTCTTTATTGCGGGATCAGGAAAAGCAATAATAAAGCCGACAGGTACAGACTTTCTGAGAAGCGGATCCTAGATTGCTGCGAGAAAGGATATGCATTATGTTTTCGCACTTTTGTTCTTCAGGGCGGGGAAGATCCGTATTATAACGATCTCAGAATGGCAGGCATCATAAAAAAAATAAAGACTGAATTTCGTGATTGCGCTTTGACGCTTTCCTTAGGCGAGAAAAAAAGAGAGACCTATAAGCTTTATCGTGAATGCGGCGCTGACCGTTATCTTTTGCGGCATGAGACCGCGGACGCTGAGCATTATGCGAAATTGCATGAGAACGGACGGTCTCTTGAAAATCGCGTCCGGTGTCTTTATGATTTAAAAGAACTGGGTTTTCAGGTCGGTTGCGGGTTTATGGTGGGGTCGCCTTTCCAGACTATAGAGTGTATCGCTGAAGATCTGCTTTTTATCAGAGAATTAAATCCGCAAATGGTGGGGATCGGTCCGTTTATTCCGCATCACGACACTCCGTTTTCATGTTTTCCAAAAGGACCGCTAGAGCTCACTCTTATACTTCTTGCCGTAATAAGGCTTATGCTGCCGGCTGCGCTTCTGCCCGCTACGACGGCTCTTGGTACGATTGACCCTACCGGCCGGGAAAAAGGAATTCTTGCGGGAACTAATGTAGTCATGCCGAATCTTTCGCCGTCGGATGTGCGAGGAAAATATCTTTTGTACGATAATAAGATATGCACCAGGGACGAAGCGGCCGAATGCAGGATGTGTATGAAAAGACGAATAGAAAGCACCGGTTTTCGTCTTGTCGTAAGCAGAGGGGATTATATGGATAGTAAAAAATGAACGTGAGCGTAAAAATTGAAACTGTTGGGAGAAAATTATAAAAAGAAGTTTCCGCCGCGATATGAGAACAGCCAGTGTCCGCGCGCAATTCCAGCAAGGCTGGCAGCTCATAGAGGCAACAGACTGCGATTATCAGTATATTAAGCGGTGTCAAGTATCCCGGAGAAAATAGTTATATATCCGTGTGGAAATACACCGCGGACACAATAAATATAAACGGAGCGGAAAGCTCTGTTTAATCAGAGCCGGTACGCGCATAGCCGAAACGGAAGAGGAACTAAGGAACTTTTATAAGTGGTTCGGAGACAGTAAGGGCGTAGACGAGCGGGGCTGTCCGAAAGTAGTAGGACATTACGTGGTTTTCTTCACTTTAGTCGGGGACTTTTCACAGGCTTTGGCGGGAGAAGATAGTGAAATGAAATTCCAGCGGGAGGGGGAGTTTATTTTATCGGCAGTTGATAAAAGACTTGACTGTATTATCTGCGTGCCAAAAGCAAGATATGAAAAAACAATAGATTTTGTGGCGAATTTCCCGTATCGCTCTACGATAATAAAAATAACGTTAAGATTTGTCTGGACGAAAAGGGTTACAGCCAACTGGCAGTGATTATACGGTAAAGTTAATAAGGTGGAGAGACGACTGTATAAAGACAAAAAACGTAAAGACACAGCTAATTTCCTCGGGAATAGCGGCGGCGGAAGAGCCCGGGAAGCATACTTTATTGGATAAAAAAGAGTAAGCTATCCTGGAAGGACGGTCCTCTCCCTCATAACAAACTAGCCCTGGTACTGCAGCTAGGAGTAACTGGCACGGCCGATTTTCCAGCTGTCAGGATAGCTTACAAATTTAGTATATCAGATAATCCCGGATTTATCAACAGGACAAAAAGGTGCTTAAAATCGATATCGATGATAAAGATATAGTGGTTTCGTAAAGTAATCGTCGTTGCCGAGTTAGAGGCCTACTAATTTACTCGCCTAGTCTGATTTGGCGCTCAGGGAAATTATCGGTATATGCATGAATTTCGGTGTGTTTCTTATTCTTTTGCGCATTTGCCATCGGTATCAGTGCGTTATTACAGTATGAACAAATCCGGCGCGGTGGCTTAGGAGAGTTTAAATAAATCGTTCGCTGCGCGAAATTATCTACGGTTTGTTTTAGCGTCCAGGGCTCGCTTAATCGCCCGTTGCAGATCGTCTTTGTCATCGATAATAGCTATGTTTAGACATATATGTATTTTCCGCTTGAATATTATAATATTTCTGTTAAGATTATGTTATAGTGAGAGTTAATATCGTAATGTATTATAATCATTTAAGAGGCGAAAAAAATATTTTAACGGAGTAATTAAGTATGCCGACAAAAAAATTAACGTGTTATTCCGTCTTCTTTTATCGGGAATAATTACCTTGTTGTCCGCACACGCCTCCGCCGCTGAGAAAAACGACAGTGAGAAAATTACAGCGGAAACCGCAGTGGCTGAAACAAATGTCAAAGAAACAGAAACTTCAGAAAGCCCCGGGCAAAAAACAGATGAAATTTTCAATCGTAACGTGGCCTGGTTCCTGGGGAATAGTCAGATATAAAATTTAACAACTTATCTGTTTCTAACTATCGGTGGAAGATCACGTTATATGTCAGCTAAAGAAAGCTAAGTGCATAAGCTCAAAAAAGGAATGAAATGAATAAAGAAAAACTACATAGTATAATTGAAAAAGAACAGCCAAACATTTGTCAGATATTTATTTATAAAGACAATAATGAGATATATTCTGATGAATGGAATAATTATAAAAAAAATGATTGCACTCACGTTATGTCTGTGACAAAAAGTATTGTATCATTATTAATCGGAATTGCATTAGATAAAGGTTTAATAAACAGTATAGACGATAAAGTGATGGATTATTTTCCCGACTACAAAGTTAAACGGGGAGAAAAAACAATTTATGATGTTACTATTAAACATTTACTTACAATGAAAGCTCCTTATAAATGCAAAGGAGACCCGTGGACAAAGGTGTGTACCAGTAAAGATTGGACTTTAACATCGTTAGATTTTTTAGGCGGAAGAAAAGGAATCACAAACGAATTTAGATATCAAACTGTTTGTTCGCACATCCTAACAGGCTTATTAAAAAAAGTAAGCGATATGTCTTCTGTGGATTTTGCAAATAAGTATTTGTTTGAACCTATAGGAGTGAAAAAACACATTAGTTACGTCGCCAAAACAATAGAAGAGCATAAAGACTTCACTATTAATAAAAAGCCAAAGGGAAATGTTTGGTTTTGTGACCCACAGGATGTTGGAACAGCAGGTTATGGTTTGTGCTTTTCAGCCGAAGATATGGCTAAAATCGGGCTACTTTGTTTAAATAAGGGGAATTTTAATGGAAATCAAATAGTTTCTTCTGAGTGGATTGATGAAATTTCAAAGCCCAAATGTACTACAGGAGATAAATTCAGAAATATGCTCTATAGTTATCTTTGGTGGATAATTAATGATAAAAAAAACATCTACGCGGCAATTGGCAATAGTGGGAATGTGATTTATGTAGATTCGGGAAATAATTTGGTGGTTTCTGTAACTTCTTATTTTAAGCCGACAGTATTTGACAGAATTGATTTTATAGAAGAAATTATTAAACCATTTGTTTTAAAAAGTGAATTATAAAGCCGGAACCGCAACAACGGTTCATAGGCAATGGCGCGTGAAGTTCGTGTTCGAGCGTCGGATTCCCGCTCAGACTTTTCTGTTCTGACGAACGGAAAGTCTCACACAATCCGCCACTACCCATAGCCCGAACCGTTAGCTGCAATTATAAATGAACGGAAGGAGAAAAAGTTGAATCAAAAGGATGAAATAATAGATTTTTTAAAGAAAAAGGTAAAGCTGTCATATCTATGAATAATCTATTAATAAAAGGCTACAACGGAAGCGTGGAAATAGAAGTCTCCAGATACGAGCGGCCGGAAGCGAAGGATCCGTCGGACGCCAACTGGCTTTCCACGACTGTCGATGTCAGGGTAGGCCCGTTTACCGGGCATTATGCAGCGACACTGACCACATATGATTTCGCCGCTTTTCGAACGGAACTGGAGGCCTTGCTTGCCGGTAAAATAGTCAAAGCCGTATTTGCAGGCGACGAAGGTTGGCTCAGGCTTGAAATAACGATCGGCCCGTGCGGCAGCGGAAAAGTAAACGGGGAGGCCTCGTGTAATCAAGGGGTGAAATCGAAGCTTTCATTCTCTTTCGAGACGGACCAGACGTTTATGGCCGAGACTTTGCGTTCCTTAATGATTATCGTTAAAACTTTCCCGGTTAAGGGTTGAGGCTTCGGTGATTGACTTTCTTGTATCGAAGTTAACCTCCACTCTTGAATATGTCCTATAATGTCATACAGCCGCCGTTCACTTTACAGTTCCGCGAGATGAGGAAGAAGGAACTGAAAGCGTATTTCAGTTGGTTTCTTAATTCGGTTCCGGAACGGATCGCAGAACTGGAGCGCGAGGTTAAAACCTGTCCCGGCATGTCGAATTGGTGCGCCGATAACTCCCCGGCATCGCTTTTGCCGCTCGGCGAATGGTTGTGCGCCAGGTGGAAATACGTCGGAGAACGGCCGAGGAAGCGGATGTGATTAAAGCTGCTCTGCCCTTCCCGATTCCCGTCCCTGATAAGGAATTGACTAATAAAACTTTTTCTTTGGCCGTAGACATCGGATGTATTTAGCTGAAATTTTGCGGACGCAGTTTACTAAACTCGAATGGCGACAGCCGCTCAATAATAAAAAATTCGTCGATTACGGACAGCCGGTCCTGACCGGTTTCGGTGCTGTGCCTTTGAATCCTGTCAGAGTCATTGTAGCTGGCTTATGGCGTCGCGGACAAGAAGTATGACGGATTGAGCCTGCGGGCTCTTTACGATTATTGGGTGAAATCGGCGGTAAAGTTTTAATACTTATCGAGACGTTTGCGGGGGCGAGAGTTAGATATCTGAGATGGCTGTCGCCTATATTCGTGACATAAATTAAGATCCGGTAACGGTATTATCTTGCATCATATGTTTATTTTCCTCATTTTAGGGCTTATCTGCCTTTCGGCCTTATCTGTAATATTTTGTCGCTCTATTGAATCCGCCTTAATGCGATTTCTTTGTCAGGACTTTTTATTTTTCTATAGACGCGGCTTCGTCTTGCCCGGCCGCGGGCGGTTCCGGACCGTACGCCCCGGCGTCGTTTTCAGCTGGTGTATAAGCCGGTTGTTCTGTTCCGTTTTCAGGTACAGTCTCAGTGACTGCCACGTCCGTAGATTTTTCAACCGGTATCGGCTGAACGGCTTTACGCTTGTGTTTCCGTCTTCTGTTTATGGATTTAAGTCTGGCCTTTATTCTCGCGTTTCCGGGATCTAGGGAGGCCGCTTTTTCTATGTCGGAGCGGCTGTCGGCTCCGGTGTAAACCGCCATGGCCGTTATTTGTTCCGAACTGCGTAGTATGGCCGCGCAGAAAAGTATAAATGTCACGCAGGCCAGAATCCGGGAGGTCTTACGCGAAAGGCTGAAGGACAGTTTTTTTATTCCCGGCGGAACGAGAGCTCCGGCCATCCCCCAGAACAGAAAAGCGGAAGCCGGAAGCAGCAGGAAAGCGTCGAAGCAAGCTACTACGGCGCCGGAGATCAGGACGGCTGCCAGCGTGTATCCTTCGAGCCGGCGTTCTCCTGCCGCTTTTTCAGTGTCGTAAATATTCTTCAGAATAAGCAGAAAAACCAGGATAAGCGATAAGAAAGCCGGGATACCGCGTTCAGACAGGACGGCTATCCAGTCGCTGCTTGGCCAGGGGTTGAGCGCGCGGCCGGTGTTCCTGTCTATGGATCCGTCCTGTCTTTTCATATATTTAGGATAGACAAGTGCCCAGTTGCCTGTTCCGACTCCTAAAAAAGGATGATCGGCGGTCATGCGCAGCGATCTTATATACTGCATTATTCTGCTGTGTCCGCTGCCGCTTTTATACTCCGCTATCCTTGTGACCGTATCTATATAGGGCGAGTCGCTTTTCCACGAAAGTTTATTCGGAAGCGTTACCGCGCAAAGCAGGCCCAGAGCGGCTGCTCCCAGGAGTATTTTCATTCTGATAAGAGGAGTCGCGCTCCTCAGGCGCCAGAGCCCGTATATCATAACCGAGCCTCCGGCCGCCAGTCCTAGCAGAGCCGCCCGGCACCGGGTCAGGACGAGCACGGCGGTTATCATCATTATCCCGGCAGTCCATATGACGGTCTGGAGTCTGCTTTTCGCCCGTATCGCCGTAAATAAAAGCGCCGGCGCGCAAACGGCCGCTATATGCGCGACGAAATTGCGGTTCCCCATGGTCCCGCCTGGGATCCTGTTTATACTGAAAAGATGATTAGTGAAGCCGTAGGCCTGGGCGAGAGAGGCGGAGGCGGCTATGACCGCCGCGGCCGCCGCGGCAGCTATGAACGTTCTCCTTGTCTCGCTCCCTGAGGCGCGCAGCGCCCAGAATATCGCGGCTCCGGAAAAAGTTAAAGCTAAGGCCCTTCCCGCAAGCCATATGTCCGGGGCGGCTATAGCGCCCAGCGCGCTCAGGATAAGGTAGGCTCCCAGAGCCATATCGGCAGGTTCTATATTTATTTCATCGGCGTGCCAGAGAACGCTTACGGCCATGGCCATTGCGAAGATATGCAAAATCAGTTCTTTCGGGACGAAGAATCTGTCCAGATCGAACAGTCTGTAAGGCAGGACGGCGAGAACAGCGAGCACGGCTCCCGCCGTAAAAATTATATTGTTTTTCGCTGATTTCATTATTCAAGACCGGACTGTCCCCGATAGAAATAGACTATACTAAACGCCGGTGCGGGCTGTCAAGCGGCGCCGGAATATATCAGTTTAATGTGTTCCGGCAGGGGCCCGCTCCGGGTCCGTAATAAGGCTTTATATATGACAGGGCCGTACTCCGTTTTTTGATGGATATGCCGTTTAAAGGTTTTATTTCGCGCGTTCCGCGCTTTCATGAGGCGGCCGGGTCCAGTTTCCTCTCTGAATTTTGCTGCCTTTTCTTTTTTGTGTTCTTTTGTGTCCCCGTGTTTTTCCAGTTAATGAAATGTCTTATTTTTTCCGCTTCGTTTTTTTTGTCCTGCTTTACTCCGCGCTTTTTTATGCGGAATTTATTTAAAGAAAAACCGTCAGTGAAACGGATATGCCCGGGTCTGTTCGAATAAATCGGAAAACCGGCGTCTTCGACCGCTCTGATATCGCGCTGAATAGTCCTTACCGACACTCCGGTATCGTTGGCGAAATCTGAAATTACAAGTTCCCCGTTGAATAAAACGTTTAATAATTTTATTACCCTTGTAAATCTGTTCATTTCTTTTGGCATATCTAAATCCTAACATAGCACGGCGACAGCGTATTGACGGAACATATTTCTTGCCGGGAGGTTCTTTCGTTTAACGACCGTCAGGCGGGGTTCGAACGGCGGGGCAGTTTATTGCGCTTTGCGGAGCTGTCCGACGGCCGGCCGAAAAGATATAGATATGACCCGCGAATATAATGTATAATAAATATTGTTGTTAATGACAACTAAACGGGCTATTTATGCAGACTGATAAATTAGACACAGTTGTGCTTCTTAGCAGAGTACATTCAAATCTTGTAAAAATTTTTCAAAAAAAATTGAAAGCTTACGGTATTACTCTGGAACAGGGTGTGCTCTTTTCATGCCTTTCCGTAAGAGACGGGATTTCGCCCACCGAACTTGCCAGGATGTCTTTCAGGGACAAACCTTATACCACGAGGCTTATAAACGGTTTGGAAGCCGGCGGATTTATCAGAAGGGAAACGAATATGAACGACGGGCGTTCTTCTCTCGTTTTCTTTACCGAAAAAGGCGTGTTGCTGCAGGGGAAGATATTGTCTGTCATATCGGATCTGGATAAATGGGCCATAGGAGCGATGAGCGCGGAAGAAGTCGGTCAGTTAAGATATCTGTTAAATAAATTATACGCTCATATAGAAAAAGGCCGGCGCGGGTAAAAGCCTTTCGCCGGTTTATGCGGGTAAGCGTCTTGAGAGGACAGCTATGTATAATCAGGCTGCTATTAAAAAAGATTTAGCGGGGACGGGTTCCGTAGGAACTGGTCAGTTTCCGGTAATGGCCGGAAGCGCCGCGGACGGGCGTCCAGGAGATATCAGCGGCGCGCGTTTCAGGGTAGGCATCGACATAGGTTCCACCACAATTAAGCTTGTTATATTGAATGAATTCAATAATATAGTCTACCGGCAGTACCGCAGGCATTTTTCCGATATAGTTTCCACTCTTAAGTCCATGGCTGACTCGGCTTATTCTTTGACCCTGAAGAAACTGATGTCGGTCATGTTCACCGGCTCCGGCGGTATAGATATAGCCAAAAAGCTGGATATTTCCTTTATTCAGGAGGTAGTGGCCTGCACACAGGCCGTGAAAAAAATAATTCCCGATACCGACACGGTGATAGAACTCGGCGGGGAAGACGCTAAGATAACTTATTTCGGCGCTACCGTGGAACAGCGTATGAACGGCGTATGCGCCGGGGGAACCGGGGCTTTTATAGACCAGATGGCAGTTCTGCTGGACACTGACGCCGCGGGTCTTAACGAACTCGCGGCCAGGCATAAGAATATCTATCCCATAGCCTCCAGATGCGGAGTGTTCGCCAAGACCGACGTCCAGTCTCTTATGAACGAAGGGGTGTCGAGAGAAGATATCGCCGCTTCTGTTTTTCAGTCCGTCGTGAATCAGACTATCGGAAGTCTGGCCCAGGGGCGGCCTATACGCGGAAAAGTGGCTTTTCTCGGAGGACCTTTATATTTCCTTCCGGAACTGAGACGAAGGTTTATAGAAACCCTGAAACTTAAGGAAGACCAGGTGATAAGTCCTGATATCTCGCCTTATTTCGTCGCGGTGGGGGCCGCGCTTGCTTCCAAGGAAAAGCCGCAGTCTTCGGAGTGTCTGTACGAGCGTTTTCCGAGAATATATAATCTGCGGCTTGCCTCAGACGGATCGGACAAGATAAGGCCTATGTTCGGAAACGCCGGAGAGGCGGAGAAATTCCGCGCTTATCACGCTAAGGACGCGGTGCCCAGAGGTGAACTGCGCGGTTTTTCCGGAAAAGTTTATCTCGGCATAGACGCCGGTTCCACCACGACAAAACTGGCTTTGATCGACGGGGAGGGGCGGCTCCTTTATTCTTATTACAGCGGTAATAAAGGCAAACCTCTAGAAACTGCCGTCGACGCCCTTAAGAAGATGTACGGGGCCCTGCCGCGTGAAGCGGTTATCGCAAATGCCGCGGTCACCGGTTACGGCGAAAGGCTTATTCAGGCGGCGCTGCACGTGGATATGGGAGAAGTCGAGACCGTCGCTCATCTCAAAGCCGCCAACTGTTTTCTGCCGGGCGTAACTTTCGTTCTGGATATAGGCGGGCAGGACATGAAGAGTTTTTTCGTAAGGGACGGCGTTATAGACTCCATAATGCTTAACGAAGCCTGCTCTTCCGGCTGCGGTTCTTTTATCGAGACTTTCGCCGAATCGCTCGGTATGGAAGTCGGTGATTTCGCCGGTCTCGCGCTTACGGCCGCCAATCCCGTTGACCTCGGGACGCGCTGCACGGTCTTTATGAATTCCAGGGTCAAGCAGGCGCAGAAAGAAGGCGCCAGCATAGGAGATATCTCGGCCGGCCTCGCCATTTCCGTTATAAAGAACGCGCTCTTTAAGGTTATAAGGCTTAAGGACACCGCCCAGCTCGGCGATAAGATAGTGGTCCAGGGCGGAACTTTTTACAATGACGCGATCCTTCGCGCGACGGAAATGATTCTGGGGCGCAGTGTGGTGCGGCCCGATATAGCCGGGATAATGGGGGCTTACGGCGCCGCTCTGCTTGCCCGCGACAGAAGCGGGTCCAAAGAACGTTCTTCCTTATTGCCTTTGTCCGGCCTTGTGTCTTTCAGTTCCGGGACCTCCACCAGACGTTGCGGAGGATGCGGGAACAGATGTCTTATAACCGAAAGAAAATTTCCTGACGGCGGAATTTTCTTTTCCGGAAACCGCTGCGAGCGCGGAGCCGGGCGCGTAAGCGCTGCGTCGGATATTCCTAATCTTTACGAATTTAAATATAAACGTCTTTTCGGTTATGTTCCTCTCGGCGAGGACGCGCCCAGGGGAACGGTGGGCATTCCTAGGGCCCTTAATATATACGAGGATTATCCTTTCTGGTTCACTTTCTTCACCTCTCTGGGGTACAGGGTGGTTATTTCAGGGAAATCCTCTTCTAAGATATACGAGGCGGGGCTTGACACTATTCCGTCCGAGACGGTCTGTTATCCGGCGAAACTGGCGCACGGCCATATAGCCGATCTGATAAGTAGAGGGATAAAAAAGATATTTTATCCGTGCGTGCTTTATAATTCCACGGGGAAGAATGGGCGCAAGTATTACAACTGTCCGGTGGTGGCGTCTTATCCCGAGAATATTGCCGCCAATATGGATAAGCTCACGGAAGGAAATGTGGTCTTCTGGCACGCTTTTCTGCCGCTAGACGATCAGGAACGTCTTATAAAGAGACTGCGCTGCGAGCTGGCCGCGGAAAATATCCCGGCCAGAGAGATAGCCGCCGCGGTAAAAAAGGCTTATGCGGAGCAGGCCGCTTACAGGGCCGACGTCCTTAAGGAAGGGGAGAAAGCTTTAAAATATATAGAAGAAAAACATATACACGGAGTTGTTCTTATCGGGCGGCCTTATCATATTGACCCGGAGATAAACCACGGACTGCCGGAACTTATCCGTTCTTTCGGACTGGCGGTGCTTTCAGAAGATTCCGTCCCGGCGGACCGCGAATCCGCGGGGCAGCTGCGCGTAATAGATCAGTGGACATACCATTCCAGACTTTATTCCGCGGCTTCTTTCGCCGCGCGCTCCGTTCATCCCAGACTCGAGGTCATACAGCTTAATTCTTTCGGCTGCGGGCTGGATTCGCTCACCATGGACCAGGTCCGGGAGATACTGTCCGCGAGCGGGAAGATACACACAGTCATAAAACTGGACGAGATAAGTAATTTAGGAGCGGCGCGCATACGTCTGCGTTCTCTGCTCGCGGCGGTAGACGAAAGGGAAAAAGAGAAAAAAATTCTTTTGCCTTTACCGGCTGAAAAAGCAGCCGGTAAGGCCGTTTTCGCCAGAGGAATGAAAAAGACGCACACTATTCTTTTCCCGCAGATGTCTCCTTATCATTTTCAGTTTTTCGAGATCTGTCTGCGCAAGGCCGGATATAATGCCGTTATTCCTGATGTGGAGCGTAAGACCGCCGTCGATCTCGGGCTTAAATACGTGCACAACGACGCCTGTTATCCGGCTATACTGGTGGTCGGGCAGATGCTCGGGGCGCTCAAATCAGGAAAGTACGACCCGGAACGCACCGCCGTAATGCTGGCTCAGACCGGCGGCGGATGCAGGGCTAGTAATTATATATCTTTCATGCGCAAGGCTCTTAAAGATATAGGAATGCCGGAAGTTCCTGTCGTTTCGCTGGTAGGGGAGAAATCTCCCGGATTTTCCATGACGCCGCTGATGACTGACGATTTTATAAAAGGGCTTCTGTACGGCGATCTTCTGATGCGGGTGGTGCACAGGGTAAGACCATACGAAGCGGTCAGAGGGGCCGCTGACAGACTTTATGAGAAATGGGTCGCCGTATGCGAAGACAGCCTTATGAACGGGTCCAGAAGTGATTTCAACAGAAATATAAGCGGAATAATCGGCGATTTCGACAGCCTGCCTGTTTCAGGCGGGAAGGAAAAACCAAAGGTCGGTATAGTAGGGGAAATAATGCTCCAGTACCATCCGGTGGCTAATAACGGACTCGTCAGATTGCTGGAGAGCGAGAATACGGAAGTAGTCGTGCCGGATCTTATGAATTTCCTGTCCTACTGCGCTTATGACGATATATCCAAATATAAAATGCTTTCCGGCAGTTTTTACGATAAGATAAAATCGGAGTTCGCAGTTAAGGCCCTTGAATTGTACGGAGGGTATATGAGAAAAGTTCTCTCTTCGAGCAGGCGTTTTTCGGCTCCGCGCTCCATAAGAAAGCTGGCGGATATGGCCGGCGGACAACTGTCCCTCTGCAATATAACGGGAGAAGGCTGGCTGCTTACGGCGGAGATGCTGTCTTTCCTGCGCGACGGCGTGGATAATATAGTCTGCGCTCAGCCTTTCGGCTGTCTTCCCAATCATATAGTGGCCAAGGGAATGTTCAAGAAAATCCGCAGGCAGTATCCCGGAGCCAATATAGTTTCTCTGGACTACGATTCCGCCGTCAGCGAAGTAAATCAGCTTAACAGGATAAAACTCATGCTTTCTTCGGCAAGGGAAAAGGCCGAAAAAACTCCTGCCGTCTCTCTGTCCTGAAGAATGATAAGCAGGGGAATGAATATATCGGAATTTTAATATACCGCGAATCCTTTTGCGCCCGGTATGCATCTAATAGATAGAAAAAGAAAAAGCAGGAGGATATATGCAGATAATAAACGCTGATGATTTTAAGGAAAAAGTATTCGATTATTCGAAAAACAAAGAGTGGAAATTCGCCGGTTCGCGGCCCTGCGTAGTGGATTTTTTCGCCACATGGTGCGGGCCCTGCCGTATGCTTTCTCCGGTTCTTGAGGAAGTCGCCAAGGAGTATGAAGGAAAGATAGACGTTTATAAAGTGGATATAGACGAGTCAGGGGACCTGGCCTCGGTGTTCGGCGTACAGAGCGTACCGACACTTCTTTTCGTTCCCGCTAACGGCAAGCCCTCTGCGACGACGGGTGTTCTTCCCAAGGAAGAAATAGTGAATATCGTGAATGAGAAACTCCTGAAGTAAAGGGATAATCTCGGCGATATATTGCGCTGCGGTTTTATTTCCGGATCTTAGCGGAAATAAAACCGCAGCGCTGTATTCTTTGTGACTAAGCGCCGTTTTTTCCGTTTCGGCGAAAGATACTGACGCTCAGCTTATTCTCTCTGAGTATGCAAAGTTTATGATCCCGACGTGAACCGCTTATATTACGCGGCTGTCCGGCCGGCTTGCCGCCCTGTAGGCATTTTTGATAAAATTTAATATGAAAGAGATCCCGTATAAGGGGGAAAATTATGACGAATACAGATACAGTAAAAAAAGTTCTTTCCGATAAGGAAGTCCTTGCGATAAACGCTTATTGGAGAGCTGCGAATTATCTTTCGGTGGGACAGATATATCTGCTGGACAATCCTCTGATGAGAGGCGGCCTTAAGGCCGAAGACATAAAACCGCGTCTTCTCGGACACTGGGGAACGACTCCGGGACTGAATTTCATTTACGCGCACATGAACCGGGTGATAAAACGCGACGATCTGGACATGATATATATAATGGGGCCGGGACACGGCGGGCCGGGGGTCGTGGCGAACACGTGGCTCGAAGGAACGTACAGCGAGTTCTATCCCAATATTCCCCTCAACGAAGCCGGAATGAAGGCTTTGTTCAAACAGTTTTCCTTTCCCGGCGGGATCCCGAGCCACGTCGCTCCGGAAACGCCGGGTTCGATACACGAGGGCGGGGAGCTCGGTTATTCTCTAGCGCACGCTTACGGCGCCGCTTTTGATAATCCCGATCTCATAGTCGCTTGCGTGGTCGGGGACGGAGAGGCCGAGACAGGCCCTCTGGCGACGAGCTGGCATTCCAATAAATTCCTGAATCCGGCGAGCGACGGAGCCGTTCTGCCTATACTTCATCTTAACGGTTATAAGATAGCCAATCCTACGGTTCTTGCCCGCATCCCCGAAAAGCAGCTCAGAGAACTTTTCGAAGGCTACGGCTACGATCCTATTTTCGTCGAGGGCAGAGACCCTATGGTCATGCATCAGCTTATGGCGGCCGCCGTGGACAAGGCTCTGGACGGCATACGCAGAATACAGAAGAACGCGAGGACCGCGGGGGCTAAGCAGAACGGAGCCCCGGTGTGGCCTATGATAATACTGCGCACTCCTAAAGGGTGGACATGTCCTCCGGAAATAGACGGGCTAAAGACTGAGGATTACTGGCGCGCGCATCAGGTGCCGCTTTCGGAAGTACGCAGCAATCCCGAACATATAAAGATACTTGAGAAATGGATGAGGAGTTATAAGCCTGAGGAACTTTTCTATTCCGACGGCAGACCGGTGCAGTCTATACTCGATCTCGCTCCTTCCGGCAACAGACGCATGGGCGCCAATCCGCACGCAAACGGCGGACTGCTGCTCAAGGATCTGCATATGCCGGATTTCAGGGAATACGCGGTAAAATTTAATAAACCCGGAACTGAGACGGCGGAATCCACCAGAGTCATGGGAAAATTCCTGCGCGATGTCATGAAACTCAATATGCAGGAAAAGAATTTCCGCGTAATGGGTCCGGACGAAACGGCTTCCAACAGGCTGACGAACCTGTTCGAGGTTACTTCCAGAGACTGGCAGGCCGAGCGTTTGGATTACGACGATCATCTGTCTCAGGACGGCCGTGTGATGGAGGTGCTCAGCGAACATCTCTGTCAGGGCTGGCTGGAAGGCTATCTGCTTACAGGCAGGCACGGGCTTTTCTCCTGTTACGAGGCCTTTATTCATATAATCGACTCTATGTTCAACCAGCATGCTAAGTGGCTCAAGACCACGAGAAGAATTCCGTGGAGAAAGCCTATCGCTTCCCTTAATTATCTGCTGACATCGCATGTCTGGAGACAGGACCACAACGGCTTCTCTCATCAGGACCCCGGTTTCATAGACCATGTCGTGAATAAGAAAGCCGACGTTATACGCGTTTATCTGCCGCCTGACGCGAACACTCTGCTCACGGTGACGGATCATTGTCTGCGCAGCCGCAATTACGTGAACGTCATAGTGGCAGGCAAACAGCCAGCTCTGCAGTATCTCACTATGGAAGAGGCTGTGGAGCACTGCCGCCGCGGAGTCAGCGTATGGGAATGGGCCAGCAACTGCAAAGGCCTGAAGCCTGACGTGATAATGGCCTGCGCGGGAGATATCCCGACAATGGAAGTGCTTGCGGCGACCGATATACTGCGCCGCTTTTTCCCGGATCTGCGCATAAGGGTGGTAAACGTAGTCGACCTTATGTCCCTGCAGCCGTCCAGCGAGCATCCGCACGGTATGTCGGACGATAAGTATAATGAGATTTTCTCACCCGACACGCAGGTGATTTTCTCCTTCCACGGTTATCCCTGGCTCATTCACCGCCTTACTTACAGAAGGAAGAATCACGACTTCATTCACGTGCGCGGTTATAAGGAAGAAGGCACCACCACGACGCCGTTCGACATGGCCGTGATGAACGATATCGACCGTTTCCATCTGGTGCTGGACGTGATACAGCGCGTTCCTCTGCTCGGCGAAGCCGCAGGAATGGCGCGGAGATATGTCGACGATAAACTCGCGGAGCACGCGGCCTATATCAGAAAGACCGGCGACGATATGCCGGAAATAAAAAACTGGAAATGGCCTTACTGAACTGTGAAAAGCCCGGAGGGAACTCCGGGCTTTTTTCGCCTTCGGCCGTGAACTGGAAGTTTTTATGATAAAACTCGGAAAGAGACAGTTCCGGCCCGAAGAGTGAAACTTTGTGAGCGGTAAGCCGCGGCGCAAAATTAAAATGGCTTTTTTTAAAAATATATTCGGTATGTTTTTTAATTTATTTAAAAAATTAAAACGTCTTCATCTAGGGCTTTATATAATTTTTTCGCTGATGATCCTTTTCGGCAGCGTCACTTCTTATTTTTTCGAGAAGTATTCTCTTATAGACGAAAAACTTTTGCACACCGAAATAGGGAATATAAACGCCGCCGCCACGAAAGGCGAGCGGTATTACATTCCGGACAGTGAAAGAAAACTAATCTTCAAACCTCTGGATATTTCCTCGAAAGCGGAAAACGGTTCTTATCATAATAAAGAGGATTATCCCAAAGCCGGGCCGGTCGCAGGCAGAACCGGCGGGATAAGCAAGTTCTATTTTATTTTCCTGCTGCTGTGGCTTTTGCCGCTGTACCGTTATTATTTTTCACGCGGGAAGCGGAACACCGCCGCGGTCGAGTGGCGCATAATGCATCTGCCTCTGATTATTTTTATCCTATGCTGGATAATAGCCGCGCAGCATTTTTTAGTGAGTATTCACGATTATTCCCTGCTTTACGGCCGTGCGGGAATAAGAGTCGGTCTTATTTTTCTGGTGTCGTCTGTCTTGATGGGAGCTTTCACGAGTTATCTTAATCTGGAACTTACAGGCTTATATATACGCCGTTTTATATCGAGACCATTTTTTAGGGAAAACGATCTTTATTCTCCCAGAAAAGGATTCGCAGTCAGTCTGACTATGCGCTATGCCCTTATGATATTTTCTCTGGCCATTGTTCCGCTTTTATTTTGCGTTTACGTTCCGGTGCTCGCGAATATGGATATTTTCATGAAATTCGCCTCCTGTAACAGCGAGAAGATGTTTATGAAGGTCATTTCGGACAATACCCGTGTTTTCCTTCCCATAATAGTCGTAGTCGTGCTTGTCATTATAATACTTTTTTTTCAGCTTTTGTCGATATTGCTTTACAGGATGAACGTGCAGAAACCGGTCAGTTCGCTCGTGCGCCGTATGAAAAAAGTCGCGGCCGGAGATTTCAACTGCAAGACCTCGGTGCTGTATTCGGACGAGGTCGGTCAGCTGAAAGGGCACTTCAATATGATGCTCGACGGCCTTGTGGAGCGCGATAAGATAAAGGACACTTTCGGCCGTTACGTCTCTATGGAGATAGCCGAAAAGATAATGAAGAGCGGCAAAGTGAATCTGGCCGGAGAGGAGATACAGGCAACGGTGCTGTTCGCGGATATACGCGGCTTCACTCCTTTCAGCGAGACCATGCCGCCTGTTAAACTGATCAGTTTTCTGAACGAATATTTTTCTTATATAACCGCTCCGATAACGGAAAACAAGGGCGTGATAAACAAGTTTATCGGTGACGCCGTCATGGCTGTCTTTTCTCCCGTGTTCGGGGTGGAAGATCATGTCGAGGCCGCTTTGCGTTCGGCAATAGGCATGCACGCGGCCCTTAAAGAATTTAACGCCGGGGGACATTATCCCGAGATAAATTTCGGCGTCGGGATCCACAGCGGCAGGCTCGTCGCCGGGAACGTAGGCACAAGCGAAAGGCTGGAATATACCGTTATAGGCGATACGGTCAACGTGGCTTCGCGCATAGAGAGCCAGACCAAAATAACGGGAACGCAGATTTTGATAAGCGAAGCCGTGATGTCAGGAGTTGACAAAAACAAATTTTCCGGAGTCGAATTCATAAAATGCCCGCCGGTGCTCATGAAAGGCAAATCCGTTCCGATGGTCCTGTACAAAGTGCGCGCCGATAAAATTTAAGTCTGTTTTCTGAGGCCTGTTGTCGCCGGCCGGTATAATTTAATTATGCCGCAGGCTTTATTTGCTGTTTCATATTTCCCGGTTATGCTAAAATATACTTATACACGGCGCCAGCCGTCAATAGTAAGGAAGTATCAGTATGAGTATTTTAGAAGCCGGAATGATGTTGTGTTTCGGGATAAGCTGGCCTTTCCAGGTCGCTAAGACATATAAAACCAAAAACGTAAAAGGTAAGAGTATACTGTTCCTGTGGCTTATCGAAGCCGGTTATGTCATGGGCATGGGGCATAAGATATTGTACAGCATGGACGCCGTCATATACCTTTATATATTGAATTTCGTGGTCGTAGGGGCCGATATGGTCCTTTATTACATATATAAGAACAGAACCGAAAACGGTGTTAAGTCCGGAGAGCGCAGATCTCGGACTGAGATAAGTAATAAATACAAATCCGGCGTGACAGCGTGAGCGCGGCAGTTTAATCTTAATTCAGACAGTCGGATTTTCTTCGGGAAGCGGCGGTGCGCATCAGGCTCCGCGGCGTCCGTTCCGCTGTGTTTTTCTTCCTTTTTAGGAATTATATTGTATAATATCTGCTGTATTGTCATTATTTTGTTCCAAGGGCGGATATTATGAAAAAAACAGGCTGGATATTTTTGGCGGCTGTTATTGTAGTCGCAGGTGTGTTTTTAGCGGATAATATGAAAAAAAATGTAAAAGATTCAGGAAATATACTGATGGTCACCACTAGCTGCGGCAGTTTCGCGGACGGCCGTAAAACAGGGCTGTGGTTGGAGGAATTCGCGGTTCCGTATCTGGCTTTTGTAAAAGCAGGCTATAATGTGACTGTGGCTAATCCGCAAGGGGGTAACACTCCGGTAGATCCGGCAAGCGTCGGTTCCGACACTCCCGAAGATTGGGCGCCGGCCTTAGAGATGCTGAAAAAGGCGGAAAAACTTTCGTCTGTCGATCCCGCTAAATTCGAAGCGGTGGTCGTTCCGGGCGGACACGGGCCTCTTTTCGATTTGGCTAATGATAAGACTCTGGCGGGAATCCTGACTGATTTCGATTCTGAGAATAAAATAATCGCCGCCGTATGCCACGGGCCGGCGGCTTTGACCGGAGCGGTGACTAGAAACGGAAAGGCTCTAGCGGCCGGGCGTAAAATGACAAGTTTTACAACCAAAGAAGAGACGCTGTCCGGGCTCGACAAAGAAGTTCCTTTCATCCTTGAGGAAAAACTTAAGGAACAGGGCGCCGATTTCCTGGAGGGGGATCCGTGGAGCAGCCATGTCGTTACGGACGGCAATCTGATAACCGGGCAGAATCCGCAGTCCAGCGCCGCATTCGCGGAAGCCGTCTTAAATGCTTTGCGGAAGAAATAGTTTTTTTTATGAAGTTTCGGAATGCCGGATATTTCCGAATATGAAAATACCGGGGATACTTACGGCTGTTTCCGGTGAGATTATTCCGCTGGGCGCAGCCGTGCGCCGGCTTAATTATCCGCGCTGAAATTTTTAAATATATAACAGCAACCGTACTGCCATAACTGTCGGGAAACGTCTGCTGCGAGACTGGCTTTTTGCCTTGACAAGGCTTTCCGTTTGTGGTAAATTTTATTAAACGCCGGCAGAATATTTTATACAAAGCCGGTAAATTTAACTGCTTGCTTGTACGGAGGAATATGAATAATCTGAAATTTATGATAACATGCGCCGTCGCATTCTCCTGCGCCGCGCCTGTCTGCGCCGAAGAGATCCCGATGCGGGATTTCTTTAAGAATCCTGAGATAGCGCAATACGACATTTCGCCTAACGGGAAATATATATCTTATATGGCGCCTTATAAGAAACGTTTCAATATTTTCGTAAAGAAACGCGGAGCCGAAGAAGGAGTGCGGATCAGTTCCGAAACGGAGCGTTCCATAACCGGAGGGTATTTCTGGAAAGGTAACGACCGGCTGGTATATATGAAAGACTCCGGCGGCGACGAGAATTTCCATATAGTCTCCGTGAACAGAGACGGGACCGGGCTGCGGGATCTTACGCCTTATCCGGGAGTCAGGGCCGAAATAGTCGACGACCTCCCCGACAATAACAATGAGATGCTGATAGGCCTGAATAAGAGGAATAAAGAGATCTTCGACGTTTTCAGGCTCAATGTGAAAACGGGGACGATGAAAGAGGTGGCGGAAAATCCTGGTAATATAACTTCCTGGATGACCGATCATAAGGGAAAGCTGCGCGCCGCTTTAGTCACGGACGGGACGAATCAGGTGCTGATGTACCGCGCGAAAGAAAAAGACGCTTTCGAACCTGTGCTGACCACTTCTTTCCGCGAAAGTTTCAATCCGATGTTCTTCACTTTCGACAATAAGCGCATATACGCTTTATCGAGCGTGGGCCGCGACAAGGCCGCCGTGGTCGAATTCGATCCCGCGCTCAAGAAAGAGACTAAAGTGATCTACGAAAATCCGGACGTGGACGTCACGGGCCTGTTCTATTCACATAAGGACAAAAAGCTGATCTGCGCGCGTTATACCACGTGGAAATCCTTCAGACATTTCTTCGATTCCGGTTTCGAGACTATCGTGACCGATCTCGAAAAACAGCTGCCCGGTTATGAAGTCGGCATTACCGGTAACGACAAAAAAGAAAATATCTATATAGTGCGCACCTACAGCGACCGCTCTCTCGGAGCCTATTACCTGTACGACAAATCGACTAAAAAACTTGAAAAACTTTCCGACATATCTCCGTGGCTCGACGAAAACGAGATGGCAGAGATGGAGCCTATTAGTTATACCTCGCGCGACGGTCTTACGATAAACGGTTATCTGACCCTGCCTAAGGGCGCGGAGGCCAAAAATCTTCCGCTGGTCGTCAATCCGCACGGCGGGCCGTGGGTACGCGATACCTGGGGCTTTAATCCTGAGGTGCAGTTCCTCGCCAACAGGGGTTACGCCGTGCTTCAGATGAATTACAGAGGTTCCACCGGTTACGGCCGCAAGTTCTGGGAAGCGTCCTTCAAGCAGTGGGGCCGCAAGATGCAGGACGATATAACGGACGGCGTGGAATATCTGATAAAAGAAGGGATAGCCGATCCTAAGCGCGTGGCCATATACGGCGGCAGTTACGGCGGTTACGCGACGCTCGCCGGAGTCACCTTCACGCCGGATCTTTATACCTGCGCGGTGGACTATGTGGGAGTGTCGAACCTTCTTACTTTCATGAAGACGATCCCGCCTTACTGGAAACCTCTGCTGGACCAAATGCACGTTATGGTCGGGAATCCGGATACGGAAAAAGCCGACCTCGAAGCCAGATCGCCGGCTTTCCACACCGATAATATAAAAGTGCCGCTTTTTATAGCTCAGGGTGCCAACGACCCGCGCGTCAATAAGGACGAGTCGGACCAGATAGTAAACAGCCTGCGCAAACGCGGCATAGAAGTGGAATATATGGTGAAGGACAACGAGGGACACGGTTTCTACAATGAAGAGAACCGCTTCGATTTCTACGGAGCCATGGAGAAATTCCTTAACGGCTGCCTGAAGCCGAAAAAGTAGTTTCTTCGATTGTCATATAATTATCAAGGAGGACTGTGAGATGGAAGAAAACAAAGAAAAAAGGATGCCTCTGCTCGGGGACAGATTTCCGGAGCTGGAGGTGGTAACCACCACGGGGATCAAAAAGCTCCCCGAGGAGTACAGAGGAAAATGGTTCGTCCTCTTCAGTCATCCCGGGGATTTTACTCCGGTATGCACCACCGAGTTCGTAGCCTTTCAGAAGCGTTTCGATAAATTCAGAGCCTTGAACTGTGAGCTGATAGGGCTGAGCGTCGATCAGGTCTTCTCTCATATCAAATGGGAGGAATGGATAAAGGCGAAGACAGGCGTGGAGATAGAATTCCCTATAATAGCCGACAGCGGCAAAGTGGCCGAAACACTCGGAATAATACATCCGGGAAAGGGAACAAATACCGTCCGCGCCGTATTCGTGGTAGATAAAGGCGGAATCATCAGACTTATGCTCTATTATCCACAGGAGATAGGGCGTAATATGGACGAGATCCTTAGAGTCGTCAGAGCGCTTCAGATATCCGACGAGAAAGGCGTGGCCATGCCGGCCCAGTGGCCCGACGGGGAAATAGTCGGAAAGGATCACGTAATACTCCCGCCGCCCAGCAATGTCGCGGACGTGAAAAAACGCATGCGGATGGCGGAGAACGGCGAATGCGAGTGTCTCGACTGGTGGCTTTGCCATAAGGAGCTTAAGGACTGAGAAACATAAGCGTTCTTAGGTGTTAAAAGAGGCCGGAACCGTTTCGCGGAGCCGGCCTCTTTACTTATGTGCCCTTGACAATGAGCCCGTGTTTTTTGTATAAATATAAATGGAAACCATTTTCAATAAGAGGCTTTTATGAACGGAAGACACGGCTGGAGAATGAGATTGAGAGGACTCGGATACAGAGTGACTTTACCGCGTCAGGCCGTGCTGGCCGAGCTCGAGAAAGCCGAGGGCCACCTTACCGCGAAAGATATATTTATCAGGGTTCAGGAACTTTATCCCGCATGCGGGTTCAATACCGTTTACCGGACTTTGGATATGCTCGTTTCCGCCGGTTTTGTCAATCGTTTGGATTTCGGCGACGGACAGGCTCATTTCGAACTCGTTTCCAGAACCGGCAGCAAACCCCGCCATCATCACCATATCCTCTGCGTAAATTGCGGCAAGGTAGTGGATTACGATGATTTTATGGACGAAGAAGAGCTTTTTTTCGGTAAAGTGGTGAAATATCTCTCGGAAAAATTCGATTTTAATATAACCGACCACGAACTGACTTTTAAAGGGCTTTGCGGCGAATGCAGCCGTCTTAATGCCGCTGGCGCGCAAAACCGCCGCTGATTTTTAATATTTAGTTTATATGTTTTTCCGTATTTTCTCTCTATGGATGATTTTTCTTATGGCGCTGGCCTGGCCTGCCCACAGGATATTTGTCCATCACGATCTTGACGGAAAATGCCAGTTCTGTTCCGTATGTGTAAATCCGCAGCTTAACTCGGACTGCGGAACGGATCTTCTGCCCGATCCGCCCGTACCGGTTCTGCCTGTTCCGGAGCGCGTTTATGATTTCGTAAGCGTCTTACCGGCGGATATCTTCGAAAGCCGGGCTCCTCCGTCTTTCCTGTAAAAATTCATTTCGGAGAAAGTAATTTTCTCCGTCTAAAATATATATTTGTATCTTAAGCTTATCCTTATGCGTTTTTTACGCGCGGTGAGGATGCGTTTGGCTGTGGATTATCGCCGTATCGGCGTAATTTCACGGTGCGTTTCAATATTTTTACAGGAAGAAAAAATGAATATAAAAGAGAAGTGTTGCGTCGCGCTGCTCTCGGGGCTGGCGGTCGGCCTGACTGCCGGACAGCTCAGGGCGCAGACAGCTGTTTTCGAGATGGGAGAGTATGTGGTCGAAGGAGGAGCCGTAAAGAAAGAAGACCCCGTGGACAGGATGAAGATAAGCCAGAAGACTCTTAAAGCCCATAAGGTCGTGGATCTGGCCGAGATACTTTCCGACGAACTCATAGAAGCCGTTATGGTCCGCAAGAGCGGTTACGGCAATGAAGTCGGACTGAGGGGGTTTACCAAGAGCAATCTGCGTTTTACGCAGGACGGCACTCTTATCGAGGGCGCCTGCGGCAGCCGTAAGGATCCGCCTCTGTCCCATATAAATATGCTGACGGTGAAGAAAATAGACGTCGAGGAGGGCCCTTTTGACGTAAGCATACCGGGGTCTCTCGGCGGAACGATAAACGTGCAGACTAAGGATCCGCAGGAAGGGTTTCACGGCGAGTTCCTGTCGAAATTCGGTTCTTACGATTATCTGAGCCAGGGCGGTTATATCACCGGAGGCAATAAAAAGTTCAAGGGACTGTTCGGTTATAATTATTCCCGCTCCGCGCAGTATAAGGACGGCGCCGGCGATAAACTGAGTTCCTATAATCCGGCTTATAATTCGGAAGGCACTTCGCACAGCGCTTTCGAAAAGCACGATTTCTGGGGCAAGGCCGAAATTAAGACCGCGGATAATCAGAAATTAGAACTGTCTTCGTCTTTCGGAGAGGCCTATGACATCCTCACTCCGCGCGTCGGAATGGACACCAAACTGGAAAAGACTTCGCTGAACAAAGCCGTTTACAGTCTGGAAGAGCTCGGGAAGTTTTCGAAAAAACTCGTCCTTTCCGCCTACTATAATTATATAGGACACGATCCTTACGGAAAATTCCGCTCCGGCGGCGTCAACAATAAAACGATAAAGGCTGTTTCCGCGATAGCCGGGGCTAAAGTCGAGAATAAAGCCGATATCGGCGCGTCGCTGGTGACCCTCGGAGGTGATTTCTATACCCGTAACTGGCGCGGTAATATCTACAACCGTATCACAGGGGAATTGCTGAACGAAGGGCTTTTCCCGGACGTGAACGAGGACGACGCTGGGCTTTATTTAAAGGCTGAGCGCGATATAGGGAAACTTTCCGTCGACGCCGGAGCCAGACTCGACGTTTTCCGCTCCAAGGCGGACGGAGAGCTCAAATACAGCCGCGCCGCGACTTCCGATAACGCCCGCACTGACGTGCTTCCTTCCGCGAACGTTTTCCTGAAGTATTTTATAAACGGCGAAACCGATATATTCGGCGGAGTCGGTCTGACGAACCGTATCCCGAACGCCGTGGAACGCTATGTGCAGGAAAGTTCCGCCTATTACGGAAATCCGGAGCTCGATCCGGCGCGTAACGCGGAGACGGACCTCGGTGTGGAAATGAGCCCGGCCGAAAATCTTAAGTTGAGAACTAAAGTCTTTTACAGTTATGTCAAAGATTTCATCTATCAGCAGATTTCCGGCGGAGTCAGGTCTTACGGAAATATAGACGCCTATCTGTACGGCGGAGATATTACGGCTTCGCTGGATCTCGGCAAGGGCTTCGGCCTGAACGGAGGACTGGCCTATCAGCGCGGACGCAAGCTCGACCAGCCTGCGGGAAACACCGATAAAGATCTGGCGGAGATAGCTCCCCTCAAGACGAAACTGGCCGCTGCTTACGACAGAGACGGGCTCACGGCTGTGTTCGAATGGGTCCATTCCGAGAAAGACAGAGATATAGATTCTTCCGCGGGGGAGACTTCTCTCAAAGGCTGGAACGTTTTCAATTTCCGCGCGGGATATCAGTTCGCCGCCGCCGGGCACGGCTGCGAATTCCTGAAAGGTTTCAGCGTGAACGCGGGCGTCGACAATATATTCGACAGGGAATACGCCGTGGCTAATTCCTACGAATACGATCCCACCGACCCGTCCGGCGCCAACGCTCTGATAGTGAACGAGCCTGGACGTTTCTTTTACGGCAGTCTGTCGTATAAATTCTAAGGGCTTCCCGTCGCGCCGCATAGAAAAATATGCGGCGCGCGGGTCCGTAAATGTCAGGGAGATATAAATGACGGAACTGTTCAAAGAACTCGCTCTGCTGGGCGACGTGTGGGTGCTGTGGCTGCTGGTTTTCGCAAGCCTGCTGTCCGTAGCGGTTATGGCCGACCGCTGGAGGGCCTTCAGCCGCGGTAAACTGAATTTTAAAATTTTTATGCTTAAGCTTAACTCTTTGCTGGAAAACGGTGATTTCAAGGGAGCCGGCGAATACGCCTCGCGTTTTCCCGGCCTGGAAGCCAGAGTTTCTTCAGCCGGACTGGAGGCCGTGGGGAAAGGTCCGGCTTCCGTGGAAGAAGCTATGCTGGCCTGTCTTACGCTGGAGCGTTCGCGTCTGGAAAAAGGCCTGGTGATACTGGCGACGCTCGGAAACAACGCTCCTTTCGTCGGACTTTTCGGCACTGTGCTGGGAATAATAAAGGCTTTTAACGATCTCGCGCTGAACGGTACGGCCGGCGCGTCCGTAGTGATGTCCGGGATATCTTCCGCCCTCATAGCCACGGCTTTCGGCATACTGGTCGCTATACCGGCGGTGGTGGCGAACAATATGTTTCACAGCTGTCTTAAGCGGCGCTGCGACAACGCGGGCAGCGTGATACACCTGTTCCAGTCCTATCTGCGCGCTTCCCGCCCCGGCAAAGGAAGTGTCTTAAATGAATGATTTCGGTGAGCGTGACGAAGGGGTCGTAAGCGGCATAAACGTAACGCCTATGGTGGATATCATGATGGTGCTGCTCATTATTTTTATGGCGACCGCGCGTTTCGTTTCTGATTCTTCGCTTAAAGTTAATCTGCCCCGGGCTTCCAACTCCGCGGTCTCGCGGGGCCGTTCCGTCAACGTTACGGTTGACGCCGGAGGAGCGGTCAGGGTGGACGGGCATACCGTTTCCGGGGATAATCTGGAAGGGGTTCTCAAGAGCAGCCATTCCGGCAGGGTGACTGTGTCCGCGGATAAAAAAACAGCCTATGATTCGGTGGTAAAAGTTTTGGACGCGGCCAAGGGCGCGGGGATAACGAAGGTCTCCCTTGCGACGGAGCGATGAGTGAAACGCCGTTTTTTTAAAGTTTCTGACAATTATGTTTTCCCGGTCGCGTTCTCGGTCTGTTTCCATCTTCTGTTTCTCTGCTGCGTATGTGTTTTCGCGCGTTCGGTCTCCGCGTCGGAGATAGTGGCGGAACTGGATTTTTCCGACGCTCCCCGCGCCGCCGCAGTTGTCCCGGCGCGTAAAGTCCGGAAGCGGGCCGCGCCTGTTCTTCCCGTAAAACGCTCCGCGGAAAAAATGACCGTGGCAAAAGAAACGGAATCCGCGTCCGATCCGGCTGGGACGTCGGCCGATCCTTCTTCTGGGGAAGAAGCGGACGGAACCGAGGAATATCTGCCGGCGTCTTCTCTGGCGAAAGGGCCGAGATGGATATCTAATTTTATAACTTCCAAAGATTATCCGCTCGTGGCGCGCGAGAACGGGCGCGACGGACTTGTCGTTATGCGTCTGCATATAGGAGCCGACGGGAAAGTGAAGGAGGCTTCTCTCGTAAGCGGCAGTTACGCTGCTCTCAACGCCGCCGCGCTTTCGAAGATCATGGAGGCCGTGTTTATCCCGGCTTACGATTCTTCCGGGCGGCCCGTGCCGTGCGAGGTAAGGCTTCCCATAAGATTCCGGCTTAAGGGTTGAGGAGCCTGCTTTTCTGTTGTTTTTTTCATGCCCGGCCGATTTTACGCGGCGTAGCTGTCTGTTCCGGAGACTCCCGCTATTGACAAAGCTCTTATTATCTGCTATAAATATAAATGGAAACCATTTCCATTAAGGAGGAATCGAATATGCCAGGAAGAGATCAGACAGGACCGGGAGGAGCCGGACCGATGACGGGACGCAGGATGGGAATTTGTTCAGGAGCGTCAGGGGGCTTTTTCCGCGGGAGAGGCCAGGGCTTAGGAGCGGGCCGGGGATTCCGCAGAGGCGGAAGATTCGGATATGCTTATCCGCGGCAGAGCGACGCTTACGCGGAAAACATAGACGATCTGAAAAATGACGAAGCCGCTCTTAAGGACGAACTGAAAGCCGTCCAGGACCGTATTTCGGGTCTTACGGGGAAGAAAGAAGAGAAATAAAAATGTAAGTTTTCTTTTCTTTTTTGTCTTATCATGATTGTCCGGACTGATCCCGGGCGATCATGATATTTTTTTTCAGCTTTCCGGCACGGCTGATATATAATATTAGTAAACCATGTATTTACCGGAGTATGCGGATTGCCGCGTCTGATGTCACGTTTATAAAATTATCGGAGGATATAAGGATAAATTATGAAAATAACCGATTTGTTTAAAGAAGTCTGGGAGAAACACGAAGGATACGTTATATTCAGTACCGTGAACGCTGAAGGAATGCCTAATTCTGTCTACGTGGGCGCTCTGAAGCTGCTGGCGGACGGAAGGCTGGCCATAATGGATAATTATTTTCACAAGACGCGGGAAAATATACTAGGAGGCAGCCGCGGCTCGGTGCTTTTTATCGACAAGAACAGAAAATCTTATCAGGCCAAAGGCAGTATAGAATATGTGAAGTCCGGTCCGGTCTTCGAAGAGTTCAGGGCTTCGCTCCCGGAGAAATACCCGCGTTTGGCCGCGGCTCTTTTCACCGCCGAGGAACTTTATTCCGGCGCGGAACGTCTGGCCTGAGTCATGCCGGTATTCGGTCCTGTTCCTTCCCGCAGGCTCGGGATGAGTCTGGGGATAAATAATATCCCTCCGAAACACTGCCCGTATTCATGCGTTTACTGTCAGCTCGGACGCACCTACGCCATGACCGTTTCGCGCCGGAGTTTTTACGCTCCGGAAGAACTGGCGGAAGCTGTGTCGCTGAATCTGGAAAAACTCGCTTCGGAAAATAAAAAAAAGCCTGATTACCTTACTTTCGTTCCGGACGGAGAGCCTACTCTGGATATAAATCTGGGAAAGACTCTGTGGCTCGTGAAGAAACACGGTATAAAGACCGCGGTTATAAGCAATGCTTCGCTGATAAATCTGCCGGAAGTCAGAGAGGACCTGATGTCCGCGGACTGGATCTCGCTCAAAGTGGATTCGGTGGACGAAGATATATGGAGAAAGATAGACAGGCCGCACGGGGCGCTGAAACTTGGGGATATCCTTAAGGGCATCGCGGCTTTTTCCGCGGAATATAAAGGCCGTCTGGTCACCGAGACCATGCTGGCCGACGGTATCAATGACGGCGAAAAAGCCGTTTCCGCCGTAGCTGATTTTCTGTCCGGGATAAAACCGCGCGTGAGTTATATCCTGACTCCCACGCGTCCTCCTGCGGAAAGTTTCGTGAAGAAGACCGGAGAAGGCCGTCTGGTGGCGGCGTGGAACATATACGCCGCGGCCGGGCTCAAGGCCGAGATAATTTCGGGATACGAAGGCGATCCGCTGCTTTCCGCCGGGCATACGGTGGAGGATTTTCTGGAGGTCTGTTCGGTGCATCCCGTCCGCGAGGACGCCGCCGTTAAATTTATGCTGGACGGCGGAGAAGACGAAGGCGCTCTGCGCAGACTGGAGACGGACGGACATATCGTGAGGTCGCTTTTCTGCGGTCATGCCTTTTATCTGAGAAAACTTGGCAGATAGATATTATTTACCGTTTCTTGTCAGGATTGCGTAAACGGCTCCGTTTACGCAATCTTGACATGTTCCGTTATATGTTATAGATTATAATGACGGCGGGGCGGCCGTATTTTATTTGTGTTTTTTACCGACAACGGAGGATTATGGATCATTCAGGCTCTGCAGAAAATGTCAGCTTTGTGATATCCGCCGGGGGGACTTCCTGTCCGCACAGGATAGAGATGCGCGATTTTTTCAGGGATCCGCAGAAAGCGGGCTACGATATCTCTCCGAACGGGGAATATCTTTCTTATATGGCTCCTTATGAGGGCTGCATGAATATATTCGTGAGGGAATGCGCCTCCGGAAAAGTCGACATGGTCAGTTCGGAAACTGAAAGACCGATAACCGGAGGGTATTTCTGGAAGGGGAACGGGCGTATCGTATATATAAAAGATTTCGGCGGCGATGAGAATTTTCATATAGTTTCCGTAAACAGGGACGGAACTGGGCTTAGGGATCTGACCCCTTTTCCCGGCGTCAGGGCCGAGATAGTGGACGAACTTCTTGACGACGACAGTCATATGCTGATAGCCCTGAACCGAAGGAAAAAAGAGGTTTTCGACGTGTTCAGGCTTAATCTGGAAACCGGCGTTATGAAGCGCATAGCCGAGAACCCCGGTAATATAGTCAACTGGATCACTGATCATAACGGAGCTTTGCGCCTTGCCGTCACCACGGACGGGACCAACCGCACTCTGCTCTACCGGGCTGACGAGAACGAGGAGTTCAGGCCGCTGTTTACGACTTCTTTCCGCGAAAGTTTCGACCCGATGCTTTTTACTTTCGACAATAAACGCATATACGCTCTTTCTAATGTCGGCCGGGATAAGACGGCGGTGGTGGAATTCGACCCGGAGTCCAATAAGGAAACAAAGGTGCTTTATGAAAATCCCGAGGTGGACGTTTCCGCTCTTTTTTATTCGCACAAGGAAAAGAAACTTATCTGCGCGCATTATGTCACGTGGAAAACTTTCCGACATTTCTTTAACGCAGAGTTCGAGGGTATAATAAAAAAACTTGAGGATATCCTGCCCGGTTACGAAGTTAATATAATAGGCAATAATAAGGAAGAGGACGTTTATGTCGTCAGAACGTATAACGACCGTTCTCTTGGCGCCTATTATATTTACGATTCCTGTTCCGGCGCTTTGAAAAAGCTTTCCGACATATCCCCGTGGCTCAACGAGAAAGAAATGGCGGAGATGAAACCGATAAGCTATAAGTCGCGCGACGGACTCACCATCAACGGTTATCTTACTCTGCCGAAAGGAGCGTCGGCCGGGAATCTTCCCCTCGTGGTTCATCCGCACGGCGGACCGTGGTACCGCGACGCTTGGGGCTTCAACCACGAGGTGCAGTTCCTCGCCAACAGGGGTTACGCCGTGCTTCAGATGAATTACAGAGGTTCCACCGGTTACGGCCGCAAGTTCTGGGAAGCGTCCTTCAAGCAGTGGGGACGCAAGATGCAGGACGATATAACGGACGGCGTGGAATATCTGATAAAGGAAGGGATAGCCGATCCTAAACGCGTTGCCATATACGGCGGCAGTTACGGCGGTTACGCTACGCTCGCGGGAGTCACCTTCACGCCGGATCTTTATACCTGCGCGGTGGACTATGTGGGAGTGTCGAACCTTCTTACTTTCATGAAGACGATACCGCCTTACTGGAAACCTCTGCTGGATCAGATGCACGTTATGGTCGGGAATCCGGATACGGAGGAGGAACAGCTCAAGGCCGTTTCTCCCGTATTTCACACGGATAATATAAAGGCTCCGCTTTTCGTGGCCCAGGGAGCTAAGGATCCGCGCGTCAATAAAGCCGAGTCGGACCAGATAGTCGACAGCCTGCGCAGGCGCGGCGTCGAAGTGGAATATATGGTGAAGGAAAACGAGGGACACGGTTTCTACAATGAAGAGAACCGCTTCGATTTCTACGGAGCCATGGAGAAATTTCTGGACAGATATCTCGGTAAAAAACAAATATCACGGCGGAAAGAAGGCTGATCCCGCCGCTGTCGGTTTCTTTTCTGGAAAATCGGAGAATTATATAATGTTTAAAAATAAGAGCGCTTTGATATTATCGTTTTCGCTTGCTATTTTGACTTCTTCCGTTTCGGCCGCGACATGGAACTGGAATGCCGGATCCGACAAGCGGAAGATCATGCACGAGGACGTCACTGTCCTTAAGGATCAAACTTACGAAGGAGACGTTTCCACCGACAAATCCGTTCTTATTGAAGGAAAGCTGATCGGGGACATAAGCGCCGTCGGCGGAGAACCGGTCACAGTGAGCGGCGAGGCCACCGGAGACATAGTGTCTCTCGGCGGTAATGTATATATCCCCGGAGCGGTCAAGGGCGACGTTTCATGCGTCGGCTGCCGCGTCGAGGTCAGCGGTACCGTAAGCGGGAATATACTAGCAGTCGGGGGGCATATACGTCTTATCGGACAGTCGGTGGTGGAGGGTGATATATCTTCCCTCGGCGGGTCCGTGGAAAAGGGGCCGACGGCCGTGCATAACGGCAGTATAAGCCGCATAAGCGCTTACAGCATAAACCACGCGATACAGGCGGTCGTGGGTGCTACCAAGAACAGTTTCAGGGAAAAAGGGCGGCGTTTCAACCTGAGGCGGTGGTATGAAGACAATAGCGAATATTTCGACACCGTTTCTTTTTGCCCTTCTGCGTTTATAATCATGCTCTTCGTGTCCGGGACCGGTCTGGTTCTAGTGTTTTTATCCGCGCTTTTCTTCCCGGTTAATATTGAAAATATAGCGGGCGTAGTTTCTTCAGATATATGGAAGTCGGGTCTTTCGGGTATGCTGACCCTTATCTGTTTTCTGCCGGCCGTGCTGTTAATGACTGTTTCCATACTGGGTATTCCGCTGGTGCCTTTCGTCGCGCTGCTTTTCGCCGTGGCCGCGATATTTGGTTTCACCGCTTTCTGTCTTATGCTGGGCAGAAGATTCTTTAAGGGAATAAATAAAAAATCTCAGGTGTGGATCCCGGCTGCGGCCGCGGCGGGATATCTGATAATCGCCGCGCTGGCGCTTATAGGGAAGCTGCTTCCCTTCGCAGGGGGATTATTGTGCCTTATAGCGGGACTGCTGTCCGTTTTCGGCTTTATGCTAGGGCTCGGAGGGTGCTGGCTCACAAGGCTGGGCGCCCGCGCGGGCAAAGCCGACTGAACGCCGGCCCGTGCCGCCATGCGGGTGTTGACACCCGGTTTTTTACTGTGTATAATATTATTGCAAATTATTAGCGATAAGGATTAAAGATGGGAAGATGCTGCGGGGAATATGAGAATAACTGGCACGGACGTTTCCGCTGTTGCGGAAGACGTATGACGCAGCCGCGCCAGCTTATCCTTGATTATCTGCGCGACCACTGCGGGCATCTCAGCGCCGAGGAGATTTTCAACGGTCTCCGCGGGCGTCTTCCGTCTCTGGCCGTCACCACCGTTTACCGCACTCTGGAAACGCTGACCGAGCTCGGTATACTGAGCAGATTTTCCGTAGGCGACGGCAAGGCCAGATACGAGTTCGCCGAGGGCCCCGGAGGTCTGGGGCATCACCACCATCTGGTCTGCACCGGCTGCGGGCGCATAATAGATTATACGGAATTTATAAACGAGGAGACCGAGCTTCTGAAAAACACGGAAGAGGGGCTTTCCAAGAAGTATAATTTTCAGATAAGAAGTCATCAGCTTTATTTTTACGGCCTTTGCGATAAGTGCCGGAAATAATTTTTTTTGTTCTTTTATTGCAAATAATTAGCGATAGAAGTTTTTACGGTTAAGATTTCGCCGGATCCGCCGGTAAGGGGATCCCGAAGATTGGAAATAAAACACATCGGAGGATAAATTATGAAGATAGGAGTAACTTTGAACGACGCAGCCGGACTGGAAAGCGAAGTCTGCGTGCATTTCGGACAGTGCAGCCATTTTCTGCTTGTCGACGCGGAAGACGGAAAGATAAAAGCGTCTAAAGTCGTGGAGAACAAGGCGGTGCACGGCGGCGGCGGATGTCAGGCGGTAAGCGAGATAATGAAATACGGCATCACCTACGTGATAGCCGGAGGCATGGGGATGGGCGCGCAGCAGAGATTCGCGAGCGCCGGTATTCCGATATTCAGTTTCTGCGGCAAAGCCAAAGACGCTGTGGAGGCTCTGCTCGCCGGGAAAATCAGCAAGGGCATAGAGCCGTGCAAGGAACATGAGAAAGAGGGAGAGTGTCACTGATCATGAAGATAGCCGTTTCCGCCGAAGGAAATACTCCCGGATCCGCAGTTAGCGAAAAATTCGGGAGAGCGCCGTATTTTATGATATTCGACACGGAAGATTCTAAATTTACGGCCGTGCCGAACAGCGCCGTGTCCGCTCAGGGCGGCGCCGGACCGGATGCGGTCAGACAGATCGTTTCCTGCGGCGCGGGCGTTCTGCTGACCGGGCGGCTCGGCCCCAACGCCGAGTCCGCCGCGGCGGCTGCCGGAATAAAAGCAGTCACCGGAACGAGCGGGAGCAAAACAGTAAAACAGGCCGTAGATGAATACATCGGATGATATCTGCGGTTCTCTGATAAAAGACCTTATAGCGTCTCTGCCCGAGGGGGTCGTGGCGGAGGCGCGTTCAGGTATATTTACTACAGCTGTCGTCTCCAGACTCGAGGACGGCCGCCTGTCCTGCGGGCTCGCTTCTTCCTGCCGCGGCGGCGCGGGCTGTCCGGGTATGGCTTCCTGCGCGGGAAGGATCCGCGGGATGGGTCTGAAGAAACTGGCCTCTCTGGCCGGATCCGGTAAAGGGCAGGAAGTGGCTCTGGGGCTCGCTGCCATAAATTCCGCTCTCCCGGAACTTGAAACGGAAGAAATAAACGCCGAGGCGATACTGGCGGAGAAAGCCCGTGGCCGCCGCGCGGCCGTGATAGGGCATTTTCCTTTTGTCGGACGCATAAGAAAGATTGCCGGCAGACTGGACGTTTTCGAGCTCGCTCCCAAAGACGATTCCGATATTCCTTCCGAAAAGATACCGGAACTGCTTTCAGAAGCCGACGTCGTAGCCGTAAGCGCCATGACACTGGTCAACCGCACTTTCGGGAACATAATAGCCAACTGCCGGCGGGACAGCTTTAAGATACTGCTCGGGCCTTCGGCTCCGCTGAGCCCGATAATATTCGATTACGGCATAGATATAGTTTCCGGCACGAGAGTCGCCGACATCCCGGCGCTGCTTAACGCGCTCTCGGAGGGTGTGAATTTCAGATCGCTTCCGGGCAAAAAACTGGTCACCATAAGGAAAAAAGCATGATAATTTCTGTGGCAAGCGGGAAGGGCGGCACCGGAAAGACGACCGTTGCCGTAAATCTCGCGCTCGCGATGGGGAAAGTTCAGCTGCTGGACTGCGACGTGGAAGAACCCAACAGCGCTATCTTCCTGAAACCGGAGATAAAATCGACGGAAAGCGTCAGTCTTCCCGTCCCGGTCGTCGACAGGAGCAAATGCGTTTACTGCGGCAAATGCGCCGAAGTCTGCGCCTACGGTGCCCTCAGTATATTCAAAGCGGGCGCCGGGGAAGTTCTCTTTCTGCCTCATCTCTGCCATAACTGCGGCGCCTGTTCTTTCATATGTCCGGAAAAAGCCGTTTCCGAGAAAGATTACGAGATAGGCAAGATAGAGTCCGGCAGTTCCGGACAGATCGAATATTACTGCGGCAGGCTCAATATAGGAGAGATAAAATCTCCTTCGCTGATAAAAATCCTTAAACGGAAGATAAAGCCGGAACTTGACGCCGTCCTCGACTGTCCCCCCGGAACCTCCTGTCCGATGATGGCCGCGGTTAAGGAAAGCGATTTCTGCATACTGGTCACCGAGCCCACTCCTTTCGGGCTGCACGATCTGACTCTGGCCGCCGAAACGGTGCGCAAACTCGGAATAAAGTTCGGAGTCTTTCTCAACAGGGCCGGCGGTTCGGATATAATAGAAAATTACTGCTGCGCGGAAGGCATAGAACTGCTCGGACGCATACCTTTCGACAGAGAGCTGGCTTCCCTTTATTCCAGGGGCGGCACATTTTCCGATATCAGGCCGGAGTATAAGCGGCTTTTTGAAAATCTCGCCAAGGATATTCTCGGAAGAGGCCGGAAATAACGGTCGGTCCGTTCCCGTATACGGGCCGGAACTAAAACGATACTTTTATAATACTGAGGAAAAATGAAGAATATAGTTGTGATCAGCGGAAAAGGCGGGACCGGTAAGACCACCGTGACAGCCTCTTTCTGCGCTCTCGCGGAGAAAGCCGTGACCGTCGACTGCGACGTGGACGCTTCCGATATGCACCTGATGCTTCATCCCAAGATACGCAGGCGCGAAAACTTCACCGGCGGCAAATACGCCGTGATAGACGCGGAAAAATGTCTGAAATGCGGCCGCTGCGTGGAGATGTGCAGATTCGGCGCGATAAGCGATGATTTCAGGAGCGATATCTATTCCTGCGAAGGCTGCGGACTCTGCGCCCTCGTCTGTCCGTCCGGCGCTGCCGGGATGGCGGACAGAATGTCCGGAAAATGGTTCGTATCGGATACGGAATACGGCCCGCTCGTCCACGCGGAACTGGGGATCGGAGAGGAAAATTCCGGAAAGCTGGTAAGTAAGATAAAGCAGGTGGCGGCCGATATCGCGGAAAAGATTTCGGCTGAGTGGCTGATAGCCGACGGGCCGCCGGGAACGGGCTGTCCCGTTATGGCTTCTCTTTCTGGAGCGGACCTCGCGGTGATAGTCACGGAGCCCACTCTTTCCGCCATACACGACATGAAACGCGTCGCGGACACGGCGGAGCATTTCGGCATACGTTCCGCGGTTATCATAAACAAATGGGACATCAACGCCGAAAATTCCGCCGTCATCGAAGATTACTGCAGGGCCGGGAACATAGAGCTGTTGGGCAGGATATCTTTCAGCGAAGCAGTGGGTAGGTCCGTTTCCGCAGGGATACCTCTGGTGAAGTTCGGTGACGAAGAGCTAGCCGGGCAGATAAAAGGAATATGGAAGAAGCTCAACGAGACGGCCGCCGCCTGAAATAAGCCGCAGGAGCCTTCTCCCAGTCAGAATCCCGGCGTGAAGATCCTGTTTCAGTATTCCCGTTTTCCGCCGCTTTTTCTTCAGGCGGGTTTTATATTGGGCTAAAATAGTAAAATATAATTTATATGATATATAAGAGCGCAGACCGCGAAGTGATGTCTTCCGTGAGGGACAGACTTCACGACACATGTATACTTTGCGGCGGGAAAAACCCGATCGGCCTTAAACTGCGCTTCGAGATAATGCCGGATTCAGGCACGAGGGCAGAATTCACGTGCAGCCCGATATTCGAAGGATACAGGGGATTTATGCACGGAGGCGTTGCGGCTTCTCTTATGGACAGCGCGATGACGAACTGCCTTTTCGCGCATAATATAGCCGCTTTCACCGCGGAGATGGATATAAAGTACAGACTGCCGGTTTTGTGCGGGAAAAAAGCCGTGGTCACCGCCCGCATAATAGAATATTTGCGTCCTCTGTATATCCTCGAAGCGGAAATAATGCAGGAAGGAAAGACGGTCGTGAAAGCGAAAGCCAAGTTCATGGAAAGCGAGCTGCTTAAAAAATGAAAACTTATCTCGACTGCGTCCCGTGTATAGTCAGACAGGCCCTGGATTCCGCCAGAGCATATTCTTCCGACGTAAAAGTTCAGGAGAAGATACTGCGCGAGGCTCTCGGCTGGTGCTCGGAGATGGATATGTCGGCCCCTTCTCCGGTGACGGGCAGAAAGATATACGGAAGGCTTTACGAGCTCACCGGGATAAAAGATCCCTATCTCGCGGCGAAAAAAAGGCAGAACGCCATGGCCGCCGGTCTTTTGCCGGAACTTGAAAAAAAGCTGAAAACAGCGTCCGATCCTTTCGCTCTGGCGGTCAGTATAGCGATAGCCGGCAATATAATAGATATGGGCGGCGCCGGGGACGTTTCTCCGGAAGGCGTGCGCAGGTCGCTGGAGCAGGCCCTTACCGAACCTCTGGCGGGTAACGTTAAAGCCGGAGATTTCAGAAAAGCCGTTCTTAAAGCTGCGGATATACTGTATCTGACGGATAATGCCGGGGAGATCTATTTCGACAGGCTGCTTATAGAAAGACTCGGGCCGGCTCCGGTAATCGTGGCCGTGCGCGGAGCCCCTGTGCTGAACGACGCTCTCTTTTCCGACGCCGTCGCGGCCGGAATAGACAAAACCGCGCGCGTGATAGACAGCGGTTCCGATGCGCCCGGCACTCTTCTGAATTTGGCGACTCCTGAATTTCTCAAGGCCTTTTCTTCCGCCGATATCGTTATAGCCAAGGGGATGGGCAATTACGAGACTCTCTGCGATTCCGGGCGGCCCGTCTATTTCCTTTTCAAGGCCAAATGCCGCATGGTGGCAGAACACGCCGGCGTCGCCGTGGGCGATCACGTTCTGCTGCTGAAATAATAGATTTTTCCTTCCGCTGATATCCCGCGGCGTTCTGCCACGGGATAATTTTACGCTTAACATAATCTTAACATTTATATTATATTATCTATAAACCGGAGGTGCGGTCATGCCCAAGACTATAGCTGTCATAGACGATGAAGACGACATAAGATCCGCTGTCAAAAGAGCCATGGAAAAGGAAGGGTACGCCGTTATGGATTTCGCCTGCGCCGAAGATTTTTTCAGCCGGCGGCCCGGGCGCGTCCCGGACCTTTTTATCCTCGACATAATGCTTCCGGGCACCGACGGTTTCGAGATATGCAGAAAAATAAGGAGCGACGGGACCACGGCGCTGACTCCGGTGATTTTTCTGAGCGCCAGATCTGAAGTGATAGACAGGATCGTCGGGCTGGAGCTCGGCGCCGACGATTATATGACGAAGCCGTTTTCGCTCAAGGAACTCGCCGCCAGGGTAAAAGCGCGGCTGAGAAGAGCGGATAAACCGTGCGAAATAAAAAAAGCCGGCCCGGCCCCCGGCGGCCTCACGCTGTACGAGGATAATCTGGAAGTTCGTGCCGACGGAAAGAAGATTCAGCTCACCGGCACGGAATTCAGGATACTTCAGCTCTTATATACTAACTGCGGCCGCGCTTTCCCGAGAAACAGGATACTCGAATATGTGTGGGGCGGGGAAAAAGAAGTCTTCGACAGGACTATCGACGTCCATATAAAGAATCTCAGGGAAAAGATAGGCCGTTACGGCAAAAATATAAAGAACATAAGAAGCGTCGGGTACAAATATGAGGAATAAGGGGCTGTTCCGGAAATTACTTTTTATATTTTCCGTGAATCTTCTGGCCGTGCTTGCCGTTTTTATGCTGTCGGCGTCGTATTATATGAAGAAAAACAATACGGATATCTTCGCCGGCAATCTGGCCGACGGTCTCGCCGTGACGGCCCCTTATGTGTCGGAACTTTATTCCGAGGGTAAAGTGCGGCTCGTGAACGGTATGTCCGGGAATAAGATCCCTTCCGGCTTCAGGCTGACCGTCATAAATCCGGACGGGACCGTGGCCGCAGATTCGGAGACGGATCCGTCTTCTATGGAAAATCATCTCGGCAGGCCGGAAGTCCGCGGTGCCATGGAAAAAGGTTACGGCAGGGCCGTGCGCCGCAGTTCCACGGTGGGAGCGGACCTGCTCTATGTCGCCGAACCTCTTTACGACGGAAACGGAAAACTGCTGGCCGTGATACGCATGGCGGCTCCGGTCAGGGAGATAAGCCTGTTCTCGGCTTCTTTTATTCATAAGATACTCTTTCCTGTCCTTATAATGTTCCTTCTGTCTTTTATAAGCGTCTATATATTTTCGAGGCGCATGTCCGGCAGGATATCCGAGCTAAACGGAGCCTTCGGCAGGCTTGCCGGCGGGGATTTCGGCGCGAGAACGCATATACGCTCCGGGGACGAACTGGAAGGGCTTTCGGATAATTTCAACGCCATGGCCGACAGAATGGGCGAAATGTTCAGGGTCATGAAGACCGAACACGCCGGGCTGGACCGTATCGTAAAGGCCGTGAGCGATATAATTCTCGTGACGGACGCGAAAGGCGTCGTGATACTTTCCAACCGGCCCGGGTATGAAGGAAAATACTGCTGGGAGATCTTCGGCAGGGACATTTTCGACAAAAGCGCCGGAAAAAGTCTGCCGTCGGAGCTGCGGACCGGGGGCAGATATTATTCCTGTTCCGTCTCTTCCGTGCCGGATACCGAAAATTCCGTGGCAGTTCTTCACGATATCACGGATATCAGAAATCTCGAAACGATAAAAGACGATTTCATAAGCAATATGTCGCATGAGCTCAAAACGCCTCTTTCGTCGATAAAGGCCTATCTGGAACTGATATCCGAAGAAGAGGACGAGGAAATCAGAAAGGAATATCTGTCCGTGATAGAGAGAAACAACGACCGTCTGTCGAGGATAGTGAACGATATAATGCTGCTGAGCGCCGTCGAGTGGAAAAAGCGCGTGGAACCCGAAGATTTCGATATGGACGAGGTCTTTACGGAAGTGAAACGCATGCTCGCGCAGAAAGCGGCCGGAAAGGGGCTGGCGCTGGAGTTTTCAGGCTCGGGGATAAACGTTTCGGCCGACAGATTTTATATCGGGCAGGCTTTGATAAATCTCGTGGACAATGCCATAAGGTATACAGAAAAAGGGTCTGTGAAGGTGTCGGCTCGTAAGGCGGGAAAAGGCTTCAGCCTGTCCGTGGCGGACACCGGGATAGGCATCTCGGCTGCCGATCTGCCGAGGATATTCGAAAGATTTTTCGTGGCCGACAAGTCGCGTTCCAGAAAGACCGGGGGAACGGGTCTCGGTCTGTCCATCGTCAAGCACATAGCCGAGGCGCACGGCGGGGCGGTGTCCGTTTCGAGCGTCCTGGGCAAAGGTTCCGTTTTCACCGTTACCGTTCCTTAACATAAACTTAACAGTAAATTCATAGATTCTTAATTGTATTTTTCTATCATTTTGGTATGGAAAAGAAAATGAAAAATACAATCGCCGGTTTTTCCGCGGCGGCGGCGATGTTCTTCTGCTCTCCGTCTTTCGCGGGGATCACTCTGGGCGGCTCCACGACGGTTCTGCCTCTTGCCCAGGAAGCGGCGGAGACGTATATGGACGAAAATCCGGACGCCGACATAAGCGTGAGGGGCGGCGGGAGCGGGTCGGGAATAACGGAGCTTATAGACGGGGCCCTGGATATAGCCGACGCTTCCCGCGCCGTCCTGCCGGCAGAAAAGGCCAAGGCGGCGTCGGAGAATATCGTCCTCAAGGCCAGTCCGGTGGCGCGGGACGCGGTGGCCGTGATCGTGCATCCGTCGAATAAAATAAAGAATTTATCTGAAAAACAGATACGCGGTATATTTACGGGGGGAATAAACAACTGGAAAGAAGTCGGCGGCGCGGATGAAAAAATCGTCGTCGTGTCGCGCGATTCTTCGAGCGGAACTTTCGAAGTGTTCGAAGAGCTCGCTCTTAATAAGGAAAAAGTCAGAAAAGACGCCCTTATGCAGGCGTCAAACCGCGGTGTCGCCGAAGTTATAGCTTCGGCCGAAGGCGCCATAGGCTATGTCGGCCTCGGTTATCTGTCCGCTAAAGTGAAAGCCGTGAGTGTTTCGGGAATCATGCCTTCAGCGGCAACGGTGTCTTCGGGAAAATACGCTTATTCTAGACTGCTCTATATGTACACCAGAGGAGAGCCGCGCGGCGCGGTTAAGGAATTTATCGATTTCGTAAGAGGGAAAGAGGGACAGAAAATAGCCGGAGATCTGGGTTTCATCCCTCTCAGATGACGGGACGTGTTCCATGAATAATATTAAAGAGAAACTGATAAAATACACCTGCGTGGCGCTTGCCTACGCGTCTATAATTTTTCTCGCGGGTATAATGGCGGTGCTCCTGCTGGAGAGTATCCCGGCCATAAAGGGAATAAATTTCTTCGGTTTCGTGACGGGGACCGGATGGTACCCGACGCAGAATCCGCCGGAATACGGTATCCTTCCGCTTATAGCGGGCTCGGCCGCCGTCAGCGTTCTGGCTTCCCTTATATGCGTGCCGCTGGGGATCGGCACCGCTTTATATCTTTATGAGATAGCAGGAGACCTGCAGAAAAAGATACTGAAACCGCTCATAGAGATCCTGGCCGGAGTGCCGTCCATTATCTTCGGCTTTTTCGGAATAGTCGTGGTGGCTCCGTTCCTTCAGAGAGTATTCGGGCTTCCAACCGGATTATGTCTTATGACGGCGGGTGTGGTTCTCGGATTTATGGCGGTGCCCAATGTCGCCAGCATGGCGGAGGACGCTCTCGGTTTCGTGCCGCGCAGTTTCCGCGAAGCCTCTTACGCTCTCGGGGCCGACAGATGGCAGACTCTGGTGAAGGTGGTCGTTCCCGCGGCCGGAAGCGGTATAGCCACGGCTATCATACTCGGCGTCAGCAGGCTCATGGGCGAGACGATGATAGTGCTTATGGTCGCCGGCGGCGCGGCCGTTGTTCCGGACTCGCCGTTTTCTCCCGTCAGGCCTATGACCGCAGCCATCGCCGCGGAAATGGGAGAGGCGGCGCGCGGCAGTCTGCATTACAGTTCGCTTTTTTTTATAGGACTGCTGCTTTTTATTATCACTCTGTCTCTTAATATGCTTTCAGAAAAAATAAGCTGGAGATACAGAATGAAACTGGGGCGCGGAAGATGAAGAAAAACAGTCTTATCCAAGCCGCCGGTTTCGCCGCCGTCACGGCCTGCGCCCTGATAACGGTGTCGTTCCTGATCGGTATAATTTATTTTATAACCGTGAACGGGATATCTGCGCTGAGCTGGGAATTCATCACTTCGGTCCCGCGGCGCGGCATGACCGCCGGCGGCATAGCCCCCGCTATAGTCGGCACGCTCTATCTCACCGCGGGAGCCGTGCTTTTCGCTCTGCCGCTCGGGCTTGCCTGCGCCGTGTATCTGCAGGAATATTCGGGCGGCGGCCGTGCGGCGGAGATAATAAGGATAGGCGTCAATAATCTGGCCGGAGTTCCTTCCGTGGTCTTCGGACTGTTCGGGCTGGAGGTGTTCGTAAAGTTTTTCGGCTTCGGCGTGTCGATACTGTCCGGGGCGCTGACTTTGGGGATCCTCATACTTCCCGGCATCATTTCAACTTCCCAGGAAGCGCTGGCGGCGGTTCCGGTGTCTTTCGCCGAAGCTTCCCTGGCTCTCGGCGCCACGCACTGGCAGACCATAAGGCGGGTGCTTCTGCCTGCCGCCGCGCCAGGGATACTTACCGGCGTTATACTCGGGATAGGGCGCGCGGCCGGAGAGACGGCCCCTATACTTTTTACCGCCGCGACTTTTTATAAAAGAGGATATCCTGATTCAGTTTTCTCCGAGGTCATGGCTCTGCCCTATCATATCTACGCTCTCATGACAGAAGGCGTGAATCCTGATAAGCAGACGGCCATAGCCTACGGCTGCGCGATGATACTCGTTATCTGCGTGGCTCTTATGTCTTCGGCCGCGGTGATAATAAGGAACAGGTGCAGGACTGTATATGGAAATTAAGATAAAAGTTGAAGATCTGGACTTTTTTTACGGGGCTTTTCAGGCCCTGAAAGATATAAATCTGGACGTCTACGAAAAGAAGGTGACGGCGCTCATAGGCCCTTCCGGCTGCGGAAAATCCACTCTCATACGCATATTCAACAGGATGTCGGATATGGTTCCCGGAGCGCGCTTGTCCGGCAGAATAGATTTCTGCGGCAGGGACATAACGGACCGGCGGGTCGACACGGTGCGGCTCAGAAGAGAGATAGGCATGGTTTTCCAGAAGCCTAATCCCTTCCCCAAGACCATCTTCCAGAACGTGGCTTACGGTCTTGAGATACAGGGCTGTAAGAACAAAGACTTCATATACGGCCGCGTGGAAGAGGCTCTGAAGAAGGCGGCCCTGTGGGAAGACGTTAAGGACCGGCTGCACACCAGCGCGCTCGGCATGTCCGGAGGACAGCAGCAGCGTCTGTGCATAGCGCGCTGCCTCGCGGTGGAGCCGCAGGTGATACTTTTCGACGAGCCCTGCGCCAGTCTGGATCCCGTCTCCACCGCCAGGATAGAGGAGCTCATAACGGAGCTGAAGAAGAATTACACCATACTCATAGTGACGCATAATATGCAGCAGGCCAGCAGAGTCTCCAATTACACGGCTTTCATGTATCTGGGCCGCATAGAGGAATTCGGCAGCACCGGCCAGCTGTTCACCGTCCCTAAGAATAAAAAGACGGAAGCATATTTAACGGGGGTATTCGGATAAAATGATAAACGAAAATATAATAAATCTGAAAAAACTCGGGGTCGAGTACACTTCGCATATAAAAGGAATGCTCGCATACAGTTCGGCGGGGCTCTTCGAGAGGAAAAACGAGCTTCTGCACAGGGTGATAGACGAAGAGGAGCGCGCCGCGAATCTAATGGACCTGAATATAGAGGAAAGGGCCATAAACGCCATAGCTAAATATCAGCCGGTGGCGGGGAATCTTCGGATGATAATAAGCATAATGAAGATGAGCAACAGTCTGGAGCGAATAGGCGACCACTGCGTGAATATATCCCAGAGCGCTTTTATCCTTAACCGGTATCCGCCGCTGAAACCCTATATAGATCTGCCTAAGATGAAAGACACCGTCGTGGAGATGCTGGTGGAAGCTTCCGAAGCTCTGCTCGAGGTTAATTCCGATAAGGCGAAAAAAGTCTATTTCATGGACGATATTGTCGACGGGTATAAAAAAAATATAAAGACGGATCTGATAGAATATATACAAAAAGATTCCGGCAATGCGCTGCGGGCCGTGGAGATACTGAATATCTCGGGCAATCTGGAAAGGGTCGGCGATCTGATAACCAATATGTGCGAGGACATAATATATATGAGAGACGGGGATATAATAAGGCACGGGCATAAGATAATAACGCCCCCCTGAATATAATTCCAGCTTATTCGCGCATAAAAAAACAGGCCTCGTTTAAAGAGGCCTGTTCTTTTGTCGCTTATTATCTTTTACTTCTGCTTTTTCCCGGCGTGCAGCAGATAGTACAGTGCCGGGACCGATGTCCTTGACAGTATGGTGGAAGCTATCGCTCCGCCTATCAGGGACACCGCCAGACCCTGGAAGATCGGGTCAAACAGTATCACGGCTCCGGCTACTATAACGGCCGCCGCCGTCAGCATCATAGGTCTGAACCTGGCCAGTCCGGCGTCGAGGCAGGCTTCTCCCACCTCCGCCCCGGCTTTGATGCGCAGCTCTATGAAATCCACCAGGATGATGGAATTGCGCACGACTATTCCCGCTCCGGCGATGAATCCTATCATGGAAGTCGCCGTGAAGAAGGAATGGGTCATCCAGTGTCCCGGCAGCACGCCTATCAGAGTAAGCGGGATAGGCGCCATTATTATAAGAGGCGTCGTGAAACTGCCGAACCACGCCACGACGAGCACATAGATGAGCACCAGGACCATGGCGAAGGATACTCCCATATCGCGGAACACTTCGTAAGTCACCTGCCATTCTCCGTCCCACTTTATTGAAGTCCCGCCGGTATTGTCAGGCTGTCTGGTATAATACTGCTTTATGTCCGTTCCCAGATCTTTCGCTAGCTTGTCTATTTTGCCTCTAAGTTCCAGTATGGCGTATATCGGGCTTTCTATGCTCCCGGCGACCTCAGCCGTGACATAGGTCACTTTCTGCATGTTTTTCTGATACAGAGGTATGTCCGCCCTGCCTTCTTTTTTCTTTGTCAGGGAGCCTACATCGATGGCCGTGCCGTTAGCCGAGAACAGTTTCACCGAGCGCAGTCCGTCGTCCGTTCCGCGCAGCGCGGCCGGAAGCCGCATGTTTATGGGCACAGGTTCGGACTCGCCCTCCACGTGCGCCAGTCCTATGTCGGAACCGTTCAGCGACATATAAGCCGTCCGGGCGATGTCGGCTGAAGATATGCCGTTGAGCGTGGCCTTCTGGCGGTTCACTTCCAGCGTGGTCTTAGGCTCGACGTCGGGTATATAGCTGTCTATATCCACCACTCCCTGCGTCCCGGCGAGTATCTTTTTTATATCCGCCGCCAGCCCGGCGCGTACCTTTTCGTCGCTATTGTATATTTCTATCAGCAGAGTAGACATTACCGGAGGGCCGGGGGGAACTTCGGCCACCTGAAGCCGCGCGCCGTATCTGTCGGCTATGGCTTTCAGTCCCGGCCTCGCGGCGGAAGCTATCTCGTGGCTCTGGCGTTTGCGCAGCTTTTTGTCCACCAGATTTACCTGTATGTCCGCCTGCCACGGATTATTGCGCATGAAATAATGGCGCACGAGTCCGTTGAAGTTATAGGGCGCTGCCGCGCCGGCGTATACTTCCACGTCTGCCGCCTCCGGCAGTTTTCTCGCCTCTTCCGCCAGTTCCGCCGCGGCCTTCTCCGTAGTTTCTATCGAGGAACTCTCCGGCATATTGAGTATTATCTCGAATTCGTTTTTATTGTCGAAAGGAAGCATCTTGCCCTGCACCTGTTTAGTCGCGAACAGTCCCAGAGAAAGCACGGCGAGGCCGAAAGTTACTATCAGGGAGCCGTAAAGAGCTTTCCGGCTGGCGAACAGCCGGCGCATGAAGCGTATGTATATCTTGTCCGCCCATGAATTGTATTCGTGCTTGGCGTGTTTCTTCGGCGTCCATTTTTCGAGTATCAGCGTGAACAGCCACGGGCTGACTATAAAAGCCACGCCGAGCGACAGTATCATGGCCGCGGAAGCTCCGACCGGGATAGGCATCATATAAGGTCCCATCATCCCGCTGACGAAAGCCATAGGCAGTATGGCCGCTATGACGGTCAGAGTCGCCAGTATCGTCGGGTTGCCGACCTCGTCCACGGCGCGCAGCGCCACTTTCCATTTCGGCGCTTCAGGATCGAGCGTCCAGTGCCTGTGTATGTTTTCCACCACCACTATGGCGTCGTCGACAAGTATTCCTATCGAGAATATCAGCGCGAACAGCGTTATCCTGTTCAGCGTGTACCCGGCCAGATAATAGACCAGCAGCGTCAGGCCGAGCGTGACAGGAACGGCCACCAGCACAACGAGCGCTTCCCTTATGCCGAGCGCCAGGGCTATCAGTATAGTCACCGAGAGCGTGGCGAGCAGCATGTGGAAAAGTAGCTCGTCCGATTTTTCCTTGGCCGTGTGCCCGTAGTTTCTCGTCACCGTCCAGTTTATGTCTTTGCGCAGTATGCCGTTTTCACGCAGCTCTTTCACTCTTTCGAGCACGGCGTCAGCCACTACGGTGGCGTTGGCGCCCTTGCGTTTAGCCACTGTCAGAGTTACGGCGGGGCTTACCCCGCCGTCGTCGGATATCGAGACGGCGTTTTCTTCTTCGTCAGGTCCGTCCGTCACTTCCGCCACTTCGGAGAGAGGTACCGGGCGGCCGTCTGATAAACCGACTATCGTGCTCTTGAGGTCTTGCGCGGTCCTTATGAAAGAATCGGTCTCTACCAGCACTCCTTTCGTTTCGTCATTGGTCCTTCCGGCTGGGAGGTTAGTGTTCGACTGGCTTATTATTCCGGCCAGCTGCAGCGGCGTTATATGAAGCGCCGACAGCTTTTCAGGACGGAACCTCACCAGGAACTGCCTTTTTCTGCCGCCTATAAGCGAGGTCTCGGAGACTTCCGATATCGACGATATATCGTCTCTGACGACAGCCGCGGCGCTCCGCAGCTGCTGCGGAGTCAGGCCTTCCCCGTGAAAGGTCAGCGACAGTATAGGAACGTCGTCAATACTGCGCGGTTTTATTAGCGCCTGTCCCGAACCCTCCGGCATGAAATCGGAATTGGCGCTCACTTTCGTGTAAAGGCGTGTCATGGCCTCTTCGGCATTGGTGCCTACCTTGAAACGCACCGTGAACATGGCGAAATTATTGTCGGAAGTGGTGTAGACGTATTCCACGTCCGGTATTTCCATCAGCTTGCGCTGTCCGAGCGTTCCGAGCCTGTCCTCCACTTCCGCGGCATTGGCGCCTGGAAAGGGGACCAGTATATCGTACATGGGAACTACTATCTGGGGCTCTTCTTCGCGCGGAAGTTTTACCGCGGCGAAAAGTCCGGCCAGAAGGCTGGCCAGCACCAGAAGGGGTGTTATCTTGGAGCGTACGAAGGCCCCGGCTATTTTCCCGGCGAGTCCTGTGTTTTCCAGTTTCATTTCGCGCCTCCCGCCACGGCCGCGCCTATGCGGTCCGCCGCCGCCGTGTCAAGCTCTCCGGCCATGAACAGCGCGGAAGCGTAATAGGAATGCAGTTTGAAGGTTATTTCGGCCAGCGAGCTGCGGGCAGCCATAAGAGCAGTC